>OKSH01000563.1_pt1 | contig 39401 bp, 38 predicted proteins | sample 1601231 | NCBI WGS metagenome assembly OKSH01 (sample SAMEA3541596, study PRJEB24748) | human gut metagenome | biome: human gut; feature: human-associated habitat; material: faeces | place: China | collected 2012
AATCGGTTGTTTTTGGAGGGGGATGATTTTCAAATACACTCTAGGATGGGAATACAAGGAAGTCAATCAAACATGAGAGGGTTGACTTCCTTAAAGGTTATGCTCGTTTCCCCTAGTGTCCAATCATTCCATTTAATAAAAGGACTCACCTTACTTCTCTTAACCGTAAAAATGTTTCATATAAATCCAGAGCCCCATATCCCCATTCCCTGTTGGGATATGATAGGGCTGGATTTCGTTTTGCTCCTCGTATTAAAAAAGCTTTAACAGATGCTTCGCTCATTGTTGTGTTATGTCTTTCTACAATACCCCAGCTTAAAAGATTAGCGACTGCCCCAGCAACATGGGCAGCAGCGACCGAGGTTCCTGTTCTGGTAGTCATGGGGATAGAGGTTCCGTTTCTATATCCAATATCTGGTCCGTTCACATTAACTCCGGGAGCCGCTAAATCTGGTTTAATTAATCCACCTATTGTGTACCCACGGCTGGAATGAATGTAGATGCTGTTATTAGAATGATTGTAGGCGCCTACTGTGATTGGAGAGGGAGAATCTCCTGGTAGAGTTAAGGTAGTATAAGGGTTGGGGGACAGAAACGTGGTTTCGTCAGAAATTAGGTTATGGGCTGGAAGCCACATATTAAATTGTCCTGTTAGAGACTGGGTACTATATACGCGTATTTTCCAAATTCCCTTCGTAGGGGCTTCAAAACGCATAAAAATAAGCTGCCTTCCCGACCCCGCTTCAATCAGCTGGTAATTCACGGTAATGACAGTGGGTTCCAGAAGAAAAGGGATAGAGGTTTCATTTCCGGCTATAATAGGAATACGGCTTATGATTTCGCCGCTGGGGGAAATGAAACCCACTGAGTAGGTGTCTGCGGTGGAAGCCCACAGCTCCACAACAAATCCCAGTTCTGATTCCGGCTGTCCCACACGTATCTCCACGTCATCAAACTCCTGTCCGCCGGGGATGGTGCCTTCATAGTGATGCCCCAGCCCGGTTTCATTGCCGGCCGCAATGACCGTTGCCGCGCCCAGGCTCCGGCTGATGTCCTGAAGCGTGATGCTTAAGGGGGAAGTCCCTTCATGGCTTCCAAGGTTGGACCCCAGGCCCAGAAGGATGACCATGGGCTTTTTCAGGCGGTATGCCTCCACGCGCAGGTATTTAATCCCCATCATGATATCGTTCTCCTGGTAGGCCTCCGCGTCGCTTCTGACAAGATAAAAGTCACGAAGATACTGTTTGGCCGGTTTTAGTTTGACCACCACCAGCTCGCTTTCCGGCGCGGCTCCGGTAAAATCCTGTGCAGGCAGTGAACCGCCCGCTGCAATGCCCGCCAAAAAGGTCCCGTGCCCATTGGTGTCAGTGGAGGGGACCAGGGCCAGCGGGGTGTCGGAGGCCAGGGCTGCATTAATCTGTTCCCGCGTATATTCAGTCCCATAGGACGCCCCGCTGCCGGGATAGCGGTCAGGAACCCCAGGCGGAAGGATGTCCCTGTCTTCAGGCAGGCTCTGGTCCCAGATGCTGCTTATCCTGGTGGTGCCGTCCGGGTTTTGGAACAAAGGATTGGTATAGTCTATCCCTGTGTCAATGAAGCCGATGAGTACACCGCGTCCGCGGTTGCCCAGGGCAGGGGATGAATGGGTGGAAAGGATACCGGAAGCTTCCATGCTGCCACTGCCTAGAAGCGTATACAGACCAGGAATACTGTAATAGGAAAACTTGCTTAATGATATGGGATTTACGGTATCAATAGGGGTATATATAATACGGAGATCAGTACTTACAAAGTCCATACAGGGAATATCTTTCGAATTACCAAAAAATTGCTGCCGGCTTCCGTACCGGTAGATAAAGTCAGCAATGTTTTCTGAAGCTGAGTTAAAAGGACAGCCCGTCATGATATACCTCTTGCAGAGTATTTGATAATAGTATATGCTGAATTAAAAGAATCTTTCACAAGGATCCGGGACAATATAACAGACGGGCTATCAGCTTATTGATATGCCCGTCTTTTGTTGTCTCATTAAAAATAGTACTCTGCTAGTCATGTTCGGCTTCCGGGCCGGCGGACGGCAAAAAGTTAGGATAAAGTTTTTGCGGATGTAACTGGAATGCCTTTGGTGTGACGCCAGTTATCTTTTTAAAGGTATGAGAAAAATGGGCGTAATCATAGTAGCATAAGGTAATTGCTACTTCACTGGGTGAAAGTCCGGCGCGAAGCATCAGTTTAGCTTCAGAGATCTTGCGTTTATGAATATATTCAATGACACTAATCCCAGTTTCTTTTTTAAACCTGGAACTTAATGTAGCTTCTGAAACATAGAAAGATTTACTTATGTCACTCACCTTTAAAACGGTATAAAGATTTAAACCAATATGCTGCATCACGGACTTAACCAAAGAGGAAAAATCTTTATTACTAAAATGATGCATTAGTTCTGTGAAGTGGATAATTGCACAGTCCCGAACATACAAGACATCAATTAACTTTTCCTTTTCCTCCAATAAACGAATATAGAAATTTCTTAAACGATAGACATCAGAAATATCCTGTCCAGCTTGAAGGGCTAATGAGGATAACTTTTCGAGAATAATAATTGTATAGTTTTTTTCAGAGCGAAGAGGAGTTTCGGCATTATCGGGGATCACACTGTTGCTTAACTCTGCCAGGCCTTCGCGAAGTTGTTCTGTATTGCCGTTTTGAACCAGAGCAAGGATCTGTTCTTCATACCGATAGGTATAGTAATCTGGCTGGAACGCCCTCCAATCACGTTCTTTCAGTTTTTCCTGTCTCAGTAAAAAATTATTTTTAGTGACCTGTAGATGGAGATCTTCTGAATAAGGACATTCCGGATTACCGTTAAACAAAAAATTCAAATGAACCAAAAAATCCCGGACATCCCCAAGAGAAAAATAGGGCAATAACTCCAAATATTGAGAAAGAAGCTTCTGCAGGCTTGAGTCTTCCGTATAGGCCTGGACCCGGTTTCTGATCATAGCATTAGTAAGATGAGAGGTCGTAAAAGGACCAATAATCAAAATGGTATCAGAAGATGAATACGTGATAAATGCCTCATCCAGTATCCCTGAAAAGAGGAAGTTTGAAGAAGGCTCTGAACAACAGCATTGAGTAAAATCATAAGGAAGCACCTGGACCCGGTCTGCAACAAAAAGATGTTCCAGATGAAAATCCTTATTGAACACATAGATGGGCAGATGCGAAATTACATGTATGGATTTTATTAATTTAAGTAATTTGTTTATCATAAAAAACTCCCTGATACGTTTATCTTTTGTTTGAAAGTAATGCATTATTTACAATAGTTTACGGTTCTTTTTTCAAAATGGTTACCAAATATAAGCATATGGTAGGAAGTGGTTCGAGTTTATCATGGTTTTATTGTAATAATCAATTGATGAAAGAAAAAAATATGGAAACATACATAAATATTAATAAATTTACAATCTTTTTTTTAAAATTATCGTTATAATGCACCTGTAAAAAAATATATAACATCCCAGGTTTCGTTAGATTACATACCCATTGTGTATGGTATGTAATTCCATTGAAATTTTAGATGGAAGGAGGTAGGAAGGAGTTCTACATGCAGTTAACAATGACAACTGACTATGCATTGCGATGTATGCTATACCTTGCTGGCAAAGAGGGATTATCCAGTTCAACAGAAATTGGTGAGGCAGTAGGGCTTAACAAGATATTTGTACAAAAAGTTTTGCGTATTTTGCGTGACGCTGGATTGGTTACGAGTACACATGGCGTGACGGGCGGATACAGACTGGCTAAGAGAGCAAAAGAAATTGTGCTGCTTGATATAATCCTCCTGTTTGAAAAGACGATGAAAATAAATCGTTGTCTGGAACCGGATGGACTTTGTAAACGAAATGAGGCGTGTCCCATGCATGTTTATTATGAAGAGCTGCAAATGACATTAGAAAGCTTTTTCGGAAGGGATACACTACAGGATGTTATAGACTATGGAAAAAACAAGAAAAGGAAGGGGATGGTAAGAAAAGTTCATTATAAATCATTATAAATTATATTTATTAAAAGAAAGAGGAAATTAAAAGTATGAAGAGCAGTTTGAAACAGAAAAGACGAAAAATTAAAAGGGCAGGACAAAAGGCGTGTGCATTTGCCTTAAGTATTGCAGTGATGGTCCCTTCTATTGAAATGCCGTCTTATGCTGCTGTTTCGTATCGGAATGGCAATGGTAGTATTAGTGAACGCAGTATGGATACAAACAGTCATTTTACGGCAAATGGAATTGAAGAATCGGATTTAAGATATGCAGCTACTATTTTTTCTAAAGTAGATGGGGATGGAACGATTCATTTAATACATAGTAAATGGACGAAATTAGGTCAGGGCTGGGGAGAAGATGCCTCCAACCCATTTGCAGGAAAATTTATTTTAACTTTTTCAAATGACCAGTTTTATAAACAGATTGACCGTGTGACACTGGATGACACAAATCTGCAGAAAATGAATGATGGAGCCCTTTGGATGATTCCTGTTGTGGGAAATATGAATGTTGGGGCGATTGGAGTTGTAACAAATCATGACATAAAGATTACATTGAAGAATGGGCATACGCTGGAAAGTCTTGGCCTTGCGGATGAAGAGGTTTCGTTTAACAGCTTATGGATTAAAAGTAATGGTGCGATTGCCGAAGAAAGCGTTAGTAATGGATTTATTCTCCAGGACAATTCAAATGTGAAAAATGAAAAAGATACAGACTTTACTAGAGGTGCAATGAATCAGAAAGTGGTCTTTGATGCGGGAACAATGTCCATAAAATCAATTCATTCATGGAAACCAAACCAGAATTACCTACAGACTGATTATGGATGGGTTGTATATGTAAAAGAAAAGATGCCCGTAGAATTATTACGGTACATTGACAGGAGCGAAGTTTACATTTACAACTCAGATGTAAAAGGGGTAAAGCCTGATGCCAGAGAAAAATTCAAGGTAACAATTGATGATACCGGAATGCTCAATACCGGTGAAGTTCCGGAACTGAGTATTATTGGAAATGACACAACAACACAGTTGAGTTCAGCAAGAGATAATACAAACGATATTTTTTGGGGGACATTGGGCCAGAGCAGAAATTATACGATTTCTTACAAATTGCGGGATGACGTCACATTAGCCCAATTTGCAAAGGAGATGAATGATTATGTAGAAGCTAAGAATGCCCGTGTATTGTTTGAACATTGGATGGAAGCAGATTATCTGAATGAATCAAATCAAACGGTTATCCATAAGCCGGATGGAGGAGCGCCGCCAAAACAATTGACCAATTCTTACTCAAATGCTTATTTAGATACAAATGATACGGATCAGGACGGCCTGTTTGATTTTGTTGAATGGCAGATAGGGACAGATGCCAAAAAGGTAGATACGGATGGAGACGGTGTGCCTGACGGAAAGGAGTTCATGGAGGATAAGACGAAACCGGATGATGCAAAGGACTATTTGGTATCCGCTCCGGTCAAGAATACGACTTCATTTGATCTTACAAAGGCAGTAACGATTACAGGTACTGTCCCGAAGCCGCTTCAAAAGGATCCTTCAGATGAATCAAAGCTGCTCGATATCACAAATCAGGACGCGGGGGATGCAGTGGTGAAGCTTCAGGGATATGATGAGGCGTCAAACAGTTATACACAGGAAGAATATGGCACTGCAAAAATTCCTTTCGCCGGTCTGATAAATGGCGATTTCACAATCGATATTCCTGCAAATACGGTTCCGGAAGGAAAAAAGGTAGTTCTGGTGGCATACAGCCCGAATGGTGAAAATCCAGCTATGGGAACGCCTTTTGAGTTTACACAGAATGATGCTGAAAAATATGAAGTAACCGGAGGAACTCTGGATAAGGCATACGGAGAAACCGCTACTGCAGATGAAATCATAGGAAAGGTAACGACAACCGCGCCTGATGATAAGGTGAAAACCAAAGAGGTAGTGGGGACCATTCCGGCAACAGGCAGGGACCAGAAAGTAAAAATAAAGGTAACCTATGCGGATGACAGCTTTGATGAAGTGGAAGTGACGCTGAATTATGAAACAGCAGCGGATAAGTATGAGCCGGAGGTGGAAAAAGAAATAGTAAAGCCGGGCGGCACGGTCGATCTTACGGACAATGTGACTAACCTGGATGAATTGCCAACAGGAACAAAAGTGAAGGATGTAACAGAAAATCCGATTGATACTTCTAAACCGGGAGATCATATTGGAAAAGTGGAAGTCACTTATCCGGATGGCAGCAAAGAAATTATCGAAGTGCCTGTGACAGTAGTTGATAAGACAGATGCAGAAAGGTATAAGCCTAAGACAAAGCGTGAGGTGATTGAAGAGGGTCAGACCTATGACTTAACTGACAATGTAAAAAATATCGATAATCTTCCTGCCGGTACCGTGGTAGAAGATGTAACGCCAAAAGGTGATATTGACTCGGATACCCCTGGAAACTATACAGGTACAATTAAGGTGATTTATCCAGACGGTTCCAGCGAAACGGTGGCGGTTAAAGTAACGATAAAGAAAAGGAAACCTGACGCAGAGAAATATGATCCTGAAGTTGTACCGGAAATTATTTATGTCGGTGAATCGGCTGATTTGACGGACAACGTGGCGAATCTGGAAGATGAACTGCCGGAAGGCACGATAGTAACAGATCTCACGGAGTACGGAGAGGATGGAGTGAATCTGGATAGACCTGGAAAATACAAAGGGAAAATAGAAATTGAGTATCCGGATGGTTCTACTAAAGAATTAACAGTACCGATACGTGTTCTTAAAGATGGAGCAGAACCCGGTAAACCTGGCCAGGCAACACCTAGTGAACCGGATAAGGCAACGGACAGCGAGGCAGAAAAAAATGATGCCAGTAAGTATAAACCGAAGCCAAATCCTATCATTATAGACCAGGGAGAAACGTTTGAACCGGAAGATGGTATTAAGAACAAGGATGAACTTCCAGAAGACACGGAGTACAGTGACGCGACACCAGATAGTGTTGATACATCAAAGAATTATACGGCCATCATTATTGTGACCTACCCGGATGGTTCCAAAGATAAAGTAAAGGTTCCGGTTACGGTACGTCCCAAAAAAGCAACTCCTGATGAGGCGGAAGAAACAGATGCCAATAAATATGAACCGAAACCAAATCCTATCGTTATAGATAAGGGGGAAACATTTAAGCCGGAAGATGCTATAAAAAATAAGGATGAACTTCCGGACGGTACGGAGTACCGTGACGAAACCCCTGGTGATGTAGACAAAACAAAGGATTATACTGCTATTATTGTTGTTACGTATCCAGATGGTTCCGAGGACAAAGTCAGGGTTCCGGTAACTGTAAAACCGGAATCGTCAAAACCAAGCAAGCCAAACGGTTCAGGAAATGGAAATTCCGGTGGAAGTTCTGGCGGAGGCTCCGGTTCCAAAGGAAGTAATGCGAGCAATGACAGAATCTATGCGAATCCGGATATGAATGTAACTACAGGCTCAATTCGGGGAACATGGACCCTGGTGGATGAAACGACCCATAAATGGACCTATACAACCTCCTCCGGTGTAATGGCGAAAAATGGCTGGATGTTCATTGGAAATCCCTATGCAAAAAATGAGGAAGGAAGATTCAGCTGGTTTAAGTTTGATGCAAATGGAATCATGGAGTTTGGCTGGATTAAGAGCCAGAATGGAAAATGGTATCATACCCACGCAGTATCAGACGGAAATCTAGGTATTCTCCATAAGGGCTGGTACCATGAGCCAATGGATGGAAAGTGGTATTACCTGGATGAAACGACTGGAGCAATGCGAGATGGTTGGGTTTCCCTGTCGGGAAAGAACTACTACTTCACAGAAGCTTCTTTGGTCCCGGAACAGACCTATTTCCAGAAAGAAAACGGTTACTGGTATTATGACAATCACAATAAAAGACCTTACGGCTCCATGTATCAGAACGAGATGACGCCAGACAATCACTTTGTAGATCATAATGGTGTCTGGGATGGCAAAAAACATTAGAAATTATCTGATTCAGGTATGAGATTTTAGCTGGGGGTGCTGCTTTAGTAGCATCCCCAATGCTTGTTTAAGAAATAGGAAATGAGAGAGAAACAAGATTGTTTTTGGAAATGGTATAGTAAAAAATACGGGGGTGAAATGTGTTTCCATGGTTAAACAAAGGCTGTGTTTATATTGCCGTTTTGTCTGGGAAGAGTGATATCCTATGGGATTACAGGGATATGCTGTACAAGTTTGCGGAGCATAACCATTTTAAAATAGAGGTGGTCCTTACAAAGAGCAAAGAGGCGCTGCTTCAGAGTATCAGTATTTTTAGCAGAAAGCCGGATATTATTATCGTAGCGGATCCATTTAGTCAGTATCAATATCGGACATTTATTGATCGGTTGGAACGGCGCAGAAGCCGTGCAAAGGTTTTCTTTTTGGGAACATGGGAGGTACCGGAAGTGTACGAGAAGAAGGTATTCTCATATGGAAAAAAAGAGAAAATTGAACGGTATCTTGAAAAGGAAATTGATTGGATTTTACGAAAAAAATTGTGAGGTTTGTGAGAAAGGAGCATGTTATAAAATGAATAAGAGACAATTAGTCGACAGCATGTCGGCAAAAAGCGGACTGACAACGAGACAGAGCGAAAAAGCCTTGAATGGATTGATGAATGTGATACATACGGAATTATCTTCCGGAGGAAATGTCCAGTTGGTTGGATTTGGTGTTTTTCGGGTAGCAGACCGGAAGGACAGAATAGCGCGGAATCCCCAAACGGGAGAGGCTATGAAAATAAAGGGCAGAAAAGCTCCTGTATTTAGAGCGGGATCCACTCTGAAAAACGTAGTGAATGGTAAGTGACAGAATATAATCCACATAAACGGAGGTAGGAGCAAACCACATGTTTTCGTTTGCAATTGAGAAGGAAGAGACGATTTTTAAGCCAAAATCACTCTATATCTTCACGGCTGGTTTGAACATAAGGCGGTGTCTGGAATCATGTTGAACAAGATAATGGATTGTTTTAACCTGTGGCGCTATGAGGATAACGATGGGAATTGGGAAGACGAAGACGGCTTTTTTGGAAGCGTTACGGAAGGCGATTTCCTTTTAAATATTGTAACTTATAAGCCGCAGACGATGGATGATGTTCAGGAGATATGCGACAGATTTTTAGACGGAGATGCAGTGATCCTATATTTTGAGCAGGCAGAAGAAAAAGATAAGGAGCGAATTGTGGATTTTCTTTCAGGGGCCATTTATAGTCAAAATGGAAATATTCTAAAGATATCCAATCATATTTATGCGATTTCCCCAGAAAATGTGGGACTGTTTTAAATGTAGATGAGGGAAAACTGGAAGCTGGACGATTTAGGGAGAAATAGAATGCAGTTTAAGGCAGTAGGCGGAGTGAGGATAAACGTAGCTGTATTGGCATATGATGATAAGGTTTTATGGGATTGCCGAAATTTTTTATATGATTTTATCGATAAAACGAATTATAATTTGGGGATTACACTGACGAAAGATTCGTCTGTTATCTTTCATGGAATGAAATTTGTGCCAGGTGGATTGGATTTGATTTTGGTGTCGGATCATTATGGGGAAGAGAAATATGAAGAATTTGTCAAAACCGTTACCAAGACTCTCAATCACACAAAAGTTTTCTTTTTGGGAGAGGTACAAAAAAATGAGAAAATAGGAGAGAGTATCATCATCGTATCAAGTAAAGAACAGCTGGAGAAACAGTTAAGTGAAGAGATTATAAGATTGCTGATTGAAGAGAGACTTTAAGAATGAAAAGAAGACTCGTAAAGAGCATGTAAGCGTGGAATGAAGGGATGGCGTAAGAATATTGAGTGATAGCTTAGGAACACTGCAGTTTAAAGATTCAGACAAGGCTGACAGAGCTGTTATTGTGCTGCTCTGTATCTACGGTGTGTCGGATCATGGGGTATATGGCGATATTTACAATCATAATTTCAAGGAAAATATTCAGTTTTATTGTATTGGAGATATGGTATTAAAAATAGATCAGATATGCAGTTGGCTGAATACTCCGCAGGCGACAACAGAACGCCAGCTTGCAGGGAAGCGTGAGAGGAAAACTTACAAAAGGGATTACGGTGCATTTTAGAAGTGCCTTGGAATTGATGCGCATGATTAATATGGTAAAAAACAGCGGTGAGTTATTGCGTATTAACTTTTCAAACTTTAATTAAGCGGGAGTATACAACTAGAAGGAAAATTTCTAATGAAAATAAAACAGAAAAAAATAGAAAAACAAATATCAGATATCTGCTTGGAGGTTGAAAATTTAAATGATTTCTTAAGTAAGCTGCAGCTTCGGGCAGAAAGAGCGTTTATAGAACAGGAAAATTCTCATGAGTTAACGGAAGAGTATATCATCTTATTTCAGGGCATTACTAAAGCAGTTGATCAATGCAGACGGATTGGGTGGGATTTAGAACTTTTGAAAGTGTAAATATTTAACGTATACAAAATAAACAGGATTGATTTTATAGACTTAAAGCCGGACAGCAATGCCCGGCTTTTGCATATAATGGCGTGCCGTCCGGTTATTCCAGGTCTTGAATATTCATTTTTTCCAGTTCCATATTTTTCTTTCTTCTGCTGCGGCAGCCTGCGTAGATTCCGAGCAGAATCACAGTTGGTATATTGTATTCAATAAATACGGAGACAGCAGTTGCGATAAGCTGTCCTGTGTCTTTTTTCTCAGGAGGGACGACCACATCCTCCGTTGTATAGGAGGTTCCGTTTTCCATAATTGTGGTAACTGAGGTGCGCACGGTCGAGTAGGCGGCAATTCCCAGAAGGGCCTGGAGGGAAAACAGGAAAGAGATCAGGGGAAGGATAAGCCCCAGCCAGCGGTTCGGCTTTCTGGACAGAAAGAACTGCAGCCAGAGGATGCCCCCGTAAAACAGCAGGATTACAATAATCATATAGGATGCGATAGCCATTATGTTTCCTCCTTTTTCAACTTCTTATATTCGGATATCAAAAGTTTCGCCGTGTCAAAATCGAGCTTCTCATTGAGCGCCAGGCGTTTAATCAGAGCGATATAAGGCTCTGCCGCGGTGTCCTCGCTGATCAGGATTTTCTGAATAATCTTATCCAGCCTCAGCCGGACTGTAGGATAGGTCACATGGTACTGGGAGGCGATCTCCTTCAGGGAACCGGAGGCCAGAATGAACTTTTTAATAAAAATCACATCTTCATCATCCAGATTAGCCATCCAGTCCGGTATAATTTCAATTGCCATAGATGTTTCCCTCCTTAATTTAAATACTTTAATAATATTTAGTATAATCTTTAATATAATTAAAGTCAATATTTGATTATAACATTTAAAATATTGAAATAAAACTGTAAGAATTCACAGCTTAATTAATTCAAATTGACAATTACTCCCCCAGCCATTAAATTTAAAAGAGACGATAAAACGCTGGAGGCAGGAGATGAAGGAACTTTTTACAATAGGAGAGATGGCAAAGCTGTTTGGAGTGAATATCCGCACGCTGCGCTATTATGATGAAATCGGTATCCTGTGTCCGGAGACGACGGATCCGGATTCGGGATACCGGTATTATTCCACAAGACAGTTTGAGCGGATGAATTCCATTAAGTATCTGCGCGCTCTTGATATGCCGTTAAAGAGTATAGCCCTGTTTTTTGAAAAGAGGGACGTCAGGAGCCTCCAGTTTCTGATGGAAGAGCAGAAGCTGGAGACCCGGAGAAAGATAAACGCTCTCCTCAGGATTGAGAGGAAGCTGGAACGGAGGCTGGCTGCCCTGGAGGATGCTCTTCGTACTCCGACCGGGGAGATACGGGAAATTCACTGTGAAAAACGCCGGATTGTCTTTCTGCGGAAGGAAATTCAATTGGAGGAGGATTTGGAATATCCGATCCGGGAACTGGAGCTGAGCAGTCTGACAGAGCCGGCTATTTTCCTGGGCAAGGTAGGCGTAGCCATTTCTAAAGCCAATCTTTTGGGACGCCGGTTTCAAAACTTTTCCGGAATTTTTGTATTCCTGGAGGATGGTGACTCCTGCCGCGGCGCCGAACAGTTCCTTCCGGAAGGTAGGTATTTGGCGGTGAGGTTCTCGGGTATGCATAAAGACGCAGCCGAATATTATAAAAGACTGCTCACTTATATGGAAGAAAAGGGATATGACTGCCTGGGGGATTCGGTTGAGGTGACGCTGATAGATGCCGGTTTTACCGATGACGTGGGGCAGTATGTGACGGAGATTCAGGTTCCGGTGGGAAAGCGTTAGGGGGGTATCAATGAGAAGTCAGGAGAAGGACTTTGCAGACGGCCTGAATCGGGGCTGGCTGAACAGACAGTTAAAAGAGGATGAAAATGTGATATGGATAGGAAAACCTGTACCGGGGACGCTTTTTCATGGATATGATGCGGTTATGGTACCGTTCAGCCTGGCGTGGTGTGCCATATCATTGCTGTTTGTCACGCAGTTCTCTGAGGAGGATATAGTTTTCGCCGTATTCGGCGCCGTGTTTTTCGTGTTTGGCCTGTATTTGCTGATAGGCCGTTTTTTCCATGCACAGATAATGAAACGCAATACGGACTATATTGTGACCACGAAAAGGATTCTCAGGCGTCAGGGTAAAAATGCCGACTATATCCTGCTGAAGAAAATCCCGGTGGTGAACCGGTCTGTAAACCGTGACGGAACGGGAACGATTACATTCGGCAGGGAACCGGTTGAGATAAGTCTGGTGTACTGCCGGATCAGAATGCCGTTTTACCAGAGAGAAAAACGGGAGCCGGTATTCTATCTTGAGGATGTGCCGGATGTGGAAAAGGTATATCGGATTATAACGGAACAGGTTATGAACGAGCAGTAAAGTTATGAAAAAGTATTGACCCTCCAGTTGCTGGAGGGTTTATTTTGTTTTTAAATGAAAGGAGTATTTTATTTATGAAACAGGATCATCTTTTGACGGAAGGCAATGTATTCCATGCCCTGCTGGCCTTTTCCGTTCCATTTCTGATTGCAAACCTGATCCAGGCTTTGTATGGGGCTGTGGATCTGATGGTGGTGGGATGGTACTGTTCCCCCGAAAGTGTGGCGGCCGTATCCACCGGAACTCAGGTGACCCAGATTATTACAAATCTGGTGTCCGGCCTAACGATGGGAGGCACAATCCTGGTAGGAAAATATACGGGCATGCGGGATGAAGAACAGACAAGAAGGACAATCGGAACCACTCTGTCCGTATTTGCTGCCGTGGCAGTCGCGCTTACGTTAGTGATGCTGATTTTTACCGATCCGATACTGGCTCTTTTACAGACTCCGGCCGAATCGGCCGCACTGGCAAAACAATATGTTACAATCTGCTTTTACGGCATCTTTTTTATCTGCGGTTATAATGCCATCAGCGCGATTCTCCGGGGATACGGGGATTCCAGGCGGCCGATGTACTTTGTGGCTCTGTCCTGTATTCTGAATATTATCGGGGATTTTGTGTTTGTCAAATATTTACATATGGGAGTGGCGGGAACAGCTTTGGCCACGGTTCTGTCACAGGCCGTCAGCATGATAGTTTCCATTATCTATCTGAATAAAAAGAAGTTCCTTTTTACCTTCACGCTCAGTAATATGCGGATAGATAAAGGCAGATTAAAGGAACTGGCCTGTGTCGGGATTCCCATTTCATTTCAGGAAAGCATGGTCCGGCTGTCATTTTTGTATCTGACGTCGGTTATAAACCGGCTTGGCGTCAGCACTGCGGCGGCGGTGGGTATTGCCAGTAAATACGATGTGTTTGCAATGCTTCCGGCCACCTCCATAGCCAGCGCCCTGGCGGTAATCACGGCGCAGAATTACGGCGCGGGGAAACTGGAGAGAGCGAAGAAATCGCTGGCTGCCGGAATCGGCTTTGCCATTCTCGCCTCCTCCGTCTTCTTCTTATGGGCTCAGATTTCACCCCAGACGATGATAGGAATTTTTAACAGGGATCCTGATATAATCAGGGCCGGAATTCCTTTCTTCCGGGCCTGCAGCTATGATTACCTGGCTGTTTCATTTGTATTCTGCCTGAATGGTTATATGAACGGAAGGGCAAAAACCGTGTTTACGATGATAAGCTGCTGCTTTGGCGCGCTGGTGCTGAGAATGCCGCTCATTTGGCTGGTATTTACGCGCTGTCCCGATAATCTGCTGCTGATTGGTTCAATTGCACCGGCTGTGTCCGGGTTTATGGCAGTATACACACTGGCATTTGTCGTCCGGCAGATCCGGAAAGATTCAAACCTGGCAGGCGCCGGTAAACGGTAACAGGGCTGTGCTGCGGATCGCAGCTTAATATTAACGTTTATTTCTGACAATTCTATTAAATTCATTGAAAGGAAATGCTTTACATGATAAAATTTCAGTAAATAGATAGCGGAAAAGGTAATAAATATGGAAAAGTAATATGAAATCTATAAAGAATGCGGCAGCCTTTGTCAGCCCAATAACGGATGGACCAAAGAGTGAACTTTGAAACGGGGAGAGGAGGAGTTATATTTCCGGGGCTTTTGGCGGCTGTGTAAGAGCTTTAACAGGAGGAGATATTATGAAAGAAATCGGAAACACCAGAAAGAACAGGGGACTGCTGTTGCTGCTGGCCGTCTGTCTGCTATTATCGGCGTGCGGTAAAGGCGCGTCCTCCCCTGCGGCAGCAGCCGAAACCAGCGCCGGTATGGCGCGGGAGGACATGATTTATAATGAGGAAAGCGGTATGGCGCCGGGGAGTACGGACTATAAGTCTGAAACAGCGGAGCCTTCCGGTATGACTTCCTCTTCCGGGGGAATACAGCCGGTAAATACGAAGCGGAAATTAATCAGAACCGTTTCCATGAATCTGGAGACCATGGAGTTTGACGAGCTGATGGAGAGCATTGACAAAAAGGTGACGGAGCTTGACGGTTATATCGAAAATTCGGATATTTCCGGCAGCAGTATCCGCTATGGCGGCGAAAGAAGCCGGAAAAGCGCCCGGATTACGGCCCGTATCCCGTCCGATCATCTGTCTGCCTTTATAACGGAGGTGGAGGCTAACGGGAATGTGACGAATAAGCAGGAGTCCGTGGAGGATGTCACACTCAGCTATGCCGACGTGGAAAGCAGAAAGAAGACGCTTTTAGTGGAGCAGGAGCGCTTATGGGCGCTGCTCGAGAAGGCCGATACGACGGAAGCGATTATCACACTGGAGTCCAGGCTTTCTGAGATACGCTACCAGTTAGAGTCCTATGAATCACAGCTTCGCCTGATGGAGAATCAGGTATCCTACAGTACGGTCAATCTCTATGTCGAGGAAGTGATTTTACTTACGCCGACAGAGGAGGAGACGGTGGGCAGCCGAATTCGGAGAGGCTTTTCAGAAAATTTGCAGAATGTCGGCACTGCGCTTACAAATCTGTTTGTCATGCTGATATCTTACAGTCCCGTGATTATACTTTGCCTGGCCCTGCTGGTTATTGTATGGTGGGCGGTCAAAATACAGGCGAACAGGAATAAAACAGATATACAGGAAGAGGGGCAGGAAAAGAAGAAAGGAATGTTCAGGCGCAGGAAAGATAAATAACCGGATGAAAAGATAAATAACGATGAGGAGAACCGATGAAGATTGAGACAGAAAATATCAGGAGCTACCGCCTTAAGGCCCACCATCTGGAGAAGAAGCTGCCGTTATCGGGACTGGCCGATGCGGCAGGCGCCTGCGGTGTGCAGAATTCCCCGCCCGGGGCCTGGGAGACGGCCATGTTCAACCGGCTGGAGGGCTGTTCGCTGCCCATATTGCACGATGCTCTGTACGAGAAAAAGATACTGCTCCAGGCATGGAGTGTCCGCGGTGTTCCTCTCGTTTTTCCGACAGACCGAAGCCGCGTCTTCCTGACGGCGCTGCTTGCCCAGGAGGGAGAACAGCCATGGATTTACACGCGTGGTATCACAGCCGCTCTGGATTACATGCAGATGTCTTTCGATGATTTGCTGATGCGGACAAAGCAGGCAGCCGGTTATCTTAACAGCAATACGGTCAGGAGTAAGGAGACTCTTGACCAGACATTGGCCGATATAATTGAATGCAGCTTAACGGAAGAAAAAAGGGCGCTTTGGCGAGCGCCGTCCATGTACGGAAACCCGGACAGACAAACGGTGGGAGGCGCCGCCGTCTCTTTCCTGCTCCGTCCCTGTTCCTTTTCATCCCTCATTGTGTTTGGCAGAAGGCAGGGGATAACCCCGACCTTTACTTCTTTTCAAAACTGGACGGGCCGCAGACCGGAAGAACTGGCGTTTACAGAGGAACAGGAAGCCAGGAAAGAGTGCGAAAGGGAACTCGTGCGAACGTTTCTGCATTGCTACGGCCCGTCCGGCAGAGATTCCTTCATGGGGTGGCTGGGCTGTTCCGGGCAGCAGGCCCGGCGGCTCTGGAGCGGGGCTAAAGACGAGATGGAACCGGTTCAGACAGGGAAGAAAACGTGCTATATGCTGTCGAATGATATGGAGGCGCTGGCGCACTCCCAAGCTGACGGAGAAAGGCTGCTTCTTCTCGGAGCCCACGATCCCTATCTCGATATAAAGGACAGAGATGTCTTCCTGGAAGACCGGACACTGCAGAAAGCCGTCTGGAAGACGGTCGGAAATCCCGGGGTAATCCTGAAGGCAGGCCGGATAGCCGGAATCTGGAGAACAAAGACGCTTGGGGATAAGCTGGAAACGGAGATGACATTATTCGAAGCGTTAGAGACAGAGGAAAAGAATAATTTAAAGGAGCTTGCGGAGGAATATGCGCAATTTCGGGGACTGGCCCTTAAGAAGTGTGTAATATAAACAGGGAGGACTTCGCCTGAGTCTTCAGTCCCCGGCGAAAACCTGGGGCGGATTCCCCTCCGCGGCAACCTGTAAACCGGGGACTAAAGACTCAGCCAACCAATTTTATGGCACCGGCTCTGCTCCCTTCCGGTACGCGTCCTCCAACTTCACCCAACTCACCTCTTCACTTCAAACTTATACCCGATTCCCCATACAGTAGTCAGCGCCCATTTATCGTGATCTTTAATCTTTTCACGGAGACGCTTGATATGTACGTCTACAGTTCTGGTGTCACCGATATATTCATAACCCCAGATATGATCCAGGAGCTGCTCCCTTGTAAATACCTGATTGGGGGAGGAGGCGAGGAAATATAAAAGCTCCAGCTCTTTCGGCGGCATTTCAATGGAGTGCCCGTTGTAAATGACGGAGTAGTTGGTAAGGTTTACGATCAGATCCGGGTATTCCACAAAGTCGCCGTGCTGATCCGTTGGCTTTGGGGCCGCGGACGGCGGAGCAGCCTGGTAGCGGCGGAGTACGGCTTTAACCCTGGCAACCAGTTCTTTGGAGTCGAAGGGCTTAATCATATAGTCGTCCGCACCCAGCTCCAGTCCCAGCACCTTGTCGAAGATTTCTCCTTTGGCGGAGAGCATGATGATTGGAACCTGGGAGGAGGCCCGCAGCTCCCGGCAGACCTGGTAGCCGTCAATGCCAGGCAGCATCAGATCTAGAAGCACAAGATTAGGTTCAAAGACAGGGAAAAGCTTCAGCGCTTCTTCCCCATCGCCAACAATTCTCGTTTCAAAACATTCTTTTGTAAGATAAAGTGAAATCAGTTCCGCAATATTGTAATCGTCATCGACGATGAGGATACGCTGTTTCTCTGCCATCTTTATTCCCCCTGTTTACCATATTAGCCACAGTCCACAGAACCGGTTAAATACGCGGTTCTGCGGACAGCGGCACATTTCTATTTAAATGTAACGATTGTGACACCGGTGTCTCCTTCACCAAATTCGCCCAGACGGAAATCCTTTACATAGTTCAGTCTCTTCAGATGCCTGTGGACTCCGGCTTTCAGCGCGCCGGTTCCCCGCCCGTGGACAACTCTTACCTGAGGCAGATGGGCGAGATAGGCATCGTCCAGATATTTGTCGAGAGCCGGTACGGCCTCGTCAACTGTCATGCCAATCAGATTGATTTCCGGCGAGATGGAGAAGGATTTTGACATTTTAATTTTGCTGCTTCCGCTTCCGTTTTTATTGCCGGAACTGCGGGGGCCTGACTGCGGGATCCCGGGACCGCTTATGGTTTTTTCGTCCACCAGTTCCAGATCCTTTATATTCACCAGGGAACGGAGAATACCCATCTGTACGTAAAGATCGCCTTTTGCGTTCGGAAGTGAGCTTACCGTGCCTTTCAGGTTCATGGAAAGGACCCGTACCGTATCGCCAAGCCTCAGTGATTTCGGTGATACGGCTTTTTTTGGAACAGCCGGTTTCACGGCCAGTTTTTTATCAACGTCACTCAGTTTGTTTCTTAGCTTGCTGCGTTCCGCTTCAAGTTCTTTATTCACGCCGGATTCTTTTGCCAGCCGGTTAATGCTGCGGATCGTCTGATCCGCTGTATCTTTGGCATCCTGAAGAATCCTCTGCGCTTCTTCACGGGCTTTTTCAAGCATCTTATCTTTTTGCTCGGAGAAACGTTCCTCCTTCTGTTCAAGGCGCCTTTTTAAAATGGCGACCTGTTCTTTATAGGAGGCTATTTCGGCCCTCTCTTTTTCAATCGTCACGCGGTTATCTTCCAGGTCTGCCAGCAGATCTTCGAAAGATTCGTCTTCCTGTTCAATATGCTTTTTCGCATCTTCAATAATGTAGTCGGGAAGCCCCAGCTTCTTTGAGATGGCGAAGGCGTTGCTCTTTCCGGGGATTCCGATTAAAAGCCGGTAAGTTGGACGCAGTGTTTCCAGGCTGAATTCACAGCAGGCGTTCTCCACGCCCGGGGTGGTCAGCGCATAGACTTTCAGTTCGCTGTAGTGGGTGGTGGCCATGGTCCGGCAGCTCATATTATGGAGGAAGCTGAGTACGGCGATTGCCAGCGCAGCGCCCTCGGTCGGATCGGTTCCGGCGCCCAGCTCATCAAAGAGACAGAGGGAATTGCTGTCCGCCTGCTCCAGGATGGAAACAATGTTGGTCATGTGGGCGGAGAAGGTACTGAGGCTCTGCTCAATACTCTGCTCGTCTCCGATGTCGGCAAACACCTCTTCAAAGACAGCCAGCTCAGATCCGTCAAACGCCGGTATATGGAGGCCTGCCTGCCCCATCAGGGTAAATAGGCCCACTGTTTTTAAAGAGACGGTTTTACCGCCGGTATTGGGACCGGTTACAATCAGGAGATCAAACTGATCCCCCAGGTAAATGTTGATTGGTACGACCTGCTTCGGATCCAGCAGAGGATGGCGTCCGTCCTTGATATTGATGTACCGCCGGTTGTTGAATTTAGGCTCCGTACAGTTAAAATGGCGGGACAGGGCAGCTTTGGCAAAAATAAAATCCAGCTTGGCCAGAAGCTCCAGGTTAAGGGCAATTGTGTCGGTATAAGGAACTAGTTCGCCGCTCAGCGCAGTAAGGACAAATTCAATTTCGCGTTTTTCCTGGATTTCCAGTTCACGAAGCTCATTGTTCAGCTTCACGACAGCCATCGGTTCGATGAAAATCGTGGATCCGGTGGAGGACTGGTCGTGTACCATGCCGGGCACCTGATTTTTATACTCCGACTTAACCGGCAGACAGTAGCGCCCGTCCCGCATCGTAATTACAGCCTCCTGCAGATAGGCTCTGCTGGAATTGAGTACTGAATTGAGCTGGGTGTGTACGCGGCCGGCGATGATCTTCATGGATTTGCGGACTTTGGAAAGTCCCGGGCTGGCGTCGTCGCTGACATCATCCTCTGATATGATGCAGCGTTTGATTTCCGTATTGACCGGGGTGAGCGGTTCCAGGGTGCGGAACATCTCATCCAGAGAATCGTCCGGCAGCTCCGATTCTTCCCGGCGGCCATATGCTTTGGCTCTGGCCGTGACGGTCAGCAGAGAGCTGACGGCGAGAAGCTCTATAATATTCAGGGAGCTTCCAATCTCCAGACGCTTTAAGGAGCCGCGCACATCCTTAACCCCTCCGAAGGAAAGACTGCCCTTCATTCGGACACGCGTGGCGGCATCGGTTGTTTCCGTCTGATTCCTGCGGATTTCCTCCAGGCTGCAGGACGGAACCAGTTCACGGCACAATGTTTTACCAATCTGGGTGGAAGCATATTCCTCCAACTGTGCGATTATCTTATTATATTCTAAAGTTTTAAGTGCTTTTTGATTCATCTTTCATTCACCTTGTAAAAAAATGCTGTTTATTTAAATAAGTTTCGGTATTTGCTGAATTATTGCGTGCGGCAGCCGGCACAGGAGGGCTGTTCACATGAGTCTCAGGCGGAATACAGCGCCCAGCTTTCTGCGGTGGACGCAGAAACCGTATATGATATAATGCCCGCTCTGCGGACATTATATCATATACGGTTTCTTTTGTGCCACCCCTTAATTCCGTCCTTTTTCTTAAGATATGGGAAAAACGTGTCAAAATATGGGGAAAGGAACCGATTAGGATTACGCAGGCAGTTTGCATTCACCTTGACTCAGATATTGCCGCATAGTAGAATAATGAATAATACGGCCGTATAAGCGGAGCCGTAAGGGGTGGGTGGATTTTATGGACATCAGGCAGTTAAAACGTCTTTTGATTTATGTGAGACGGTGTACAGTGCTTCGACGATATGGCGCTGGAGCCTGCTGGTATATAAAAATGCATTCCGGCGCTGACAGAGAGGCAAAACGGCAGAAGACGAAAAATGCGCCGGTTCCACAATAAAGAAAGGATAAGACATCAATGGAGAACAAGGAACAGAAGAAAGAGAAAACTTTCGACTTTAAAAAAGAAATTCGTGAGTGGTTTTTTATCCTGCTGACGGCAGCCGGCATTGCGTTATTTCTGAATACCTTTATTATTGCCAACAGCCGGGTGCCCAGCAATTCGATGGAGACGACCATTATGACGGGGGACAGGATCATCGGTTCCAGACTGGCCTATATAACAGGGGATCCGCAGAGAGGCGACATCGTCATCTTCAATCACAAGATTGATACGTCCGGAAAGGAAACCAGACTGGTGAAGCGGGTAATCGGGCTGCCGGGTGAGACGGTGGAGATATCCGGCGGCAGAATCTATATTAACGGTTCTCCGGAACCGCTTGACGAACCGTATCTGCATGAAGAGATGCGATGGAAGGATGACCGCTTTGAAGTTCCGGGGGGCTGTTACCTGATGATGGGCGATAACCGGAATTATTCCAGAGACGCCAGGGCCTGGGACGACCCCTACGTACCGAAAAAGAAGATAATTGCGAAGGTTCTTTTCCGCTATTTTCCGAGTATCGGCAAGATTGAATAGAATAGAAACATTGGTAAGACTGCATGGCCGGGAAATACCGGTATGCAGTCTTTTTGAACATCACGTTTCCACAGCCAAGCCGAGGGGGGAGTGTGTATATGAGTCTTTCGTCCCGGTGGAAGACTTCGCCGGCCGGATTCCCCCTCCAAGACCAACCTCCCACAGGGACGGAAGACTCAGACAGCCCCCTCACCACACCGGACATGGTCCGCTCCGGACGCGTCCTCCCAACCTCAGTTAAATCTCCATTCTGCTATGAACAGTAAGACAAGCATAACCAAATAAAACCAGCTGTACAGAAATTTCTTGCATAACTACCGGAACAAAAGTATAATAGTGGTATGTTGTTCAAAGGAGAAAAAAGTATGCCGGATACGGAAGGACCTGAGAAGAGAAATCCCGGTAACCGGGAATTTATGAGGGAAAAGATTGTAAAACAGCCGTTGTCCAAAAGACAGATTGCAAAGCGTGTGCTGATTCTCATGTGCCTTGCCGTGTTGTTTGGCGTGATTTCGGCTGTCAGTTTTGTGCTGGCCAAGCCTTTGGCGGATCGGTACCTGGGAAGAGAGGAGACGGAGGAAAGCACCTCCATCGTTTTTGCCAAGGATGATCCGGAGACAGCCGCCGTCGGCCCGACTCAGGAGGAGACGCTTCCGATACATGTTGAGGAAGAGGAACTTCAGAAGGCGATTGAAGATGCGCTTACGCGCTACAGCTTTACACCGGATAACCTGAACTCATTTTACAGTTCTCTGCGCGATGTGGCGGTGCAGGCGGATAAAGGGATTGTGAAGATCAGTTCAGGAAAGCAGCAGACAGATCTGTTCGGTAACCCGGTTGAGAGTACCGGTGATTATGCCGGTGCGGTAATTGCAAAGACGCCGGGAGAGTATCTGATATTTACCTGTGCGGATGCAGTGAGGCAGGCCGATTCAATTTCAGTGACATTTTCAGACGGTACAAAGGTTACGGGACAGACGAAGCAGATTGATGAAGTGCTTAACATGGCTGTTATTTCCGTAAAATGCCAGGAGCTGGGCGAGGAACTGAGAAAAGAGATAAAGATACTCACTCTCGGCAACTCCTATTCCGTGAAGACGGGAGATATCGTTATCGGAGTCGGCGGTCCGTCGGGACAGGTACACTCCATGACATACGGAACGGTCTCCTACATTGCAAGGAACGTTCAGATGACGGACGGCATCACAAGGATTATATATGCAGATATATGCAGCAACTCCACTATGGGTACGTTTCTTTTAAATACGGCCGGAGAGATTATCGGATGGACCTCTGACGATTATAAAAATGAGGAAAACCGTGATATCACCGCGTCCGTGAGCATTTCCGATTATAAGCCCGTGATTGAAAAGATGACGAACGGCCATCAGGTGCCTTATTTCGGCGTCAGGGGACAGGAAGTCAACGAAGCGATGGCAGAGAGCGGGATTCCCCAGGGAGTCTATGTGGTGGAGGCCGTATCGGGCGGACCGGCTTATGACGCGGGAATCCAGAACGGAGACATTATCACATTATTCGGAGAAAAAGAGATCACCACATTCAAGGAGCTTCAGATGCAGATTGAAAATGCCCGCTGCGGTTCCAGGGTAACTGTGAAGATTATGAGAAAAGGTCCGGACGGCTATAAGGAGCTGGATCCATTTGAAGTGGAGATAAGGGCCAGGTAGAGCAGCCTGACGATGGCCCGGGCTTAAAAAGTCAGCCGAATCAGAAGAAGACAAAATATAAGAATTAAGAAGAGAAAATGTGATGGTAAAACACGAGAGTCTGACTTGTCAGACTCTCTGTTGACGAAATAGCAGATTTTACATAACAGTTCATTCTGTCTTATCTGTTACGATTTTACGGAGTTTTTCCATTGCCGCAGAGAGGAAGGAAGAGTATGAAATATATTGATCAGTTCCATGAGGGTATGCGTGTTTCAGACGTTTATCTTTGCAAAACAAAACAGATATTATTGACAAAGAATGGGAAAGAGTACGTGTCGATGACCCTCCAGGACAGGACGGGTACTATCGACTCAAAGATTTGGGATTTGGGTTCGCCGGGAATCGGTAACTTTGATGTGATGAATTATGTATATATAGACGGAGATGTGACGGTATTTCAGGGTTCCAACCAGCTCAATGTGAAACGGATCCGCAAGGCGGACGAGGGCGAATACATAGAAAGCGACTATCTTCCGGTCAGCTCCAAAGACATTAAAGAGATGTACAGGGAACTCACTGCACTGATCCAGTCCATGAAGAATCCATGGCTGAAACAATTGGCTGAAAGTTATTTCACGGACGACAAGGAGTTTGTAAAAAGGTTCTGCTTCCATTCGGCGGCTAAGAGTGTCCATCATGGTTTTGTGGGAGGGCTGCTTGAGCATACATTAAGCGTAATGAAGCTGTGTGATTATTACTCCGCAGCCTATCCGATGATTAACCGGGATCTCTTACTTACAGCGGCTCTCTTTCACGATGTCGGAAAGACGAAAGAGCTGTCTGCATTTCCGGAAAATGATTATACGGACGACGGCCAGCTCCTGGGGCATATCATAATCGGAACGGAGATGGTCGGGGAGAGAATCCGGACAATTGCGGGATTCCCGGAAAAAACGGCCTCCGAACTGAAACACTGTATACTTGCGCATCATGGCGAACTGGAATATGGTTCCCCTAAAAAACCGGCGCTGATGGAGGCTCTGGCTCTGGCATTTGCCGACAATACGGATGCGAAACTGGAGACTATGACGGAACTGCTTAAAAAGGCGGGAGATAATACACAGTGGCTGGGCTTTAACCGTCTTCTGGAGAGTAATGTCCGAAAGACGACGGTCTGATTGAAGGGGCATTTAAGTTAAGCAGGTGAGGACGCAGCCGCAGGCCAGCGGACGGGGAGGGATCTATGAGTCTTTCGTCCCGGGGAAGTGGCATCGCTGGCTGGAGAAGGAGATACTGTGGTTTTGTTTTCGCAGGGCGGAGCCGGAAGATTTGATATCGGCCTGCCGGGAACACGTAGTGGCCGCGACAGGGGCCTCCCCCATTTAAGGTTAGAGACAATCAGCGGCCGGATTCCCCCCTCACGACAACCTCTCCACGGGGACAAAAGACTCAGCCACCTCCCTCACCACACCGGACATGGTCCGTTCCGGACGCGTCCTCTCACCTCAGTTAAATCTAAGCGTTTGAGAAATAAGCGTGAAAACGGGATTGACTGTGCTGCCGGGCGGGACTATAATAGTTTCATCCGACAGCACAAGCCGTCTCTATCCGCAGAAGCGGAATTTTATTTTTTTATTAAGACTTTAATTATACCAGGAAGGTATTTTTGTCCCCAAGGGGCAGAGCTTTTCCGGTATTTTTTTTTCGGAATTTTATGAAGTGTAATTGACAAAGAGAGGGGTATTAAAATGAAAAAAACAAAAACAAGTGCATTATTTGCCATGGCGGCAGCGGCGGCCCTGGCCCTGACGGGCTGTTCCGGTTCTGGCAGCGGTAAGGACGGTACGGCAGAGGCCAATGGGACGGCAGTGCAGGAGCAGGCAGAGAACACACAGCAGCAAAAAGATTCGGTGGTGGTTGTTATGACAACAAATTCCGAACCGGAAGCGGGATTTGACCCTGCCTATGGCTGGGGGGCCGGCGAACATGTCCATGAGCCGCTGATTCAGAGTACTCTTACGGTGACAACGCCGGATTTGGGGATTGGTTATGATTTGGCTACCGATATGAAATCCTCGGAGGATGGATTGACATGGACGGTGACAATCCGCGATGATGTCAAATTTACGGACGGGGAACCGCTGACAGCGGAGGATGTCGCATTTACATATAATACGCTGAGGGAGACCAGCTCGGTCAATGATTTTACAATGCTTGAAAGCGCGGAGGCGTTGGACGGCAATACGGTGGTCTTCCATATGGCGCGCCCCTATTCGATATGGCCATATACGATGGCTATTACAGGAATTGTGCCGGAACATGCCTATGATTCGGATTACGGCAGCCATCCGGTCGGCTCCGGACGGTATATGCTGAAACAGTGGGACAGGGGGCAGCAGGTGATTCTGGAGGCAAACCCCGGTTACTACGGTGAACAGCCGAAGATGAAACGGGTAACGATACTTTTTATGGACGAGGATGCCGCATTTGCCGCAGTCAAAGCGGGACAGGTGGATCTGGCTTATACGGCTGCTTCCTACGCGGATCAGGAGACTGCCGGGTATTCACTTCTGGCCTGTGAAACCGTAGATAACAGAGGATTTAATCTTCCGGCTGTTCCGGTAATGGAGAAGGACGGACTCAAGGTGGGGAATGATTTCACTTCCGATGTCCTGGTGCGCAGAGCTATTAATCTGGCGATCGACCGTGATGAGATGATACAGAATGTTTTAAATGGTTATGGAAGTCCGGCCTTCAGTGTCTGCGACAAGATGCCATGGTATAACAGCGATGCCGAAATTACCTGTGACCGGGATGAAGCTGCAAGGCTGCTCGATGAGGCAGGCTGGATCGTGGGAGCGGACGGAATCCGGGAAAAGGACGGGGTGAAGGCAGAGCTTGAATTTCTGTATCCGGCGGACGATTCCGTAAGACAGGCGCTGGCAGCCGATACGGCGAACCAGTTGAAGGAAATCGGCATCAATGCATCAACAAGGGGAGCCGGATGGGATACGGCATATGACGAAGCACAGTCCCAGCCTCTTTTATGGGGATGGGGAGCGCATACCCCGATGGAACTTTACAATATTTACCATTCCATGGAGGATACCGGACTTGCGGCCTACTCGCCGTATGCGAATAAGACGGTGGATCAGTATATGGATGAGGCCCTGGCCAGTGATAACCTGGAGGAATCCTGGGAATTATGGAAAAAGGCACAGTGGGATGGAAGTACAGGGATCACGCAGGAGGGAGATATCCCCTGGATCTGGCTGGTTAATATCGATCATCTCTACTGGGTCAGAGATGGGCTGAAGGTAGCGGAACAGAAGCTTCACCCACATGGACACGGCTGGTCTATTGTTAACAACGTGGATCAGTGGAGCTGGGAATAAAGGAAGGAAGATACAAGTGACGAAGCGGCATGGCATATTTATAATTAAAAATCTGATAAGGATGGCAATACTTCTGCTGGCTGTCAGTGCGGCCGCTTTCTTTCTCATTTCCATCTCGCCGGTGGATCCGCTGAAAAGCAACGTGGGACAGGCAGCATTGGGGTCCATGTCTGAGGAACAGATTGAAAGGTTAAAAGAATACTGGGGAGTTACGGTGCCGGCCGGCGAGAGATTCATTCGCTGGTTTTCCGGCATCTGCCGGGGGGACTTCGGCATCTCCCTTCTTTACCGGAGGCCGGTTCTTGATGTGATAGGCGAAAAATTTGTAAATTCTGCCTGGCTGATGATATCCGCTTGGATATTTTCAGGAATTGGCGGTGTGGCGCTGGGAGTACTGGCCGGAGTGAAAAGAGGGAAATGGCAGGATAAGGCGGTAACTGCATATTGCATGGTGATTGCAGGAACGCCGGCATTCTGGCTGGCTCTTGTCCTCCTGCTGGTTTTTGCCATCCGGTTTCCGATTTTCCCTATTGGGTTCAGTGTTCCGGTGGGGGTTGCGGCGTCGGAGGTGACATTCGGGGACAGGCTGATTCACGCCGTACTGCCGGCCTTGACGCTGGGGCTGACCGGTGTTTCCAATATCGCCATGCATACCAGAAGCAAAATGATAGAAGTTCTTGAGAGCGATTATGTTTTCTATGCCAGGGCCAGAGGAGAAACGCAGTGGCAGATAGTCGGGAGGCATGGCCTTAAGAATATACTCCTGCCGGTTATCACGCTGCAGTTTGCGTCCATCAGTGAGATATTCGGCGGTTCCGTTCTGGTGGAGCAGGTTTTTTCCTATCCCGGTCTGGGGCAGGCGGCAATTACGGCCGGACTCGGCAGCGATGTTCCGCTTTTGCTGGGAATTACCCTGATTAGCGCCGCTGTCGTTTTTCTCGGCAATTTTACTGCGGACTTACTTTACTATACCGTTGATCCGAGATTGAAACGTGACAGGAAAAAAATGGTGCGGAAGGGGGAAACCTTATGATAACCCGAATCTTTGGAGGGATTCATCTACCCGTCCGCAGCAGGCGGGCCGGGACACTGGCTGCCGTGACTGTTTTCCTGGCCGTACTTATCCTGGTTGCAGTTCTCGGGCATATCTGGGAAAATGACGCTCTGGTTACAGATTTTGGCCGGAAAAATCTGCGGCCGGGAACTGCTTATCTTTTTGGCACGGACTGGCTCGGGCGCGACATGCTGAAGCGGACGGCGGCCGGACTGTCCATGAGTATCCGCCTGGGGATAGTGACGGCTGCATCCAGCGCCGTGATAGCCGTAATCCTGGGCACTGCTGCTGCCGTACTTGGAAAGGCCGCAGATATGGCCGTATCGGGCCTGATTGATATGATGATGGGGATTCCCCATATGCTGCTGCTGATATTGATATCCTTTGCCTTTGGTAAAGGTTTTACCGGAGTGGCGGCCGGTATAGCACTGACTCACTGGCCTTCCCTGGCAAGACTTATCAGGGCCGAGGTTCTTCAGCTGAAGGCCAGCCAGTATGTTAAAATTTCAGAGAAGCTTGGAATGGGAAAATGGAGGATTGCGGTGGAGCATATGCTGCCTCATCTGGTACCCCGGTTTCTGACCGGTCTTGTTCTTATGTTTCCGCATGCCATTTTGCACGAGGCATCCATCACCTTTCTGGGATTCGGTCTTCCGCCGGAGGAACCCGCCATCGGAATTATCCTGTCGGAAAGTATGAAGTATCTGATAACAGGAAAATGGTGGCTGGCCGTCTTCCCGGGAGCCGCGCTGGTGGCAACGGTTCTGGTGTTTCAGGGCCTGGGGCAGAGCGTAAGCAGCCTGTTGGATCCGCAAAGCGCGCATGAATAGAAGGGCTGGGAAAATAACGATAGATACTGCAAGGAGGAATTGGTATGCCGGACAAAACGGTACTGGAAGTACGCAGTCTGGGTATTTCTTTTACCCAGTATGACAGAGGACTTCGGCGCAGGGAACTGAATCCTGTTAAGAAGCTTTGCTTCACCCTCAATCAGGGCGAGATGGCTGCTGTCGTGGGAGCAAGCGGTTCCGGTAAAAGTCTCCTGGCTCATGCTGTTCTCGGAATCATGCCTTACAACTGCCGGGTTTCGGGCGAGATTCTCTACCGGGGAGAGCTGCTCACGCAGGAACGGCTGAATCAGCTGCGCGGAAAAGAAATTGCCCTTGTCCCGCAGGGAGTGTCCTATCTGGATCCCCTGATGAAGGTGGGAGAACAGATAAGAAAGGGAAGAAAAGACAGCGCATCCATCGAACGGTGCAGGCACCTGCTGGCCCGGTTCGGCCTTGGAGCAGAGACGGAAGAGCTATATCCCTTCGAACTGTCGGGAGGAATGGCAAGGCGTATCCTGATCATATCGGCGCTGATGGAAGAGCCGAAACTGGTTATTGCGGATGAGCCGACGCCGGGACTGGAGCTTGCTACGGCCAGACGGGTAATGGGTCATTTTAAAGAGATAGCAGAAGAAGGCGCGTCTGTGCTGCTTATCACTCATGATTTGGAATTGGCGCTGGAAACAGCCGACCGGATTATGGTATTCTATGAGGGAGAGATAATCGAAGAAATCAAACCCGGAGATTTCGGCAGACCGAACGGCCTTCAGCATGCATATACTAAGGCTCTGTATCATGCTATGCCGCAGCATGATTTCGCGGTATATGACGAAAAGAGCCTGATAAAGAACCAGGAGCCGGAGGTGACGCGGTGAAGCTTAAAGCAAAGGATATTTCATTCAGGTACGATACCGGGAGCCGGCAGATTTTGAACAGGGTTTCATTGGAAATCGGGAGCGGGGAGAGGGTTGGGATCACGGCTCCCAGCGGATTTGGCAAAACCACATTCTGCAAGATCCTTTCCGGATATGAAAAACCGGATTCCGGACAGGTAATGCTGGACGGCAAACCGCTTGAGGAATATAAAGGAAGGCTGCCGGTGCAGATGATCTGGCAGCACCCGGAGCAGTCGGTGAATCCGCGTTGGAAGATGGGCCGTGTTTTGAGGGAAGGCGGACAAATAAATCCGGAGCTTCTGGAAAAACTGGGAATCAGAAAGGCGTGGATGGATCGTTTTCCTTCGGAACTCTCAGGCGGAGAACTTCAGCGGTTCTGTATCGCAAGGGCGCTGGGAGAGGGGACTAAAATTCTTCTGGCCGATGAAATCACAACAATGCTGGATATGGTGACGCAGAGTATAATCTGGCATGTCCTGGTGGAAGAAACAGGGAAGAGAGGAATCGGAATGCTGATAGTGAGTCATTCAGAGAGCCTCACAGACAGAGTCTGTACAAGAAAAATCAGACTGGATACGATGAGTACGTAACAGTTCGTAACAGTTCAGACAGGTCTGCGCATTTGCTGCGCTGACCGTGCGAAAAGGCAGTGGCAGCAGGCAGTCGGCTCATCGCGCAGCGATTTTGATTAGCCGACTGCTGTAACAGTTCAGCCATGATGCTGCGTGTAAATTAGTGTAAAGTGGAAATGGTGAACAGGAGGAACAGATGGACGTAAAAAAAATACTGGAGCAGGTGAGTATGGGTACGCTTTCACCTGAGGAAGCCGGGGAAATGCTTAAAAACCTGCCATACGAAGATCTGGGATATGCAAAACTCGATCTGCACAGAAAGCTGCGCTCCGGTTTTCCTGAAACCGTGTACTGTCAGGGAAAACCCGATCAGTATCTGGCGGATATATTTGACACGCTGTACCGTGAAAATGGTGAGGTGATGGGAACGAGGGCGACAGAGCAGCAGTACTTGCTGGTAAAGGAAAGAATTCCCGGTATCATCTATGACCCGGTTTCGCGTATATTAAAGGCAGAGCCGGAGGGAAAAGAAAGAAAGGGCTGTGTCGCTGTCTGTACAGGGGGAACCGCGGATATTCCCGTGGCGGAGGAAGCAGCCCAGACCGCGGAATTTTTCGGCTGTTACGTGGATCGGATTTACGATGTAGGGGTTGCCGGAATCCACAGGATACTATCTAAAAGGGAACAGATTACGAGGGCAAACTGTGTCATCACAATTGCAGGCATGGAAGGCGCCCTTGGGACTGTCGTAGCCGGGCTGGTGGAGAATCCGGTTATCGCAGTTCCCACGTCGGTCGGCTACGGTGCGAGTTTTCACGGACTCTCGGCGCTGCTTACAATGATTAATTCCTGTGCCAACGGGATTTCAACGGTAAATATTGATAACGGCTATGGGGCCGGTTACCTTGCCGCGCAGATCAACAGACTGGCCGAGAGGAACTGTTACACAGTCTAAACTTAGGAGAAAGGATATTAAGATGAGCCAATTTACAAATCAGGAAAAAGAAGAAAAACTGCTGTATCTGGAATGCTATTCCGGTATCAGCGGTGATATGACGGTGGGCGCGCTTCTCGATTTGGGGGCCAGCAGAAATGTTCTGGAAGAAACGCTTAAGAGTCTTGGCGTGGGAGGGTACCATCTCCATTTTGGGAGAAAACTGAAATGCGGTATTGATGCCTACGATTTTGATGTACATTTGGAGGAGGAAGAGCATGGGCACGGCCATGACCATGATCATGATCACAATCACGGCCACGACCATGACCACGATCACAAACATGATCACGACCATGACCACGATCACAAACACGACCATGACCACGATCACAAACACGGCCATGACCACGATCACAAACACGACCATGATCACGACCACAAACACGACCACGATCACAATCATGACCACACTCACAGCCACCCCCATATCCACAGGAATATCCAGGATATTTTTGAAATCATAGACCGCATGCATTCCGAAGAACCGGTGAAGGAGCTGGCCAGAAAGATGTTCCGGATTGTTGCGGAAGCAGAATCGAAAGCCCACGGAATTCCGGTGGAAGAGGTGCATTTCCATGAAGTAGGGGCTGTCGATTCCATTGTAGATATAATCAGTGTAGCCGTTTGTATGTATGATTTGGGAATTACGGATGTAGTGGTATCGTCTCTGGCAGAAGGAAGGGGCTATGTCCGCTGCCAGCATGGGGTGATGCCGGTACCCGTACCTGCTACGGCCAATATTGCCGCTTCCCATGGACTGGAACTGAAACTGACCGATAATGAAGGGGAGATGGTGACGCCTACCGGAGCTGCAATTGCGGCAGCCCTTCGGACGAAGGACGTCCTTCCGGAACATTATATCATTGAAAAAATAGGCGTGGGAGCCGGCAACAAGGATTTTAAAAATGCCAATATTTTAAGGGCAATGCTGATCCGAAAGACGGAGGACAGGCAGAAACAGAACTATAATGAGGAAAAACTCTGGATTCTGGAGACAAACATGGATGACTGTACAGGGGAGGCCCTTGGCTTTGTCATGGAATGTCTGATGGAAGAGGGAGCAAAAGACGTGTGGTATACGCCGGCATACATGAAAAAAAACCGTCCGGCTTATGTGCTGAGGATTCTTTGTACCGAAGATAAGCAGAAGGCGCTGGAGGCGGCCGTATTTGCCCATACGACGACGATAGGGATCCGCCGCTGGCCTGTGGAGCGTACGGTGCTGGAGCGGGAAATAAGACAGATAGAGTCGCGCTATGGAACTGCTGATGTAAAGACATGCCGGACCGGGAGCGAAGAATATAATTATCCGGAATATGAGAGCGTAAGAAAGATCTGCCGGGAACAGGGGCTTCCTTTTACCGAAGTCTACCATGCCCTGAAAGAGGATGCGGCGGGACGGTAACTATGCTGCTGTCCGCCCCGGCAGCAGCATGACAGGAGGCGATAAGATGCAGATGACTGATAGGAACGGGAACACAGATAAGCTGAATCAGATGATGGATGAGTACGGGAAAGGGCCGGTATGCATTGCCTTTTCCGGCGGTGTGGACAGCAGCCTGCTTCTTAAAATCGCCTGTGACAACGGAAGAAAATATAAAACCCCCGTCTATGCGGTGACATTCAATACAATGCTCCATCCTGCCTGCGATTTGGATACGGCAAAGAAGGTTGCCCGAGAGCTGGGAGCGGAACATGTTGTAATCCAGGTGGATGAGCTTGAGATGGAGGGAATGAGGGACAATCCCCCGGAACGCTGCTATCTCTGTAAAAAACACCTCTTTACGGCTCTTCTCGATTTTGCCCGGGAAAAGGGGATTACCTGCATACTTGACGGGACAAATGAAGACGACACCCACGTTTACCGACCTGGAATCAGGGCACTGAAAGAATTGGGGATTATCAGTCCTCTTGCCCTGTGCCATATCACAAAGCGGGAGGTAAAGGAGCTTTCGTCCGCCTTTGGCATATCGGTGGCATCCAGGCCGTCCACTCCCTGTATGGCTACGCGTCTGCCCTATGGAACAAAGCTGGATTATGAAATTTTAAGAAGAATCGAAAAAGGGGAAGCGTACCTTAGGACTGTATTTGAGGGGAATGTCCGCCTGCGTCTTCATCAGGATACGGTGCGTCTGGAGCTGGATCCGGCTCAGATGGCCGCAGCCCTTGAAAAGAGGGAGGAAATCTGCAGCGTTTTGAAGAAGCTGGGGTTTTCCTATATTACGCTGGATTTGGAGGGATTCCGCTCCGGAAGCATGGATCTTTTTATAGAGAAGTAGCGGCAAAGGAGGCATCAAATGACAATCAGACACTTACAGATCTTCGTGGCGGTTGCCGACTGCGGGAAAATGAGGGCTGCGGCAGAGAGGCTGCATATTTCACAGCCGTCTGTCAGCCAGGCAGTCAGGGAACTGGAAAGCTATTATAATATAAAATTGTTTGAACGCCTGTCCCAGCGGATTTATATCACCGAGACAGGAAAGAAGCTTCTGCCGTATGCCCGCCATATCATTGATTCATTTGAAACAATGGAGGGATTTATAAATGATACCTCATCCGGTAATGTGATCCGGGTGGGAGGGAGCGTCTCTGTCGGGACAAGGCTGCTGCCTCCGATGATAAAGAGCCTGGAGAATGAGGTTCCGGATGTGGATGTCTGTGTCATTGTAGATAATACGGCTGCCATCGAGGGAAAAATCCAGAGAAGTGAGCTTGATATTGCCGTTGTGGAGGGAATTGTCAGGAGCGATGAGCTGGTGAAGAAAGATATTTATGATGATGAACTTGTACTCGTAGTCGGACCGGAACATGAGCTTTTCAACCATCCGGGCATTAAGCTGAAGGAGCTGACAAAGCATGCTCTTATCTCAAGAGAGTCAGGCAGTGTGGAGCGCAATCAGTTTGAGCAGTTCCTGCTGGAGCATGACATAAAGATGAAAAACAAGTGGAGCTGCAGCAATACCGAGACGATCAAGAAGGCGGTATTAAACGGTGAGGGGATTGCCATTCTGTCCAGAATGGTGATAGAAAAAGAGATTGCCGCTGGGGAAGTGCGCGTACTTAATGTGGAAAATACAAGAATGAAAAGAAAAATCAAGCTGATTTATCACAAGAACAAATATATCTCCCAATCCATGAAACAGTTTATCGACATTTGCACGGATGGGAGATATTAGTAAAACGGGCTAAGGGTTCATGCTGTCTGAACTGTTACAAATCGGGTAAGTCTCAGACCGCGAGGCCGGTGGCCATATAAAGTACGGTTCCGACTACTCCGCTGCCAAGAATTACGGAGATGGAGCCGGCTTTCTTTTTTCTGAGCAGGTAAAGCCCGGCAATGAAGAGAATGCCCTCAATCACATGGAAATTCTCAAAACGGATCCCCTGGATTCCGGACTGGAAAAGTCCGAGAAGCAGGATGGAGAGACCGGCCGATGCAATCAGCGCCACGACTGCGGGACGCAGGGCACCCAGTACGGTCTGAACGCCTTCAAAACTGCGGTATTTATAGTAAAAGTGCGCCAGTGTCAGACAGATGATAAAGGACGGTATGATACAGCCCAGGGTACAGAGGATTACGCCGAAGGGACCGGAGAGCCTCATGCCGACAAAGGTTGAGGAATTGATGGAGATAGGTCCGGGAGTCATCTCTGCAATTGTTATTAAATCGGTAAATTCTTCCAGGGTCATTAACCCGTGAATATTCACAATCTGGTTTTGAATCAGCGGAATTGCCGCATAGCCCCCGCCCACACTGAAAAGTCCTACCTGGATAAAGCTTAAAAATAATCTAATCAGCAGCATATGAGTTACTCCTTTTTCCTACCTGTTTTCTCATGGTAACAGCCAAATCGGCAAGACCAATCCCAAGACACACCAGTATGATAACCATGGCGCTGACGCCCAGGAAGAAGGTGGCGCCAAAAGACAGAACCATCATTCCAATGTACAGGAATCTCCTTGTTTTACATACGTTGGACGCCAGATTCCAGACTACATCCATGATAACCGCCGCAACTCCGGCTCTCATCACCTGAAGGGCGATGGCGATGTATGTGTTAGTGCGGAACTCTGTGTAAAACAATGAGATAACGGAAATAATCAGCATCGGGGGAATTATTGTACCGAGGATGGCTGTCAGCGAACCGAGGATGCCTCCCATTCTGTATCCGATAATAACAGAAGCATTGACCGGGAGAGGACCCGGTGAGGACTGGGTTATTGCGGTGATGTCCAGCATCTCGCTTTCATCCAGCCACTGTAATTCTTCCACAAACTTCTTTTTCATCAATGACACTATGACGAAGCCGCCGCCAAAGGTGCATGCGCTTAAAACAAACATCGATTTAAATAATGTCCATAGCGTCTTCGCGTCTGTCTGTTTTTTCATGATTGGTAGTTCTCCTTTTATCCATTCCTTTTATGTTTGTCGAATTCGATAAATGGATTATATTGTGAATATGATAATATGTAAAATACATAAAAATGATTAAACTGAAAGGTAAATGGTTATCAAGTAATATTTACTGTTTATTATCATATAATTTAAGCAAATAATCAATTAGACAGGTTTTATGAAAATATTAGATGAAAATTATTTTGATTTGATTATGAACAATGTCTTACTTCCTCTTTATGATATTGACGGAAGCATTACTGACGCTGACAGCGTTACCTATATAAACGAACGGCATTCTGTAATCCATCTCCCTGCAACTGATAATATCTGTGCTCTTGGCTCAATGCCATATCATATATTTCCAAGTCTGTATGAAGCCACCTCTCCCATCAGCATGAGAGCATCAGGAATACAAACCCTGCAGGATAATCCTTATCTGGATCTGCGGGGGCAGGGCGTGCTGGTCGGCGTTATAGATACCGGCATCGATTATACTCATCCGGCATTTCGAAACCCCGACAATTCCACCAGACTTGTTTCAATTTGGGATCAGACTGAACAGAGCGGAAGTCCTCCGAAAGATTTTACCTTTGGCACTGAATACAAAGCTGAAACGATAAATAAAGCCTTATCCTCAGAAACACCGGAGTCTGTCGTTCCGATTTCCGATTCAGGCGGCCACGGAACTTCTGTTGCAAGCATCATTGCCGGCAGCCCCAGCATTACAGCTAATTTTTCAGGCGTGGTGCCAAAAGCTGAATTGGTTATAGTTAAATTGAAGGAAGCAAAGAGAAATATAAAGAATATATTTTGTGTTCCGAATGATGTGATCTGTTATATGGAATCGGATATTATGCTTGGTGTCAGTTATGTATACTCGGTTGCCCAGTCGCTTCAGCGCCCAGTCGTAATTTGTATCGCGCTGGGGAGCAGCCAGGGCGGCCACGACGGTCACGGAGCGCTTAGCAGTTATCTGGATTCGCTATCCCAGCTCCCGTGGACGGGAGTATCTATATCGGCCGGAAATGAGGGGATTGCAGGGAGGCATTATTTCGGTACGGCCGGTACGGCGCCTTTTCAAGATGACGTTGAGCTGCTGGCCGGAGCGGGAGACACGGAATTTGCATTAGAAATATGGTCTTCCTATTCGCGGCTGTCGATCGAGATATTAGCCCCCAACCATGAATCAACGCAGCAGATATTCCCTTCCATACTCGACTGCAGAAGGCTGCAATTTATTTTTCATGAATGTGTAATCTGGATTAATAATATAATCTTTGAACAGGAAACAGGAGATCAGCTGATACTTATCCGTTTCAAAAAAATGCTTCCCGGCATCTGGACCATCAGAATCAGGAACCTGGAAAACGAGGCTTTTTCATTCCATGCGTGGCTGCCCGCAGGCTCCATGCTTACGAATAATACATATTTTCTCAAGTCGGATCCTGATACGACGATTACATCCCCGGGGAACAGTTATCATTCGCTGACAGTCACTGCCTATGATCAACGGGTGGGCAAGATCATTCAGGCATCCGGAAGGGGATATACCAGAAACGGTCATATTAAACCGGATTTGGCAGCGCCGGGCTACCGGGTCCCCTGTGCTTTGCCTCAAAACCGTTATGGAAATACTACCGGCAGCGGAGCGGCTTCGGCGTTTGCTGCCGGAGCAATCGCGATGATTTTAGAATGGTCGGTTGCCAGGGGAAATTATACGTCGATTACGGGAAATGATATCAACCGGTTATTAACACGCGGGGCAAGGCATAACCAGGATATATTCTACCCGAATAATGTCTGGGGTTTTGGGGAATTAGAGGTCAATAAAGTATTTGAACAGCTGGCTATGTTTTGAGCGGCCAAACAGCTCATGCAGGAGGAAAGCGGCGGAAAAGGCGGGGATTCCCGCTTAAGCTACAAATGCATACATCATAATGTAGTGGCAGAAACTTCCTCCCATAACAAACAGATGAAAAATCTCATGTGAGCCGAAATACTTATGTCTGGAATTAAATATGGGCAGTTTTAAGGCATATATCACGCCTCCCACCGTATATATGATGCCGCCGGCCAGCAGCCAGCCGAATGCGGCCCGCGGAAGAGCCAGGATAATCTGTCGGATGGCAAGGACACAAACCCATCCCATGGCAATGTAGATCAGGGAAGAAAACCATTTCGGACAGTTGATCCAAAGTGCATTAATAATAATACCGGCAATCGCAATTCCCCAGACGAGCGCCAGCAGGGAGTACCCGGACCGGTCTCCAAGAACGATCAGACACACCGGTGTATAGGTTCCTGCTATCAGGATAAAGATCATCATATGATCCAGTTTCCTCAAACGTTTATTTACCTCATCGGAGATATCCAGTGTATGGTAAATCGTACTCGCGGCATATAGAAGGATCATACTGACGATAAATATGAGCAGCGCCGCAAAGTGGATATGGTCCGGTTCGCGGGCAGCCTTTAACAGCAGCGGCACGGCGGCAGCTCCGGCTCCAAGCATGGCAATAAAGTGAGTCAATGCACTTCCAGGGTCTTTAATTTTAATTTTCATAATTCTGCCTCCTCTTCAGCGCCTGCAGAGATTCGGTGAACCTGCAGCAACGAAGTTTATATTAATCTGTTACATAGTTTTTAAAACTACATCTTATATTTAACTATACTATACTCTTTTTCCTGGAAATATTCAATACAGTTTTAATAAATTTTTCAATCCTGTCTGAACGGTTACAAATTTCCGTTATCACTTGTAGAACCGGTCCGGTCATAGTAAAATGAGGTAACAGTTCATGCTGTCTGAACTGTTACAAAAGAAGATGAAAACGGTGAAAGAGGAATTGACATGTTAAAAATAATATATGAGGATCACGATATTCTGGTAGCGGAGAAGCCGGCCGGGCTGGAATCGCAGGCCAGCCGTGGATTTGAGCCGGATATGGTCAGTGAAATAAAGAACCATTTGAAAAGAGCGGAGTTATCCAGGTTGTCCACAAAGCCGTCCACAAAATCGTCCACACGGCCTGTGGAGCCCTATGTCGGAGTTATCCACAGACTGGACAAGCCTGTCGGGGGAATCATGGTTTACGCTAAGAATCAGAAGGCGGCAGCCTCTCTTAGCAAGCAAGTTCAGGATGGCCGGATGAAGAAAATATACAATGCGGTAGTCTGTGGAAAACTTGTGGATATTGTGGGTAACTATGTGGATTATCTGTTGAAAGATGGCAGAAACAACTTCTCATTTGTTGTGGATAAAGACACGCCGGACAGCAGGCGGGCAGAACTTGTCTACCGGGCGCTGGATGTGAAGACAGAGGAAGAAAGAGAGATTTCCCTTGTGGAGATAGAACTGCTGTCCGGCAGGCACCATCAAATCCGCGTGCAGTTTGCAGCCCATGGAAATCCACTCTGGGGAGACGGGAAATATAATCCTGAATGGGGAGGAACGCTGCCGGCCGGTGAAAGAACGCATGCCGATCGGCATACCGGGGCGAAGCAGGGAAGCGGCCATGCTGCAAAGGTTCAGAGCAGCCGCGGGCGCAGAGGTGAAAGGGAGCTGGCGCTGGCTGCTGTAAAGTTATCCTTCGTTCATCCATCCACAGGCAAGAATATGGAATTTGCAATTAAACCGAGGGGCAGGATATTTGAGAGGTTTGGTGATTGAGATGAAAACCAGAAGACATATTTACTTCAGCGGAACAGTTCAGGGCGTCGGTTTCCGCTATCGGGCCATGTATGCGGCGAGGAGCCTTGGATTGACGGGATGGGTTAGAAATTTATGGGATGAGAGAGTGGAGATGGAAGTCCAGGGTGATTTAAAATCCATAAATCTCATGCTCAGACAGATGGAGGAAGGCCATTTTATCCATATCTCGGATATGGAAACAGAAGAAATGCCGATTGATGAGAGGGAAGTCGGTTTTCATATAATTGGATAATAAAAACTCTGAATATTTTTATTTGATCTGCTTATAATACTGTCTGTACAAAAGAAGTACAAATCATAAATGGGCTGGACCATGGGTAAGCTCCTTAAAGAAACTGAAGAGAAGCTTACAAAAGAGACGCAGGAATATCGATGTATGGTGAGATACGGAGGATGTTCCTGCGTTTATTAAATCCATTTACATGATGTTGGGGTCAAAAGGTCTTTTGCCCCCTTTGATACCGGATTGCTCCGCA
>OKSH01000565.1_pt1 | contig 39395 bp, 33 predicted proteins | sample 1601231 | NCBI WGS metagenome assembly OKSH01 (sample SAMEA3541596, study PRJEB24748) | human gut metagenome | biome: human gut; feature: human-associated habitat; material: faeces | place: China | collected 2012
TATCGCGCATCCAGGAGAAGTACATGTTTTCGTACTGCTTCGGTACGAACTGAATATCGCCGTCTTCCACCGCTTTGATGGCTTCTTTTGCCAGCGGGGCAGTGCGCACATACCACTGGTCGGTCAGCATCGGTTCGATAACCACGCCGCCGCGATCGCCGTAAGGTACGGTCAGGTCGTGCGGTTTGATCTCTTCCAGCAGGCCGAGCTCTTCGAACTCTTTGACGATAGCTTTACGGGCGGCGAAACGCTCCATGCCACGGTAAGCGGCCGGGATTTCACTGCTGCAGGCGTCAGTCACTTCGCCGTTGGTATCAAACACTTCGGCTTCGGTACGGATGTTGCCGTCGAAGTCCATGATGTTAATCATGGTCAGCTGGTGGCGTTTACCGACTTCATAGTCATTGAAGTCATGTGCCGGGGTGATTTTCACACAACCGGTGCCTTTTTCCATATCAGCGTGTTCATCACCGAGGATCGGAATGCGGCGGTTGACGATCGGCAGAATGATTTCTTTGCCGATCAGATCTTTGTAACGCGGATCTTCCGGGTTAACGGCCACGCCGGTATCACCGAGCATGGTTTCCGGACGCGTGGTGGCGACCACCAGGTAATCTTTACCGTCTGCGGTTTTCGCACCGTCTGCCAGCGGATAACGGATATGCCACATGAAGCCTTTGACTTCGCGGTTTTCCACTTCCAGGTCAGAAATTGCGGTGTGCAGTTTCGGATCCCAGTTCACCAGACGTTTACCACGGTAAATCAGGTTATCTTTATACAGGCGGACAAATGCCTCTTTTACGGCAGCTGACAAGCCGTCGTCCATGGTAAAGCGCTCGCGCTCCCAGTCCACGGAGTTACCCAGGCGGCGCATCTGGTTGGAGATATTACCGCCGGATTCCGCTTTCCATTCCCAGATTTTATCGATAAAGCCTTCGCGGCCGTAATCGTGACGGGTTTTGCCTTCTTCGGCGGCGATTTTGCGCTCAACAACCATCTGTGTCGCGATACCGGCGTGGTCAGTCCCTGACTGCCACAGGGTGTTTTTGCCCTGCATGCGCTGGTAGCGGATCATGGTATCCATAATGGTCTGCTGGAAAGCATGGCCCATATGCAGGTTACCGGTGACGTTCGGCGGCGGGATCACGATACAGAAGCTTTCTTTGTCTGTTCTGCCGTTCGGTTTGAAATAGCCGCTTTTTTCCCAGTGGGTATAAAGAGGACCTTCGATTTCCGTTGGATTATAGGTTTTATCCAGGGACGGCTCGCAGGCCTGTTGGTTGTCGGTTGTCTTTTCCATTTTTAATCTTTGTTTATCAGTAAGCTGGCGGCGTGGCCATGGTCATCGTAAAGCCGACGCTGCGATAGATTTTATATCGCTCGCGCGCCAACTGTTTTAAGTGTTCATCGATAGGCACAAAGTCTATCACTTCACGGAAGGTTGTCGCAAAATCTGTGAACTGCGGCAGCAGGGCTATCAGTAAATCCCGCGGGGAATTTCCGCGTTTCTGCGGCCAGCACAGTTCAACCGGTGCGCCGTAACGCGGGCCTTCTCCGGCCAGATTATGCGGAACAAAGGCATCGGGCTCCCGCGCCCAGAGGGCTTCGTCCAGTTTCTCCGCCTGCTGTTGTGACTCACAGGCGATAAGCACCCGTTTCCCGCTGCGCCAGGCTTCACCCGCCAGATGACAGGTCAGCCACTCGTGGGCCTCAAGGTCATCAAAAGGGGATGGCTGTTCCATCAGGTAGAAGGTGGCGTTTTTCATAATATCTCTGATAGCAGAAAAGGGGATTGCTCAGGATAGCACAATCCCCCGTTACCTTTATGCTTTTTCCGGGCCGTAAAGGCCCGGCAATTCCGGTCAGTCGTCGGTGCTGATACCCGCACGATTTAACAGGAATTGTGACAGCAGTGCAACCGGACGACCTGTCGCACCTTTGTTTTTTCCGGAGCGCCATGCGGTTCCGGCGATATCCAGATGCGCCCAGTTATAACGGGTGGCAAAACGGGACAGGAAGCAGCCCGCTGTGATAGCGCCGCCGAGACGGCCGCCGGTGTTTGCCAGATCCGCAAAATTGGACTCGATCTGCTCGTAGAACTCTTCTGCCAGCGGCAGACGCCATGCACGGTCACCCGCCTGTTCAGAGGCATTCAGTAACTCGTGCGCCAGCGGATTGTGGTTTGCCATCAGGCCGCTGAAGTGGTTACCGAGTGCGACCATGCAGGCGCCGGTCAGTGTGGCGATATCAATCACCGTTTCCGGATCAAAACGCTCGGCGTAGGTCAGGGTGTCACACAGTACCAGGCGGCCTTCCGCATCGGTATTGAGCACTTCGACTGTCTGGCCGGACATGGTGGTGAGGATATCCCCCGGACGATAGGCATTGCCGCCCGGCATGTTTTCACAGCCCGCGAGAATTCCGATCACATTGAGCGGTAAACCCAGCTCCGCCACCACGCGCATCACGCCGTAGACGGTTGCCGCGCCGCACATGTCGTATTTCATCTCATCCATGCTGTCAGCCGGTTTGATGGAAATACCGCCGGAGTCAAAGGTCAGGCCTTTGCCGACTAACACGATCGGACGCGCTTCCGGATCCGGATTACCTTTATATTCAATCACCGACATCAGGGATTCATTACGTGATCCCTGGCCGACGGCCAGATACGCCAGCATGCCCAGCTCTTTCATCTGCTCTTCGCCGATCACACGGGTACTGAGCACCGGAGAGTTGCTGTCTGCCAGCTGACGTGCCTGAGATGCCAGATAAGCGGCATTACAGATGTTCGGCGGCATATTGGCCAGATCTTTCGCGGCTTTGATACCGGCGGCAATCGCCAGACCGTGGCTGATCGCTTTTTCGCCGGTCGGCAGTTCGCGGCGGGTCGGTACATTGAAGACCAGCTTGCGCAGCGGACGGCGTAATTCGGTTTTGTTACTCTTCAGCTGATCAAAGACATAGAGAGATTCTTTGGCTGTTTCAACCGCCTGCCGGACTTTCCAGTAGTTATTGCGGCCTTTGACATGTAACTCGGTCAGAAAACAGACGGCTTCCATTGACCCGGTTTCATTCAGGGTATTGATGGTCGTCCGGATAATCTGTTTGTACTGGCGTTCATCCAGTTCACGCTCTTTCCCGCAGCCGATTAACAGGATACGCTCGGACAGGACATTCGGGACATGGTGCAGAAGCAGAGACTGCCCGACCTTGCCCTCCAGCTCGCCGCGGCGCAGCAGAGCACTGATGTAGCCGTCGCTGATTTTATCGAGCTGCTCCACCACAGGAGACAGACGACGCGGTTCGAAAACCCCGACCACAATACAAGCACTGCGCTGCTTTTCCGGGCTGCCGCTTTTTACACTAAACTCCATGCGCTCTCCTGAATCTTAAAGACAAAGACAACTGCTGCCGCTAAAATGTAGCGTTCGCACTAATCTGCACCATCGATTATAAACAGTTTATGATAAGCTGTGTGCGCACTTTATGAGTCCTGAATCTCATGAAAATTCCGTTTCTTTCCGGAAAGGAAGGAAAAAGCGTAGTCTGATACCGGAATCATCCTCAGGCCGGCAAAATAATGCACACAAATAGTCAACACAGAACGAAGTTAGCTATTTTCATGCAAAAACACAAGTTTTCACAGGCGTATTAAGCGTGATCATTATTAGATATCTGGTAAGAGAAACATTAAAAGCACAGATTGCGATTCTGTTTATCCTGTTGCTTATCTTCTTTTGTCAAAAACTGGTTGAAGTCCTGGGTGCCGCCGTTGAAGGCAGCATCCCGGCCGGACTCGTCGTGTCACTGCTGGGGCTGGGTATCCCGGAGATGGCGCAGCTCATTCTGCCGCTGAGTCTCTTCCTCGGGCTGCTGATGACCTACAGCAAACTCTATACCGAAAGCGAAATCACCGTGATGCATGCCTGTGGTCTGGGTAATAATGTGCTGGTGAAATCTGCCATGATCCTGGCGTTCTTTACCGCCATCGTGGCGGCTGTCAACGTGGTCTGGCTGATGCCGTGGTCATCCCAGTATCAGGAAAAGGTCCTGGAGGAAGTCAGGGCCAACCCGGGCGTGACCGCGATGGTCGGCGGGCAGTTTAAAGTCTCTGATGACGGCAGTATGGTGCTCTATCTCGGGGATGTTGACGGCAATAAGTTCAGTAATGTCTTTATTGCCCAGCTCTGGGCGAGAAACGAACAGCGTCCGTCCATTGTGGTGGCGGACGGCGGCCATATGACCGAAAAAGAGAACGGTAATCAGGTGGTGGTGCTGGATAAAGGCACCCGTTATGAGGGAACCGCGTATCTGCGTGATTTCCGGATCACGGATTTTACCGATTATCAGGCAATTGTTGATCACCGTGACGCAAAAACCGGTGACAGTAACTACCAGCAGATGACCCTGTCTGAACTGTGGAAAGAAACAGATAAAGGTGCCCGCGCGGAATTCCACTGGCGTCTGACTCTGATTTTCTCCGTGGTGGTGATGGCGCTGATGGTGGTGCCGCTCTCCGAGGTAAACCCGCGTCAGGGGCGCGTACTGAGTATGCTGCCGGCGATGCTGCTGTATCTGATTTTCTTCCTGCTGCAAAGCTCACTGCGTTCCAGCGGCGAAAAGGGCAAGCTGGATCCGATGGTCTGGCCGTGGGTGGTTAATCTCAGTTATCTGGCTCTCGCGGTGGTGCTGAATCTGTGGAATACCACAGCCGTCCGCCGTCTGCGCTTTGGCTCTGCCCGTGTTCAGGGGGTTGCCTGATGTTTAAAGTACTTGTTCTTGACCGCTACATCGGGCGGACGATTCTGCAATCCATCATGATGACCCTGTTTATGCTGGTGTCATTATCCGGGATTATCAAATTTGTCGATCAGCTGCGCAGAGTCGGCCAGGGGGAATACTCCACCTGGGATGCCGGGCTGTATACCATCATGAGTATCCCGAAGGATATTCAGATTTTCTTCCCGATGGCAGCACTGCTCGGGGCACTGATGGGACTGGGCGCACTGGCGACCCGCAGTGAGCTGGTGGTGATGCAGGCTTCCGGTTACAGCCGCCTTCAGGTGGCGGGTTCGGTGATGAAAACCGCTATTCCGCTGGTGATCCTGACCATGATTGTCGGTGAATGGCTCGCGCCGTCCGGTGAGCAGTGGGCACGTAACTACCGTGCACAGAAAACAAGCGGCGCGTCTCTGCTGGCAACCAACCGCGGCATGTGGGCCAAAGACGGCAGTGATTTTATCTATATCCAGCGCGTTGACAGCGAAACCCAGCTCAAGGGCATCACACTGTACCGGATGAACGACGACCACAAACTGAAATCTATCCTCAGTGCGGCGGCGGCGGATTACAATTCTGATTCCGATACCTGGACACTGAGTCAGGTGCAGGAGTCCATTCTGCAGGATACCTATGTGATTGCCGGTGAGCAGAAACTGTCGATGACCTGGCAGACGCAGATGACTCCGGAAAAACTGAGTGTGGCCGCACTGGACCCGGAAGCATTGTCAATAAGCGGGCTGTATCAGTATGTTGATTACTTACAGCAGAGCGGGCAGGATTCGGGACGTTATCAGCTGAACCTGTGGAAAAAAGTATTCGCACCGCTTTCTGTGGCAGTCATGATGCTGATGGCGCTGTCGTTTATCTTCGGGCCGCTGCGTTCGGTAGCGATGGGCGTGCGGGTTGTGACGGGGATTGCCTGCGGATTCGTGTTCTACGTTTCCAATGAGATTTTCGGCTCTCTCAGCCTGACCTACAAGTTCCCGCCGTTGCTGGGTGCACTGCTGCCGAGCCTGCTGTTCCTGGCGATCAGTTTATATATGCTGATCAAACGTAAGTAAGCAGTTACGGATACCGGTATCCGGAGCCGGTCAGTGTATGCTGACCGGCTCTGTCATTTCAGCAGCCGGTAATCTGTTCCCAGCTGAGATTAAAACGGGCCAGATACTTCCGCAGCCGGTCGGCATCATTGGGTTGTTTCTTCTGCTGACGGGAAACAGCAAACAGTGTGCGCCCGGCATCAGAAAGTGTCTGTGAACGGCGGCAGACGGCAATTACAGTTTCCAGCTGCTGACGATGAAATAAATCAATTTCACTCACCCCGGCAGGCAACGTCACCGCTGTTTCCGCGCTGTGCCACTGATTCTTCAGCCGTTCGGTTTCTTCCTGCACCAGCGCGGTGGTGATCCGCCCGTTCTCTGCAAAGGTTGCCATCCGCGTGACAGAGGCACTCAGTTCACGAAAATTACCGCGCCACAAAGCCTGTGGTGAGCAGGCAAAGGCGAGATAGTGCTGCCTGGCGTCGGTATCAAACCGGACACGGGTCTGCTGGTCGCGGCTGTATTTCGCCAGCTCATAATCCACGTTCGGCTCAATATCCTCGCGGCGCTGCGCCAGCCCGGGCAGGGCAAAGGTCCACATATTGATACGGGCGTATAAATCCTCACGGAACAGACCTTCGCTGACCCGCTGTGCCAGATTGCGGTGTGTACCGGCGATCAGGGAAAAATCACTCTCTGTTTCATGATCCGAGCCGTAAGGGAAAAAGCGTTTTTCCTCAATGGCTTTCAGCAGCATTGCCTGTTCGTCGGCGCCCAGCTCGGCAATCTCATCCAGAAACAGGATCCCGCCGCCCGCCTCTTTCAGCAGTCCGCCGCGCGCCTGAATTGCTCCGGTAAATGCCCCTTTCACATGGCCGAACAGGGCGGACATGGCATTATCACCGCGCAGCGTGGCGCAGTTGACCTCCACAAAACGCCCTTTTACCTGATGACGGCTGCGGCGCAGTTCATAAATCCGCCGTGCCAGGAATGATTTCCCGGCACCGGTCGGCCCGGTCAGCAGAACAGGGGCGGAGGAGCGCAGAGCAACACGCTCGATTTTATCGATCATGGTATTAAACCCGGCATTGCGTGTGGCGATGCCGGACTTCAGAAACGCGACCTGTGCCTGCTGCTCTTTCTGAAAGCGTCCGGTGATCTGTGTATAGCGGCTGAGATCGAGGTCAATAATGGTATACACCCCGGCAGGATCTTTATCCCGTGCATCATGGCGCGGTGCAGTCTGGATAAGACGCGCGGGCAGATAGCTGGCTTCGGTCAGCAGGAACCAGCAAATCTGCACCACATGGGTGCCGGTGGTGATATGCACCAGATACTCTTCATTTTCAGTATCAAACGGGTAGTGAGTGGCAAAGTCCAGCAATGCGGTATATACCTGCTCAAAATCCCACGGGTCGGCAATATCCACCTCGCGCAGCATCACTTCAGTCTGCGGGGAGGCCTGCTCTATATCCTCTTTTACCCGGCCTGCGGTCTGCATATCACCCGGCTGATAAACCAGCTCAAAGCGGTCAATATGCAGATCCGGCTGCTGACACAGCCCGATACTCGGCCGCCATTTATGCCAGCGGTTGGCTTTCTTGCCGCGCCGGTCGAGTACCGTGCCGAGAACACCAATCACAACGTTTTTCTTTGCGGATGACATGATTTATCTTTCCGGATAAAAGACGATATTAAAAGATAAAGTCAGCATACGGGATTTCAGGGCGGGATGTTATCCCAAAAATAGAGTCAATAAATTATTCGTTAAATATCATAAAGATAAATAAATATTTTCTGATTAAACAAAACTGGCACACTTATCGCAATACTACCGGTACCAAACGAAAGGAATGTAAAAATGATAAATCGTGATTTTAATGAACTGATTCAGGAAAACAGTGCGCCGGTAAAATTGTGGACAAACGGTGTGCCGGTGGATCCGAAAGCGGTGCTGCAATTGCAGAATACGGCAAAAATGCCTTTTATTTTTAAACACCTGGCGGTAATGCCGGATGTGCATGTCGGTAAGGGATCGACTATCGGCAGTGTTATTCCGACCAAAGGCGCGATTATCCCGGCCGCTGTCGGGGTGGATATCGGCTGCGGAATGATCGCGGTGAAAACCTCGCTGACTGCGTCTGATCTGCCGGACAGCCTGCAAAATATCCGCTTTGCCATTGAAGCCGCGGTACCGCACGGACGAACTACTGAACGCCACGGACGGGATAAGGGAACCTGGAAAAATGTCCCGGATATTGTTGATAACCACTGGATGCAGCTGGATGAGCAGTTCCGCCGTATCTGCGATAAATACCCGAAACTGCGTAATACCAACAACTACAAACATCTGGGAACGCTGGGAACCGGGAACCACTTTATCGAACTGTGTCTGGATGAGGCGGACTTTGTCTGGGTGATGCTGCACAGCGGGTCACGCGGTGTCGGTAATGCCATCGGCAATCTGTTTATCTCGCTGGCACAAAAAGATATGCAGACGCACATTGCCAATCTGCCGGATCGCGACCTGGCGTATTTCGAAGAGGGAAGTGTGCATTTTAATGATTATATGGAAGCTGTCGGCTGGGCACAGGATTTTGCCCGTCATAACCGTGAAGTGATGATGCACCGCGTGCTGGAAGCTCTGTCCCGTGAAATCACCAAACCGTTCACCACACAACAGGAAGCCGTAAACTGCCACCATAACTATGTGCAGAAAGAACAGCATTTTGGTGAGGAAGTGCTGGTAACACGAAAAGGGGCTGTATCGGCACAAAAAGGGCAGATGGGGATCATCCCGGGCTCTATGGGCGCGAAAAGCTACATTGTGCGCGGACGCGGAAACGAAGAAAGCTTCTGCTCATGCAGCCATGGTGCAGGTCGTGTGATGAGCCGTACCGAAGCGAAAAAACGCTTCTCAGTGGCAGACCAGCAGCGCGCTACTGCTCATGTGGAGTGCCGTAAAGACAGCGATGTGATCGACGAGATCCCGATGGCGTACAAAGATATCGATGCGGTGATGACCGCACAGTCATCGCTGGTGGAAATTGTGCATACACTGCGTCAGGTGGTGTGTGTGAAGGGGTAAGGAAACAGTCACTGCATATACAGAGCATGCCCGCGCCTGATGCGGGCATGCTCTTATGTATCACAGGTAATTACGGGTATGCAGATCTGCCAGGGAACGGACCAGGTCATTGACACCATTTGGTAACGGACTGAATTTACTGCCGTCTTTGCGGGTCATCACTACGAATACACCGATATTTTTCTCCGGTATCATCGCCATATAAGTATTAAATCCGCCGCCGCCGCCGGTTTTCTGATAAATCGCCGGAATGTCCCCGACCGGCGCCAGATACACCCAGCCGAGACCCAGACCGTCAGCCTCACCGGCAACATCCATCCCTTTGATCTCATTCAGATGACCACGTTTAAAATAGATGGTCTGCTCTTTGGTGGCTGTCGCTTTGCGCTGTGTATTGCCGGAAGAGAGGAAGCGCTGCATCCACTTCTGCATATCCGCCGGGGTGGAATACACACCGCCGCTGCCGATAGCCGCCAGCGTGCTGTAACAATCACTCGGTTTAAACCCGACCATCAGCCGCTTACACTGCGCGGCAGACGGATTATAGGTCGTATCTTTCATACCCGCCGGTTGTGTCACATAGTGGCGGAACAACTCGGTATACGGACGATTCCCGGCTTTTTCCAGGGCATCTGCCAGTAAATCATAGGCCAGGTTGGAATACGCAGCTTCCGTTCCCGGCTGAGCCGTCAGTTTGGCGGTTTTCAGCCAGGTCCAGCGCTGATCGCGGCTCGGCCAGGTAAACACCGGACGGCCCCATTTCCCGCCGGGCTGCTCACGCGGCAGGATACTGGTATGACTCGCCAGGTGGAACAGGCGGATCGGCTTGCCGTTATAGGACGGCACGGAGGACTGTTTATAACTGTATTTCTGCAGCGGATCATTGAGATTCACCAGGCCGTCATCCGCCATCTTCACCATCACTTCGCTGGTCATCAGCTTACTGACGGACGCAATGCGGATCAGCGAATCCGTCCGTGGCTTAATACCATTTCCGGGACGGGTCTCGCCGTAGCTGCGGTGAAACACTTCGTTATTATCAATCACCACCATAAACATACCGCGGGCATCGGTTTCGGAGAAAATCTTCTCACCGACCTCATCGACCAGCTGCGGTGCCAGCTTCAGTGCTTCCGGATTGCTTTCAACAATAGACCAGTCAAGCGGCGGACGTTCGGCAGACGCTGTACTGTGTTTCTCCGGCTGCGAAGAACAGGCGGACAGCGCGATAGCCAGCAGCGATAACGGCATCAGGCGTACAATATGACGGTGTAATTTACTCATGATAATTCAACAGCCTTCCATGCAGACACAGGGATACGACACTGTAAGTCAGTTATTTTTTGAAGATACGTAACAGGATACCAATGACGATACCAATAAAAATACCTGTCGCAACCCATCCGGCAAAGCCCATACCCACCTCACATTTATCGGGAACCGGAGAGGATTATATAAGCAATTGTATTGATGTCTATTCATCCGGGGCACAATCGCGGTAAATAAAAAAATATTATTATTCAGTGCGGAAATAAAGCAGAACCCTCCGGGCACCGCACAAATCCCGCATCCTGCTGAAACGCCGTCTTTTTAACCACTCAGCAAACCGCCTCAGTGATAGTTGTTGCACCACAGAGTGCCGCAAGTATAATAACGACGTTTTCCAGAACACACTTCTGTGCCGGAGTGGCGGAATTGGTAGACGCAGTTGATTCAAAATCAACCGCCCACGGGCGTGCCGGTTCGATTCCGGCCTTCGGCATTCTTAAGTGAAATCAAGCTACCGCGAGGTGGCTTTTTTTGTGCCTGACATTCACTATCCGGCTGTTTTCCTCTGCATTTTTGTTTGTAAATCACTGTAAAATAACATTTTAATTTTTTATTACGGGTTCGTGTAACACGTTCCCGTTACGCCGTCGCCATCCGGGCGCTACCGGGGCAAAAAAAGTCAATTTTGTGGTCAATTCGCTTCGATTTACATTTTGACCCGGAAAAAGAGGTCAGTTTCAGGACTGAAAAGGGTGCACATTAATAGATTCAATATCAATAAATAATGAAAATACGTTCATGAGATAAATAGCGGCATCGATATATCTCAGTAAAAAAATAGCATTTTTATTTTTCCAAATAAAAACAATGAATTAAATTTTACCTCATATGCTGCATTAACCCGCTATGAAGCCGGTTTATTTATCCTGCATTGTTTTCGGTTGTCCACACTGTTCTGCGCTTCTCTGTCACCCGCACAATAAATGTTTGATTTCGCAAATAGACTTCTTTGTTGTCTCTGAAATACGTAAAAGCCACGATGCGATACACCAATTCGACAAAGGAGTGATCCGCACTTATGGCATTAAGCGACATAGCAGCAAGGAACGCAAAACCCGGTAAAAAATGTACAAACTGACCGATGAGCAGGGCTTTTTTTCTCAGGTGAGTTGTATTTTGGTTTTAAAAGATTTCAGGAGTAGACAGAGTGATTGAGCCTGGAAGGATTTTAATAAAAAATTTCAAAACAACTTATGAAGATAAAATGATCTGTTTTTCAAAGCAAAAAGTGATGTTATTATGTAAGCGTAATAATAATTTTTTAATAGTATGGTGATATTTTCAATATTAAAGGATTTTTTTTTATGGCATATCCTGTTTATTTGGTTTTAAGAGGTAAGAATCAGGGGCTGATTTCTGCGGGATGTTCATCTGTTGATTCTATAGGGAATCGACACCAAATTGGTCATGAGGATGAAATTCAGGTACTTAGTTTAACGAATGGTTCGTTTCGTACACAAAATGCTTCTTATCAGCCAATTACATTTACTAAACCGATAGATAAATCTTCACCTTTACTTTCTACTGCTTTGGATACTAATGAAATTTTAGAAGCTAAATTTGTATTCTACAGAACGAGTCAGCATGGTCAACTTGAAAGTTATTATGAGATTAAGCTGACTGAGGTATCATTGACCGAAGTTTCTGAAATATATCCTGATTCAATTAATAATAACGAATCAATGCCATATCAGCGTATTCAAATGAAATTTGTATCTATTTCGAGAAATCATTTAAAGGGTAGTACATCCGGGTACAGCATTAATAGTGATATGATCAGATAAACACTGCTTGCCTGTTTTTACAACATTCATTCTTCGTTAGTGCACTTGATGCAACGGATTGACTATCTGGTGAAAACTTTATTATCATCAGATAGTTAATGATATATATAACTTATCTGCACATACTTTTTGAGATAACATATTCATTTGGAGAGAATATGGATTTTTTATCGCAGGTCAGGTAACCTTTTGAGGTTAGGTTAACGTTTACATAACCTGAAAAAAACAAACTGAAAATCATACCGGCTATCGCTATTCCTGCCAGGTATTTTGCAGTAGTTATTGTTTTTTTTGTTGGTTTTATATTGCGGGATAAAATAAATCCGAAATATGCAAAGTAAATAATCAAGGGGGAACCAAAACCAAACATTCCTGTCAGGAATGAGAACTCTATTCTATCCTTCATCAAAAAATAATTCAGATAATGAGTGATTGATAAGTATATACTATAGCCAGCCAAAAGAAGTAAAAATACAGATGAAAAGAGTAATTTAACAGAGGCTGTTTTAACCACGGCTATATCTCCCTAACAACGTAAAGAATTGATCCGGATGGTAAGGTGTTTCAGGTTTTGGCGGTCTGTGAGATTTTAATGCTTTAATGATTGCTTCACTAATTCCGTACTCATCATCAAGTTTATAGAGAGCGTAGGCAATCAGTGCGCCAACAACAAATACGCCAACCGCGACAGCGATAACACTAACTCCGGCTGTTAATGCTCCTGTTACAATACTTCCGGTTACTAAGGTTGTTACTTGAGTGGCAACAGCTAATTTTGCCATATCCATCGTGACATTAACGAAAAAGTCAACCAGGGTATATTCTTCTTTGAATATCAATTCAACTACCCGGTAAGCTAATGAAAACACGATCGCAAACCGGGTTGCTCCTGCTGAGACTGCTCCCATTCCCTGAGTACCTACGCCCATGTATAAAATACGGGGATTATCAGCTAAATACCGGGTTGCATTCAGATAGGCTCTTACACCCGGATGTCCTGACAACCGAATGTAAGTATTACCATTCGGTCCGGTATACTCAATTGCTACTATATTGAAATTCCTGAATTCATTTATTATTCTTGTAACCCTGTGAGCCTCATACAGGTTTCCGGCATAATTTGAAATAAAATCACCAATGCCAAATAATGTATCTTCAGGGGATGTGAAAGGGGTGGGTGTGATTTGATTTTTTAAAACATACTCAGCTTCTTCAATGGTAATTACCGCCGCAACGTTATTATCATCTTCCGTCTCATCAAGTATTCTTTTTATTCGGCTGTAATTGATATATGCATTAGCCTTATCCCAATCAATTACATTCGTTTCGTAGATGTACCCCATTTCAATACCCTCTGAGATCAATTTAGGTTAGGGTAATAAAGTTATCATTGATATGCAATTCTGAATACGTCGGTAATCTGAAAAAGTGGCTGAAAGGCTATTTATAAGCCAACGGTTTCAATGTAATTGATTGATTTAAATTGAGTTTTTATCATTGGCGATTTTATTAAATATAGGGCATACTTATTTTATATATGAAACAAATAGATTGATTAATGACTGGCATGAAAAGATATACATCTTTCATGACTGTAAATCTGTACTTGGCTTGATTCCCATTTAATGATCTTATAAGTATCTCTCATAACAGTGTCCGTCACTGCAGCGGTAATATTATTTCCTCACATCTTAAACACCTGCTTACGATGCCAGCTGATGTATTGTTCTGCCGGCCATAAGGATTCATCATGCGGCAGATGCAATAACTGACCGTTTCGCTGCCAGAACAGGTTGTCGACGACTGGGCTGCGGCTGACTCCGGCGGAGATGCGGATAGTCAGATCTTCATCTAATCCGAATGCGCCCATATCAAATGCATCGTGGTGCAGAGAGCACAATGCCAGGCCGTTGTGTACCACACACGGGCCGCCGTAGGCTTTCCAGTGAATATGCGCAGCTTCAATACCCACCAGTGCGCCATCCAGGCGGAGGTCATAGCCGCAGAAAGCGCAGCGGGAGTGATAGGCGCGTAGTATGATGTCTCTGAAATGCGGGTCGCGGTTCTTTGTCCGGTCCACAAAATCCAGGCCAAGTTGGTTGGCAAGGATCCGCTGAATACTTTCCGGAAAACGGTTTGTCAGAATTTGCTGGGCCAGTTTATCAATTAATTCCGGGTGTTCGCGTAATTGCCGGTAAGCGGCTTCATCAAAGCCGCCTGATACGTGATTATCAATCAACTCTTTCTTTGTCGGCTGCGTGTTACCCCTGCGGTGTTTGCAACCTTCCGCATCGGTGATTTCCCAGAAACCATCACTCCTGAGCCGCCAGAAAGGCATATTAGGGTAATCAGTGCGTCGCTTGGGTCCAAACTCTCTCAGCAGGCGGGTCAGTGGTTCGTGGATTTCCCGGCCATAATTGAACAGGCGCGGATGCCCCGCCTTATACTGCGAAAGCACATACAACAGCAGTAACGGCTTATGAGGGGCGCATACGTCACCCTGGCGCCACACTGAAATGCTGGCGATGGCGGATTGCAGTGTTTCGGGAGATATCATGATAAGAATGAACCGGGTAACATATTTATATAACTGCGATCATGCTCGTAAAACCGGTGAATTTCAATGGAGGGTGTCACGTTAACAGGAGGAAAAGACTGATGTTTTCGTCTGGTTATACTCACACAAACATCAAACTCACCGAAAGTATAAGCGCCACATAAGCAGCCATAAAAATATAAGGTGTGATTAACAGGAGTGATAACAGAAACAATATAATACGTAAAAGCCGATCAGATGAGATGGATGAAAGCCAGAGGATGAACAGGGAGGTGATAAAAATCACTGTGATATCAATGTATTTATAGACAGAAAAAATAGCATCGGCCAATACTATTTCTCCCTGATTATTATTATCCCGTTGTCATCCTTAACATACTCAAAAATTGAAAATTTTCAATGTTTTCAGCGCGTTTGCTGTTACAAAAATTATAACAATTTCAATAGAATATTGATTATATTTACCGCATTGATATCTGCTGTAAACCAGACCTCCCTGAAAACAAAAAAAGACGAAGATCCCTCTTCGTCTTTTTACTTACAGCATCTCACAGATTAAAAGCTGAAACGGTATCCGCCGTTAATCTGGTACTGATCAAACCGGTTGCCGGTTGAGCTGTCAGCTTCTGCATACAGGGTATGTTTTTTGCTGATATTGGCGCTGATGCCCAGTCCGTTGTTCCACCAGTTTCCTTTGAAGCTGTGTGCTTCGCGGGAGCCGTTCAGTTTATAGTCGGTGTTGCCCTGAAACTCTCTGACAAAACCGGTTTTCAGGTAAACGTTGATCTGGCTGTCACCGGTGGTGGTTTCATAGCCGATCAGTGTGCCAGCGCGTCCGATGGTGGAATCGTAGCTGCCGAGGTCGATTTTCAGGCCGTTGCTGGCGTGAATACCGGTTGAGTCCTGATGGCTGTAGGTCAGCTGTGCCTGCGGTTCGATATAGAATCCATTACCGGTCTGGTTCAGGCTGAACTTCCGGCCTGCTTCTGCTGATAAACTGACACCCGTTGAGCTGCCGTTGCCGCTGACATTATTGTTCTGGCTGTCCGACACGCTGAATTTATTTTTCAGGCGGGAAACCTTGGCAATACCGTCAACATAGAAACCGTTATCCGCCATATAGGTGGTGTAAAGCCCCAGATGGTATGAACGGACAGTGCCGTCCCCGCCGCGATAGTCCGGTGAGCCCTGCGTTAAGCCCGCAAAGGTACCGATATACAGCGGTGTGTCCGGTGAGATACGTTTATCAAAGCCCAGCTGTGTACCGCCGTAGGTCATGTCAAATCCGCTCATTTTGCCGCCGGCAAAGGAGTTGAATTTACCGCCGAAGCCTCTCAGCCATGCATTATTATCCCCGCCGTTCTGACGCAGATCACCCATGCGCTGCATCAGTGTCTGGGTCTCTGCGTAGTTAATCAGATAGCCCACGTTCAGGAAATTACCGCCTGCATCCGCCGTGGTGGTGATCGGTGGTTTTGGTTTTTCCGGTTCCGGCTCTGGTTCCGGATCAGGATCCGGGACTACCGGCGGCGGAACGTAGGCACCTGATGAGTACAGTTCCCAGTTATTGCCGTTCTTGCGCACGTCATACAGATAGCCGCCTAACTCGACTTCAGACGTTGAAGTAAAGCTGGCTGCGCCGTCTGCGGTTTCCACAACGGTCAGAATTTCATTCCCGGTTGTGGCCAGGCTGCCGCGGTTTAATACAGTTAATGAATAATCACCGGCGCTGGTCCCGGTTACCACCAGTTTGTCACCGGCGTTGTTGACACCATCACCGTCACCGACAATATCAGTCCGCAGCGTGAATGCGCCGTTGCCGCTGAGGTTGGCGATACTCAGTGTTGAGTAACCGGTGTCGGACAATCTGTGCGATAAATCGACGGTGGTATTATTCAGTGTCAGATTATCCAGGTTGGAATCATCTGTGACATTCCAGCGGCTGTTGTCCATAGTGACATTCAGCAGGCCGCCGTTGACGTTATCGCTGTAGGCGTTGCCGGTCCACTGTGAGCCGGAAGCCATATCCACATTGATCAGGCCGCCCCGTGACTGAATACCGCCGTTGATCAGCATTTTGCCCGTTGCATTAATCCGGCTGGCGGCATAGCCGTCATTGTGCTGGGTGGCAATGGCTATCTGATCTGCGGTTGCCATATTAATGGTCAGGTCGCCGGTCAGATCAATCTGGCTGTTGGTCATGGCATATACACCACGGGTGCCTGCGGCACCTGTTACCGAGATATTATCACCGGTCATGACACCGCCGCCCAGCGCCCACAGTCCCAGACCCAGGCTTCCGTTGCGGTCAATCGTAATATCGGTGTTTGCCAGGTTGATTTTAGCACCGGAAAACTGTGCTGACGCACCGTAAGAGCCTCCGGAGAAAATGGTATTACGGTTATCCGCCGTACCGGTAAAGTTGATGGTCGTACCTGAGCCGTTGGTGACCAGACCACCGCCCAGTTCAGAATACATATGGCTGCCGGCACCGATATTGGCGGTTCCGCCGCGAACTTCCAGCGCGTTGGCATTGCTTCCGCGGGCGATAATTGTCAGGGCATCTGCTTTGATGTCACCAAAGCTCCAGATACCGTGGGCGTTATCGCCGTTGGTCATAATTTTGCTGTCAGTACCCAGATCAACAATCGAGTTTCTCTGGATATTCATGCCGTATGCACTGGATCCCTGTGCATCGATAGTCAGGTTAGTGGCAGTAAAATAGGAAGGGCCATTGGATGCGGTGCCGTTCAGGCCGTCGATACGGATACCATAGCTTCCGGTACCGTTGGTTTTAATCGTACTGCCGCTGCCCAGATTGACGTTACTGCCGTAGTCTGCGATAGACAAGCCAATGCCGCTGTTACCTTTGGTTTCAATAGAAAGACGGTCAGCGGTCAGGGTGGAGGCGTTGCTGACCACAACACCGCTTGCCATGCCGTTACCGGTTCCTTCCACTTTCACACTGCTGCCGGTTCCCAGATTGGCCTGTACTTTTTTACCGGACAGGTCAACACCGATAGCACTTTTACCGGTTACGTTCACGGATAAGCCATTGGCGTTTAATACACTGTTATTTCCCTGAATAACCACGCCTTTGGCGTATTTGTCCGTGTCTGTCACATTCACAGTCACGTTATTGCCGAGATTGATGGTTCCGGCACCATTGTTATAGGAGTTCAGGACACCATAGCGGTTTCCGGATGCATCCCCGGTGTCACCGGTGATCCGGTCACCATCATTAACGGTAATATTGGTGCCGCTCTGGCTGCCGATATCCGCAGCCTGCGCAGTCTGTAAACAGACCGCAGTACTCAGGCTGAGAAGCCCGGCTGCCGCTAACCAGCCCCGCAGTGAGAGGGCGGTATAGCCAGAATTAGGGGATCGCTGATATCCCCTGATAAACAGGTTAATATTCATAACATTCCTTTTCATAATTTTTATTTTCCAAAAACACATAAAAATTATGTAAATAAGATATTTTTATTATCATTATTATTGATGTAAGGCAGGAAACAGAATGTATCTTCCTGATGCATAACAAAAATAATTAACGGACTAATTGGCTGGTATTTACCAGTTCCCGGTGGTGTATTTGCTGAAAAAATCATGTTTCGTATCAGAGATACGGGTAAAAAATTCAGCGGGTGTTATATTAAATACAGCAAGTATATTAATGAGTGTTGATACCGATATTTCACTCGTTGCATTTTCATAGCGGGAGATCTGTTGCTGGCTGATTCCCAGTTCTGCGCCAAGATCAACGCCGCTCATTCTTTTTTCTTTACGTAACTTTCGGATCAGCGCGCCTACATCATGCAGTAATATCTGATTATTTTTCATAATAGATTCCACTCCCCGGGCCATAACAGGATTCAGGTGTGATGTGTTTACTTATATGACAGCGGTGCTGATTAAGCAGGGAGAAATATTAATTAACGCGAAAACAAAAATCGTAATATCCTGTAATAAATTATTACAAATCCGGATGTAATAATATTAATTGCAGTTACCCGTCTGCTGCGTATAAATAATTACCATCTGGTAATGAAATATACAAGACATGTGAAAACATAAAAAATTGTTATTAACGATCGATATTTCACTTATGATAGGTAAAATCTATCATCAATTGATTATTGATCGGTTTTAGCGATTCTTTACATATTGGCTGAGTAAGTAAATGTCCTTGCATTGCACTTGTTATTTTCTGTTTTTTGTATTTTATTCAATTCATTACATTGATATCTGTTATTTTGGCTGAAATGAAAAGAAGGAAACATCATGGTTCGGGTTTTCCGGATCGTACTCGTAAAAGTGTGATACTTTTCACACAAATACTTACACTTTTCTTTTCAGATTTGGCAGATCATTTGTCTGATGTTTACCGTATGACGTGTTTTTCCCGGCGTTATTGGCTTTTTATATAGCGTTCAGCAACATTCCTTACTGTGGCGGAGCGGAATCCGGTTTCTTATGCTTTTCAGGGCCTGAAATCCGTATTTATCGCTGTGTTTTTTTCCCGGGGGAATATTATTTTTACCGGCAGATTAATAACAATAAAAATGCGGGTTTTATTGTATTTTGGGAGTGGTTTAAAATGCGTTTTTTTGAAGGGGATAATGAAGTGGTGATGTGATAGCAGTAAGCATTACAATGCATCTGTTTAACGGTTTTTTATCTTTACTGCTATTTTTATTTATTTAACGTGGATGTAACATATCTGTCGTGGTTACACCCGGAAAGGATATTTACCGGTATATTTATTTTTCTGTCAGCCAGTGGTTACGGGTATTCTCGGTTTGTGGTAACGCATTATTTTGAGTTTGGTTTTCGTCAGGTGAAATATTGCGTTTATTTTCCGGTAATGGTGTCAGTGTGGCTGTAACATAAGTAACCCAGCCGACTCTGGCGCTGGTTATCTGATATCCGGACCCGGCTTTTTCTGCCTGGCGGGCTATTTTGGCTTCTGCGTCAGATAATGTATCACCCCAGGCGGTAACTGTTTGTGCAAAACCGGAAGCCGAAATAAAAAGCAGAACCGGGAATGCGATTATTTTCAGGGTATGCATTATCATTATTTCCTCTGCCGGTGAGTTACCGTAAAGATATTAATGAGGAAACTGTACTGCGGATAAACGGCAAAAGAAAGTACAGAAATGGCGGATGCTGTATTTTTGCATCCGCCTTATGGCAGGGAGGGTTGCTGTTATTCTCAGGAGAAGGCCGCAGCAAATGCCGGGTTTAACGTCAGGCTGTCTAAATACGCTTTCATGGCCGGAGAGATAGCAATTAAGTCATGTTTGGCCAGGAACATCAGGAAATAGCCGATGTAAACATCAACAGCGGTCATGGTGTTACCGCATAAATACGGTGCTGCATCAGCTAATCCGGTTTCCAGGCAGGCCATTACGCGGTCAAAGGAGCCGAACCCTGACATTTTCTGTTCTTCTTCTGTCAGAACCAGACCCATCTCTTTGGCGGTGAAAGCGGCTTCAACCGGACCGGCGGTGAACAGGAACCAGCGGTAATAGGTGCCGCGTTCCGGAACATCAATCGCCGGTGCAAAGCCTTTTTCAATGAATTTATCGGCAAGATACATGCAGATGGCAGCTGTTTCAGTAATAACATGATCACCGTCGGTTAATGCCGGTACTTTACCCATCGGGTTGATAGCCAGATATTCCGGGGTATGCATATCCGCACCATAATCAAGTTCCACGCGCTGATACGGCACATCCAGAATTTTCAGAAATAAATCGACGGTATTCCCGCGTGACATTGCATTGGTATAAAGTGTCAGTCCGCTCATGATGCTCTCCTGTTTAGTGTGTTGGGGCACCATCATAGGTGAGAGGAGTGTCAGAATCTGTCAGGAGGGATGCAGAGGACTTCTTTACGCCAGCGGTCGAGCAGGTATTTTTTCGGGTACGGCAGTTTGTCGGTTAATACTTCACAGGATTGAATTCTGTCGAGCCGGAAATGCCGGTAGCTCTGACGTAATTCACACCAGGCAGCCAGCACCTGCACCTCTTTCATATAACCGATGGCAATCGGCCAGATAATCCGGTTGCTGGTCTGGGCCTCTTTATCCTGATAACACAGTTTGATTTTCAGCTCTTCCCGCAGACTGCGGCGCAATTCCCCGGCAATGATATTATCGACCTGTGTCAGCTGTGAGGCGGGCACAAATAATGTGCTGTCACTGAATACGGCGCGGGATTCATGTTCCACCACAGCGTTGATTTTATTTGCCGCGCGGGCAGCGGAGGCTTTCAGCCCATCATCCGCATTACTCTGTACCCAGCGTAATCCGAGAATTAAGGCTTCCAGTTCATTGACATCAAATATCATCGGCGGCAGCAGTAATCCGGACTTCATCTGATAACCGAGACCGGCTTCACCGGTAATTTCAGCACCCTGGCAGCGCAGGGTTTCAATATCCCGGTAAACGGAACGCACACTGATTTGTAATTGCGAGGCGAGGGAATCCGCCGTGACCGGATAACGGTTCTCTTTCAGGATTTGTAATAAGGTGAGTAAGCGCTGGGTGCGTGTCATAAGGTATCAGCCTGGCGTGATAGTTAATCCGGAGTCCGTAATACTGCCTGAAACAGCACTGCTTATCAGCCAGGTTTTTATTAATGTCAGCAGCATCGGGTCAGATAATTTTGTTTTCCCGGTCAGGGCACATTCCCAGATGATTAATGTGCGTAACCCCATGCGGTGCAGTTCTGCGGTATATTTTTCATCGCGGATTTTATTCTCTGATAATTTTTTCTGCCAGAATGCGGTCCGTGTGGCGGGAAGCCGGAATTTGTCACAATCGTGCATATGCCAGAAACAGCCGTGAATAAAGATAGCGGTCCGCCATTTTGCCATCCATATATCGGGTTTGCCGGGTAAATCTGCCGGATATAACCGGAAACGGAAGCCGTTATGATGCAACAGCTTTCTGACATGATGCTCCGGTCTGGTATCCCGGTTGCGGATGGCGCGCATATTCCGGGAGCGGGTTTCTTTGTCATGTACATCCATCGGATTTTCAGCCGCTGATTTCAGGAATAAACCCAGATTACCCTATTTCGCCGGGAAAATATGCGCCGTACCGCCGGAAGATTATTTTACCGGCAGTATTGCACCGGCCCGCACTAATGCCGCCGTGAGTTGTTCAGCTATGGCTTCGACAACAGTCATACAGACGGAGTTGCCGAACTGTTTATAAATCTGCCCCTGGGAAACAGCATCGGTAATATAGTTTTCCGGAAATCCCTGGAGGTTAGCACATTCACGCGGGGTGAGTTTGCGCGGGTTTTTACCGTCCCGCGACTGGTCAATCAGGATCTCAGAACCGTCTTTATAATAGCGGGCGCTCAGGGTATTGGTATATTCGCTGTTTTTATTAAACAGGCAATATCCGAAGCCGTTACCTCTGGCTTTATGTTCTCTTTTGCGTTTCTGATGGCCGGCCCATAATTTATCGGAGATGGTAAAACGATCTTTTTTATAGCGCACCGCATCTTCCGCCAGCGCTTTTTTGCTCTGGAGAATATCACCGAGACAGGTAGGCTGATGAGTCGGTTCCGGCCAGGAAAATAAGGTGTCAAAGTCCGCATCCGGAAACTGGTCGCGGTCAAAACCGATAATAAAAATACGCTCGCGGTTCTGCGGAATACCAAAATCGGCAGCACGCAGCACGCGGAAATCAACCCAATAGTTCAGTTTTTGCGACAGCGCGCTGCGGGTCTCTTCACTCAGCGGAATATTATCCGGCACAGTCTGTTCATACTGTCCGCGCAGAATATCGAGGATAGTCTGTAATGTCCGGCCGCCGTCGTGGCCGCGCAGCTGTTTGACGTTCTCCAGCAGAAATGCCTTCGGCCGTTTCTCCGTCATGATGCGCTGAACTTCAAAGAACATGGTACCGCGGGTGTCGTTAAACCCCTGACGCGCACCCGCCTGTGAAAATGCCTGGCACGGAAAACCGCCGAGAAGAATATCGTGATCCGGAATATCTTTTGCCGCGATCCGGGTGATATCGCCGTCAGGCATCTCACCGAAATTGGCAAAATAGGTGCGCTGGGCGAATTTATCCCACTCAGAGGTGAACACACAACGACCGCCCTGTTGCTGAAAGGGCAGGCGGATCCCGCCGATGCCGGCAAAAAGATCGATAAAAGTGAATCTGCAATTATCCTCGGGTGACTGCCGGAAAGGGGCGTCCTCTGGGTGTTTTTTCAAAATCATCTCCGGTTCGGGAAACAGCCGCCGGGCAGTGCGCCGGTTTTATCCCGGCACTATATCACTGCCCGGGGCTCCGGGAAACAGGAAGGCCGGAAAAACAGGTATGTCCGCAGGGCACGGAAACTGGTATATGTTGTCTCTCTGTATTAATTTGTTCTTAGCGTAACTATTTCAGGGGGAATGAAAATGCCTGTAACCAATCCGGATGTTCTGAAGCTCCGTTTATTAGGCGATATGTATGATGACAGCTATTTCCCGGACCATCTGGTGAAGCAGGGAGAGGAGATTCTTCTGCGTCTGTGTGAGGTGCTGGAAAACAATCCGCCGGACGGCCTGGCGGCGCTGTATGTGCTGACACAGCAGGCGACAGAGGAATTTAATGATTTGCAGGATGCGTTTGATGAAGCAGGCAGTGAGATTGAAACCGTTGCCCGGGATTCTATCGGCGAATCCTTTTACCTGATTGCCCGTGCATACGGCTTTGAGGATGCGGACCCGGAGGAGCTTATCGCAACGCGGGACTGGTAATTCAATAACAATAATGAGGTGATCATGAATCACAAATCCGGTGGGCTGAAGATAGACGGAAAGACCTTACTGAATCATTTGCAGGAACTGGGGAATACCGGGGCGGACCCGGTGAAAGGCGGCCGGACGCGGACAGCGCTGACCGATGCGGAAAAGCAGGGGCGTGACCTGGTGGTCAGCTGGATGAAAGCGCTGGATCTGGTGATCCGTATTGATCAGATCGGAAACATTTTCGGCACACTGCCGTCAGTTTCCGGAAACAGCGATACCGCGCCGCTGATGATAGGGTCACATATCGATACGGTGATTAACGCCGGGGCACTGGATGGTTGCTACGGCGTGCTCAGCGGCCTGGCGGTTGTCCGCGCATTTCGGGAAGCTGGTGTGCTGCCGTCCCGTCCGATCACGGTGGCGGCATTCACTAACGAAGAAGGTGTGCGTTTTCATCCGGATATGATGGGCTCGCTGGTGTATGCGGGCGGTTATCCGCTGGAGGATGCCCTGAATGCGGTGGCCACTGACGGTGCGGTACTGCGTGATGAGCTGGAACGCGCCGGTTATGCGGGTAGTATGGTGCCGGGCAGCATTGTGCCGTATGAGTATCTGGAACTGCATATTGAGCAGGGCCCGGTGCTGGAAGCGGAAGGGTTACAGATCGGGGTGGTGGAGAGCTTACAGGGGATCTCATGGCAGAAAATCACCATCACCGGTACAGCAAACCATGCCGGAACCACACCGACGCGGCTGCGTCATGATGCCGGATATGCGGCAGCGAAACTGATCACCTTTCTGCGCGAAGGTATTTCTCAGAAAAATGGTGCCACATTAACCACGGTGGGGACGATTGCTTTTGAACCGAATGCGGTTAACGTGATCCCGGGCTCGGCAACGTTCACCATTGATATGCGGGACCCGGATGAAGAGCGCCTGCAATGGGCGGAAGGGCAGATCCGCGATTATCTGGCAGTGTTATCAGAGCAGGAAGAGGTTACGGTCTCAGCCCGTCAGCTGGCGCGTTTTCAGCCGGTGGTGTTTGATAAAACCCTGGTCAGCTGTGTGGAGAATGCGGCCAGAGCCGCCGGGAGCGCATACCGTCGCATGCCGTCCGGTGCCGGACATGATGCGCAGATGATTGCGCGGATAGCGCCGGCAGCGATGATTTTTGTGCCGAGTAAGAACGGAATCAGCCATAACCCGGCTGAATATACCGAAGATGCCGATCTGATACGTGGCGCGCAGGTGCTGCTGGATACGGTGATACTGAGACTGGCTGAGCCGGTGTAAGTTATCCCGGCAAAACGGAGGCATCCGGGCGGATGCCGCCCGGTGAATTATTTTACTGCTGCGGGCTGTTTGCCCCGGCTGACCAGCAGCCAGACTGCCACACAGACAATCAGCGCACCGAGGAAGAAGTTCGGGCTGAGTGTTTCATCAAGCACAAGATAACCCCACAAAATACCGAACGGCGGGATCAGAAAGGTCACTGTCAGTGAGCGCATCGGGCCGATATCCGCAATCAGGCGGAAATAGAGAATATAAGCGACCGCCGTACAGAGCAGCCCCACCGCAATCACACTGCCCCAGACCATCGGCTGTGCCCAGTTAACCGCCGGGCCGGTCGTGACACTGAAGCTGAAAAACGGCAGCAGGAACAGCGTGGCACCGAGCTGGCTGCCGAACGCGACCAGACGGGCATCCAGGCCACCTTTTTCGCTGATCCAGCGCCGCGTCAGGAATCCCGCCAGCCCGTAACAGGCGGTGGCAAGCAGACAGGCGGCTACGCCCCATAATAAATGGGCGGAAGACTGACTTTCCCCGACCGTGGTGATCACCACAATCCCGGCCAGTCCCATCATCACCCCCAGCCATTTGCGGGCGGTCAGGGTTTCGGCAAAGAAAGCAAAGCCGATCAGCGCCCCCATCAGCGGCGTGGTGGCGTTGAGAATGGCGGAGTAACCGGCCGGCAGCCACTGCGCGGCCAGACAGTACATAAAAAAGGGAATGCCGGAGTTAATCACGCCCAGTAATAATGCCGGTTTTAATTTTCCGTCAAACCGGAAGGTGCGGCGCATGATAAGGAGGATCACCAGAAGTCCGGCACAGCCGAAAAAGACACGCAGAAAGGCCGTGTTAACCGCGCCGAACTGCGGGGAGGCCACCCGCATAAAAAGCAAGCTGGGAATATTTCTTCTTGTGATAATCATTCTCAGTCAATATTATCAGCAACCTGATAATGAACTTTTTTGATCTCCACAGGAAAGATACCAATGCGCATCCGCTCTCTCTGTCTTCTGACACCCTGCCTGACCCTGTTAATCACACCGGATGTCCTGGCGGCAACTTCTGCCGATTCCGGCGAACCGATTGTGGTCTCTGCTTCGCGCAGCTACCGGACAGTTTCTGAAATGGCCCAGACCACCTGGGTAATTGATAATGCGGATATCGCGCAGCAGGCGGAAGGCGGCAAAGAGCTGAAAGATATCCTGGCGCAGCTGATCCCGGGGATGAGTGTCAGCGGCCAGGGGCGGACAAACTACGGCATGAATATGCGCGGGCGCTCTATGATTGTGATGGTGGACGGTGTGCGCCTGAATTCATCACGCAGTGACAGCCGTCAGCTGGATTCGATTGATCCGTTCAATATCAATCATATTGAAGTGATTTCCGGTGCGACCTCCCTGTACGGTGGCGGCAGCAGCGGTGGTCTGATTAATATCGTGACCAAAAAAGGTCAGGAAGAAAAACAGGTTGAGGTTCAGATCGGCGGCAAAAGCGGGTTCCGCAACGGTTCGGATCATGATGAAAACGTGGCTGCCGCAGTCAGCGGTGGTAATGATCAGGCTTACGGACGCTTATCTGTGGCTTATCAGCGTTACGGCGGCTGGTATGACGGCAAAGGCCGCGAAATCCTGATCGATAACACCCAGACCGGGCTTCAGTATTCTGACCGCCTGGATGTGATGGGCTCCGGAACTCTGACGATTGATGACCACCAGTCACTGGAACTGATGGCGCAGTATTACAACAGTGAATCTGACGGCAAACACGGGATCGATCTGGGCAAAGACTTTGCGGCGGTGCTGGGAAAAGGCACTGCGCATAACAGCGACAAACTGGATTCTGACCGGATCCCCGGCACCAAACGCCATATGGTGAACCTGCAGTACAGCAATAGTGATCTGCTGGGACAGGATCTGGTGGCGCAGGCGTATTACCGTGACGAAACCCAGACCTTCTATCCGTTCCCGGCGCTGGGCGGTAAAAAGCCGGATTATGTGGTCAGCAGCATCAGTGCATCAGAGCAGAAAACCGATTTCTACGGCGGTAAAGTCACCTTTAACAGCAAACCGCTGGATAACCTGACACTGACGTACGGCGCGGATGCCGAGCATGAAAAATTCAGTGCCAACCAGAAGTTCTTTAATCTGCAGAAAGCGAAGGAAAGCAACGGACTGACACTCGATTCCGCCTACAATACCGGGCGTTATCCGGGCTATACCACCACCACGATGGCGGCGTTTCTGCAAAGCAGTTATGACATCAACCCGCTGGTGACCCTGAGCGGCGGTATGCGTTATCAGTACACGAAAAACAAAGTGGATGATTTCACCGGTTATCAGCAGCAACAGCTGATTGCGGAAGGCAAAGCCACTTCAGCGGATGCGGTACCGGGCGGGGAAACGGATTACAACAACCTGTTATTTAATGCCGGGGTGCTGCTCAACCTGACCGATACACAACAGACCTGGTTTAATTTTTCCCAGGGCTTTGAAATCCCGGATATTGCCAAATTCTATGGTACCGGCACTTATGGTTCGCCGGTCGGTGGTCATTATCCGCTGCTCAACAGTGTGAACATCAATGATACGCGGGTCAAAGGTATCAAAGTCAACTCCTTCGAACTGGGCTGGCGTTACACCGGGGACAGCCTGCAAACCCAGCTGGCGGCGTACTATTCACTGTCTGACAGCAGCTACGACATCAATAAGAAAGATATGACTATCTTCCTGAAAGATGATAAACGCCGGATCTACGGTGTGGAAGGGGCGGCGGATTACGCGATCGCAGATACTGACTGGCGTGTCGGGACTAATTTCAACCTGATCAAATCCGAGACCAAAGCGGGCGATCAGTGGGAAAAATGGAGCGTGAAGTTTGCCAGTCCGTCAAAAGTCACCGCGTATGTGGCCTGGGAGCCGTCAGACTGGACACTGCGTCTGCAAAGCCAGCAATCTTTCAGCCTGACCGATGCGGACGGGGAGAAACTGGACGGATATAACACCGTCGATTTCCTCGGCAGCTATCAGTTACCGGTCGGTAAAGTCAGCTTTGCGGTCGAAAATCTGCTGGATAAAGATTACACCACCGTGTGGGGACAGCGCGCACCTATCCTGTACAGCCCGGCGTACGGCGCACCGGACTTATACAGCTATAAAGGGCGCGGCCGCACATTTGCACTGAATTATCTGGTGACATTCTGAGGCCCGTTTTATGCGTATATTCATAGTAATGATGACGCTGCTGCTGAGCACGGGAGTCCGTGCTCAGACGCAAATTGTCACCGATTTACAGGGACGGTCAGTGGCGGTGAATACGCCGGTCAAGCGGCTGTTTCTTGCGGATGCCCGTGACATTCTGGCGGTGGATATTGCGGCGGGGAAAACCCATTTTTCCTCTCTCAGCGGATGGAGTGATACCCTGGCGCATTATGCGCCGGATCTGGAAGCAGCATATCTGGAGGCCGCGCCGGAACTGGCGCGGTTACCGGTTCTGCCGAAAAGCAAAGACGGTACTTTTACAACAGAAAATCTGCTGGCGCTGTTGCCGGATGCGGTACTGATGCACAAATCCTCCTACGGGCTGATGAAAAGCACGAACCTGCTGCCGCAACTGGAAGCGGCGGGTATTCCGGTGCTTTTTATCGATTTCCGCAGTGACATGACAGAAAACACCCCGAAAAGTATTCAGCTTATCGGCACACTTTTTGAAACCGAAGGGCGGGCAGCGGAGTTTTCGGAATACTACCGGCGTAAACTGGCGGCACTGCGTCAGCGTCTGCCGGAGCAAAAACCGTCTGTGCTGATTGAAAGCAACGCCGGATTATTCGGCAATGACTGCTGCCGTTTATACGGACGTACCGGATTCGGCGAACTGGCGGAGATTGCGGGGGGTGATAACCTGGTGCGCGACACGATGCCGGCAAACGGCGCGGAAAGCAGCATTGAAAATATTCTGCATCTCAACCCGCAGTTCTATGTGCTGACCGGTGCGGACTGGAAACAGTATAACCGCCGTTCAGAGGCGGTCACGCTCGGGTACGGCGCACCGGCAGAACCGGCGCACAAAGAGATGAATGCGCTGATGAACCGGCAGGGATTAGCCTCACTGGAGGCGGTGAAATCACAGCGCGTGATGGCGGTTTACCATAATTTCTACAACAGCCCGTTGAATATTTTTGCCGCCGAAGCACTGGCCGCGTTTTTCCATCCGCAGGCATTCAGTGACCTGAATCCGCAGGCGGAAATGGTGTCATTCCATCAGCGGTTTACGGCGATCAGCGGTGCCGGGACGTTCTGGGTGACGATGCAGTAATTATCCGTTTATCAGCAAAAACAGCACAAAAGCCCGGCACAGAAAACAGTGTTGCCGGGCTTTTTTTTTTATCACCGGTTAAAAATAAATCAATTTCGCCCCTCAATTTGATCCGCCCCGCAAAGTGACGACTCAACGCCCTAAAAAATGTGATGAACATCTTATTTTCACCAGTAAAAATATGACTCAGGCCACATATTCAGCCCGGGAAATAAAAACAGAGAAATTTTAAGTAAAAAGTAATTATATGAATTAACTGGATTATTTTTTGCTTTACACGATAAAGCGTTATTTCAGGCAAACGAGATCAGCTTCACATTCTTAAAACCGGAATGTGATCTTCGTCGCTATTTATTTAGGCGTAAATAAGCCATCTTTAAAATAAGAAAAAATCACATCAGGAGTTCGGTTTTGGATATTCATTTTGAGAGCGGGCTGTTATCCCTGAATCAGGATTTTGCATCTCCGGAAGAGGGCATCCGCTATGCCGGTGAGTTGTTGCAAAAATCAGGCGCCTGTACCCCTGATTATATTGAGGAAATGATCCGCGTATATCATGAGTTCGGCCCGGTGATTGTGCTGGATACCGGGGTGGCGATGCCCCATGCGAGACCGGAAAAAGGGGCATTAAAAACCGCGTTCTCCGTGGTGGTGACCGGCACACCGCTGGTATTTCATCATGAGGAGTTTGATCCGGTCAATGTCATTATTGCTATCAGCGCGACAGATTCAGATACCCATATTCATCTGATTCAGACCGTGGCTGATCTGATTGAAAATAATATTACTGAGTTTGTAAAAGAGAATAACAAAGAACAGATTTTACAGTTTATCCGGACGTCGATAGAGAGGACAGCATGATTAAAATAAGAACAGTGTGCGGCAATGGTATCGGCAGCTCATTAATGGCCGCCAATAACGTGAAGAAAATTTGTGAGGAGATGGGCATAAAAGCCGATGTGGCTTCAGTGGATTTTGCAAATGCCGTGGGTGAGAAAGCGGATCTGTATGTCACGATTAAAGAGCTGGCATCACAATTTCCACCGCAGTGTGAAGTTGCCGTGATCCGCAGTTATGTGCATAAAGCCAAAATTGCGGAAGATATTAAAGACGCTTTACTGAAACTGAGTCAATCCTGATAGTTCATTCTTTTTACAGGAATTAAATTATGGCTTATATTCTCTCATTCCTGACTGAGATATTCAGTCAGCCTGCCTTTCTTATGGGGATTATCTCCCTGGTGGGGTTACTGGCATTACGGTCACCGGTCAATAAATTATTAACCGGGACATTAAAACCGATCCTCGGTTATTTAATGCTGAGTGCAGGTGCCGGTGTTATCGTGGCAAACCTGAATCCGCTCGGTGGTATTATTGAAGCCGGTTTTAATATCCGGGGTGTTATTCCGAATAACGAAGCGATTGTTTCTGTTGCCCAGAAATTACTGGGTGTGGAAACCATGAGTATTTTATTACTCGGCTTTATTTTCAACCTGGCGATTGCCCGTTTCACCAAATATAAATATATCTTTTTAACCGGTCACCACTCTTTCTTTTTAGCCTGTTTATTCTCGGCAGTATTACAGGCCGCGAATTTCAAAGGCTGGGAGATGGTTATTATCGGCGGTTTCCTGCTGGGTGCCTGGTCAGCCATTTCACCGGCAATCGGACAGCGTTATACCAAGCGCGTAACCGAAGACGGCGGTATTGCCATGGGGCACTTTGGTTCCCTCGGTTATTACCTGTCTGCCTGGATTGCGGCGAAAGTCGGTAAAGCAGAAAACTCATTTGCGGATACTGAGATCTCCGAAAAATGGGGCTTCCTGCGCGATACCACAGTAACAACCGGTATTGTGATGGTCGTGATTTATCTGGTGTGCAGCATCGTTGCCGGTTCCGCTTATATCAGCACCATCACTGAGCAGAATATGGTGATCTTCTCCATCCTGACCGGTCTGCAGTTCGCGGTGGGTGTGGCGATTGTCTACAGCGGTGTGCGTTTAATCCTGGGTGACCTGGTGCCTGCGTTCCAGGGTATCAGTCAGAAATTGATCCCGAACTCGATTCCGGCGGTTGACTGTGCTGTCTTCTTTACCTTCAGCCCGACTGCGGTGGTGATTGGTTTTATCAGCTCCTTTATCGGCGGCCTTGTCGGCATGCTGATGCTGGGTGGTCTGGGTATGGCGCTGATTATCCCCGGCATGGTGCCGCACTTCTTCTGCGGCGGTACATCCGGTGTATTTGCAGACAAACTGGGCGGCAAAAAGGGCTGTATTATCGCCTCCTTTATCGGCGGTATTTTCCTCGCCTTCTTACCGGCCATGCTGTTACCGGCGCTGGGCAACCTGGGCTTTGAAAACAGTACCTTTGCAGACTTTGACTTCGCGGTGTGGGGCATTGTTATCGGTGAAGCCTTTACCCACTTCGGTCAGATTGCGATTTACCTGATTTGTTTTGTTCTGGTTCTGGCATTACTGGCGCCGTTTGCCTTTAAATCAGTCAAAGTGGTGGGGGATACCCTGAGCTATGACGAATTAATGGAAAAAGACCGCGCACATAAGTAAATATGATACTGACGAAAGGTTTTAAGGAGTTGTTATGGCAGTAATTTCTGTCGGTTTATCCTGCTTCGACCAGTTCTTCTTTCTTAACCGCTGGCCGGAGGAGAATACCAAAAATTTCTCCGGCGATTTTATTGAAAGCGGCGGCGGACCCTGTGCCAATGCGGCATGGTTACTGGGATTGTGGGGAGAGGATATTTATTTTACCGGACACCTTAACCACGATATTTATGGTCAGAAAATTATTGATGAGTTTCATGATGTGGGTGTGAATACCGATTACGTTATTTTTAACGATGAAATGATCACACCGCTGGCATCTGTATTAGTGAATCAGTTAAATGGTTCCCGGACAATTATTACGCGCAAACTGGTCTCTCCGCCGCGTATGACATTTGAAGAGAAACTGAAAATTGATGAGCTGATTACCCGCCTGACACAGGAGGATAAAGGGGAAGTCATCACGGTATTAATTGATGGTCATGAACCGGAGCTGAGTGAATATATTCTGACCCGTCTGCCTGATGCCCGCGTCGTGATGGACGCGGGGTCACTGCGGGAAAGCAATTTAAATCTGGCGAAATATACCGATTATCTGGTCGCCAGTGAAAACTTTGCCCGTGATCTGATTGAGATTGATAAATTCACCACCGATATTCAGTTAAAAACGGCATTAACGGAACTGAATAAACTGGCCCGGGGTGAGGCATTTATTACGCTGGGTGAGAAAGGCTGTGCGTATCTGCAAAACGGAATGCTGACAATATCACCGGCATTTATCTGTAATGCGATTGATACAACCGGTGCCGGTGATATATTCCACGGCGCATTTACTTACGGGGTTCATTATAACTGGCATATTGAGAATATTATTTTATTTGCCAGTCTGTCAGCAGCCATCTCAATTGAGAAAAAAGGGGTGCGCGAATCAATGCCGGATTTGGCGGATGTCCATAATGCGGTGAATAAATACGAAAGAAATCTGAAACACTATTTTGATTAAATTCTGATTTTTATTAATTCTGGTTTTTGATTAAATTCCAGTTATACGCCAACAAGGGGAAATCCGATGTTAGTTTCGATGGAGAATATGCTCAATCGTGCCTTTGCACGCCAGTACGCCGTCGGTCAGTTTAATATTAATAACCTGGAGTGGACCGGAACGGTATTAAAAGTTGCACAGCAACTGCGTTCCCCGGTTATTTTAGGTGTCTCCGGCGGAACCATAAAACATATGCTCGGGCTGAAATGTATTCACGATATTGTGGTGAATGCGATGGAGTTTCTGGAAATAGATGTGCCGGTGGCACTGCATCTGGATCACGGCCAGTCTTATGAAGCCTGTGAAGCGGCAATTAAAGCCGGTTTCAGTTCTGTGATGTTCGACGGTTCACATATGCCGTTTGCCGAAAACCTGGCAATCACCAAACGCCTGGTGACTTACGCGCACCGCCGTGGTGTGTCTGTGGAAGCCGAGCTGGGCACCATCGCGGGCAGCGAGGACGGTATTGTGAATTCTCACGTCATTTATGCGGACCCGGCGGAGTGTCAGAAGCTGGTGGAAGAAACCGGGGTGGATTGCCTGGCGGCGGCGCTCGGCTCGACTCACGGGCTGTATAAAGGCAAGGCGAAGCTCGGTTTTGCGGAAATGCAGCATATCGCGCAGCTGGTGAAAGTACCGCTGGTACTGCACGGCGGAACCGGTATTTCAGACGAGGACATGAAGAAAGCCATTTCACTCGGTACGGCGAAGATCAACGTTAATACGGAAAATATGTATGCGTGGTGCCTGTCCGTGAAAGAGCAGTTTGAACAGCAGGGCGCGCATGATATCAACGATCCGCGCAAAGTGATTATGAAAGGATTGCAGCCGGTCGCGGAGCGGGTGGAAGAACGGATGCGTCTGTTCGGCTCTGCCGGGCAGTCTCTGTAACCCTGTCAGATCCTGCGGTGGCCGCCGCTCAGGCGGTCACCGGGGATTGGGTCAGATAATCTTTGGCATTATTAATAATCGCTTCTGAAATCCGCTGTAATGTGCCGGATTCCGGCTGGTAACGGTGCCAGTAAAGCTGTTTTTGCTGCACCAGTTCCGGCACCAGATTGATCATCCGTCCGGATTCAAGCTCATGTTTAATCTGATGTTCCGCAATCATACAGCAGGCGGAGTTTTGCAGTACCAGCTGAATATAGGCCTCTGATGACGGCACTATATGGCTGTTCAGGCTTCCCGGCGTTAAACGGAAATACTCCTGTAAAAAGATATGGTGCATATCTGACGAATGGTTAAATGACACCACCGGCGCCCGCAGCAGGGTCTCTTTGGTCACTCCTTTGCTGAAATATTTTTCCGCAAAGGCCGGGCTCGAGACAAAAATATAATCCATCGCCCCCAGATAATCACAGGTTCCGCCGACAGCAGGCAGCGGCTGCATACTGATTGCCCCGACCGCTTCCCCTTTGAGCAGATAGTCGAGTGTCCGGCTCTCATCATCCACCTTAATATCCAGACGAATGGCGCGGTCATCCAGGATCGGCTTGATAGCGGATAAAAACCAGGTCGCGAGGGAGTCGGCGTTAATGGAGATAGGGATGGTGACCACATGGTTGCCGCTTTCATTATCAAAGGCATCATGCTCAATTAAATCAACATGATAAAGCAGACCCAGCAGCTTTTGCCCGAGTTCGGTCGGTTTCGGCGGCACGGTGCGTGTCAGCAGCAGGGAACCGACCTGATTTTCCAGCTGTTTTACCCGCTGGGAAACTGCCGATTGTGTAATAAAGAGTTTCGCTGAGGCTTTCTCGAATCCCTGTTCTTTGATAATAAGATCGAGCAATCTCAGTGATTTATAATCGACATTCTTCATGGAAGCCCTGCGGTGGTGGTGAAAAGTACGGCTATTCTACACGAAAAGGGCGGCAGGAGGAAAAGCGCCGGTACAGAGGCACCGGCGCACAGGCAGAGTCAGTCAATGGTCATAATAATGGAAATATTGCCGATAAAGGGCCCGGCTTCCACCGGCCCGGTACTTTCCAGCGTGCTTTTCAGCAGGGCGGTTGTTTCATAATCCCCGCGGACATAAACCGGTACACCACCGCCGGAAGAGTTCAGCGGATAGCCGTTCAGTGTCAGTCTGCTGTAGAGATTGTTTTTCAGTTTCAGCCGGGCGTCAGTATCACTCACGGAGTAGATCCGGACGGCGGTATCTTTATCGCACTTCATTCTCAGATACTGGCTGGCCTGATCGTCGTTAATTTCATTATCCGGAACACGCCCGTGATCGAGAATGGCGTTCGGATAGTCAGCCGTAAAGCTGCAAATACCGCCCGGCGGCGGTGCCACACCGCAGATTGAATCCGGATACATATAACCGTGGCCGTCTTTCGGGTCGTCGGTTAAAAAGAGGGTCACACATTCGTTACGGATAGCGTCACCTTTGTGATTGGTCTGCCCCTCAAACGGCAGTCCGCCGAAACAGTTATTATAAATATAGTTATAAACAGCTGTGGCATCCGGCAGTGTCATCAGGTTCATATTCCGGCAGCGCCCCTCAAATTCGCTGTTATTACGGGAGGATACCCCACCCCGGTCTGCGTTTGTGTGGCGGTGATTAATATTGGCGTAGCATTTTTTTGTCAGACCGACTTTCACACAAGGATGCACGCTGCCCGCCGGCGGCGGAGTCCAGGCAGTAATCCGGTAGTAATAATCGATATCTGCCGGTTTACCTTCAGAGCGGGTAATATAGCTGTACAGTGTTGCCTGTGCAGGCAGCACAAATAAAAGGAGAGTGGTCAGCACAGTGAGATAACGGAGGATCTTGGTCATACCGGCCTCAGAAATAGTCGATAGTCAGAAACGCGGTGGAATTAAACGCGCCGTACTTAATGGTTTTACCGGCTTTTGCTTTCGGATCAACCTGCAAAAAAGCGGTAAAACGGATGTTGTTCTCACCGTTTCCGGCGATAGTAATGGCGTTGGAAAACTGATTCAGCGGGATCAGCGGAATATTATCTGTCCGCACTCCGATGGCAAACCCGCCTGCGTCACTGGACGGATCCAGCGCCAGATAGGACGGCATATCCGGGGTCCCGGTCCCGGTGAATTTAATCTTAAACCGGTTCATATCCGTGATATCGCAGTCAGACAGGATCAGAGAGAATGATTTGCGGACCTCAACCCCCTCATACAAATCCGGCAGTGAAACATCACTGAAATCCACCACCAGATCTTTATTTTCCGGCAGCAGCGTGCAGGGGTCATTGTACAGCTCGCCGATCACTCGCAGGTTATCGGCGGCGTGCCCCGCCGGAATAAAGACGGCAGAGAATGTCAGTGCGGCGCTGAATAACAGACTGAAAGCAGCAGGGCGGTTCATCAGAAATACTCCATCGTTACAGTGCCGGTGCCGCTGAAGGAGCCGGGCGTGACGTCCCCGTTAGAGTTTTTGGTCAGCACAATGGTTAATGTCAGATGGCGGCTGCTCACCAGTTGCGCTTTGCCCAAATCCAGTTTCACCCCGGCGAGTTCCATATTAAAGCCCACGTTATTCTGGTTGGTTTTCACCAGTTTGTTATTGAACTGTGCCCGCGGCCCGTCAACGGTGAGGAAATATTTGAAATTCTCTGAGTCCTGCTCACAGACAAAGGGGATATCCACATCTTTGCGGATATCTGACTTTTCCGGCATTTTTATCTGGATGCGCTGAAAATCGACCAGGATTTCCTCGTTGTTATTCACTTTACAGGGCGGCGGCGGCTGAAGCCTTCCGGTGATCCGGATATTGGCGGAACTGTGTGCTACTCCTGTACCGGCATACACCGGCAGAGCAAAACAGGACAGCATCAGAGCTGTGATTAAATGTCGCATCACAATTCCTTATTCATAATCGATATGGATAGTGGCCGTGGCATTGAATTCACCGGCATCAGTTTGTTATCTGCCAGGAATTTCACCGCGAGGTCACTGACGCTGGTGGAAAGATAACGCGAATCGACGGAGGAAGGGGTGCCGGTAATATACAGCTTCATGGCACGGGCGCGGTTATCCTGACACTCGATCCGGTAATCCAGTTTTTCACGGTAATTATCATTGTCTATCCGGGTGGTGGTGACATCTTTGAAATCAATCAGGATATTATTGCCCTGATTAATTTTGCAGGGCGCGATAAATATCTCCCCCCGGACATACACATCGATATAGGTGTAAGAACCGCCGGAGACCATCAGCGGCAGGCACAACAGTGCCGCGCAGCCGGTACGGAAAAGCATGGTCAGTGTCATCGGCGGTTCCTCCTGTTAATTATTTACTGTCTGACTGCACGGTACAGCTGCTGCCGGCACAGCTGAATTTCAGTGGTTTGGTATCACCGTAGTCATTGACGTAATAAACAACCGGCGCATTACCCAGCGCCGGAGCACTGAAGGACGCGGAGGCTTTTGGTGATACCATCACCGGCTCAAATTTCACTTCTTTTCCGCCGGTGGCATCCAGACGAGTGACTGAAAGATGGTACGGCGTGGTGTTTTCAATGGTGTACTGCCCGCCATTCTGTGACAGACGGATGCCATCCGCACCGGCGATTTTTTCCATCCGCTCCTGAACCTGAATCGCTTTCGGACGGTAGAACAGTTTGATCTTGGTTTGCAGGGCAATTTGCAGCACGTTGCTTTTCTCAACGGCCGGCGGAATTTCACGGACGTTCAGATAAAAGACCGATTCGCGGTCAGCCGGTAATGAGGCGGCTTCCGGAGAGAGCTGCACTTTAATCTGGCTTTTGCGGTCAGGCTCAATCCGCTGCACCGGCGGAGTGACAAATACCGGTGATGTGATTTTCTGTCCGGTGCGGTTCTCAATCCAGGACTGCGCCAGATACGGTTTGCTGAGGTGCTCATTGGTGACCGTCAGCGGCACAGCTTTATCACCTTCGTTATAAATAACACGGGTTCTGTCGAGTGCGATGGCGGCTCCCGCGGTTACCGGAATGGCGGCCAGGGTGGTCAGTGCGGCGCAGAATAAGGTGGTCACTTTTCTCATGTTAAGGTTCCTTACGGATTCATCTGTTAATTCTGTAAAATACATACCGGTGCCGCCGGATTTACCGGCATGGCAGCAGCATATTAAACTGAACGTTATCATCCTTTATTTCCGGGATCCGGACAGTACATTGTGTCTGTCCGTTCCAGGCTACAGTCAGCTTCTGGCCCGGTTGTATCCCGGTCAGATAAGCCGATCCGTTATCGGCCACAATGCCGATCTCCGCATTTTTGTCATTCATGACAGAGGCGCCGAATGGCGGATGAGTATTATCATTCATAGCAATAATACCCATGATTTTATAGCCTTCGACAACATTAAATTTCCGGTAACCGATCGCACCGGAGGTCAGTGTTGCCTGCTGCACGGATGTCAGGGCTTCGGCATTATCCGGCATGGCATCGAGATCAAGAGACAGCTGGCCGCGTGAGTAGGCCGTCGCGGTCGGGATAATCGCTTTCCCGAAGGCGTTGGTCCGTACTGCTTTGCCGGTACCGCGCACATCAATATCTGATGTTCCGCTGGTATCCACCAGAATGCGCGGTGCCATACTGTTGCCGCTGCGGTGGAATGCCGCGCCTTCACGGGTCAGGGTAAAGCCGCCGCGTGACTGGCCGGATACCGTAAGAACGTTATCCTGAATATAGGTTCCGCTCAGTGAAAGGTAGTTATTCCCCTCTTCATTGGTATAGAAACCGGCGAGGTTGACTTTGCCGTCGCCTTCACCGGCAGACAGTGAATAGTTACTCGAATTATCAATATCAGTGTAATAGTTAACGTTATTACTGTGAGAGTTCTTATTGTAACTGCCGCTGTAGCTGAACATGCCTTTATTATCATCAAGCGGAACAGAGAGGCTGGCGTAGACGCCGTTATCTTTTGTTGAATCCGATTCTGTCCGGTAGGCTGACATACTCATGCTGAGGTTCTTTTTCTCTCCCCAGTCAAAGTTGCGGGAGAGGGTCATGCTGTAGTTATTGATGCTCGCTTTATTCCAGAATGTCTGATGACTGTAGTTCAGATAGACGTTCATGCGCAGAGACGGGAACACCTTGTTAAAGATGATGTTATACATCTCTTTGCTGTTGTCGGTATTACCGCCGCGGTAACGCAGATCGACAAACTGGTTCATGGTCATGTAATCCCGCTCCGAGAAGCGGTAACCGGCGAAGGTCAGCTGACTGTTAATGGCATCGAATTCTTTGGAATAGGTGATGCTGTAAGAGCCGCCGGTTTTATTTTGTTTATCTGCAAAATCACCCATGTTTGCCCGGGAATAGGAGACTTTCGCGGAAAATACCCCGAATGGTGCGATATCCCGGCCTATCCCGAAAGACACGTTCTGGTAATCCGTCGCCGCCAGTACGCCGCCGAACAGCGTGGTGTTGTTGCTCATCCCCCGGGAAAAACTCCCTGTACCGAATTCCGGGCCTTCGGTTTTGTGATCGTCTGACAGCGGTTTACCGGCCGCCAGTTTAAACAGGAACTGGCCGGGACGGGTCAGCATCGACAGGCGGGATGTTTCGATGGTGAAATGCTGTTCGCTGCCATCCTGCTCTTTAATGGTGACATTCAGTGTACCGTCACCGATGTAGTTCATATCACGGATACGGAACGGTCCTTTACTGACCTGCTCCTGATAAATGATACGTTCACCCCGGCGGATGATCACGGTGGCGTTGGTGCGGGCAACCCCGGCAACTTCCGGCGCATAACCGCGCAGCAGCGGCGGGAACATATTTTCATCGGTTTCCATGCTCATGCCGATGTAGCGGAAGCTTTCAAACAGTTCTGAGGTCAGATACTGCTCACCGAATATCAGACGGGCGCTGAGATCCCGGAGTGCCCGGTAAGCGT
>OKSH01000568.1_pt1 | contig 39284 bp, 30 predicted proteins | sample 1601231 | NCBI WGS metagenome assembly OKSH01 (sample SAMEA3541596, study PRJEB24748) | human gut metagenome | biome: human gut; feature: human-associated habitat; material: faeces | place: China | collected 2012
GGGCGTGGTGCCGCCGTAGACGAACCCCCGCTTTGCGAGGAAGGCGAGCAGCCGCTGCTTGGCGGTCGCCAGGCGCGCGGTCGCCCCGTCGTAGGCGCCGGCGAGGTCCCTGATGCCCTCGACCTCGGGGGAGGGGACCCATACGGGGGAGATGTCGTGGGCGAGTATCGCCTTGGCCATCCTGGCGGCGTCGTTCCTGTCGTTCTTGGAGGCCGAGTCGGCGGCCGACCTGGGGATCTTCGAGACCGCGGCGACGACGCACTCGACGCCGAGCCCGGCGAGCTCCCTTTGCGGGGCGAAGCCGAGGTAGCCGCTCTCGTAGGCCGCGAGCGACGGCCCGGGGAACCCATCCATCCACCCGGCGATCTCGCCCCAGGGGTTGCCGGGGAACCTCCTCGTCACGGCCTCGCCGGTGTCCGCGTCGAGGGCGCAGACGGTGGTCGACCTCAGGTGGACGTCCATCCCGAACGCGGTAGAATACTTTGGCATGGGAGCCTCCCAACCTCGTTGCGGCGCGGCTGCGCCTATGGCACTTCAACATCATTGACGCAGCCCCGACCCGCGGTCACGAGCGGGGGCTCCTATCTTTTTAGCGCCCTCGGATTGGGTCATAGTGTCTGTCGTTGCCAAAACACCGGCGCTGCTTTGGCCGACATTTGGCGCCACCTTGTCTCAAATGCGACTCGCTCGATGTCGTTGCCAAAACATCGACATCGAGCGAGTCGGCGATAACATGGCCACCCTCGTGGACGGTGTGGTTGCCGCTGATCTTGGAATGGCCGGGCGCGTGCACGTAGAGCACCTGGCGGTCGCCGATGGGGCGGTACTGCCGTATGGACTTATAAAGCAGAAGAGATGCAGATAGAAAAAGTAGAGTACGTTAACATGCGTCCGACGATAGCGGGCCTCGGCGCGGGGTGTATTTCTGCCCGGGCCGGCATGCACGCTATTCAGATCTCGCAAGGGTGAAGGTGATCCTGTGGCAAGGCGCCCGTCCAACGATACAGGTACGCGTCCGGTCTCCATGGCCGACGTCGCCCGCGCTGCTGGCGTTTCGCAGCAGACGGTTTCGCGCGTCGCCAACGGCTTGCCCAACGTTAACGAGCAGACACGTCAGCGCGTGCAGGCCACTATGCAAGAACTCGGCTTCCGTCCGAGTTATGCCGGTCGCTCGCTGCGCGACGGCCGTTACCATTCGGTCGGTCTGTGTGTCAACGATGTCACCAAGTTTGGCAACCTCTCAATGATCGACGGCATCGCCAGCGCTGCTCGCGAGCATAATTGCGCCATCACGCTGGTCGAGATGTCCAAGACCGAGGAATTCTCGCTTGCCGAGGCCACGCGTCGTATGGCCGCGCTGCCCGTGGACGGTATCATCATCGGCATGAGTCGCATGGCGCCCGATTTTGAGACGTTTGATCCACTGCCGGGCATTGGCACGGTCGTCGTTACCATGTACGCGCATCCGCGCGTGACCACAGTTGACTCTGATCATTACGGCTGCTCGCTATTGCTTATGGATCACCTGTTTGAGCTGGGACACGATCAGATTCGCTATATTGGCGGCCCGTCGTTCTCGGTCGACGAGCAGTTTCGTCGCGCCGGTTGGCAGGATGCACTCGAGCGTAAGCACATTAAGCCGCAGGCGCCGCTCGAGGGCGATTGGTCTGCCAACAGCGGTTACGAGGCCGGCAGATATCTGGCCGAGCACGACCGCACCATGACGGCGATTTACGCGGCAAACGACCAAATGGCAAACGGTGCCATCGCCGCGCTGCGCGATAGCGGCTTGCGCGTGCCCGAGGACGTGAGCGTGGTGGGCGTCGATGATTCGCTCGATGATTTTGTAGCACACAACGAGCTCACGACCGTTCGATTCGACTTGCATCAGCGTGGGCGCGAGGTGTTTGAGCATGCGGTTCCCGAGGCGGGTACGGTGGGCAAAACCGTTGCCATTCGTATTCCCGGCCAGCTCATCATTCGACATAGCACGGCGATACCGCGCTCATAGTTTGTGCTGGTAAACGGCGATTTATCGCATTTCAATAACAATCGGTAAGGATGCCGGCAGATAGCTGTTGGGATGCAGCCGAGTGCTATGATAGACGGGTTCTTTTGTCTATCTAGGAGGCTTTGCCTGATGGAGATCACCAAGGATATCCGCTACGTTGGCGTCGACGATCACGACATTGACCTGTTCGAGGGCCAGTACGATGTGTCCGAGAACGGTATGGCATACAACAGCTACGTTATCTTGGGCGAAAAGATCGCTGTCGCCGATTCAGTCGACGGCGGTTTTGTCGACGAGTGGCTCGGTAACATCGAAGCCGTGCTCGACGGTCGCACGCCCGATTACCTGGTCGTCCATCACATGGAGCCCGATCACTCCGCTGGCATCGCCGCCTTTATGGAGCGCTATCCCCAGGCGCAGATTGTGGCCAGCATGGGCGCCTTCCGCATGATGATCAACTACTTTGGCACCGATTATCCCGAGCGCAAGATGGTCGTCAAAGAGGGCGACGTGCTCGACCTGGGCGGTCACAGCCTAACGTTTGTCGGTGCCCCCAACGTGCACTGGCCCGAGGTGCTGTTCTCTTACGAGGCCACCGACAAGGTGCTCTTTAGTGCCGATGGCTTTGGCAAGTTTGGTGCCAATGACATCGAAGATCCGGAAGGGTGGGCCTGCGAGGCACGCCGTTACTACTTTGGCATCGTGGGAAAGTTCGGCAAGTTCGTGCAGGCCGTGCTCAAGAAGGCCGCCGATCTGGACATCCAGGTTATCTGTCCGCTCCATGGCCCCGTGCTAACCGAGAACCTGGGCTACTACCTCGACACCTACAACACCTGGTCGAGCTATCAGCCCGAGGACGAGGGAATCACCATTGCTTACGCGAGTGTGTATGGCCATCTGAAGGCTGCCGTTGAGGAGCTTGCATCTGCGCTCGAGGCCCGCGGCCAGAAGGTTTCCGTCTTTGACCTGGCTCGCGACGACATGGCCGAGGCCGTTGAGGATGCGTTCCGCTATGACCGTCTGGTGCTCGCTTCCATCACCTATCAGGGCGAGATCTTCCCGTTCATGAGCACCTTTATCCATACGCTTGCCGAGCATGCCTATCAGAACCGTACCGTGGCGCTTGTCGAGGCCGGTTCCTGGGCGCCTGCAGCTGCCAAGGTTATGACCAAGGAGCTCGAGGGTATGAAGGACATCACCCTGGCGCAGAACAAGGTGACCGTCCTGGGTTCGCTCAACGACGCCTCGCGCGCCCAGATCGAGGCCCTCGCCGACGAGCTTTCCAAGTAGCGATACGTTCACTTTTAACGCACAAACCACCACAAAGGGGACAGGCACCTTTGTGGTGGTTTTTGTTTAAGCGCCGGCGATGAGGAGATTTGGGCGGGCGTTGTCGACGATCTCGACGATTGAGGTGGCGACGGCGTGATCGGGGTCACGGTCCATCACGATGGCGTTGACGTCGGTCAGCTCGGCAAAGCGGTACATGCCACGTCCGTTGACCTTGCTGGCGTCCATGAGGGCGACACTTTGACGAGCAGCACCGACCATAGCCGCTTTGGTCTCGGCCATCTGCGGAAAGTCGGTCGTAAAGCCGCAGCCGGGAACGAAAGCGCCAGGGCACATGACGGCCAGATCGGCATGGACCATTTGGAGCGCCTGCATGGTAAGTGGGCCGTACAGATAGCGATGGCCTTTGCGCAGTGCCCCGCCCAGCATGACGACATCGACCGAGGGCATGCTCTCGTCGATGTAATCGGCAATGGTAATGTCGGCCGTGATGACGGTGATGCCATCGCGCTGGTCGAGCAGGCGGACAAACTCGAGCGCTGTGGTGCCCGAGTCTACGAGCAGGGTGTCACCGTTGCCGACGAGTTCAATGGCGCTTTGCGCGATGGCCTGCTTGGCGGCGACATTGACGTTGATGCGGCGATCCTGGGTGGATACGGTCAGTCGCTTCTGGAGCGACACAGCGCCACCATGCGTGCGGCGCAGCTTGCCGGATTCGGCGAGGGCGTCCAGGTCGGCACGGGCGGTGACGGAGGACACGCCAAAGGTCTGGGCGATTTCTGCCACTTGCACCGAGGCGTTATGTTCGAGCATCTCCATGATGGCGGCACGCCGCTCATCGGCGAAAGCTCGGGTTGTTGCATAGGCCATATCCGCTCCGTCATCGTCTGATATTTGCAGGAATTGTGTTGAGTCTATTTTCGTTCATTTTCTTTTTAAGTAAGAAAACGCCTTTCGATTACTTACTTTTTCTATAAAAGAAAGACGTTTAACGCCCAAAATTCAATATCGAACACGCCCACTCAGCTCCAATTCCTTCCGTTTACTTTTCAAAAGCGACTGTATTGACCTGCATGGGCTCAATATCTCGCACATGCATACCCGCTGAATTTCATACAATGAGCGCAGTAAAACGCAAGGTAAAACGCCTTGCGGACACGTACGCCCGATGTCCAGATGCGGGCGAGGGAGAGGAGCAAACGCTCATGGCACTTGTTACCACCGAAAAGATGCTCAAGGACGCCCAGGCCGGCCACTACGCCGTCGGCGCGTTCAACGTCGAGAACCTCGAGTTTGTTATGGCCGTTCTGGCTGCTGCCGAGGAGACCAAGTCCCCCGTCATCATGCAGACCACCCCGGGCACCATCAAGACCGCTGGTCTGGACTACTTCTACGGCATGGTCAAGGCTGCCGCCGAGCGCGCTTCCGTGCCCGTTGCCCTGCACCTCGATCACGGCGATGGCTATGACCGCTGCATGCAGGCTTTCCGCACGGGCTACACCTCCGTCATGATCGACGGTTCGCACGAGTCCTTCGAGGACAACATTGCCCTGACCAAGTCCGTCGCCGACGCTGGCCGCGCCATGGGCGTGCCCGTCGAGGCCGAGCTCGGCAAGGTCGGCGGTAAGGAGGACGACGGTCCCGCGGTTGAGGGCGAGAGCCCCTACACCGATCCTGCCGAGGCCAAGGAGTTTGTTGAGCGCACCGGCTGCACCTCGCTGGCCATTGGCGTTGGCACCAGCCACGGCGTGTACACGAGCGATCCTCACATCGAGCAGTCCGTGGTCAAGGCCATTCGCGACGCCGTCGACGTGCCGCTGGTTCTGCACGGTACCTCCGGTGTGCCCGATGAGCAGGTTGCCGAGGCCGTGAAGAACGGCATCTGCAAGGTCAACTACGCCACCGAGCTGCGTCAGGCCTACACCAAGGGCTTCATGGCCTACATGGCCGAGAACCCCGCTTGCTTCGATCCTAAGAAGCCGGCCAAGGAGGGCATGCGTGAGATCACCGAGCTGGTTAAGATCCGCATGACCAACCTCAACTCTGTGGGCAAGGCAGAGTAACAGCAAGGGTACTCCGACTCGCTACATATCCCGGGGAGGGATGAGGGCTTAGTTCCCCAATCGTCCTCGGGCATGCAAAAAGCCTCGCTGCGCACTTCGTGCGGCGAGGCTTTTTGCCCCCTGCGGAAAGATTGGGGAACTAAGCCCTCATCCCTCCCAGGTTGACCTACTCGAGGTCGTCGCCCTTGTGGCGTTGGGACTGAAAGGGTGGGACGCGTGGGTTATTTGGTTGTTAGGGTTAGTAGGTCGTTGGGGGTTTTGAGGTTGTAGGTGGCGTTTGGGATATCTTGGTGTGATCCCCATGCTGCTCGGGCAAAACTGACCCCTGCTGAAGTTGCGCATTGTTCGTCGTAGACGGTGTCGCCAACGTAGACGACGTTGCCAGGATTCGCGCCCGCACGTCGGAGATATTCGAGCATGGGTGCGGGTGCGGGTTTATGTTCGGTTGTGTCTTCGATAAGGATGATGTGCTCAAAATACTTATCGAAACCAAGGGGTGCAATTTCTTTTGCGTATTCGTCGCGCGCACGTGAGGAGACGATGCCAAGTTTGCAGCCGCTATCGGCGAGTGTTGCGATGACTTCAAGCAAACCTGGAAACACGCTGATGGTGCTTTTAAAGCTGGCGGCAACTTGGCACCAGCGATCCAACGTTGCCTGCGAGTAGATCCCAAGTTTCTCAAGGGCATCCTTGCCGGGTATGCCGAGGGCAAAGTCAAGCTCGTGTCGGGGAAGCGTTTTGCTGGTCTCTTCTTGGACAATCTGGACAAGCGATGACAGAACGCTTTCTTCTGTATCTGCCAATGTCCCATCAACGTCAAATACGATATGGTCAAAGTGCTTCATATGATTGCTCCTCTCTGTTGTTTGCCTGCAAGTTTGATGCAGTGACAGAAGAAGGGCTAGCGGGATTTCTGCCTGGTGCTATCGAGATTCTGCCTCGCTGCTCGATAGCTCGAAGGAGTGCACCCCATTTGTTCTTTAAATACCTGGCCAAGATGGCTTGCTGTTATAAATCCGCATTGGCGCGCGACTGTCTGTACCGTTCTCGTGGTGTGTGCCAAAAGTTCGCAAGCACGGTTTATGCGGTATGCGCGTAGATATGCCGCCGGGGTCGTTCCTGCACAAGTTTCGATAATGCGGTAACACTCTCTTTCGCTTACGCCGGCTGCAGATGCCATCTGGGGCACATCTATAGCGGCTGCATAGTTTGCGCGGATAAAGTCCAGGATTGCCTTGAACTGTACGTCGCGGCTGGTCATCCAAGAGGCGCCGTCGGAAGAAAAGAGCGGTTCGGTCTTGGCGTTAATCTGAATCCAGAGCTCTGACAAACTATTTCGAAGCGCCATCTCGTTCTGCGGCCGTTGAAGGTCGTGGCTAAAGGAGCTCTTCAGCAAATCGATAAAGGGCATATCGTCGGGATTGGTGGGCGACCATTTGAGCACATCGACGCCTCGGCATTGAAGCAATGGGTTGATGTAGCGCTTTTGGAGACGTCCCGCGGGATCGCCGAGCATCGACGGCTGAAAGATATGCAGCATTTGAATGGCTGGCGCCGAATTGGGTGATTGCAGCGTGCTGTGCAAAACGCCGCCGTTGATAAAGCCGGCGGACCCTTCCTCAAAGCGTACGTGCTCATGAGCCGCGTGCGTTCGATAGTCAATCGCTCCCTGCTCCATGTAGAAAAGCTCAACTTCGGAATGCCAGTGCCAGGGGACGGAATTGCCCGGATAGCGAGCGAATTCTGCGCGTTCGGCAATATAGGGCCAGTCTTCGGCGGTCTCGGGAAACGCTTCCTCGCGTCCTCCGCGGTGCAATTCTATGTGATCCATGTTTCGCATGGCATCAGTATAAAGCGCGATGGGCTTAGATTGCTCTTGCCTGTTCGGGGAACGCCTTGTCTAGGGATGCTTGGAGCTTATCGAAGGATGCTCGCAAGTTGTGGCTCTGGTCGGTTGAGCGTTTGGCTTTTGTGGTGGGGGAGTCGGGGAGGCCGTTTCTCTGTGTCGGGGGGAAGGAGAAAAGGTCTGCATATTTTAGGGATGGCTGCTGTGCTGCGTCATTGGAAGAATGCATGCTTATGCGGCCTCCTCGATGTCCACCAAAAGATTGCGCGCGGGGTTTGCTGCTAGGTCCCGTGCGTTGGCAGTATTATGCCGCGGCCGTCGCAAAGAAGCGCTAAAGAAAGGCTTAACCTGGTTTGGTGTAACCATGAAACCGCAGGTCAAGGCTATTGAGTAACACTCTTGAAAGGTTTTGAGCTTAAGGGCTTTCTAAGGTTTGTGACGTGGATGTGGCTCGCCTGTGTGGGGCGTGTGAATGCTCGCTGTTAGCGCTGCGGCTCTGCAGCCCGTACCTGCTCGATGACCTTTTCCATCGTGGCGTCGATGCGATCTTTTTTGAGCTCGCATTCCCAGATAGTTATGGGCGTCCAGCCCATTTGAGTGAGTGCTGCCACGGCAGCGTGGTCACGCTCGACGTTGCGACGGAACTTTGCCTCCCAAAACTCAACATTGCGCTTGGGCTGGCTCGGATTGCACTTAGGGCAGCGATGCCAAAAGCAACCGTTGACGAAGATGGCGATCTTGCGCCCGGGGAAGGCGATGTCGGGCTTGCCGGGAACCTTCCATTCCAAGCGATAACCCGTAAGGCCCGCTGCCCGCAGGCGCTGTCGTACGAGCAGCTCGGGCTTGGTGTTGGCGCGCTTGTTGCCCTTCATGGACTTTTTGATGGCGGCGCGACGGCGCACCAGTTCGCGCTCGTCGGCGGAAAGGTCCGAGGTGTCGATGCCGTCCAGCAGGCCGGGCTTGGGGCGCATTTTGCTGCGGCGCTTAGGTTTGCGCTTGGATTTGGCGGAGGGTTTGTCGGCTGTGTTGGGCGCGGCGTCATCGGCAGAGCTTGTCTCAAGCCGATCTTCCTTCAACTCAATCAGAGCATCGATAAGCCCTTTGTCGGCGGGCATCCACTCCACCGTGGCAAGCGAGGTACGCGGAATCCAGCGGATATCGAGTTGGTGGTCATGCTTCTGGGGTTCATCGGATTCATCGGCTAGCGAGCAGTAGTAGCACTCCATGGAGAGATGGAAATCGGGGTAGTCATACTCAACGGTGTAGAAGTCACGCAGGTTGGTGACCTTCACCTGCAGCTCTTCCATGAGCTCGCGGCGCACGGCGTCTTCTGGCGTCTCGCCGCGCATGAGCTTGCCACCGGGGAACTCCCAAAGTCCCTGCATGTCGCCGTAGCCGCGCTGCACGGCCAGCAGCTCGTCGGATCCTTCCTTGCGAATGATCCCAGCGGCAACATGAACAGTCTTCAACAGGAGTCCTCTCTCAACATCAACACGTGACAGGCTAGCTATCCTTACCTTACGCAACGGTAAGGCAAGCGTAAGCCATATCGATGGTAGCCGACTCGGCTTCTTGCGACTATAGATGCCGTAGACTAATCGCAAGAAAGGACTCGGTATGCAAACCACGCACATGGCGACCCCGGTACTGGAGGTCGCGCATCTCGAAAAGGTATATGGAGCGCTGGGCAACGTGACCCGCGCGCTCAACGACGTCAGCTTTACCGTCAACCGCGGCGAATTCGTTGGCATCATGGGCGCCTCGGGCTCGGGCAAGTCGACGTTGCTCAACTGCGTCTCGACCATCGATAGCGCTACGAGCGGCACCATCCGCATCAACGGCCAGGACGTAACACGCATGAAGCAGGCCAAGCTCTCGCAGTTCCGCCGCGAGGAGCTGGGCTTTATCTTCCAGGACTCTAACCTGCTCGATACGCTCACGGCACGCGAGAACATCGCCCTGCCGCTCACCATCGCCCGCACAAACTCGGCAGAGATCTCGACCCGCGTGCAGGATGTGGCCGCGCGCCTGTCTATCAGTCAGGTGCTCGACAAGTATCCCTACCAGATGTCCGGCGGCCAGCAGCAGCGCGTTGCCGCGGCTCGCGCGCTCGTCACCGACCCCACTATGATCATGGCCGACGAGCCCACCGGCGCCCTCGATTCCAAGAGCGCCCGCCTGCTGCTCGAGAGCCTAGAGGCCCTCAACCGCCGCCTGCGCGCCACGGTGCTCATGGTCACGCACGACAGCTTTGCTGCCAGCTACACGAGCCGTGTGCTGTTTATTCGTGACGGCAAGATCTTCACCGAGCTGCGCCGCGGCGACACCGACCGCCGAGAGTTCTTCGACCGCATTATGGAGGTCGTTGCCATGATGGGCGGTGAAGGCTCCGATGCTCTGTAAACTCGCTTGGGGCAACGTCCGCCGCGCCGGCCGCGACTACCTCGTCTACTTGCTGACGCTCACCCTGGGTGTCACCGTATTCTATGCCTTCAATACCGTCTCGATGCAGGTCGACATTGCCGGCATCAAGGAGGAGGGACTGTCCGAGCTCATGGGCAGCATGCTCGGTTACCTGACGTACTTTTTGGCCGGCGTCATGGCCTTTTTGATGGTGTATGCCAACAACTTCATCATGAAGCGCCGCAAAAAGGAGTTCGGCCTGTACCAGGTGCTCGGCATGCGCCGCGGGCGCGTCGCCACGATCATGGCGCTCGAGACCGTGATCGTTTCGGTCGGCGCCTTTGTCGCCGGCATTGTGCTGGGCGTGGGGCTCTCCCAGCTCATGACATTCTTTACGGCCTCGCTCTTTAAGACACAGATCGCCAATTTTCATTTCTTCTTCTCGGTGCATGCGTTCAACCTGACCCTTGCCTGCATGCTCGTGATGTTCGTACTCACGCTGCTGCTGAACCTGCGCGCCGTGCGTCGTACCAAACTCATCGAGCTTATGGGTGCCGAGCGCCGCAACGAGAGCATCAAGACACGTAATCCCTGGATTGCGATTGCCATCTTTACCGCGGGCGTGCTACTTGTGGGCGTGGCCTATTACCGTCTGCTGCGCGACGGGTTCCCGCTCACCGCGTCGGGCGATAAGCTGCAGGGGGCCATGAATCAGTTCGGCATCACTACCGCTATGGTCACGGTGGGCACCTTTGCCCTGTTCTGGGGGCTTTCGGGCATGCTTATCAAGCTGCTGCAGAGCCTGCGCGGCGTGTACTGGCGCGGTCTCAATATGTTTACCGTGCGCCAGCTTGCGGCCAAGGTCAACACGGTGTGCTTTTCGATGGGCGTCATCGCGATGATTCTGTTTTTGGCCATTACCTCGGTGACCTGCGGTATGTCGATCGCCAACGTGATGAACGAGAATCTGGAGCGCTATAACCCTGTTGACGTGTCTCAGACGTATGTCTATTACACGCCCGAAACGCTCGACTACTACAAGGAGTATGTCAATCCGTCTGAGGCCAATCGCATGGTGCTGGCCGATGCAACGGTCGATTTGTACGCTGCATGGCATGGCGATCGTAAAGATCCCGATAACGTTGCAGACGGTATTAAGGGCAAGTCGGCGGACAACAACGACGAGACCGGCAAGAAGGTCAATATCGCCGATGTTGCCGGTGAGCATGTGCAGATCGATTCGTATCTGAGTTACCCGCTTGGCGGCTCGGGCCCCTCGGTGGTGGCGGGTGAGATGTGCAAGGCCATGGGCGAAAAGCTTCCCAAGGCGCTCGAGGGAAGCAACGCCGATGCGATGGGTCTGTATGTGACGCCGGCGAGCCAGTACAACAAACTGCGCCAGATGATGGGCGAGGAGCCGGTGAGCATTGGCCGCGACCAGTATCTGCTCACGTGTGATATGGGCGGTGAGCTGGGCGACCTGTACACCAAGTATATGGCTGGCGGCCATGCCCTTACCTTGGGCGGGCATACGCTCAAGCCCGCAACCGATAAGTCGGACGAGGACACGGCGGCCATCGCCAACTCGGAGATGGGCAGCAATCCCGGTACCGTGGTCGTAGCCGATGAGCTGCTGTCCCAGCTTAATCTGCAACCGTATTCCAGTAATCTGCTCGTTAATTACAAACAGGGTATGGATACGACCGAGGCAGACGAGAGCATTAAATACACCTTGCTCGACAATCTGCTCGTTGACGGCAAGGAGCCGGGGTCGTGGGGAGTCTTCATCACGCGTTCCGAGATGTATACGCAAGCAGCGCAGATGAACGGCATGATTAGCTATCTGGCCATTTACATTGGCTTTGTGCTGGTCGTTGCGTGCGCGGCAATCCTATCGATCCAGCAGCTCTCCAATGTGGCCGACGGTAGCCGCAGCTATCGTGTGCTGGCACAGATCGGCTGTGACGACCGCCAGATCCGGCATTCGGTGATGGCGCAGCAAGCGGTGTTCTTCCTGTTCCCGCTGGCAGTGGGCTTGGCGCACTCCTTTGTGGCGCTCAAAGTGATCATCGAGCTGGTGAGCGTATTCGGCGATATGAGCATCGCCGGCACCGTGGGCCTCACCTGCGCGATTTTCCTGGCGGCCTATGGTGGCTACTTCCTGGTAACGTACCTCATGAGCGCCGGCATGGTACAAGCTGCCATCGCCACCCGCTACAGCGAGTAACAAGCGGGCAAAACCGTCGCAAAATCAGAGCGAATAACCGCCGCGAAGGGAGTCCAGCCCCCCTTCGCGGCGTTTTTTTGTCTATCGGATGCCTCTCAGATGCAAGTGAGTAGACTTTTTTGGACTTGTCGAGCACACCGCGCCAAACGCTCAATAAAACCGCAGGTCAGGGCGGTGGTGTTTTGGGGCGTGCTCGGCATCCCGCCAAAAGCCTACTCACTTGGTTTTACTGCTAGAAAACCGCCGCGAGGGAAAGTAGCTCCCTCGCGGCGGTTTTGGCATTTGCCCAGATAAAACCTGCCAAAATAAACCTGTCCCTTTTTGGTAGGTTATCGTTTCCAAAAGTGGAGGATGAGCGTCGTGCGGTTTTGCTGCTCAGTTTTGACCAGGATGTTGTGGATATGGGTCTTGACGGTGCCCACGGCAAGGAAGAGCTCGTCAGCGATCTCTTGGTTCGATTTGCCCAACACAACCAGACGCATGACTTCGGTTTCGCGGTTGGAGAGCTTGTAGGCGTTGCGATAGAAGGGCATCTGCTCTTCGATGTGTCAATCAAGATCGCTGACGTTCTTTTCCTCGGGCGCCTCCTGCATGCGAATCGAAAGCACGTGATAGGCATAGATGATCAGCAGAATCGCAAAGTAGCACGCAAAGATGTTCTCGCTAAAGTTGCGCTCGGACAGGTACAGCTGCAGCCAAGAGGGTGCCAGGCTCATGGGAACAACAAGGATGTTGTAGAAATCCTCGGCAACGATGCACCCGACCAGAATGGCGCCGATAATGAGGTGCTTTCGTTGATTGTTGACGCGCGCCTTAAGCTCGACCTGCGTGCTTTTATGCGCCGTCCAAAAGATATACAGTCCCACAAATACAAGGAATACCTGACGCATCGTGTAGTAGAGCCATTGATGCATGGGGCCGTAGGGGACAGCGACAATGACCAGCAGCTCGCTCAGGAAGAACGTTGCGACGGGAATAACAAACTGCTTTTTTGAATGTTTGTCGAGCAAGTCCATGGCAATGAGCCAGATAAAAGCTTGTGAAGCGGTCGCCACAAGGGTCCGCAACACAGGCATGGTAATTGAGTAATAGTCGCTGGCTGGAAAACTCTGGTTTTGCAACGTGTATTCAAAAAAGAAGATCTCGGTCATCTCGATGGCATAGCAAATAAAAACGCCGCTGCCATAGATAAAGAAGCGTCGACGAGACGAGGCATAGGCGGCAAGCGAAAGCACTGCCGTCACAATACAGATCACGAGTATCGCTAGGGTATAGAAGAACATCAGGGTGTTCATCTGCCACCGTCCCATCTCATTTCATCTATGGCCGAGCCCTGTATACCTTGTGGGATATAGACGTCTCAACCCTTCGTTCCATTGCGGATTAGGCGCCGAGATACAGCATAGCCGTATACCGTTCGCGGTTCTAGATAGTAAACCCCCTGCAAGCTGGCTACCTGCGGGTTTATATTGGTTTAGAGGGGGTGTAACTCCGTGAACGGTCTTTAATCCCGAATAAACTAGGTAATAATTGCATACGGGTGAATGATGGTCTTGTCAACACGAGGCGTGATGTTCGAGCGCCTCATAGCAATAGTCGGCACGACCGGCGGAAAGGAATCGACATGGCGCTGCCTAAGGATTTCATCGACACCAACGACTTCACCAAAGAGCAGATCCTGGCTATCGAGGATCTTGGCCTGGCAATGAAGAAGGCCATCAAGGTTGACGGTTATTATCCGCACCTGCTCCGCAACCAGAGCCTTGGCATGATCTTCCAGCAGGTTTCCACCCGCACCCGTCTTTCCTTCGAGACCGCTATGACCGACCTCGGCGGTCATGCTCAGTTCTATGGCCCTGGCACCATCCAGCTCGGCGGTCACGAGTCCCTGGGCGACACCGCTCGCGTTATGGGCTCGCTGCTCGACATCATGATGGCTCGCGTTGACCGTCACAAGGACGTCGTCGGCCTCGCCGAGGGCTCCGCTGTGCCCGTCATCAATGGCATGTCCGAGTTCAACCATCCCACGCAGGAGATGGGCGACCTCATGACCATGCTCGAGAACCTCCCCGAGGGCAAGAAGATCGAGGACTGCACCCTGGCCTTCATCGGCGACGCCACCCAGGTCTGCGTCTCCCTCATGTTCATCGCCTCCAAGGTCGGCATGAAGTTTGTCCAGTTTGGACCCAAGGGCCACCAGATCCCCGACGGCGGCCTGCACGTTGGCACCGTTGAGGAGCGCGCCGAGTTCGGCAAGCAGATGATGGCCATCGCCGAGGAGAACTGCAAGGTCTCCGGCGGCTCCGTCGTCATCTCCGACGACATCGAGTGCATCAAGGGCGCCGACTTCATCTACACCGACGTGTGGTATGGCCTGTACGACGAGGAGGTCTCGGGCGAGAACTACATGGACGTGTTCTACCCCAAGTATCAGGTCACCATGGACATGATGAACTTCGCCGGCCCCAACTCCAAGTTCATGCACTGCCTGCCGGCCACTCGCAACGAGGAAGTCGTCGACGAGGTTATGGACGATCCCGAGCGCTCCCTGTGCTGGGTCGAGGCCGAGAACCGCAAGCACTCCATCCGTGCTCTCCTCGCTGCCCTGGGCAAGCGCACCCCGCTCAACGACGAGGGTGTCGAGTACTCCGCCAAGGCCGAGCTTCACGCCGCTCTCGAGGCTCTCGAGCAGCTCTAAGCCTTAAGCCTGCTAAACGCACGTTTGCGGGCGGCGGATGCTCGTCTCCTGTCGCCCGCTCACCGAGGCTCAGGCAATTGCCTTAGTACCTTGGGCCTCGGATCTGTCCAAGACTGAGCGAAGGAGCTCATCATGAGCGACGGAAAGAAAAAGCTTTCCTTTTTGACGGTCATTTCGACCATCATCTGCGTCGTCTTCGTTTGCGAGGCCGCCGCTCCTGCTGCTGCCATTGGCAACCAGCAGTTCTTCTGGTGGATCTTCCTGATCCTGACCTTCCTGCTTCCTTATGGCATGGTTGTTGCCGAGCTCGGCACCACCTATGACGGCGAGGGCGGCATTTACGACTGGGTACGCGATGGCCTGGGCGACAAATGGGGCGCCCGCATCTCGTATTACTACTGGGTCAACTACCCGCTGTGGATTGCCTCGCTGGCTACCATGTTCCCCGACATTTTGGGCATGGTCTTTGGCGTTGAGTTCAACTTGATCGCCAAGATGGGTATCGATCTTGCCTTTGTGTGGATCGTCTACCTCATGGGCCGCTCCAAGGCGGCCGACTCCGAGTGGGTCCTTAACGGTGGCGCCATCATCAAGGTCGCCGTCGCCGTTATCGTTGGCGCTTTGGGCATTTGGTATGCCATGGAGAACGGTTTTGCGAACGACATGTCCGCTGCCACCTTCCTGCCCGAGCTCACCAACACCAACGCTCTCGGTTACCTGTCGATCATCATCTTTAACTTCATGGGCTTCGAGGTCATCTGCACCATGACCGATGACATGGCCGATCCCGCTCGCGATATTCCCAAGGCTATCATCGTCGGTGGCCTGTCCATCGCCGTGATCTACCTGTTCGCTGGCTTTGGCATCGGCGCTGCTGTGCCGGCCGATTCCATCGACCCCGACTACGGCATGATTTATGCAGTCCAGACCATGGTGGGCGACTCCATGATCTTTAAGGTCATCTGCATTGCCTTCCTGATCACCCTGTTCGCCAACATGGCTGCTTGGTCCTTCGGCGTTAACTCCGTTGCTCGCTACGCTGCCGAGCACGGCAACATGCCCAAGGTCTTCGCCTCGATGATCTCTGATGACGACATGCCCAACGGTGCCAACCTGGTCAACGCCGTCGTTGCCTCCCTGGTGCTGTGCCTGCAGCTCGTTCCCATCGATGCCATCTCCAACGGCGTCTTCTGGATGCTCTTCGGCACCTCCGTCGTCTTCCTGCTGCTGACCTACATCCCGATGTTCCCGGCGTTCCTCAACCTTCGCAAGAACGACCCCGACCGCGAGCGCATCTTCACGTTCCCGTTTAAGGGTGCCATGATGAAGGTCATGCTGGCCATCCCTTGCATCGAGCTGATCCTGGCCATCGTTGCAACGCTGGTGCCGTTCTCTGCCGCTGAAATTGGCGACAAGCTCCCGATGATCGTTATCTTCATCGTGCTTCTGCTCATCGGCGAGGTTGTCCGCGTCGTCAGCGCTAAGGGCCGCGAGACCGAGTACAAGGGCCTCACTCCCGAGCTGGCAGCTCAGCGTCTCGCTGAGGAGGCCGCCGAGGCCGAGGAGAACTAGAGCACCCGGTTCTGGGGCTCCAACCCTCCTCGCGTACCAACGTGCGCTTCGTCGGGCTTGTCGCTCCCGACTCCAGGCACTCTAGCCTCTTCGAGGGCGTGCCCAAAGCGACAAATTTGCTCACTATTTCCTGGGGCGGGTGCGAGCGATAGCTCCGGTAACCACCGCCCGCCCCAACCTCTCTCTCGTATCCTTCGTGCGTTTGTCTCCACGCACTTGGTTACGTTGCCGCTCGTCGGTGCGGCTCCGTGAAAACCGGCACCGGGCGCCCCGACCTTTGCCGGGGGACGGGCGCCCACTATCTCTTGGTTTTAGGCTGCGGGTAATCCGCCCGCGGCAAACGATCGTTCGATTTGGAGGAAATCTTATGCGTACGATCACCGAGTCCGAGTCCACCCCCAAGGCCGACGGCTTCTTTATGCCCGCCGAGTTCGCCCCGCAGGATCGCGTGTGGATGGGCTGGCCCCACCGCACCGACACCTGGGCCCACGGCGCCAAGCCGGCTCAGAAGCAGTATGCCGCCATCGCCCGCGCCATCTCCGAGTTCACCCCGGTCTATATGTGCGCCAACCAGGTCGACTATGCCAACTGCAAGGCCGTCTTCGAGAACGACGAGAACGTCACCGTTATCGAGATGACCACCGACGACGCCTGGTTCCGCGACACCGCCGCCACCTACGTCATCAACGGCAAGGGCGAGAAGCGCGCCAACCACTGGCACTTCAACGCCTACGGCGGCCTCGTCGACGGCCTGTACTTTCCGTGGGACAAGGACGAGCAGATCGCCCTCAAGATGGCTGAGCTCTCCGGCTGCCGTCGCTATCGTCCCGACGACATGATCCTCGAGGGTGGCTCCATCACCGTCGACGGCGAGGGCACCCTTGTCGTGACCGACCAGTGCCTGCTTTCCCCGGGCCGCACCTGCTCTGCGGTTCTGGAGGAGGAAGAGGATCCCGAGTCCATCTGGCCCAAGTTCCACAAGAAGTTTGAGCCTTGGAGCGAGGAGCTTCGCGCCTACATGGACGAGCACCTCAAGGATTACCTGGGTGTCGAGAAGGTCATCTGGGTCAAGGAGGGCATCGACCCCGAGGAGACCAACGGTCATATCGACGACGTTGCCACGTTCATCGCTCCGGGCGTCATGGCCTGCATCTGGACCGACGATCCCGAGTATCCGTTCTACGAGCAGTGCCACGCTGCCTACGAGACCCTCTCCAACGCCGTTGACGCCAAGGGCCGCAAGATGAAGGTCTACAAGCTCTGCATGCCCGTGAACCCGCTGTTCATGGACCAGGCCTCCTGCGACACCATCGACGCCGACGAGAACGCCGAGCCGCGCGTCCCCGACGAGCCGCTGATCGCGTCCTACATGAACTACCTGGTCACCAACCACGGCGTCATCGTCCCGCAGTACGGCGACGAGAACGACCAGCTGGCCGTCGACACGCTCCAGAAGATCTATGACGAGGTCTGGGGCGAGGGCGTCTACAAGTGCGTCGGCGTCCAGTCCGAGCAGGTCGTCTTCGGCGGCGGCAACATCCACTGCATTACGCAGCAGGAGCCGTCCGCGTAATTGTCTGGCTTCCCGAGGCACGGCACCTTGCCCTTCGATCGTCGGGCATGACCCTTAAGGTCTATGCCCTCCTCTTTCAGGGCAATCTGCCGCACCTCGGAAACCCAGCCGATCAATCGGACAGTCGATGAATCGCACCGTGACCATCTCGGGGCATTGATGGTCGGTTTATTCGATGTCTTGGTCGGCTGGGTTTTTCTTTGGGCACTCCGTTGCCTCCACTTCGGAGTGCCCGCCTCTTTGATTGAGTACGCGTCTGATCTGGGATTTATTGCGGGTTAGGCCAATTGTTCGCTTGAATATCCCAGGTCAGACGCGTCTTCAATTGCCAAAAGATTCCGGTCGCAATCGCGGCCGTTTTGATCGGAGTATCTATGTACCAGCGTATCGTTATCTACACGCGCCTGTTCCGCGAGCGTTGGTCCAACAATTGCATCCTCTCTTCTCTTTGGGATGGCACCTGCACCGGTGACGCGGCCTGCAACCCTACCTTGGGCTGCGCCTTCGGTACAGATGCCATCCTTTTTGCTGTAGGGGGAGCGTGTCGTGGCAGGTAAAAAGTTCTCCCTGTTCGAGGTCATCCTCTCGGTTATCTGCGTTGTCTTTACCATCGAGGCGGCCGCTCCGGCATCTGCCATGGGTAACGTGCAGTTCTTCTGGTGGATCTTCCTCATCATTACGTTTTTGCTTCCCTATGGCCTGGTGGTGGCCGAGCTCGGTACGGCGTTCGATTCCGAGGGCGGTCTGTACGATTGGGTTCGCCTGGGCTTGGGCGACCGTTGGGGCGCCCGCTGCTCCTGGTGCTATTGGGTCAACTTTCCACTGTGGGTGGCAAGTATCGCCTGCATGTTCCCCAGTGTCATCAATGCGGTATGGGGCATCGAATTTTCGCTTGGGGTCCGAATTGCCATCGAGCTTGCCTTTGTGTGGGGCGTCACGGTCATGGCAATGCAGCCGGTGGCCGAGGCCGATTGGGTCATGGATGGCGGCGCCGTCATCAAGGTGCTCATTACCGCCGTGGTGGGAATCGTCGGCATCTGGTTTGCCTGCAATAACGGCTTTGCCAACGATATGTCGTTTAAGACCTTTGTCCCCGATCTGGGAGACACTAACTCACTGACGTATCTTTCAATCATCCTATTCAACTTTATGGGCTTTGAGGTGGTCGCGACCTTTGCCAGCACGATGAAGAACCCATCGCGCGATATCCCCAAGGCGGTTATCGCCGGTGGCGTTGCCATCGCGGCGATCTACATTATCTGTGGCATCGGTATTGGAGCCGCGGTTCCCACCGAGCAGCTTTCACTCGATTCGGGCATTGTGGACGCGGTTGCCGCCATGGTGGGGCGCGCTCACCCGCTGACGATGGTCGTGGGCGTGGCCTTTTTGGTGACGCTGTTCGCCAACATGATCTGCTGGAGTTTTGGCGTCAACAACGTGGCGAGCTATGCCGCGCGCCACGGCAACATGCCGCGCCCCTTTGCGCTGGTGTCCAAGAAGACCGGCATGCCCAACGGCTCAGCACTCATTAACGGTTGTTTTGCCAGCTTGGTGCTGCTACTTCAGATTCCGCTGGGCGAAGGTTCCGACGTCTTTTGGGTCTTCTTCTCGATGAACGTCGTCTTTCTGCTCATGAGCTATATCCCGATGTTCCCGGCGTTTTGGCGCCTGCGTAAATACGACGACCGCCCACGTGTGTTCCGCGCGCCCTTCGAGGGCAAGGTGCTTGCGGTAGCGCTTGCGGTGCCGGTGGTAGAGCTCGTGCTTTCGATTGTTGCGACAATCGTGCCGCTTAACAGCTCGCCCGCCGAGATGTCAAAGTTGCCGATCCTCATGGGTGTGGTGATCGGCGTGTTGCTGGGCGAGGTTTCGCGCCTCATATCGCGCCGCGGCCGCAGCATCGACAATCCCGGCGTTGGCGCAAGGGGGACAGGTCGCTTTGCGCCAAAACAGTAGCGCCGCGAGTTGTGCGGTGCTAGATGCATCTTGGATTACTGCTCACGCTGCTCGGGATCAGATGCGAGCTTGGGTGCAAAGTAGGGGACGTGGCCCAGGTAGGGGCAGCTGTCCGAACGCGCCTCAACGGCGCAGGGGACATCGTCGTAGGTCATGGAAGAACCGAGTCGGGTGATGGCCTTGGCGGCGGGCGCGACGAGCATCTTGAGCGGAGCGATCGGTGCCATGGCATCTCCTTTCATCGGTGAGACACAGCTTGTTTATCTAAACGATACAGTACGTTTAATCGGTGAGTCTAATCTTGCGGCAAAGAATCTGTCAACATCCTCACAGCATCTAGACAGGGGAGGCGGGCATGAGTTTCGCGTTCTATATCTACACCACGATTATCATGGGTGTGGCTCTGGTGACCAGTGCCGTGGCATTGGTGGTTTGGCTCATGACGCACCGTCGCGACAGCCTAGTGGCCGCGGCGGGCTTTTTGCTCTACATGCTCGATATGTCGGTCATCTTTTTTGACGAGTACACTCGGCTCAAATATGACTACGCCGTTACCTTTAGCGAGCCGCTGCAGCACCCCTTGCTGCGCTGCGTGCTCGGTATTGCCATCTATGCTTGCATTGTGCTGTGGATGTTTGCGCGCTTGCGCAAAAGGCCGACGTCGCGCATGCTCGGACTTGTTATCGTGCCGTTTTCAATCTTGCAATTGGTGCTGGTGCCTCGCAGCGGTGCTGCCGGAGAGATGCAGCAGTATCTCTTTTGGCTCACGCGTGACCTGGGCAATGTAGGATGTCTTGCCTATGCCGCCTGGCATTACCGGCACAGGGCCACGCGTGTTGAGAAACTCGACCTCGACCGCTCAAAGCTCTTTTGGAAGGTGGCACTCGTTCTTGCGTTTTGCGTAATCGCCGAGGACACCTACATGATTTTGCTCTGCCGCCCCGACTCTCAAAACCCCGTCATCAGCCTCTTTTTGTGGTATCTGTCCGAGCGCAATATCTCCGAAAACGTGCTGCTCGTGGCATGCGCGGTCCAACTCTTTTGCCAGTTTAGCCATATCCTGCGCGTGTATGCCCGTCATCCGCGTGCCGATGAGGACGTGGCGGCCGAGAGCGCACGCTCTGGGGACGATCTAGCATCACGCGTTGTGATCTATGCCGATGCCCATAAGCTGTCGCGGCGCGAGCAGGAGGTGCTCACGCTGGTGCTGAAGGGCAACGACGCCCAAAACATCGCCAGCGAGTTGGTCATCAGCCCTGGCACTGTCAAGGCGCACTTGCATCGCATCTACGTTAAAAGCAGTGTCTCCAACCGAGATGACCTCATAGATGCCTTTTGGCGTTCCTAGTCCTATTCTTCCTTGCATGCGGGTCTTGCCGTGTGGGCGGGCACGCCGTTGGGCGTAATGACGCGGTAATAATCTCAGACAATAAACCTGCAGGTAAAGCGTGTAAACCTGCTTAAACTGACCGTTTGCGATCCCTGGCCTTGGCACGGATTTGCCCCTGTGTATCAATGGGTGTAGCGCGAAGCCGCGGACGTGGGACAGACGTCCGAGCACGGCTTGTAGGCACGCGCCGATGCGGGAGCGCTACGCTCCCAACCGAGTGCCCACGCGGGCGGTGCGTCCGCGTTGCAACCAAAGATGCCTGAGGAGGCTCACATGGACAAGGCTGATGTAGTTATCAAGAGCAACGCCGTCTTTACCGGCGATGGGCTCGAGCCGTTTAAGGGCGGCGTTGCCGTGCGCGGTGATAAGATTGTTGCCTGCGGTGACGATGCTCACCTGGCACCGTTTATCGGTCCCGATACCGAGGTGCGCGACTTTGGCGACCAGCTCGTCATGCCCGGCCTGATCGACTCACACACGCATTTTGCCCAGGGCGCGTTTATGACCGACCCCGATTTTGCCGTCAACCTCATCGACTGCACCAGTTTTGAGATGGCGATGGAACGTGTCGTGGCGTTTGCGGCCGACCATCCCGATAACGAGTGGATTCTGGGCTGCCAGATTATCCAGTTCCAGTGGGATGTCCCCGAGATGCCCACAGCCGCGATGATCGATGAGTACATCTCGGACCGCCCGGTCTTTCTGCAGCAGGTTGACCTGCATACCTTTAGTGCCAATACCTGCGCCATCAACAAGGTGGGAGTAACTTCGCAGACGCCCGATCCCGCAGGCGGCAAGATCCTTAAGGATGCCGAGGGCAATCTGACGGGCGTGTTTTCCAACAACGCCGGCGTCTTCTTTATGGACGAGGTCTACGACCCAGCGCCCGAGGTTGTTGACGCGTCGTTTGCAAAAACCGCCCGGCGCGCCAATGCCCTGGGAATCACTACGGTCGGCATGGTCAATCCTACGTTTGTGAGCATGGAAAACCCGTATGCGGTGTTGGCAGGTCTTAATGCCAAGGGCGACTTGCCACTGCGCGTGTTCCTGTACACCGATCTGTTCGAAAACGAGTCCTTAACGCTCGAGCAGATCAAGGAGAAATACGCCTTCTCGGGTACGCAGGTCGAGTGGCACGGCTTTAAGCAGTTTCTTGATGGCGTGTGCTCCGACCACACCGCTTGGATGCTTGAACCCTATAGCAATGCGCCCGATACCTGCGGTGAGCCCGCGGAGGATCCAGAGCGCATCCGTGCCGCCATTGTCAGGGCGCAGGAATGGGGCGTTGACACGCGCGTCCATACGATCGGCGATCGCTCGGTGCGTTTTGTGCTTGATTGCTTTGAGGAGGGCGAGCGCTTGCATGGTAAGCGGGGTTGCCGCCACTCCATGGAGCACAACGAGACGGTTCAGCCCGAGGATCTGCCGCGCTACGCGGAGCTTGGTATATGCCCCGGCATGCAACCGTGGCACATGCTGCTCGATATGGCTGACCTTGCCAAGGACGATGCCGTGGGCCCCGAGCGTGCAGCGCTTTCGTGGCCCCTGCACAGCCTGCTTGCCAGCGGTGCCGTGGTGCACTTGGGCAGCGACTTCCCCGTTGTGGGCTTGGAGCCCATGGAGGAGGTGTACGGCGCGGTCTTCCGCATGCTCGAGGACGGCTCCAACCCCGAGGGCTGGTTCCCCCAGGAGCGCATTACCATGGCCGAGGCCCTGCGCGCCTACACCTACGGCAGCGCCTACGCCATGCATGCCGAGGATCGCATCGGTACGCTCGCATGCGGCAAACAGGCTGATATCTGTGTGCTCGACCGCAACCTCTTTGACTGCGAACCGGCTGAGGTCCTCGAGGCCACGGCGTCTCTCACGATGATTGCCGGCAAGGTGGTCTACGAGGCCTAGCGGGGCTGCTGCATCGCTGGGCGGTGCCACAGCCTGTGCGTGCCGCCCATCCATTCATCCATCCATTCATCAATCTCTCATGGAAAGGGGAGAACAATGGCAGAAGAGACAACCGCCGCTGTTGAGGAGGAGCGTGAGCTTGCCTCGCAGCCGATTCCCGGCCTGGTGCGCAAGTACACCATCATCACCGGCCAGGGTATGCTCGCCCAGATTATCATGGTGGTCCTTGAGGGCCTCGTGATGGGTTGGGGCCTGGGTGCACACGGCCTGGCCTGTGTTTCGATCATCATGTCGGTCGAGTACATTAACCTGGCCTTTGGCAACCTGTTTGGCACCGGCGTGCCCGCCGTGGTGGGCAACCTTTTGGGTGCCGGCGACATTAAGGGCGCCAGCAAGGCGTTTAGCCAGGGTTTTTGGCTTACCACGATTGTGAGTGTGCTGCTTGCTGTGGTGATGGCTGTGTTTACCGAGCCCATCTGCGCATTCTTCGGCGCCACGCCCGACATCATGACCGATACCGTTGCCGGCGTGCGCACCTTCTCCGTGCTGCTGCCGCTCACGGTCATTGGTCAGATGGTCACCGCCGTCATGCGTGTGGACGAGAAGGTTCAGATCCAGGCCAACCTCATGACCGTGTCTGCCATCGTCGCTATCTGCTGGCTTGCGCTTTCCACGTTTGTGCTCAAGCTTGGCGTTATGGGAGCTGGCGTGTACTACGGTCTTTCCATCGGTATCTGGGCCATCGGTATCTTCTGGTTCATCGGCGGTAAGAAGTCGCAGCTCCAGATCAGCGCCGCCGACCTCAAACTCGACATGGCCATCTGCGGCCAGATCATTAAGATTGGTTTCCCGTTCTTTTTGGTGCAAGCTGCCACGTTCATCTTCAACACCGTTGCCAACTCGTTGCTTGGCCAGCTCGGCGGCGACATGGGTTCGCTCTACATCGCGGCCTTTGGTGTGATCAACGGCTACATCCTCTACATTACCATGATGGTCGCCCAGTGCTTCTCGTACGGCCTGCAGCCCATTGCCGCCTTCAACGCCGGCGCCAAGGCGTGGGCGCGCCTCAAGGAAACGCTCTCCTGCACGCTTAAGTACCAGGTCGTGACGCTTGCTGCGGTGTCTGCTGTGCTATGGGTGGCCGCAACGCCGGTCTGCGCCTTTTTTGCTGGTAGCGACCCGGCGCTCGTCGAGGTTGCCGCCAACGCCACGCGCATCGTTATCCTGGCCGTGGCCCTGGGCTATCTTGCCATGACCATGTCGATGTACTTCCAGGCGGTTGAGAAGGTGGGTATCGCCACGTTCACCGGTCTGCTCCGCTACGTGATCTGCTCCGTGCCGCTTATGTACCTGCTTGGCAACATGATGGGCGTTCAGGGTGTCTGGTTTGCCTTGGTGGCGGCTGACGCCATCACTGGTCTTATCTCCATCGCCCTCGCCGTCCGCGAATCCAAGCGACTTGCCACGCTCTAGACTCGGACACGGCCGGCCCGCGATAGTCGAATAAGTCAACTCGCCTGCAAGCCACCGCAATGGGGACAGTTCCCATTGTGGTGGCTATTGTTATTTAGGGTCTGAGATTTCGGCTCTATAAATAACGTTTTTGAACTGGGCTACTATAAGATTGTGGAAAACACTACTACAAGATTATGGAAAACGCTACTGCGAGATTATGGCAAATGATACTATACGATTATGGTAACAGCGTTATAAGGGGCGTTGATATGGCCGAGTACATTAACAGGGATTTGCATGAGTTGCTCATTCGCATGGCGGGTTGGTTTCCTGTTGTGTCGTTGACGGGGCCTAGGCAGAGCGGAAAGTCTACGCTGGTTAGGCATGCCTTTCCCGACTATTCCTATGTCACGCTTGAGGACCCCCAAACGAGGCGCGCGGCCTTGGAGGATCCGGTGAGTTTTATCCGCAACCGAAAGGGCGGACTCATCATCGATGAGGCGCAATACGCCCCGGATTTGTTCTCGATGATCCAGGTTGTTTCGGATGAGCGGGGAGATGCCGGTCAATACATCCTTACGGGATCGCAAAACTTTTTGATGATGAAAAGCATCGGCCAGTCTCTTGCCGGGCGAGTCGGGATCTTAAAATTGCTGCCATTTTCGTTTCGAGAAGCGGAGAGGGGCCAGCAGGGGCAGTTGGAAGTGGATTTGTTTGCGCTCGAAGGGGGATACCCTCGCCTGCGTTCCGCCGGAATGCCGTCCTCGGTTTATTTCCCCAGCTATATTGATACCTATGTTGAGCGCGATGTTGTGGGCTTGCTTGACGTGCGCAATAAAGCGGAGTTTCATAAGTTACTGTCCATAATTGCCCAGAGCGCCGGTGCTCTCATTAATATATCTTCGCTTTCTCGAGATACGGGTGTGAACGTATCGACCATTAAAAGCTGGTTGTCTATCCTGGAGCAGAGCTACCTGACGTTTTCACTGCAGCCTTATTATGCAAATGCCAGGAAACGTTTGACTAAAACGCCCAAGCTTTATTTTTACGACACGGGGCTGCTCTGCTACTTGCTCAAAATTGGATCACTGGAGCAACTTTTGGAGAGCCCTTATCTGGGGGCAGTTTTCGAAAACCTCATCGTTTCCGAAACGGCGAAGAGCCATCTCAACGTGGGCGAGAATCCCGAGTTGTATTTCTATAGGGACGACGGCAAGCGAGAAATCGATTTGCTCGACTGCACAAACTCAGGGAGTCCCAAGGCTATCGAAATAAAATCATCCAGAACGTATCACGATAAGTACGCCCGCCATTTACAGGCTGTATGCGATGAGATCGACATTGCAAAAGATGCGCGCTATGTTGTGGCCCGCGTGGATTCAACGTATGAGTCGAAAGACTGTAGCGTGGTCTCGGCGCGTGATTGGCTTTTGCGATAACAAGTTCGGCGTATTAACAACTGCCGCGAAGGGTCCGGATCCCTTTCGCGGCGGTTTTTTGCCGATCCGGTGCGCCTCAGATGCAAGTGAGTAGACTTTTTTGGATTTACCGAGCACATCGCGACAAATGCTCGGTAAAACTGCAGGTCAGCGCTGTGGCGATTTGGCGTGTGCTCGGATTCCTGCAAAAAATCTACTCACTTGGTTTTTGCTGTTAGAAGGCCGCCGCGAGGGAAAGTAGTTCCCTCGCGGCGGCCTTGGTGTTTTCCCAGATAAAACCTGCCAAAATAAACCTGTCCCTTTTTGGCAGGTCTCTATTTGGTATGGCTGACCGGTTTGGGCTGTCTTGGAGAAAGCCCATGAGGCGGCACACAGGCTAATCCTGCGTGTCGCCTCCGTACATGTAGACGATAAAGCCGTCGCCGGTGTCTTGGCTGTGATCTTCTAGGATGCGCTTCATGTTGAGGTGCTCGTAGAACTGCCAGTCAGAGTTGCAGTCGCTCATCAGGAAGAACTTGGTGCAGCCTGCCCGGGCGAGCTCGGCGCGGGCAAGGTCGATGAGCGCGCGGCCGAGCCCTTTGCCCTGCCACTCGGGCACGATGATGATGAGGTTGAGCTGGCCCTGGGCATACTTATTGCCCGTGGCGGCAAAGCGGTCGGCCGTGGCCTTCTCGCGGCTGTCGCCAAAGAGCGAGCCCTCGAGCTTGGCGTCGGCGGTCTTTGCCATCTCGGTTGCCTGGGCGAACATCTCGTCGTAGCAGGGCACCCACGTGGGATTGGTACGCGGCTTGCCGTCCTCGAAGATGCCGATGCAGCAGGCGGCGATAATGCGGCCCTCGGCCTCGGCGACAAGCGCGATAGGTGAGCGCTGTAGCTGCATGGTGATGTTAAAGCGCGCGCAGAAATCGGCAGCTTCGACGTCACCGCGGTTGCGCAGCGTGTTGCACCACAGCTGGTTGTAGATGGCGGCGATGCCAGCCAGGTCGTCGAGCGTGGCGGCGCGCAGGGTTACGTTGTCAAGGCTCATGGAGGCTCCTTCCAAGGTGGGTCAGGCCACCTCTGAGTGTGACATGGGCGCGCCGTCGCCGCATCAATCATTCGGCAGACGAGTCCCGTTCCCTCGGGGACGGAGGAAAAGGGGCCACGAGCGAGGATTTTCGGACGCTTGCTCGACGAGAGTGGATAATCTCCCACTTTCAGCGCGATCCTAGGCCAAAAACGGGAGATTATCCACTCTCGTGGTAAGCGACCCGCGCGTTATCCATTCCCTTTTTGGTTGGTCGTGCTTGCACTTTAGCGTGCGACAGCGGATAATGCCGAGCATTCGACGATTCAAGCTTAGACTTCTTTGATTGAGGAGGCCCCGCATGGCCATGGAATTTAAACGCAGGCTGCCGATCCCCATGGAGATCCGCGAGGAAATGCCGCTGTCCGCTGAGCTTACTGCTAAGAAGCAGGCATTCGACGCCGAGGTCGCCAAGGTCTTTACCGGCGAGGACGCGCGCAAGGTGCTCATCATCGGACCGTGCTCTGCCGACCGCGAGGACTCGGTCCTCGAGTACATGAACCGCCTGGCCAAAACCGCCGAGGAGGTCAAGGACAAGCTCATCATCATCCCGCGCGTCTACACCAACAAGCCACGCACCAAGGGCACCGGTTACAAGGGCCTGCTGCACAACCCCGATCCCGAGGCGCCCGACGATCTGCTCGAAGGCGTTAAGGCCATTCGCCACATGCACTTGCGCGTCATCGAGGAGACTGGCTTCTTCACTGCCGACGAGATGCTCTACCCGTCCAACTACCAGTACCTCGTCGACCTGTTGAGCTACGTCGCCGTGGGTGCGCGTTCGGTCGAGAACCAGGAGCACCGTCTGGTGTCGAGCGGCATTTCGGTGCCGGTGGGCATGAAAAATCCTACAGCCGGTTCCACTACCGTCATGCTCAACTCCATCTACGCCGCCCAGGCGCACCAGAGCTTTATCTTCCGCAACTGGGAGGTCGAGTGCGACGGCAACCCGCTCGCGCACGCCGTCATGCGCGGCTACATCGGTCTCGACGGTCGCACTTACCCCAATTACCACTACGAGCACCTGGAGCGCCTTGCCGAGCGCTATACCGAGCACGCCGGCTACGCCAACCCGGCGGCGGTTATCGACTGCAACCATGACAACTCGGGCAAGCGCCCGCTGGAGCAGTATCGCATCTGCAAGGAAGTGCTCGACAGCTGTCGCCGCAACGAATCCATCTCCAAACTGGTCAAGGGCTTTATGATCGAGTCCTACCTGGAGGATGGCAACCAGCCGGTCGACGGCGGCGTCTTTGGCAAGTCGATCACCGACCCGTGCCTGGGCTGGGAAAAGACCGACTATCTGATCCACGAGATCGCGGAGCGTGTTTAGTTACGCGGGTTTACCAACCCGCGTAACGGCTCGACGCTGCGCGCCGCCCAGAGCGACAATTTGTCATTCAAAAGGCAAGGCATGACCAGAAGGTCAATGCCCTGCCTTTTTCATGCCAACTTGTACGCTCTGGACGGCGCTCGCTGTCCGTCCTCTACCTGCGGAGTTGTCCTGCTCCAGGGCACTCATTGGGGACAGACTTAAATGAGTGCTCGCAGAATGAGAGTGGATAGTCTGCCGTTTATAAGTAGTTGTTGGGGACGTTCTTGTTGTTTGACTAGTCGTTTAAGAACGTCCCCAATGACTACCTTTCAAACCTGGCAGTTGGGGACGTTCCTTATGTGCTGGCACTTGGGGAAACTCCTTGCGCCAGCGGACGCGGTTTGCTTGCTGGTATTGCCAGATTGTTGGGCGTTCTCCAAGCCCTGTGGGCAAAAAATGCCAAATATGAGTACTGTTGCTGCTGTAGTGCCATATTGCTCCCACAAAATAATGGACATAAAGTAAATATGTTCATTAACGCTAGTACATATAAGCCTGATACAGAGCTGATTGAGCAATGTGGAGGTGCATACAAGCTACAAGAGCGGTGTTTTGGGTCGTTTTGGATGTTACTAAAAAAGTAACAGTACTCATATTTGCCATTTTTTGTCCACGGGGCCTTGAGGGAGGGCGTCAATCAGGTCCCAGGGGAGGCGGTTCGAGGGCTGCAAAACAAAAACGGGGACGCAGATTGTCCTGCGTCCCCGTTCTAGGGCGTTATTCGTTCCCTGCGGCAGAATTTACGCCGCTTCGTCGAACTGCGAGTTGTACAGGTCGGCGTAGAAGCCGCCCTGGGCGAGCAGTTCGTCGTGTGTGCCCTTCTCGACGATGTCGCCGTCGCGGATCACCAAGATCACGTCGGCGTTACGGATCGTGGACAGGCGGTGCGCGATGACAAAGCTTGTACGGCCTTGCATCAGCGCATCCATGGCGCGCTGAATGAGCTCCTCGGTGCGGGTGTCCACGTTGGAAGTCGCCTCGTCCAGAATCAGTGCCGGGCGGTCGGCCAAAATGGCACGGGCGATGGTCACGAGTTGGCGCTGACCCTGCGACAGGTTGGTGCCCTCCTCGTTGATCATAAAGTCGTAGCCACCGGCGAGCGTATGAATAAAGTGGTCGCAGCGTGCGGCGCGCGCAGCGGCCTCGACCTCGGCATCGCTCGCGTCGGGGCGTCCGTAGCGGATGTTCTCGCGGATGGTGCCGTTAAACAGCCAGGTGTCCTGCAGCACCATGGCAAACTCGCCGCGCAGTGCCGCGCGGTCCCAGTCGCGCACATCGACGCCCTCGACACGCAGCGAGCCGCCGTCCACGTCGTAGAAGCGCTGCAGCAGCTTAATGAGCGTGGTCTTGCCGGCGCCGGTGGGGCCGACGATGGCGATGGTCTGGCCGGGCTGCGCCTCGCAGCTAAAGTCGTGGATGATGATCTTGTCGGGCGTGTAGCCAAACTTGACATGGTCAAACACCACGTGGCCGGGGCGCTTTTCGGGAATCTGCGCGTCGGCCTTCTGCTCCTCCTCGGGCGCGGCCAGGAACTCAAAGACGCGCTCGGTGGCAGCGGCCATCGACTGCATCGTATTGCTCACGTTGCCCAGTTGCTGTACGGGTTGCGTAAAGTTGCGAACGTACTGGATAAAGCTCTGGATGTCGCCGGGCGTGGCATTGCCGGTCAACGCGAGCTGTGCGCCCACCACGACGACGCCCACATAGCCCATGTTGCCCACCAGGCTCATAAGCGGCATCATCAGGCCCGACAGGAACTGCGAACGCCAGCCGCTAATAAAGAGTCGGTCGTTTTGACGGTCGAACTCCTCGATCGAGGCCTCGGCGCGGTCGAACACCTGAATGACGTTCTGGCCGGCAAAGTCCTCCTCGATAATGCCGTTGACGGCGCCCAGAACCTGCTGTTGCTCGCGGAAGTACGGCTGCGAGAAGTGAATCATCACGACCAGGATTATCGCGGCGGCCGGCAGCGTGAGCACGGTGACGCCGGTGAGCGGCAGGCTGATCGACAGCATCATGACGAGGACGCCGATAATCTGCGTCACCGACGTGATGAGCTGCGTCACGCTCTGGTTGAGCGACTGGCCCAGCGTATCGACGTCGTTAGTGATGCGGCTGAGCACGTCGCCCTTGCTGTGTCCGTTAAAGTAGCTCATCGGAACGACGGCGATCTTGGCGGCGATCTCCTTGCGCATGCGATAGCAGATCTTTTGCGTGACGCCGGTCATGAGCCAGCCTTGGATCAGGCTGCAAACAGAGCTCGCCAGATACAGGCAGAGCAAAAAGCCGAGCGTCTTGGCGATCCAGTCAAAGTCAACGTCGCCGGTGCCGTTGACTTTGGCAACCAGACCCTCGAATAGCTTGGTGGTGACCTGGCCGAGTACCTTGGGTCCCACGATATTAAAGACGACCGAGCACACGGCAAAGGCGACGGCGGCAAACACGGCAATCTTGTGCTGGCCGATATAGCCGAGCAGCTGCCTCATGGTGCCCTTAAAGTCCTTGGCCTTTTCGCCGCGACGCATGCCGCCCATGCGGCCCATGGGTCCACGCTGGCGGGTGGGCTTGGGAATCTGAGTCTTGGTTTCGTCTGCCATTAGCGCTCGCCTCCTTCCATAACGGCTTCAATCTCTTCTTGGGTAAGCCCCAGCTCCTCGGCGGAAAGCTGTGACTGTGCGATCTCCAGGTACGCCGGGCAGCTGTGCAGCAGCTCCTCGTGCGTACCGGTGCCCACCACGTGGCCGTCGTCGAGCACGATGATCTGGTCGGCGTGCATGATGGTCGCGATGCGCTGGGCCACGACCACGAGTGCGGCGTCGGTAACGTTTTTGGCCAGCTCCTCGCGCAGGCGAGCGTCGGTCTTGTAGTCGAGTGCGCTAAACGAGTCATCGAACACCACGACCTCGGGCTTTTTGGCCAACGCGCGGGCGATGGCCAGACGCTGGCGCTGACCGCCCGAGACATTGGAGCCGCCCTGGCTGATGGGGGAGTCGTAGCCGCCCTCGCGCTCGGCGATAAAGTCCTCGGCTTGGGCGATGCGTGCCGCCCGGTGCATGTCATCATCGCTCACCATGTCGCCGGCAAATTTAAGGTTGCTCTCGACGGTGCCCGAGAACAGGCGACCCTGTTGCGGGATGTAACCAATGCGGCGGCGCAGCTCGGAAAGGGTCATGTCACGCACGTCGATGCCATCGAGCGAAATGCTGCCACCCGTGACGTCGTACAGGCGCGGAATCAGCTGCACGAGCGTGGACTTGCCCGAGCCCGTGGAGCCAATGATGCCGAGCATCTGACCGGCGTGCGTGGTGAAGTTCACGCCGCTGATGACGTCGGCGCGGGCATCGGAATACTGGAAGCTCACGTCGCGGAAGGTGAGCTCACCGCGCGGCGCGCTTGCCGCGGGCAGCTTGGGCGAGGCGGGGTCGTTGATGCTCGTGGGGCAGGTGATGACCTCTTCCACGCGCTCGGCTGCGACCTCGGCGCGGGGCAGGATGACCGAAACCATGGTGAGGATCATAAACGCCATGACGATCTGCATGGTGTAGGAGATAAACGCCATCATGTTGCCGACCTGCATCACGCCGTCGGACACGCCCTGCGCGCCAAACCAGACGATGAGCACGGTGATGCAGTTCATGACCAGCATCATGAGCGGCATCATAAAGCTCATGGCGCGGTTGGTGTAGAGCTGCGTGGTCATCAGGTCGAGCGATGCCTTGTCAAAACGCTCGAGCTCATGTTCCTCGCGGTTGAACGAGCGGATGGGCATAAGGCCGTCGAGCAGCTCGCGGGCGGTAAGGTTCACGCGGTCCACAAAGCTCTGCATCTTTTTGAACTTGGGCATGGTGAGGCCCATAAGCACGCCGACGACGGCCGAGACCGCGATGATGGCCACGGCGATGGTCCACTCCAGGCCGGTGTGGTTGGCCAGGACGCGCATGACGGCGACGATGCCCATGACGGGGGCCATCAGGCACATGCGGATAAACAGGGTTGCGGCCATCTGAATCTGCTGAATGTCGTTGGTGCAGCGGGTGATGAGCGAGGCCTGGCTAAACTTGCCCACTTCGGCCGGCGAGAAGTGCATAACCTTGTTGAAGGTTTCGCGGCGCAGGTCGCGGGCGATGGAGCAGGCGGTGCGCGAAGCCACGGCACCGGTCAGGATGGTGGCGACGAGTGACACGAGGCACAGCCCAAACATCGTGGTCGCCATGCGGCCCAGGTAGGCGTTCTGCACGTCGGCGGGGTCGATACCCTGCGCCTTGTACTCGTCTTGCACATAGCTCACGGCGCGTTGGGTCACGATGGAGCCCGACATGGAGCCCATTTTGTCCGCCATTTCGTTGGCGCTCTCGACGAGCTTGCTTTGGTCTACCAGACCGCCTTCGATGCCCAGACGCAGGCTCTTCATGGTGATCTTACCGCCGTCTGCATCAATCTGCTTTTGCATGTTCTGGGCCGCCGTGGCCTTCTGCTGCATCTCGGCGAGCTGCTCGGGCGTCATCGCCGCCATTTGCTCGGGCGTGGGCATGGCCTGAGCGGCGTGGCTGTCTTTCTCGCTGGACGTGCCGGTCATGTCGCCCATGGAGTCGGCGTCGATGCCTTGGTTGAGCGAAAGGACGACGGTCTCGGGCAGGCTCATAATGTCGGCGAGCTTGCTGCCGTCGGCGCGCTCGTCCTCGGTGCCCTTGTACGTGCGGATCCCGTTTTTGTCTGCCTTGCCAAACGCAGCCTCTACCGTCTTGGCGTCTTTGGCGCTCATAAAGAGTTCGAGGTCGTCGAGCGATTCGGAGCGGATGGTGTCGGGCACGGGCGAGGCGATGCCGCCTTGCTGCACGCCCACGTCGACGATGTCGCTCATATAGGTAGGCAGCGCCAGATCGGCGTTGCAGCTGATTACGATAAGTACGATAGCTGCGAACAGTGCCAGGACATGCTTTTTAAAGAGCTTGAGAATCCTCACTCGGCATCTCTCCTTTCTTGGTTGCGGTCGATAATTTCGTTGGCACGTCTTAGAAGGCGCACCATCTCTTGGGTATCTGTTTCGCCGAACTGCTCAAGGAAGGCCGCGGTGCGGTCCTCGAATTCCCGACGCTTGATCTCGAGATCATGGAATCCCTTGTCGGTCACCGTGACGTGTACGCGACGACGGTCGGTCTTTGAGTGCTCACGCTCAACCCAGCCCTTGGCTTCGAGAGCGCGTAGGATATTGGCGATGCGGGCGCTCGAGACCCAGGCACGATTGGCGAGTTCGCTCGGCGTGAGCGAGCCGCCAGCGAGCATGAGAGCGCGCATGACGGCCATCTCGCCGCCGAGAGCTTTGTCCGCAAAGCGCGAAATGCGCTGATGCATGCTGCCAAACTCAGTTAAGAGTTGACGCCCAAGCTCATGGAAATCGGTATCTTCCACCGAAAACCCCTAACACTAGAAACTATTTTCGGTGAAAGATGATACCCTTGCACGCGTACCCTATGCGGTAGATTTTTTGGGACATGTCTAGAAAACTACCTTTAGGCGACCTCCGTGCACCGTCGGTACCAGCAAAGTTAAGGGTAGATCTCTAGGCATGTCCCAAAGCCTACTCAGAGGCACTTTACCCTGCTAAAGCTGGCATAACAGCTAGAGTGAACGTCGTACAAAGGCAAGGAAAAATACCAAACAAATCGGTGAACGGTAGTTGTTCGCGCTCGCATTTCCTGCGGATTTGTAAAAAACGCCCCAATGTTATAAAAAAAGAAACATATAACAGCCCTGATGAAGGGGGTGGCTATGTTATCCTTCTCAAACGGGTGAAATCTTGGGTTTGGGTTGCAGTTCCAAGGTGGACAAACGTTTTTCCCTGCACCAACGTGTGGTGAAGAACGGAAGAAGCCGGTAGTGCAAGCCGAAAATTCAAGGATTCAATAAGCAGCGGTGTGAGAGAGCGCCGCATTACACGTAACTAGGAGCGTGGTTACACAATGCAGGAGGCATGGGAAGGCTTCAAGGAAGGCATCTGGACGGGAGAGGTTGACGTCCGAGACTTCATCCAGAAGAACTACACCCCCTACGAGGGCGACGAGTCGTTCCTCGCCGGTCCGACCGAGCGTACCAAGGAGCTGTGGGGCGAAGTTCTCGACCTGCTGCTCAAGGAGCGTGAGCAGGGCGGCGTCCTCGATATGGACACCAAGACTGTCACGGGCATCGTGAGCCACCCCGCTGGCTACATCGATAACGCCCACCGCGAGAAGGAGACCATCGTCGGCCTCCAGACCGACAAGCCGCTCAAGCGCGCTCTGCACGTCAACGGCGGTATCCGCATCGCTTGCCAGGCTGCCAGCCAGCATGGCTACAAGGTCGACGAGAACGTTGTCGAGCGCTACACCTTCGAGCGCAAGACCCACAACGCCGGCGTCTTCGATGTTTACACCCCCGAGATGCGTGCTTGCCGCTCGGCTCACATCATCACCGGTCTGCCCGATGGCTATGGCCGCGGCCGCATCATCGGCGACTACCGTCGTGTCGCCCTGTACGGTGTCGACTACCTGATCAAGGACAAGGAGGCCCAGAAGGCTTCCACCCCGACGGTCATGACCGCCGACAACATCCGCGATCGTGAGGAGCTGCAGGAGCAGATTCGCGCCCTCGGCGAGCTCAAGATGATGGCCGAGACCTATGGTTTCGACATTTCCAACCCTGCTACCAACACTCAGGAGGCCATCCAGTGGATGTACTTCGCCTACCTCGCTGCCGTCAAGGAGCAGAACGGCGCTGCTATGTCCATCGGCCGTACCTCTACGTTCATTGACATCTACGCTGAGCGCGACCTTGCCAACGGTACCTTCACCGAGGAGCAGATCCAGGAGTTCGTGGATCACTTCATCATGAAGCTCCGTATGGTCAAGTTTGCCCGTACCCCCGAGTACCAGGCCCTGTTTACCGGCGATCCGCAGTGGGTCACCGAGTCCATCGGCGGCATGGGTGTTGACGGCCGTACGCTTGTTACCAAGATGAGCTACCGCTACCTGCACACGCTCGAGAACATGGGCACCAGCCCCGAGCCCAACATGACCATTCTGTGGTCGACCCGTCTGCCCGAGAACTTCAAGAAGTTCTGCGCCAAGACTTCTGTCGCCAGCTCCTCGATCCAGTACGAGAACGACGACCTCATGCGCGTTTACCACGGCGACGACTACGGCATCGCCTGCTGTGTGTCCTCCATGCGCATCGGCAAGGAGATGCAGTTCTTCGGCGCCCGTGCCAACCTGGCCAAGTGCCTGCTGTACGCACTCAACGGCGGCGTCGACGAGGTCTCCAAGAAGCAGGTCGGCCCCAAGTACCGCGCCGTCGAGGGCGATACGCTCGATTACGACGACGTTGTGGCCAAGTACAACGACATGATGAAGTGGCTCGCTGGCGTGTACGTCAACTCGCTGAACATCATTCACTACATGCACGACAAGTATTGCTACGAGCGCATCCAGATGGCTCTGCACGACAAGCACGTGCACCGCTGGTTCGCTACGGGCATCGCTGGCCTTTCCGTCGTGGCTGACTCCCTGTCCGCCATCAAGTACGCCAAGGTCCACCCCGTCCGTGACGAGAACGGCATCATCGTCGACTTCGAGACCGAGGGCGAGTTCCCCAAGTACGGCAATGACGACGACCGCGTCGACCAGATCGCTCACGACGTTGTGCACCAGTTCATGGAGTACATCCGCATGAACGACACCTACCGCAACTCCGTGCCCACGACCTCGGTTCTGACCATTACCTCCAACGTCGTGTACGGTAAGAAGACCGGTTCCACGCCTGACGGCCGCAAGGCTGGTCAGCCGTTCGCCCCGGGTGCTAACCCCATGCACAAGCGCGATAGCCACGGCGCCATCGCTTCGCTGTCTTCGGTTTCCAAGCTCCCGTTCCGCGATGCTCAGGACGGCATCTCCAACACCTTCTCCATCATCCCGGGTGCGCTCGGCAAGGAGGACCAGGTGTTCTTTGGGGATATCGACCTTGATCAGCTGGGCGAGTAACTATTGTTAGTGCTATACTAACAATAACGATTACTGATTAGCGCGCCGGTTTCGGCCGGCGCCTATCGATCGAAGGAGACACATTATGAAGGTTTCTGAAGTTTCCGAGACTCAGGCCGATAACCTGGTCCACATGCTCGACGCTTACGCCGAGAAGGGTGGCCACCACCTGAACATCAACGTCTTCAACCGTGAGACGCTGCTCGACGCTCAGGCTCACCCCGAGAAGTACCCGCAGCTGACCATTCGCGTTTCCGGCTACGCCGTGAACTTCCACACGCTCACCAAGGAGCAGCAGGACGAGGTCATTTCGCGTACCTTCCACAACAAGTTCTAAAGGGGTTTAACTCCCGCAGGATCGCTGGGGCTGTTTGGGCTACCTCCCAAAACGTCCTCGGACATGCAAGAAGCCCTCGCTGCGCACTTCGTGCGGCGAGGGCTTCTTGCGTCCTGCGGAATATTTTGGGAGGTAGCCCAAACAGCCCCGGCGGGGTCCTGTGTAGTTACCCTTTAGGCGGAACTCTCCTAATGGGTTGAGCGTTCTGGATTCTTGCTTGCTACCGTTTATCGCGTATAGCTACCGTTTGCGGAATAAGTAACACTCCTTAATAAACCGTGTAGAATCTCAGATAAGCACGGAGTTTTCCAGGGAGACGCTGTCCTTTGTTGTGTGCAAGGGGCGGCGTCTCTTTGGCGCTTGGAGGCCGTTCTGCAGCAGGACGGCGGACGTGCGTCACATATTCAAAAGCCAACGTCGAGATGGGTTGTGATGATAATGGGCAAGTACGTAATCGTGGTTGAGTCTGGTTCGGATGTGACGCCGGAGCTCTGCGAGCGCTATGGCATCGTGCGCGTGCCCATGCATGTCACGATTGGTGACGAGACCGTCGAAGACGGATCGATCGACCCGCTTGAGATTTACTCGCGCTGCAACGAGTTTGGTGTGATGCCCAAGACCAGCGGTTGCTCGCCGGCGGATTTTGCGCATGTGTACGACCGCATCCACGCCGAGCGGCCCGATGCGACCATTTTGCATCTTGCGTATTCCGAGGTTACGACCTGCTCGCATCAGTCGTCGAAGATTGCGGCAAAGGGCCGCGATTACGTCTTCTCCATGGATACGCGCTTTGTGTCGGTGGGCCAGTCGCTTGTCGCCGTTGAGACCGCCAAGTATATCGAAGCCCATCCGGATGCCACCGTCGACGAGATTTTCGCCTTTACCAATTCGGTGATGGACCGCGTGCTGCTGGGCTTTGTTCCTACGGACCTTGCCTTCCTTAAGGCGGGTGGTCGCTTGTCCAACGTCGCGTTCCTAGGCGCCCATCTGCTCAAGATTAAGCCCTGCATTGAGGTAACGGGTGGCAAATTCGTGGCGACCAAGAAGCTCCGCGGCTCTATGCTCAAATGTGCCCGTGCCTTTATTGACCACATGGTTGCGAAGGGCGATATTGATTACTCGCACATTGGTTTGGCGTATTCAGTGGGCCTTTCCGAGGAGCTGCGCGACGATATGGAAGTCTATGCGCACGACCTGGGCTTTAAGGACGTTACCTGGACTCAGGTCGGCGGCGTCATCTCGAGCCACTGCGGCCCGACCGCCTTCGGTGCGGTGCTCACGCTTAAGGCGTAAAGGCCGCAGGCGAGCGTTCTCCAGCCTGACATCTCGACGTAGCCCCCAGCCTTGGTGATGGGGGATAGATTAAAACGTGCCGTTCTAGTCCGAGGCGTTTAAACGCAAACGCATGGGCTAGAATGACTCTGGCATTTTAATTGGTTGCATCCAAGGAGAGGCAAGGTAGCGCGAATGGCAGAAATGACGCTTGAGGGTGTGGACGCTCGTCCCGAGGACTCTGCGTTTGCCCTTGGCCGCGTGCATTCGATCGAGACGATGGGAACGGTCGACGGACCCGGCATCCGCTTTGTGGTGTTTGTTCAGGGCTGTCCCATGCGCTGCGCGTATTGCCACAATCCCGATACCTGGTCGGTCAACGGCGGCACCATGGTGACCGTCGAGCACCTGATGGATGAGTTCCAGAGTAACCACGAGTTCTATCGCAGCGGTGGCATTACGGTGTCCGGTGGCGAGCCGCTCCTGCAGCCCGAGTTTTTGGCCGACCTGTTCCGTGCAATGCACAACAACCCCGATGGCCGTGTACATACCTGCCTAGATAGCTGTGGCTATGCATTTGACCCCAAGCATCCGGAGAAGTTCGATGCTGTTCTCAACGAGACCGATATGGTGCTGCTCGACATCAAGCATGCCGATCCGGTTGAGCATAAAAAGCTGACCGGCTGCGATCCTGCGCGCATCCTGGCGTTTGGCGATGAGCTTGCCCATCGCAAGATTAAGGTTGTTATTCGCCATGTGGTGGTGCCGGGTATCACCGACACGGCGGAGGAATGCGAGAAGCTCGGTCGCCTGATCGCTCCATGGCACAACGTGGTGGGCCTGGAAATGCTGCCGTATCACACGATGGGTGTCGTCAAGTACGAGCAACTGGGTATTCCCTATAAGCTCGAGGGCGTGCCCCAGATGGATACCGCGCGCATGCCCGAGCTGCGCAACGCCGTCATGGCCGGCATGAAAAAGCGCCGCGCCGAACTCAAAAACGCCATCGGCTAGCGGCACTCATTGGGGACAGACTTAAATGAGTGCCCCCGGGCACCTAGTTGATTGCTAAGGAGCCCCGTCAAGTTGCGGTGGAATAGTTCTTGTTTTTCGGCTTATGCCGCCCAAACAGGAACTATTCCACCGCAACTGCGTTTTGGGCAAAGATGCGCAACGGAATCGGTGTTTTTGCATAGAAACGCCTGTTTATTGTTTAGAGACACCTCAAACGCGACTGAATATCTTTGGAAAGAAATGCCTGCTATCGACATCGATGGCCGTACCTATGTCATGAGCGTCATGACATCGATGCCGTGGAGCGACCGCTCGAGTGAGGTTACGGCGGTGACGCATAATTTCTTTCGCAAATTGACAACCGCATAGCGGAACACGGCCCG
>OKSH01000569.1_pt1 | contig 39105 bp, 39 predicted proteins | sample 1601231 | NCBI WGS metagenome assembly OKSH01 (sample SAMEA3541596, study PRJEB24748) | human gut metagenome | biome: human gut; feature: human-associated habitat; material: faeces | place: China | collected 2012
CCTCAATTCTCCGAAATTCCCACTCAATAGCGGAACATTTTTCAACGGGTAAAGCAAGGTATCAGTTTGTGCACAAACATTTGATGATAAAAGAAGTAACATCAACAACAAAGCTCCAATCCCTCTCCACATTATTTTATTTGTCATAAAAAAAACATTAAATCCATTGCAAAATTAATAACACTATTGATATTTAAAAGAAATTATTCTATCTTTGTGGTGTAAAGATTATGTTATGACAGCAAAACAAGATGCCGTTATTAACGAGCTAAACACAAAAGTTGAACGACTGATAAAACTATATATATCCTCGCTGGACAAAAACAGAGAGATGAATTCAGAGATGAAAGAACTCAGGATTCAAATTGAGCGGATGAAAAGTGAGAACATGAAATTACATGAAGAAATCAAGACATTGAAGGTGGCTACCGCTATCTCGACCGGAGAAGGAAGTTCCGAGGCCAAAAATAGAATAAGCCAACTTGTGCGGGAGATTGATAAATGTATTGCTCTTTTGAATAATTAAATATGAATGATAAACTTACTATTACGCTAAATATAGCCGGTAGGCCCTGCGTTCTGACCATTGAGGGCGCACAGCATAAAATTTCCGAAACCATTGTCCAGAACACCGCTGAGAAAAATCAAAAGGTGCTGACCATGGATTCCATGCAGTCCACCACTTCTAAAGATGTGGCAAACGGTACGACCTACCTCTCCGTGATGGAGAAGAACCTGTCCGTGCTGAAAGAAGCATTGGGTTAAGGAGGTAAGTCTATGGCTCAGCTCACTGGTCAAAATCTCCGCGTCGGCTATGATGGGAAGTCCGTTCTGCAAGATCTCAGCTTTGAGGTCTTTGCAGGCGACTACCTCTGCATCGTAGGGGAAAACGGCTCTGGTAAGAGTACACTTATGAAAACGATCCTTGGCTTGCAGCCGCCCATCAGCGGCAGAATTTTGACAGGCGACGGGCTGAGGAAAAACGAGATCGGCTACCTGCCGCAGCAGACCGTCGTACAAAAGGATTTCCCTGCATCCGTGAGAGAGATCGTTCTCTCCGGGTGTCAGGGGCGCTGCGGCAGCCGCCCCTTTTATAACAAAGAAGAAAAACAGCTTGCCGAAGAAAACATTCGGAAAATGCAGATTGATAAGCTCTCAAAGCGGTGTTATCGAGAGTTGTCCGGCGGGCAGCAACAGCGGGTATTGCTTGCCCGTGCGCTGTGCGCCACACAAAAAATGCTGCTCTTGGACGAGCCTGTTTCCGGGCTTGATCCCAAAGTGACAGCGGAAATGTATCGTCTGATCGACGAACTGCACCATCGGGACGGTATCACCATTATTATGATTTCTCACGATATTGCCGCCGCAGTCAAATACGCCAGCCATATTCTGCATATTGGCAACACCGTTTTCTTCGGAACAAAGGCAGAGTATCTCCAAAGCCCGCAAGGGCGGCTATTTGCCGCAGAGAAAGGCGGTGATGAACAATGACTGCAATCTTGGAAAAACTGACCCTCTATTGGGCGTACCCCTTTGTCCGCTATGCGCTGGTGGTCGGCGTGCTGATTGCGCTCTGTTCCTCTCTGCTGGGCGTAACGCTGGTGCTGAAACGGTTTTCCTTCATCGGTGACGGACTTTCTCATGTGGCGTTCGGAGCCATGGCGATTGCCGCTGTGCTACAAATCACCAACGAAATGCCGCTGGTCATGGTCATTACAATCATCAGCGCCGTGCTGCTTCTGCGTACCGGGCAGAACACGAAGATCAAGGGCGACGCCGCCATCGCCATGATCTCGGTGGGGGCACTTGCTATCGGCTATCTGCTGATGAATTTGTTCTCCACATCCTCTAACTTGTCCGGCGATGTGTGCAGTACGCTGTTCGGCTCGACCTCTATTCTGATGCTGACGAAAAGCGAGGTCTGGCTGTGCGCGGTGCTGTCGGTGGCGGTCGTGGCGGTATTTGTTCTTTGCTACAACAAAATTTTCGCTGTGACCTTTGATGAAAACTTTGCAAAGGCTGTGGGGACAAAGGCCGATTTGTATAACTTACTGATTGCCATAACGGTCGCCGTTGTGATCGTGTTGGCAATGAACCTTGTCGGCTCACTGCTCATATCTGCCCTTGTTATTTTCCCGGCGCTGTCTGCCATGCGGGTCTACAAAAACTTCCGTGCGGTGACAATCTGTGCGGCCGTCCTTTCCGTCTGCTGCGCCGCACTGGGCATTCTGATCTCCATCCTAGCTGGAACGCCGGTCGGCTCGACCATTGTGGCCGTGGACATTTTTGCATTTCTGATTTTCTCAGGAATATCCCGATTGGGAGGTATCCGCACATGAAACAGGCTTTGTTTATTCTCGCCGTCGCGCTTTATCTGGTTTCCCTCTGCGCCTGCGGCGATCAGAAGATCCAGTCTCAATCGAAGCAGGGCAGCGCGACCCAGCAGGTCGTTCAGGAGCAGATGGCGAATGCCACAGGCGAAACGACCGCCCCGCCGACTGCAATTCCGGAGCAGCAGCCTGCTTCGGATAAAACTACACCGAAAAAATCCGTTCCGGAACCGGAGCAGACGCAGCCCGCCGAAGCGCTTCCGGACTATGAACCGGCACAGGCCTCCGGCGAACCGGATGTCGATCTGACTACGCTCAGCAGCACGATGGTCTACTCCGAGATCTATAACATGATGTACGAGCCGGATCGGTATGTCGGAAAGCGCATCAAAATGAATGGGCAGTTTGCGGCCTATGGGAATCCGAACACCGGCGCGGTGTACACGGTCTGCATCATCATGGACGCGACTGCCTGCTGCTCGCAGGGGCTGGAATTCGTCCTCGCGGGCGAGCATAGCTATCCTGCCGGCTATCCCGAACTGGGAACAGAAATCACGGTCGTTGGCACATTCCAGACCTACGAAGAAAACGGATATATGGACTGCCATCTGGTCGATGCAGAGATAACCGAGTAAGAAAATCGTATCTAGCAAAAAATAGGCAGCTTTCCACCGAAGCCGCATTTCTGCGCAACGGTTGACGAAAGCTGTCTGTTTTGCTATATTATGCTCGTCAGTACAGAATATATCCGATGCGTGGCTTCCTGCATCGAGCGAGCCGGGTGGTATTGAATAGCGCTTTACAATCACCCGGCGGTTATCGCCCTAAAATGTAACTTTTCTGCGAATACAAGCTGATTTTCAGTTTCCACAGTGTCGAACATACTCTGCATCGAAATACCCACCTATCGACTTTGCGGTTTTGTGGGATTTTTTTGCACGACCGCAAATATACACACGCCCCAGCGAATGGTGTTCACCCCGCAGCAATTCACTGTTTCACAAAGGAACTGCACAAAAGCGATAACTATTTCACCTTTTTCACTGCCCTTGCTTTACAGAGACGAAAATTGGTGATTTTCGACCCTTAGATGTACAAAAACAGGCGGCACCCAGCTGAGTGCCGCCTCAGCCTGTAGAAAAAGTCTGTCTTAGCAATCACGCCAAGGCAGGCTTTTTCGTTTGAAAAGGGAAAAATAGCAGCCAAGAAAAATAATCGGCCGCCAAAATCCTTCTCTGCTTCTTCCCTGGAGAAGGATTTTTGCGTTTCCATTTCCAAGTGGTCAGTTTTTTCAAATTCATGGCAGCAAATTTAAGCTTCACTCAGTTGGTAACCTGAGCCAAGCCTCTGTACTGCGTATAGCGCATACCGTGCTTTTCTTTTGCATCGCAAACACACGCTCAATTTTTTGTTGTCTTAGCTTGTAGATATCCCTGTACAAGGGTGTGTGTCGTACATCCTCAGCCATCTCTACAAAACGCTGCCAGATATGCCTTGTAACGGTTTTTTCGCACTTGGCATTTTGTGTACACATCGCTTTTGTTGGGCAGTCTGCACACAGATAAGAGCGGCTTTTATATTCGCGGTAGCCATCGCGGTTCGTGGTAGAATAATGCAGCGCCTTGTATTCCGGACAAATCACATCGTCAAAGTATTCATCGTAAACATACATATACCAAGGATGGTTGCCGTCTTTGGTTTTGGGGCGCATATAGGCAGAAGTCAGAACTCTGCCACTTTCAAAGATTCTTTTGCAGATCCAAGGGGTTTTGTAGGCGCTGTCGGCTGCAACGATTTTGTGTTCAGGGTAGTGCTGGCAGATATCATCATACAGAGAATCAAATGCTACGCTGTCGTGAATATTTCCTGGCGTAACTGTACACCTAAAATAAAGTTGTGTTTGTCACAAGCGGTGTGCGCTTCATAGGCAAAGACTTTCTTGTGTTCGCCCTTGTGGAATACGCCGCATTCCGGGTCTGTAGTAGAAACAGTCTTTTCTACCATTTCCGATTCACCGGAGTTATCTCCACTGCCAGAATCATTCCCGTTGTTGTTTTCGTCGAAGGGCTTCTTTCCGTGCGCTTCTCTGTCCTTGTCTATCTCATCAAACAATTCGTGTGCATAGCGCTTTGCTTCTTTGGGTACAGCTTTGCGGGCCTGCTTGTTCAGATTTGCACTTGCCTTTATGTGCGTACCGTCTACAAATATGGCTTCTGTGTCCAAATATCCCTCGTCCGCAGCTGCCTTTAATACCCATTCGTTAGCACGTTTATCACTCGTACTTATTATACCATTTTTTGAACCATTTTACCAGAAAAAGGCCACCCGTAGGTGACCTTTTTCGACAGGCTGTATATCCTTATCGCTCGGCATTTTTAGGCCAATCAGGTTGAAGGTTTTGTTTCCAGATGGTATAAGATCAAATACTTCACGGTCAAATTCCATAATGAGGCCTCCCAATGTGTTACAGAGTAGAGATTTCTATGTATGTTGCGGATGATAAACTTAGGGCAATACCGCATAATTGAACAAGAGTGATTTGCGACTAAATTTTGCGTACTGACGAGGCGCAATTTTGCGGTAATACTTGATGTATTACCGTGAAACTGCAACAAAGTCAGGGCACAAAATTTCCGCAAAGCACCGCCGCTTTAATTGTGCGGTGTTGCCTTAGAGCATTTCCAAGTTACAAATGCAAGAATACCGCAGATTACAGCAACTCCGATGCATACGGCTCTCGCAATATTGCTCAAATCCAAGAAGCCACTTCCTGAACCTGTAATAGCACAGGCGATTGCTAAAATGGTTATGAGAGCAAAAACAATACTAATCACTTTCAGAATGACACCTTTTTTCATGCAATCACGCTCCTTTATCAAATTTCGATTTATCATTCTACTGTGACTTCACTATACCATGAATACCCCCGAAACACAATCACCCATTGACACCACCGATATTCCGATAGATAATATAGGCAATAGAGAAACTTTACGCAAGAAGGGAAGTGCTTTAACGAATGAAACGCAGCTACGAGATGGACCTGTGCAGCGGTCCGCTGCTGAGCAAAATCCTGCTGTTTTCGCTGCCGCTGATTCTTTCGGGTGTGTTGCAGCTGCTGTTCAACGCGACCGACATTGTCGTAGTCGGCAAATTTGCGGGCAGCAATGCGATGGCGGCGGTCGGCTCGACCACCTCGCTGTTCAACCTGCTGGTCAACTCATTCATCGGTATTTCGGTCGGTGCGAACGTGCTTGTCGCGCGGCATTACGGCGAGCGGGATTACGACGGCGTACAGCAGACCATCCAGACGGCGCTGCTCACCGGCTTGATCGGCGGCACGATACTGATCGTGCTCGGCGTTGTGCTCGCACGTCCCATGCTGACGCTGATGGCTACGCCGGATGAGGTTATCGACCAGGCCGTGCTGTACATGCAGGTGTACTTCATCGGTATGCCAGCAACCATGATCTACAACTTCGGTGCCGCCGTGCTGCGTGCCGTGGGCGATACCCGGCGTCCGCTGTACTTCCTGATGGCGGCAGGTGTGATGAACGTCCTCGGCGACCTGCTGTTTGTGTGCATCCTCGGCATGGGTGTCGCCGGAACGGCTATCGCCACCGTGCTCAGCCAGTGCGTTTCGGCGGGTCTAACCGTGCTGTGCCTTGTCAAAACGGATGGTATGTGCCACCTCGACCTGCGCCGTCTGCACTTCCGCATGGATAAGTTCCTGAGAATCATGCAGGTCGGTCTGCCTGCCGGTATGCAGAGCGTTATCTTCAATATCTCGAACGTACTCATTCAGTCCTCGGTCAACAGCTTCGGCGCAGTAACGGTTGCGGGCAACACGGCAGCCGCCAACATTGAGGGGTTTGTGTACATTTCGATGAACGCGCTCTATCAGACCTCCATCAGCTTCACCAGCCAGAATCTCGGTGCAAAGAATTATCACCGCATCGACCAGACACTCGTGCGCTGCATGTGCATCGTCACACTGATCGGTCTGGTGCTCGGCAACGGCGCACATCTGCTCGGCAATCATCTGCTGCACATCTACTCGGATGATCTGGAGGTCATCTCGTTCGGTATGCAGCGCCTGTCGGTCATCAGCGTCACCTACTGCCTGTGCGGCATGATGGATGTGCTCGCGGGCACAATACGCGGTCTGGGCTATTCCATGCTGCCAATGATCGTCTCGCTGATTGGCGCATGTGTGTTCCGTATCATCTGGATTTTTACGGTCTTTCGTGTGCAGCATACGCTGTTCATCCTGTATGCGTCCTACCCGATCTCGTGGATACTGACCATCCTGGCGCACTTTGTGTGCTACCTGATCGTGCGGAAAAAGGTTTTCCGACCGCAGGAGATATGAGAGCGCGTTTTTCTCCGGAAAACGGTTGTAATTGACGGTAAAATATAGTATAATACTCGTGCAATGCGGGAATTTCCCGCGCAATAAGTAAATAAGCGAACAGTCGGTGCCGCTGTATGTTTTCGAACAGGACAGCGGGTAAAAGGGAAGCAGGTGCAAATCCTGCACGATCTCGTCACTGTAAGCGGGAAATGGACTGCCATTTACGTCACTGATATTGCGGTATCGGGAAGGCGGCAGTTCTAAGGCAACATCGCATGATGAAAGCTGCGGCGCTTTGCGGAAATTTTGTGTCCTGACTTCGTTGTGATTTCACGGTAATACATCAAATATTACCGCAAAACCACGCCTCGTCAGTACGCGAGAATTTACTCGCAAATCGCTCTTGTGCAATTATGCGGTATTGTCTTAAGAGCCGCAAGTCAGGAAACCTGCCGGTCTGTTGGTACGGGAAGCTGCTTCCGGGTCACGAGTTATTGATTGTACTGATACCGCATGATTTTTTGATTTAAGCAGTCCCTTTCATCATATATTGATGGGGGACTGTGTGTTTTCCGTACCCTTTTTCTTTCAAAGTGTGCGCTTTCGCTTTGCAGGCAAAATGAAGGAGGAAAACCATGAGCAAAATAAGCAAACTGAAGAAGCTCGGCATTATGCTGATCGTTTCCGGCATGCTGATGTCCATGCTGACCGCTTGCGGCGGCAGCAAGACCGCAGCTGCGGATGACACGAAGGACAATAACACCACTGCACAGACCGATGCGCAGGATCAGACCGATCCGGACGAAAACTATGAAACGGGTGACGCTTCCTTGGACGATCCGCTGAATCAGGATGAAATTGGCGATACCGAGCTGCTCGTAGTCAGCTTCGGCACCAGCTATAACGACAGCCGCCGTGAGACCATCGGCGCCATCGAGAAGGCGATGCAGAAGGCGTTCCCGGATTACGCGGTACGCCGCGGCTTCACCAGCCAGATCATCATCGACCATGTAAACAAGCGTGACGGCGAGAAGATCGACAACGTAACCGAGGCACTGGACCGCGCCGTAGACAACAAGGTAAAGACCCTGGTTGTTCAGCCGACTCATCTGATGAACGGTCTGGAGTACAACGACCTCAAGGATGAGCTGGCAGGCTATTCGGATTCCTTCGAGAAGATCGTGCTCGGTGAGCCGCTGCTGACCTCTGACGATGACTTCCAGAAGGTTATGAATGCCATCGTAGACGCAACCAAGGAGTATGATGACGGCGAGACCGCAATCTGCTTCATGGGTCACGGCACCGAGGCGGATTCCAACAGCGTTTACACCAAGATGCAGGAGACCCTCAAGGCCGCAGGCCACGACAATTACTTTGTCGGCACTGTTGAGGCAACCCCGTCCCTCGATGACGTAATCGCAGCCGTTAAGGCAGGCGGCTATAAGAAGGTTGTTCTGCGTCCGCTGATGATCGTTGCAGGCGACCACGCCAATAACGATATGGCAGGCGACGAGGACGGCTCTTGGAAGACCGAGTTTGAGAAGGCAGGCTTCGAGGTAACCACCGTAGTTGAGGGCCTTGGCTCTGTGCAGGCAATCCAGGATCTGTTTGTTGCACACGCACAGGCAGCGATTGATTCCCTGAAGTAAATCAAGTAAACAGCAGGGTCCGGACCGTGAAATGCGGACGGACCCTGTTTTTGTGGAAATTTTGATTGTCGATTTCGGTGTGCAGAATTGAGAATTGAAAATGGAAAATTGCTGAAAGAGTGAAGAGTTGAGAGGGGAGAGAATGCGTAGGTGTAATTCGCAGGTGCTGTGCGTAATAACGCGTAAAAGAGTTGCGCGACACGGTTATCCCCCAGGGGACCCTCTCTTGCCCTTCGGGCAATTCACCTTGTGTCGCGCTTGCGCAGACCTTCCGGCCTGTGTAGCAGTACACTGTCTGTGAACTGCGAAAAGGCAGAGAAAGACACGCTGCGGTAACCCGACTGCCGTTCCTTTTTTTCGGAGCGGTCTCGTCTCTCTGATTTTCGCCGTGCTATGATAGGAAAGGGGTGATTCACAAGAGGGTGGAAACCTTGGTGTCTACCCTTTTGTGCCCCTGCCGGGTAGGCAAGATTCCGTTCGCTTCTCAAGCGCAAATGCCCCGAATGGCAACCATTCATCAAAATCCCGTTTATATCGCAAAACAAAGGAGAAACCACAATGAAGAACAAAAAAGCACTGTTAAGCGCCGTATTTGCGGCATTCATGCTCCTGTCCGCCTGCGGCGGCAGCACCCAGAAGGACACCTCCGCGCAGGACAGCAGCACCACCTCTCAGGTCGCTTCTGCGTCCGATATGGCCGATGTTGAGGACGTTGTTGAGGACGGCATGACGCCGATCACCGGCGACAAAGTGAAGGACGGCACCTACGATGTAACCGTCGATTCCAGCTCCAACATGTTCAACGTTACCGCATGCGAGCTGACCGTCAAGAACGGCGAAATGACCGCTAAGATGCACATGGGCGGTACCGGTTATCTGTACGTCTACATGGGCACCGGCGAGGAGGCTGCCGCTGCCGAGGAGGCCGACTACATTCCGTTCACCGAGGAAGCCGACGGCACACACAGCTTTACCGTTCCGGTTAAGGCGCTCGATGAGGGAATTGACTGCGCAGCCTTCAGCAAGAAGAAGGAGAAGTGGTACGACCGCACCCTGGTGTTCCGCGCGGACTCTTTGCCGGCAGACGTACTGGCAGACGGCGTAATGACCACCGCTGAGAGCCTGTCTCTCGCAGACGGCACCTACACCGCTGACGTAACGCTTTCCGGCGGCTCCGGCCGTGCAAGCGTGGAATCTCCCGCAGCGCTGACCGTTTCGGGCGGCAAGGTGACGGCTAAGATCATCTGGAGCAGCAAAAACTACGATTACATGAAGGTGAACGACGAAAAGTACGATGCTGTGATCGAAAATGAGCACTCCACGTTTGAAATTCCGGTTGCGGGCTTTGACTGGGCGATGCCGGTCGTAGCCGACACTACCGCAATGAGTGAGCCGCACGAGATCGAGTACACGCTGCGTTTTGACTCTGCGTCCATCGCTCCGGCAGCAAAATGAGAAGAATTACAGCATGGTGTCTGAGTGCGGCACTGCTGCTCGGCGGTCTGTCCGGCTGCGGAACTGCCCGGCAATCGACCGCACAGACGCAGGCGGCGGTCTCATGGAGCGACATGCAGCCGACCGGCAGCGTGGATTTGGAGTATGCCGAGTGTTTTTCGGTCGATCACTATGACGGCGGCTATTCGCTCATTACCGTGAAGGACGACGCACGTTATCTGGTCGTTCCGGAAAACGCGTCCGTGCCGGACGGTCTGGACGCAGATATCGTGGTGCTGCAGCAGCCGCTGGACAGCATTTATCTGGTCTCCTCGAGTGTCATGGACCAGTTCGTTGCACTGGATGCGCTGGACAGCATTTCACTGTCCGGCACCAGGCAGGACGGCTGGTACATCGACGAAGCCAAGCAGGCGATGGCGGACGGCAAGATCACCTATGCGGGCAAGTACAGCGCGCCGGATTACGAGACCATCTACTCCGCTGACTGCAATCTTGCTATTGAGAACACCATGATCTACCATACGCCTGAGGTCAAGGAGCAGCTCGAAAAGCTGGGTATTCCGGTGTTTGTCGAGCGTTCCAGCTACGAGCCGCACGCACTCGGCCGCATGGAGTGGATCAAGGTGTACGGTACGCTGCTCGGCTGCGAGGACAAGGCGGAAAAGCTGTTTGCGGATAAGGTGGACGGCATTGTGGATATCCTGCAGAAGCCGGCAGCCGGCAAGACGGTTTCGTTCTTTTACATCACGTCAAACGGTGCGGCCAATGTTCGCAAATCCACGGATTATATCGCGGAGATGCTCAGTCTGGCAGGAGGAAAATACATTTTTGACGATCTGACGGACGATACGGCAAAGTCCACCGTCAACATGCAGATGGAGAGTTTTTACGCCGGAGCCAAGGACGCGGATGTGATGATCTACAACGCCACTATCGACAGTGAGCTGCAGACGCTTGACCAGCTGCTGGAAAAAAGTCCGCTGCTTGCGGACTTCAAGGCCGTGAAAACCGGCAATGTGTGGTGTACGGAGAAGAACCTGTACCAGTCCACAATGGAACTGGACGAGCTGATCCGTGACTTCCATACCGTTATTGCAGACGGCGATCCGTCCACCCTGAAATACTTACACAAACTGTCCTGAAAGGAGAGGATTTCCCATGAAACCGCAGCCTAAAATGCGTTATGCGGGCGCGTTTGCCGTGCTTCTGGCACTGCTGGCCGTGCTGTTCGTGTGGAATGTCAACTCGGGCAGCCTGCACCTGTCCGTCCGAGAGGTCGCGCAGATTCTGCTGACGCACAGCGGCGACAATGCGGTCATTGTGTGGGAGATTCGCCTGCCGCGTATCTTCGCGGCCATCCTGCTCGGCGGTGCGCTGTCTGTCTCCGGCTTTCTGCTGCAGACCTTTTTCGCCAATCCGATCGCGGGACCGTTCGTGCTGGGTATTTCCTCGGGGGCTAAGCTGACGGTCGCGCTGACGATGATAGGCGCGCTGTCCTGCGGGCGCGTGCTCGGCTCTGCCGTCATGATAACAGCCGCGTTTGCGGGAGCCATGCTCTCGATGGGCTTTGTGCTGCTCATCGCGCAGCGCGTGCGGCAAATGCCGCTGCTGGTTGTGAGCGGCGTGATGATTGGCTATATCTGCTCGGCGGTGACGGATTTCGTCATTACCTTTGCTGAGGATTCCAATATTGTCAACCTGCATAACTGGTCGATGGGCAGCTTTTCGGGCATTTCCTGGGACAATATCCGTGTGATGACGCCGGTGGTGCTGGTGTCGCTCGTGTGCGTATTCCTGCTGTCCAAGCCGATCAGCGCGTACCAGCTCGGAGAGGGGTATGCCCGCAGTATGGGCGTCAATATCACCGCGTTCCGCGTGGTGCTGATCCTGCTGTCGAGCGTGCTCTCGGCGTGTGTAGCAGCGTTTGCCGGACCGATCTCGTTTGTCGGCATCGCGGTTCCGCATCTTGCGAAAAGCCTGTTCGGCACGGCAAAACCGATTCTGATGATACCGGCGTGCTTTCTCGGCGGTGCGGGATTCTGCCTGCTGTGCGATCTCATCGCGCGGACGGTGTTTGCACCGACGGAGCTGAGTATCAGCACCGTAACAGCCCTGTTTGGTGCGCCGGTCGTCATTTATATTATGGTGCATCGGAAGTCCTCCAGAGGGTGAGTCTGCGTCCTCACGCAGAGGGAGTGGGAGCCAACCCTTGGCTTGGGGACCAAAAGGATAGACACCAAGGTTTCTATCCTCTTGGAACTCCAGTTTCCTATTGTTAGATAGTCTGGCGCATACCAGAGACCGGCGACCGCTTCGAAAAGGGGGAACGGCAGACGATTTTTCCTATCGTAGGGGAGCACAGTGTGCTCCCATGTCGAAACCTATACGCAGTGCCAGATTCCTTGCTGCTACACAGGCAGTTTAGTCTCCGCAGGCGCGACATAACCGTGCCGCGCAATCCTTGGGCACGTTATACCAGAAGACACCTGCGAATTTCTCGTTTGATACCATTTATCCTGCGCAGGCCCTGCCTATCATAACGCGCTAACGAGTTGTGCGGCACTGTCATCCCCCAGGGGACCCTCTCTTGCCCTTCGGGCAATTCACCTTGTGCCGCACCCTGTGCAGAGTAGCCGGTATGTGTAGCAGTACGCTATCTGACACTGCGAATATGTGGATACATGGACGCGTTAAACGTGTCCTGCGGAAGAAAAAATCCTCTGTCGTTCCTTTGCGAGTCTCAGCTCTGCAAATTTCGCCGTGCTATCCCAAAAGGAAACGGGATTCATAAGGGTGGAAACCTTGGTGTCCACCCTTATGCCCTTCGCTGTGGGCACGGCGCCCCTGCCGGGTAGGCAAGATTCTCTTGCTTCGTAAGCAATCATGTTAAAGAAGAAGGTACAAAATGTCCCATCCTTTTGTCGAAACAAAAGAAATGACCGTCGGCTACCGCGGTGTGCCGCTCATCCGCGACATCGCCCTGAGTGTTCACCGCGGTGAGATTTTAACGCTCATCGGTCCGAACGGCTCGGGTAAATCGACCATCCTCAAAAGCCTCATCCGTCAGCTGGCGCTCATCGGCGGTACGGTGTATCTGGACGGCAAATCGCTGCAGGCCCTGCCCGAGCGTGACCTTGCGCGCACGATGTCCGTGCTGCTCACCGAGCATGTGCGGCCGGAGTTGATGACCTGCTGGGATGTGGCGGCCGCAGGTCGCTATCCGTACACCGGACGGCTGGGTCTGCTCAGTGACGAGGACCGCGTCAAGGTGGACGAGGCGCTTGCGCTTGTCGGCGCGGATGAACTTGCCGACCGCGATTTTTCCTGCATCAGCGATGGACAGCGGCAGCGTGTGCTGCTGGCCCGTGCCATCTGCCAGGAGCCGGAGGTCATTGTGCTCGATGAACCCACCTCCTTCCTCGACATTCGCTACAAGCTGGAACTGCTGACCGTGCTCAAGCAGCTGGTGCGCGAAAAGCAGGTGGCGGTCATTCTCTCACTGCATGAGATTGATCTGGCGCAGAAGCTGTCCGATCGGCTCATCTGCGTTCACAACGGCAGAATTGAGCGCTGCGGCACGCCGGAGCAGGTATTCACCGGCGACTATATCCGCACCCTGTATGACCTCGAGCGCGGCACCTATAACGAGCAGTTCGGCAGTCTGGAGCTCGAGCGGGTGACAGGCGAGCCGCGCGTGTTCGTTATCGGCGGCGGCGGAAGCGGAACGGCACTGTACCGCAGACTGCAGCGGCGCGGCATTCCATTCGCGGCAGGCGTTCTGCCGGAGAACGATGTAGAGCTGCCGACGGCTCGTGCTCTGGCGGTCGAGACCGTCACCGAGCGGGCGTATCAGCCGATCGGCGAGGACGCTTACGCGCGTGCGCAGGCGCTTGTACAGCAGTGCGGAAATGCGGTTTGCTGTCTGGATTCGTTTGGTCCGGTCAACGAAAAAAACCGCGTGCTGCGCGACTGGGCACAGCAGGAGGGGCTGCTGCGGAGCAAATCGGAATTGGAAGATATTACATGATAATTGCCTGAAATGTTGCTCAAAACGCAATGTTGTGGTAAAATAGCCAATAATGCCAATGGTGACAGGGAAGGTTCCGCCCGGTCACCGGTGAGAGACAACCACTTTGTCACAGGAAAGCGATAACATGGCAAGAAAGCAACAAAAACGACATAACAGAGGCAGCTATCGGCGGAAATCCGCCCATGCACATCGCAGTACGCGGCATATGCAGCCGGTAAGAACGCAGAAAACGGTCAGACGCTGTCTGCCTGAGGCGGAAGTGCGCCGCAGACAGCGGGCACGCCGTCGGCAGTTTGCACTGCTCGGGCTGGCAGTCCTGCTCGTTGTGCTTATTTTCGCCTTTCGGCATTTGATCAGCACACCGCAGCAGAGCGGCGCGGACGGTGATACCGGCAATTCCGGCACGAGCGCGACCGAGGAGGTCAAGCAGGTAGCCAAGGCAGTGAATGTCTATCAGTCGGTTATGTACTATCAGCCGGTGGTGCAGAAATACGCCGAACAGAACGGCATTCCGGAGTACACGGATGTACTGCTGGCTATCATGCAGGTGGAGAGCGGCGGCAAGCTGACCGATATCATGCAGTCCTCCGGCAGCGCGGGTCTGCCGAACGATTCACTCGAGGAGGAGAGCTCGATCCGGCAGGGATGCACCTATTTTGCACACCTGCTGCGCAAGGGTAAATCGCTGGACTGTGATCTGGACTGCATCATTCAGGCGTATAATTACGGCAGCGGTTTCCTCGATTACGCAGCCAAGTTCAACGGCGTTTACAGCACCGAGTTGGCGGAAAAGTTCGCGGAGGAGCAGTCCGGCGGCAACACTGTCCAGTACGACAATCCGATGGCGGTGAAGGAAAACGGTGGCTGGCGCTATGCCTACGGCAATATGTTCTATGCCCGTCTGGTTAAGCAGTATTTGATCGAGTGATCGTATTTTGCGTTCTGTTTGGACAAAACTACTTGACAAACCGTCTGCAAAAGGCTATACTTATCCCACAGCTTAGATTATTTATAAAACCGTAGGAAAAGGAGGAAATCACCGTGCGTGCAGTTCGAATGGAAATGTGCATGATGTGTGGTTCTGCTCGTTTTTCTGCGAAGCAGCCGTAAGGCTGAAACGCATAGGCGGGCCGCTTTTCATGCGGCTGATACAGAAAACGGGCGGAAAGCAGAAACCTGCTTTCCGCTTTTCTTTTGAAAATGTAAGGAGGAATGAATGTGGCACAGGATGTGATCGTCCGGATTCAGGGCCTGAACAAGACCTTTCGTGGCAGAGCCGGAACGGTAGTTGCGCTGAACGGTATCGACCTTGATATCTATCGCGGCGAGATTTTCGGCATTATCGGTCTTTCGGGCGCAGGCAAGTCCACACTGGTACGGTGTATCAACTTTTTGGAGAAGCCCACCGAGGGCACGGTAACGGTGGACGGAGAGGAACTCGGCAGACTGAGCAAAAAGCAGCTGCTCGAGGCTCGCCGGTCGATGGGTATGATCTTCCAGCAGTTCAACCTGCTGCAGCAGAGAACCGCACTGCAGAATATCTGTTTTCCGCTGGAGATTGCGGGAACCGGCAAAGCAGATGCGGAAAAACGGGCGCGTGAGCTGCTCGAGATCGTCGGTCTGTCAGACCGAGCGGATAACTATCCGAGCCAGTTGTCCGGCGGTCAGCAGCAGCGTGTGGCGATTGCACGAGCACTGGCGACCAACCCGAAAATCCTGCTGTGCGACGAGGCGACAAGCGCACTCGACCCGACGACAACGCGCTCCATTCTCGCACTGCTCAAGGAGATCAACAAGACGCTCGGCATCACCATCATCGTTATCACGCATGAGATGGCAGTCATCGAGGAGATCTGCCAGAGAGTTGCGATCATTGATTCCAGCCGTATTGCCGAGGTCGGCACGGTGGACGAGGTGTTCACCCGACCGAAATCCGCAATGGCCAAGCAGCTTATCTATCCGGACGGCAAACGCAATTCTCTTGCGACCGGCAAGCGGTACTGCCGCATTGTATTCGACGGCAATTCGTCGTTCGAGCCGGTGGTATCCAACATGGTGCTCGAGTGCAAGGCGCCGGTCAATATTATGTTCGCGGACACCAAGAACATCGATGGCAAGGCTTACGGTCAGATGATCCTGCAGCTTCCCGAGGACGAACGCGCGGCAAAACGCGCACTGGCGTACCTCGAAATCCAGAACGTACACGCAGAGGAGGTAGCCGATTATGCTTCCGTTTAATGTTTGGGCGCAGAGCCTTTGGGAAACCCTGTATATGGTCATTGTTTCGACCGTTATCTCGTATGCGATCGGTCTGCCGCTCGGTCTGACGCTGGTTGTTACCGATAAGGGCGGCATCCGTCCGATGCCGGTCGTCAACACGGTTCTGGGCGTGGTTGTCAATATCATGCGCTCTATCCCGTTCCTGATTCTTGCCGTTATGATTACACCGATTACGCGCGCGATTGTCGGCAAGGCCATCGGCACCACTGCGATGATCGTTCCGCTGACCTTTGCGGCAGCACCGTATGTAGCCCGCATGGTCGAGTCCTCCATCAAGGAGGTGCCGTTCGGTGTGATCGAAGCTGCACAGTCCATGGGTGCAAGTCCGTGGCAGATCGTGTGGAAGGTGCTCGTGCCGGAGGCAAAGCCGTCCCTGATGGTCGGCGGCGCGATCTCGGTCGTTACCATCCTCGGCTATTCCGCAATGGCAGGCTTTATCGGCGGCGGCGGTCTGGGTACCGTAGCCGTAAACTACGGCTATAACCGCTATAATTTCCCGATCATGCTGGTAGCGGTTATCATTATCGTTATCGTTGTTCAGATTTTCCAGGAGGTCGGCATGCGTCTTGCACACCATCTGGATAAGAGAAACAGATAATCGTTTTTCATTCTCAATTTTATTTTGTTATCATTAAAAATGATATATATCAGAAAAGGAGCGAATTCCCATGAAGAAGACAATCGCAGCAATCCTGGCAGGCGCCCTGTGCCTGACCGCCCTGACCGCTTGCGGCGGCAGCAAGACCGATAGCTCTGCAGCTGACAACAGCAGCGCAGCAGGCGACGACAAGACGATCACCGTTGGCGCAACCCCGACTCCGCACGCTGAAATCCTGAATGCGGCAAAGGACGCACTCGAGGCCGAGGGCTACACCCTGAATGTTGTTGAGTTCACCGACTATGTGCAGCCGAACACCGCACTGGTTGATGGTGATCTGGATGCAAACTACTTCCAGCACACCCCGTACCTGAACAACTTCAACAAGGAGAACGGCACGGATCTGGTTTCTGCATTCGATATGCACTACGAGCCGTTCGGCATTTACGCCGGCAAGACCGCTTCCATCGAGGAACTGAAGGACGGAGCTTCTATTGCTATCCCGAACGACGGCTCCAACGAGACCCGCGCACTGCTTCTGCTGCAGGATGCCGGTCTGATCAAGTTGAAGGACGGCATTGACCCGACCTCTGACGCAACCAAGCTGGATATCACCGAGAATCCGAAGAACCTGGACATTCAGGAGATCGCCGCTGAGCAGCTGCCGCGTTCTCTGGCAGACGTTGACCTTGCTGTTATCAACGGCAACTATGCACTGCAGGCAGACCTGAACGCCTCTGAGGACTCCCTCATCACCGAGAACCCGGACTACGCTAAGGTCTATGTAAACGTAGTTGCTTGCCGTTCCGGTGAGGAGAACAGCGACAAGATTCAGGCGCTCAAGAAGGCGCTGCAGAGCGACGATGTTAAGAACTACGTTGACGAAACCTATAAGGGTGCAGTCGTTACCGTATTCTAAAACAACCCGATAAAACGAAAACCGAGGCTTATGCCTCGGTTTTTGTTTTATCTGTTACTGTACATTCAGCGTAAACGCCGGATTTTCGGCGGCCGCGTCCGCCAGCACGCGGAGCACCAGCTCGCCGTAATTGCCGAGATGTACGACCAGCATCTCCGGGTGCCGCAGCGTAAGCCGCGCCGCCGGATAGGCGGTCAGCAGGTCGTACAGCGCGTCCAGATTGCGGCCGTAGTCGGAAGGAAAGCCGCACACCTTGGCCAGCACATCGTGCAGCTGCTCGCGCGTGTACAGCGTTTCCGCGTCCAAAAGCAGTTCTTTCATTCTCATTTCCCCCGAAATTGAATTATTGTAAAAGCTATTCTGTGATTTCCTCAAAACTTTCGTAATGGTCGGCGGTGTAGTAGATTCGGCCGTCGTCCGCGTAGACCAGCCGTTCCGCGCCGCGCTTGTCGGCTCCGCGGGTGTTGAGGTCGCACTCGTGATAGCTGCCGTCCGGCAGGGTGCCTTCGTAGTTGCCGAACCGGTCGCCGCCGATCGAGCAGCCGGGTGCATACGGCTCGAGCGAGCCACCCTGCCAGCCGAGTGCCTGCGCCTGCCTTTTCGTGATGTAGTTGGAGGGTAAGTGTCCGTATTCGGTCAGATAGGCGGAAACCTCGTCCTTGCTGTCGTACTGCCCATCCTCGGTGACGGAAACAGCGGAAGCGCTGTCCGAGGTGATGATGGCGGTCGGTCCGTCCTCACCGCCGATGATGCTGATTTGACCGGCGCAGCCGGTCAGCGTGCCGAACGCCAGCAGCAGGGACAGCCATAAAGCGGTTAATTTTTTCATATGCTGTTACTCCTTCGCTGTAGGATAGAACAGCACGAACAGATCGTGGTACAGATTGCGTCCGTCACCGCTCTTGATGGCGCGCAGCTTGCCATTGACGAACACATAGCCGTCTGTATTTACGCCGATCGAGTTGCCGTTCTGGAAAGTCACGGTCAGGCGGTTGGCAGTCAGCTTGTTCTGGCTGGGTTTGATAAAGTGCGGGTAGGCGGTGTAGGTCTGCTCGCTGAGCAGCTGTATGATGGCGGTTTTCTGGTTGTCATCGGTCTGCGGTACCTCCACGTCATTCTCGGTGAGGGTGATGGTGGATTGCGGTCCGGTTTCCGCTATGTCGGAAAAGTCCTGGCTGTAAACGTGGGTATAGATCAAACGTCCGGTGGCGAACAGCAGCAGAAGCAGCAGCGTGCCGCAGATGGCCAACACGAGCGAAACGGTTTTTCGCATGGAAAATTAACTCCTTTAATTTTATGTAAAACAGGTTTCGGGGTGTGAACGGTAGGTTTTTGCCTGAAATCAAGCGGGGAGGTGCGCGCTGTGGAGCGCGGGAGTTCGCCGCGCCCCGCGGCGGGGCAAGAGGGTAGACACCAAGGTTTCTACCCTCTTAACTCCCACTTCCTTTTAGTTCTTAGTCTGGTGCAGATTGCCTACATGTGACCGCTTCGGAATAGGGAACGGCAGTCGGGTTACCGCAGCGTGCCTTTCGTGAAATATTCGCAGTATCAGATACATTACTGCTACACATGTGATTTCATCTAAGCAGGCGCGACATAACAGTGTCGCGCAAGTCGTCAGCACGTTATAATGGACAGGGCCTGCGAAGATAAATTGTACCAAACGCTTAATTCGTAGGTGCCATGCGGTATAACGTGTTAAAGAGTTGCGCGGCACGGTTATGCCGCGCCTGCTTAGAGTAAACCGTATGTGTAGCAGTACGCTGTCTGTGAACTGCGAAAAGGCGGAGAAAGACACGCTTCGGTAACCCGACTGCCGTTCCCTTTTTCACAGCGGTCACATGTCGGCAATCTGCGCCAGACCTTCCAAGGGAAAGGGGTGATTCACAAGAGGGTGGAAACCGCAGGTGTCTACCCTCTTATGCTCCCGCGGCGAGTGCCGCAATTTCCCGCGGCAAGTGCCGCAATTTCCCGCGGCGAGTGCCGCAATTTCCCGCGGCGAGTGCCGCAGTCCCCCACGGCGAGTGCCGCAGTCCCCCGCTGTGCCACAGCGCACTCTTCGCCCAGAAACGGCGAACCGTTCACACGGTTCGGGCACACCGGAAAGTCCGTGCCGAGAAATCTTCGCTCGAAAAGCGCACGCCGGCGCAACTCTCCCGACGTTTTCCCTTGTGCAATGCCGCAAAATGCGCTATACTTATTTTATATGACTTGAAAAAAGAGGTTACAGCAATGAAACTCCAAACCAGACTGGCGGTGCTGGTGTGCAAGGCATCGGGCGCTGTTCTGCGCAAGCTGGGACGCGGCGGCACCAACCTGCCGGGCAAGCTGGCACTGAAAATTGATAAAAATATTCTGGGTGAGCTGTCGCGCGGCGTAAAGGTCACGGTCGTGACCGGCACGAACGGCAAGACCACCACCTCCCGCATGATCGAGCAGGCGTTTGCCGATGCGGGACTCAAATATTTCTCCAACAAGTCGGGCGCGAACCTGCTGACCGGCATCATCGCGGTATTTGCACAGCACGCCACCCTGTCCGGCAAATGTCCGTACACGCACGCGCTCATCGAATGCGACGAGGCGGCCTTCCGCAAAACGAGTGAATACCTGCCGGTCGAATGTCTGGTCGTCAACAACATTTTCCGCGACCAGCTTGACCGCTACGGCGAAATTACGCACACGCTCAACGCCATCCGCGAGGGCATCACGCATGTGCCGAATGCAACGCTCTGCCTGAACGCGGACTGCTCGCTCACCGCTTTCCTTGCGGACAGCGTGCCGAACAAGATCGTCTGGTTCGGCGTGAATGTCCCGATCTACAAGGAGACCGCGCACGAGCTGTCCGACGCGCCGTACTGTATCCACTGCAAGACCGAATATGAGTACGATTACATCACCTACGGTCATCTCGGCGGCTTCCGCTGCCCGAAGTGCGGCTACCACCGCCAGACACCGCAGGTCGCTGTCACCAAGGTGCTCGCCACCGGCGCGGACTCGTCCGACATCGTACTGGACATCTTCGGTCACGAGCACGAGGTACACGTCAACCTGCCGGGCGGCTACAACATCTACAACGCCGCCGCAGAGGCTGCTGTCGCGCATGTTGTCGGCATTGAGGAGCAGACCGCGGTCAGCGCGCTTTCTCAGTTTGAGTGCGGCTTCGGCCGTGCCGAGCAGTTCAAACTCGGTCAGGCACAGGCGCGCATGATGCTGGTAAAGAATCCTGCCGGCTTCAATCAGGTCATCAACCTGATCGCGCACGATGAGGGCAATTACAAGCTGGCATTCCTGCTCAACGACCGCTTCGCGGACGGCACGGATATCAGTTGGATCTGGGATGTTGATTTTGAGGCACTCGCTGACCAGCAGGTGCGCTTTACACGCGTACTGGTTTCCGGCGTGCGTGCGGATGATATGGCGCTGCGTCTCAAGTACGCAGGCTTTGCACCCGAGCGTATCGAGGTTATCCGCGAGTACGACAAGCTGCTGACCGAGATCGGCTCGGATGAGACACCGGCATTCCTTATGCCGACATACACCGCCATGTTCGACCTGCGCGGTGAGATCAGCAAGCACACAGACGTTAAGGCGTTCTACGAATAAGGGGGAAACTGCAATGGAACTGAATATCTGCCATCTTTACCCCGACATTCTCAATCTGTACGGTGACCGGGGCAACATTATCACGATGAAGCGCCGTCTGGAGAGCCGCGGCATCAGCGTCAATGTGGACGAGTGCTCGATCGGTCAGCCGCTCGATGTGGACAAGTACGACATTTTCTTCATCGGCGGCGGACAGGACTTCGAGCAGGAGGTGCTGCTGCGCGACCTCGCCTCCGGCAAGGGCAAGGACATCTGCACCGCTGTTGAGGAGGAGAAGGTGTTCCTCGCCATCTGCGGCGGCTACCAGATGCTCGGCCAGTATTACAAAACGTGGGACGGCGTGCAGCTCGACTTCATCGGTGCGATCAATGTGCACACCATCGGCGCGAAAGAGCGCATGATCGGCAACTACATGTACCGCACAACGCCCGAGAGCAGCGGCTCCATCGTAGTCGGCTTTGAGAATCACTCGGGCAAAACCTATCTCGGTGAGGATGTCGCGCCGCTCGGCATGATGATCAAGGGCTACGGCAACAACGGCGAGGACCAGACCGAGGGCGCACGCTACAACAACGTGTTCGCCACCTACTCGCACGGCTCGCTGCTGCCGAAGAATCCCGTGCTGTGCGACTTCATCCTGCAGACCGCGCTCGACCGCCGCTACGGCAAGACCGAGCCGCTCGTACCGCTCAACGATACTCTTGAGCTGAACGCGCACAATTATATGGAGCAGCGTCTGAGCAAATAACCTGATAAAAGTTACAGAAAAAGGCATGATTTGAAGTCATGCCTTTTCTATTTGTCTCTCTGCGGAAAATATATTAAAATATTATCAAGAGAAGATCAGGAGTAGCTCCCGACAGAAAAGAGAACGAGGAGACACACCATGAACAGGAGAATGATTGCGGCAGCACTGGCATGCCTTGCCTGCACAGCAGGACTAAGCGCCTGCGGCGGCTCGGCAAGTGCAGAGAATGTATACCGCATTGCGGTGATTATCAAGCATACAGACGAACACTTCAAAAAGGTCATGGCGGGCGCGGAAGCCTGCGCCAGCGAGCACCCGAATGTAGAGATCGACATCCAGTCGCCTACCTCGGCGACCGCCTACGACGAGCAGCTGAACATGATCGAGACCGTGCTCCACAATGACGGTATAGACGCCGTTGTCCTTGCACCGCTGCAGTCCAGCTCGGCGGCTGCGCTGGCGGAAACCGCAGACAAGCCGCTTATCGCACTGGATACCGATTTCACCTCGGATAAAAAGCTGTCCTTTGTCGGCACCGGCAACGAAGCAGCCGCTCAGGCCGGCGGCGCAGTCGCTATGGAAAAGGCAAAGGCGAACGGCGCGGACAAGCCGCAGGCTGTCATCCTGACCGGCGCACAGGGCGACGAGACGCATGAAGCACGTCTGCGCGGCTACCGCAGCGCCGTGGAGCAGGCGGGCGGCACCGTACTCGAGGTGCAGTACTGCGACGCGCAGCCCGACCGTGCGGCAGCCGCGATGGAGGCTGTCATGCAGAAGTATCCGCAGGGTGTGGACGCGCTGCTCGTTACCAGCGATGATATGGCGCTTGCAGCCATCAAGTGCATCTGGGATAACAACAGCGCCGCCTATCAAAAAACCGTTATCTGCGGCTTTGACGGCAATCAGGCTGCGGTGGAAGCGCTCGACCGCGGCGAGCTGACTGTCGATATTGCCCAGCAGGGCTATGAAATGGGCTACAAAGCTGTCGAGGCCGCTTTGGACGCACTCGAGGGCAAATCCGTCGAATCGGTGATCGACTCGGGTTCCGAGGTCATCACAGCGGACAATATCGACGCATACATTGCCGACTGCAGGAAAAAAGGTCTTTGATCGTAGCAAAAAGAGAGAGTTTCGTTTGAAACTCTCTCTTTTTTATTCTTCCGAACAGTATATCTGCTAAAATTTTCAGCATATCGCGCGATAGCGCGCATTTAATAGAATCGCAACGCGATTCATAAAAACCGGGAGCATGTATCTGCGCAGCGCGGCCGAGAAGCCGCGCAAGGATAGCGCCGGTTTTTATACCCTAAGAGGGAGAAAGTTTCCGTATGGGAACTTTCGGACGACTTTGGAACGGCCTACGGTCCGTTCCTCTTGTCGGCCAAACCGTGGTTTGGTGACAGCAATTAAAAGCCTTCTCGATGTACCATCTGATACAACAGCGCATTGACAATGGACGCGGCTACATTCGAGCCGCCCTTGCGGCCTCGCGCGATGATATACGGCGTGTCCCCGCCGATGAACAGCTCCTTCGCCTCGACCACGTTGACAAATCCGACCGGCACACCGATGACGAGCGCAGGCGCGACAATGCCTTCCTCAATCAACTCATGCAGACGGATGAGCGCGGTCGGCGCATTGCCGATGGCGAAGATGAGCGGGCCTTCAAATTTGGCGGCGTGCTCCATCGAAACGACTGCCCGCGTGACACCGCGCGCCTTGGCCTCGCTTGCCACCTGCTCATCCGCCATCAGACAGACCGCCTTTCCGCCGAGCTTTGCCAGCGTCGCCTTGCTCACCCCGGAGAGCGCCATATTGGTATCGGTAACCACCGTTGCCCCTGCCGCAAGCGCGGCCTTTGCCTGCTCGATCACGTCCGGCGAAAACGCGAGGCTATCCGCGTAGTCAAAATCCGCTGTGGTGTGAATGACGCGCTTGACTACCTCGGCGATGCCCGCCGGAAACGTGCGCTCGCCCATCTCGGCGGTGATGATCTCAAACGACCGCTTTTCGATGTCCTGCGGCTTCATGTATCCGTTCAAAATTCAATTCCCTCCCTCGCAGCGATGCCCTTCTCAAACGGGTGCCGCTGCATTTTCATTTCTGTAATGTAGTCCGCGTGTGCCTGCAGCGCTTCGGACGGACCCCGTCCGGTCAGTACGATCTCGAGGTCATCCGGCTTGGTCTCAAGGAATTTTACGACCGTTTTCTCATCCAGAAAGCCGCACGAGATTGCCGCGCAGACCTCATCCAGCACGAGCAGCCGCGCGTGCTCCCGCACGGCAAAGCCGGTTGCCGCATCAAAAGTGCGGGTGAGCGCGTCCGCTGTCTCCCGCTTCTCTGCATCCGTCATGCAGAACGAGAACTTGCCGACCGGATTGGCTGCCATAACGGTCACATCAGGCAATTTCGCCAGCACACGGCACTCGCCCGAAGTCCCATCCTTGAGAAACTGCGCGAACACGACCTTGTTTCCGCGGCCCGCGCAGCGCACGGTCAGTCCGACCGCCGCCGTGGTTTTGCCCTTGCCGCCGCCGCAGTACAGGTGAATAAGTCCTGTCATGTTTTTTCCTCCATTATACGGTAAATCCACTCCATATCGAGCGATTTTCGCACCGAATCCGCCAGTTTATCGTACTGCTGTTCCTTGTAGGCGTGCGTATCGAGTGCTTCGCCGGTCAGCGTCACGCCCTTCTTTTGCGCCAGCGCCTGCGCCGTCCGCAGCGCCGCCTCCGGCGCATCGAACACGCCGTGCAGATAAGTGCCGAAGGCGTTTTCCGTCTGACAGCCGTCCTCGATTTCGCCTTCCCTGCGAAGCAATCGAACGAGCGGCTTTGCACTCGCATCGCGCACGGTTTCGCCCATGTGAATCTCGTAGCCCTCGACCGCCAGACCGCTCAAATCGGACAGCACGCCGTCAATCTCAAGCAGCGTGCCGCGCGTCTGCGTCGTGGTCTTGCTCGGGCGGAACACCGTGTCGATCGGCAGCAGGTTCATGCCGCGCAGACTGCCGCCGCCCTCGGTATTATCCGGGTCGGAGACCGTGCGTCCCATCATCTGGTAGCCGCCGCAGATGCCGAAAACCGGCGTGCCTGCCGCGTGCGCCTTGAGAATCTGCGCCTCCATGCCGCTCTCGCGCAGCCAGCGCAGGTCTGCCAGCGTGGACTTGGTGCCCGGCAGGATAATCAGGTCGGCTCCGGCAAGCTGCGCCGGTTTGTCCGCATACGCGACGCTCACGCCACTTACGCGCGAAAGTGCGGAAAAATCCGTGAAATTGGAAAGACGCGGCAGCTTTACCACCGCAATGTTCACCAGTGCGGGAGCAGCCTTTGCGTCCAGACGTTCGGACAGGCTGTCCTCATCGTCGATGTCAAAATGACCGTACGGCACCACGCCGATGACCGGCTTGCCGGTCAAATCCTCGAGCTGCGTCAGACCCGGCCGCAGAATCTCCACGTCACCGCGGAATTTATTGATGATGAGACCGTGAATGCGCGCCTGCTCGTCCTCATCGAGCAGCTTGACCGTGCCGTACAGCGACGCGAACACACCGCCGCGGTCTATATCGCCGACCAGCAGAACTGGCGCATCCACCAGCTTCGCCAGACCCATATTGACAATATCATCCTGCTTGAGATTGATCTCTGCCGGACTGCCCGCCCCCTCGATCACGATGATGTCGTTCTCGGCGGCAAGGCTGTCAAATGCGTCCTTGATAATGGGAAAAAGCGCCTTTTTGTGCCCCCAATATTCGCGCGCGGTGCGGTTTCCCTGCGCCTCGCCCATGATGATGACCTGCGAGCCAACATCGCTTGTCGGCTTGAGCAAAATCGGGTTCATACGCACATCGGGCGCGATGCCCGCCGCCTCGGCCTGCACGACCTGCGCGCGGCCCATCTCCCTGCCGTCCGCCGTGATGAACGAGTTGAGCGCCATGTTCTGTGACTTGAACGGCGCAACGCGGTAGCCGTCCTGCCGGAAAATCCGGCACAGGGCCGCGCAGAGAAGGCTTTTTCCTGCATTCGAGCACGTTCCCTGTATCATGATTGTCTTTGCCATTTTACACCTCACATTGGGTATAATTAGTAATGATTTGCAGTAACCGCTCACTCGCTTCTCTCGTTTTTACGGCAACGCGATAGTATCCCGCCGAAAGTCCGCGATAATTATCGCAGTTTCGTATCATTATGCCGTGTTCAGCGAGTTTCTTGTGCAATCCGGTATCGTTTGAGCGGAACAGCAGGAAGTTGGCCTCGCCCGGAAAGACGGTCAGTCCGCAGGCTGCAAGTCCGTCGGATAAGAACCTGCGTTCCTCGGCAATGCGTTTGGCGGTTTCGGCGGCCCAGTCCGGCTCGTTTGCCGCCGCGACGGCGCACGCCTGCGCGATGACCGACACGTTCCACGGCTGTCCGGCATGGTATAATTTCTCAATCAGCGCCGCGTCCGCCGTCATGCACCAGCCGAAGCGCACACCGGGTACGGCGTACATTTTCGTGTACGCGCGCAGGATAATCAGACCGGGATTGGATTCCAGCAGGTCTTTCCGTGTGTGCCGCTCTGCGTCTGTCAGGAAGTCGTTGAAGCACTCATCCACGACCAGTTTTACGCTGTTTTCTGTGCATTTCCGGACGATTTCCCGCAGGAGCTCCGGTTGGGCGGTTCGCCCGGTCGGATTGTTCGGATTGCAGAGATAAACCGCATCCAAATCCGGTGAAATCTCGTCCAAAATGCGCTCTGTGAGCGCAAAACCGTCCGTTTCCCGCAGATTATGCACCCGAATCTCCGCACCTGAGAGCGTGCGCTCGTACTCCGCAAAGGTCGGTGCGGTGAGCAGCACCTTGCGCGGTTTCAGCACCGCCGCAAGACGGTCGAGCACATCCGCCGCACCGTTGCCGCAGTACAGAAAATCCGGATTGACACCTTCTCTCGCACCGATGGCCTGCCGCGCGGCGCGGCAAAACGGGTCGGGATACTGCGTGCAGTTATCCACAGCCCTGTGCATGGCCGCGCGTACCGCGTCCGGTATGCCGAACGGATTGATGTTCGCGGACAGGTCGAGCGGCGCGAAGCCGTGGCGGTCGATGTAGGTTTGGATATCGCCGCCGTGGACATAATTAAGCATTTTTTCATCCTTTCAAATGCGAGTTTTCTCTCCCGCATAGCATCCTAACTTTTTACGATCAGACGGATTACACAGCACAGCACCAGTGCAAACACGCTTGCCGCCGTCATCAGATCGACCGCTGCGAGAATATCCGTGCGGTCTACACGGCGCATCGGATCACCGAAGGCGGCTTTTTTAACGATTTTGCCGAAGTAGCTGGCATCGCCGCCGAGCTGGATGTGCAGCGCGCCCGCGCACACAGACTCGGTCTGACCGGCGTTCGGACTTTTGTGCTTATTGCGGTCTCTGCGATAAATCCGCAGCGCATTTCGGTTATCGAGATGCAGCATTCCGGCACCGGCGATCATACACAGTGCGGACAGTCTGGCAGGGATAAAGTTGAATAAATCGTCCATTTTTGCCGAAAACTTGCCAAAATACTCGTACTTTTCATTATGATAGCCGACCATGGAATCCAGCGTGTTGACCGCCTTGTACAGCATGCCGAGCGACGCTCCGCCGATGAGCATGAACACGAGCGGCGAGACCACACCGTCCGTCAGGTTTTCAGCCACGGTCTCAACAGCGGCCTTGACAACGCCCTCCTCGGACAGCTCTGCGGTGTCGCGGCCGACGTACCACGCGATGGCCTTGCGGCCCTCCTCGAGCGACTGCTTGACCGCGCCGTAGACATGATAACCGGCGTCCGCAAGGCTTTTTCGTGCGAAAATCATCCAGCAGAACAGCGTTTCGGCGGCAAAACCGAGCCAGAAGTTCACATGATACAGCCAGCGCAAAAAGAAAAACGGCACGGCAAAGCTCACGCCGCAAGTGATGAGCCAGAGTAAAATTCCAGCGAATGTCAGTGACGCAGGCGTTGCGGGAAAGATGCGGCGCAGTACTTTTTCAGCCGCTGAGATGAGTTTTCCGACCGCACATACCGGATGCGGCAATTTTTTCGGGTCTCCGAGCAGCCAGTCGAGCGCGAAGCCGAGCAGCACGGCAAAGGTTATCGTCATGGTTGTTCTCCTTTGATGAATTGCGGCACACCTGCGATCACGCGCACGACTGCGTCTGCTTTCTGTGCCAAAGCACAGCACAGACGACCGACCGATTCGCGCCAGTTTTCGTCCGCACGGTCGATAGGAACGATGCCGCAGCCGATCTCATCGCAGATGATAACGTGTCCGCACAGCGTATCTGCGAGCGACAGCGGATCTTTGTCTTCCTTCAGCATTTTCCGCACGATTTCGTGCAGATTTTCAATTCTCGGCAGGTCTGCATACAGGTTTTCGGCAACTTTTCGTTTCCCCTGATATGCGCCGCCAATGATGAGCACGGTCATAAAATCAGCCCTCCAATCGCTGCTGCCGCAAGCGTGATCAGTTCCGACAGCGAGATGCAGAATCCCGCCAAGTCTCCGGTGACACCGCCGAACACACGGCGGCTTATGTGCTCATGCACAGCATACCACACAACGAGCACGATAACGAGCACTTTCGCCGCAGCAAGCGCGTGCGGCACGCGGCATGCCCACAGACCAAGCAGTACCGCAAACAGAACAAATTCAGCAACTAACATGCGTGATACCGCGCGTTTATCACTGTTTTCTGCAAAGATATGTGCGAGTCCGCTGTCTTTCGCGCACGGTGACGCAACCACCTTGCGGCCGCCCATCGTCCGTGCAAAAGCAAATCCTGTGCATGCCAGCGGAAGAAGCACAGGCCGGTCGTAAATCTGGGTAAAACACCCGACCTCGGCCAGCAGGAATGCCATCAGCCAGAGCGGCCCAAACGCGCCAACGTGCGGGTCCTTGAGAATGTCCAGCCGCTTTTCCCGGTCGCCGAACGAGCACAGCGCGTCGCAGGTATCGCACAAGCCGTCCAGATGAATGCCGCCGGACACCGCCAGAGGAATCAGCGCTGCGATCACAGCGTAAAACACACCTGCTGCGCCGAAATGCATGCAAAATGCGAACCAGAACCACTCTATCGCACCGATCAGCACACCGATGAGCGGCAGGAAGCCAAGTGCCCACCGCATGGTCTGTTTTTCCCAGTTCACCTGCGGAACAGGTATCGCAGAGTACATTGAAAACGCGACCAAAAGTCCGCTGATTACACTTTTCACGGCTGTTTTCCCTCCTTTACCGACAGTAAAATCCCGCACACCGATTCATATACCGCGTCCGCTTTCCCAGTTAATTTCTGGTGCAGTTCTCCTAAAATCCGGATATACTGCATGGTCTCCGGCGGGTACGGCACGCCGTCCGCAAAGATTTCGTTGGAAACGATAACCAGCGTTTCACAGTATTTTTGCAGATTATCCACGCCTGCAACAATGCTGTCGAACGCCGATCCTGCGCCTGCGCCTTCCGGCGCAAACAGCTCGTTTGCCAGCAGATTGCCCAAATCCTCGAGCAAAATTCCGTCGTATCGCCGAGAGAGCCTGAGATTCGCTAAATCAAGTGTTCTCTCCACCGTAGCGAACCCTTTTCCCGCACGAAGCGCCCGATGCCGTGCAATCCGCGCCTCTGCAGACTTGCCGAACGGCTGCATGGTCGCCAGATATAATCGACTCTGTGCTTTTTCACACAGCAGGCGTTCCGCGTGCTCCGACTTGCCCGAAGCCGCTCCGCCGGTCACTAAAATCAGCATTTTCGCTCCCCTTTCTTAATTAGACTTGCAATCCGCTCTGATTTTCGATACAATAACTTTATCCGAGTAAGTTGAGGTAAGGAAAAATGGAGCTGCATTACGATATCACCAAACAGGATTTTATTGATTTTAATTTGAATTATTACAACAATAATGCGATTGTTCAACGCAGCATTCGCACCATGAGAATCGCTACCGCGGCTATTGTCATTCTCGGCGGCAGTGCGCTCATGTACTGGCTGCATACGCTCACGCCGGTTTCCATCGCGGTTTACGTTGCGCTCGCTGCCGTCTGCTTCTGGGGCACACCGTGCTATATGCGTCATAAAATGATCAAAAATATCGAGAAAATCCTCAAGAACGCAAAGAACAAACAGCTTTGCGGACCGAAAACGCTCACGCTGCGTGAAAGCGAATTCGAGCTGTCCGGCGAGAACGAAGATACCGTTTACCAGTATTCGGCCGTTCAGCGCACCGCAACCGATGACAAGCATTATTATATTTTTGTTGATGAATTCTCCGCGGTCATCGTGCCGTTCTCAGCGTTTGAAAACGATGCGCAGAAGCAGGAGTTCTATAACAAAATCACCGCAAATATCGCGGATGAAGCTCTGAAATGCTAAGAATTTGAACCGTAAGCACCGAGTTAACGCTCGGTGCTTTTTGCTGCACACAGTATTCCTGCAAAGAATGCGGGCAGATCGCATTTATCGGCGTTACACACAATATTTATATAAAAATTTGTGCTATCTGTCAGACAAACAACTACTTTTGCGGCTGATATGCCTCCATTCCAATGTCCGCGAAGCTCACCATTTCCCGATATGGCGCCAGTGCCAGGTCCAAAAGTGCCACGCCTGCCGCCGCGCCTGTCCCCTCCCCGAGGTGCATGCCCGCCGTCAGGAACGGCCGCTTACCGAGTGCATCGAGCAGCAGAACGCTCGCCGGTTCGTCCGATCTGTGCGCTGCGACCATAAAATGCACAGACTGCGGGCACAATCGCACCGCGAGAAGCGCCGCCGCACACGAAATCACGCCGTCCAGCACGACCGGAATGCGCTGCGCCGCCGCACCCAAATACAGACCGCACAGACCCGCGATGTCCAAACCGCCGACCTTGTGCAGCACGTCGATCGAGTCATTCGGGTCGGGTTTGTGAAGCGCCAGCGCCGCCTCGATCACCGCTATTTTCCGCTCCAGACCGGCCGTTGACAGACCCGCTCCGCGTCCTGTGACCGCCGCAGCCTCCGCGCCGGTGAGCGCCGCCGTGACTGCCGCACTCGTAGTCGTGTTCCCTATGCCCATTTCGCCGCCAATGAGCAGCGAATATCCCTTTTCGGCACATATTTCCGCCATTTTAATGCCGATTTCGACCGCTTCGATCGCCTCTTTCCGCGTCATGGCAGGCTCATGCGCAAAGTTTGCAGTTCCGCGCCGAACGGAAAATTGCAGCACTTTTTCGCTCTTTATCGGCTGTGCAACACCTATATCGACCGGAAACACGTCCATTCCGAGCGGTTTTGCCATTAGACACACGGTGGACTCGCCGCGGCCCATATTTTCCGCGACCGTAGCTGTCACCTCCTGCCCGCACTGCGTCACGCCCTCCGCGACCACGCCGTTGTCCGCGCAGAAAACTAACGCCGCGCGTCTGGAAATATCCGGCACCGGCTGACCAAGAATACCTGCAAGCTGCACGATCGCATCCTGCAGAAGACCCAGTCCGCCGAGCGGCATGGCAATATTTGCAAAGCGGTTTTGCGCCGCCGTCATGCTTTTCTCATCCAGCGGCCGAATGGCAGAAACAGTCTGTTCAAGTGTCATTTTCCGCTCCTTTCTGCGCATTTTCGGACAAAATTCGCTGCAATTTCAGTTTTCGCACGGAAATACAAATGCGGAAATCCTGCATAGAGCGTGTCCGACGCAAAGCCACAGTCCCACGCGCGCCCGTTTGGCTTGACTGCGCGAAAATCTGTGCCATTGTCCACAGCCTGTGCATAATGGAACTCGTGCACAGGAAATTGTCCACCGGCTTCGCACAGCAGGTTATCACTGTTTGCCGTGAGCGTGACATAACCGAACGGCTGCAGCCTGCGCGTCATGTGCGCCGAAGTCGGCAGCACACCTGCCATTTCCGCGCCGTCGAGCGACTGCAGCAGATAAAGAAATCCGCCGCATTCTGCAACCGTCGGTAAACCGTTTTGAATCGCTTTTTTGATAGAATTTCGCATGATTTCATTCTCTGAAAGCTGTTTTTCGTACAATTCCGGATAGCCGCCGCCAAGGTACAGACCGTCGATATTCTCCGGCAGCCGCTCGTCTGTGAGCGGCGAAAACGGCACAAGCTCTGCCCCCAGCTCGCGCAGCACATCGAAGTTATCCTCATAATAGAAGCAGAATGCGCGGTCCTTCGCTACCGCGATCCGCACCGGAAAATCGGTCACACGAGCGAGCGGCATGTGCGTATCGGTCAGCGGTTTCGCCGTCTGTGCTAATGCACACAACGCGTGGAGGTCAATGCCCTCCTCTGCCGCATCCGCGAGCCGATCAATTTTCTCACGCAGGTCGGACAGCTCGTCCGCCGTCACCAGACCGAGGTGGCGGTCAGGTATTTCGGCCTCCGGAACCGGCGGCAAAAAGCCGAGCACAGGCAGCCCCGCTTTCTCTGCGATTTGTTTGTAAAACGAGTACATTCCTGCGGAAAAGCCGTTTAAAATCACTCCTGCAAGCGTATTTTCCGCAAATGTGCGGAACCCGTGAATCTGTGCCGCAAGCGACAGCGACTGACCCTTAGGCCGCACGATCAGCACCGCAGGCGTACCGGTTGCGCGGGCCAGATGCGCCGCCGAAGCCGTATCCGTTGTACCGGAAACGCCGTCGTAAAAGCCCATGACGCCCTCGATCACGCCGAGACCGTCCGGCTGGATATGCCGCGCAAGCTGACTGCGAATACCGGTCTCGTCCTCGAAAAACAGGTCTAAATTGCGGCTCGGAACGCCCAAAACCGCCGTGTGGAACATCGGGTCGATGTAGTCCGGACCGCACTTGAACGCGCTGAGTTTTACGCCGCGGCGCTGCAGCGCCCGCAGAATCGCGGTCGTGACCGTCGTCTTGCCGCAGCCGCTGCCGGTGCCCGCAAGCAGCAATCTTGGTGCATTATTTTGTGTCATTTGCGGCCCTCCCAGACAGAATAAACACCGGATTGTTCGCAGTCAGCATGGTGTACGCGCCGACCGGCTTGCCGCGCGTGGCCGCCAGCTGCGTGACCTCGATGTCAGCAAATCCCAATTCTTTCAAAGCCGTCTGCGCCGCAAACAACGTCTCGAGCGCAATCGCGTTCACAACCACGCGAACTTCCGGATTTTTCTTCTTAGCAAGTGCCAGAATCTCCCGCATTCTGCCGCCGCTCCCGCCGACGAACACGCAGTCCGGTGCCGGAAGGTTGTCCAGTGCCTCCGGCGCAAATCCTTCAACGATTTTTACATTGTATCCGCCGAGTTTTATGCGGTTTTCGCGCAAGAGCGCGACCGCTTCCGGCTTTCGCTCGACGGCGTAAACCGTGCCGTCACCGGCCTTGCGCGCCAGCTCGAGCGTGACCGCACCGGTGCCCGCACCCACGTCCCAAACCGTGTCGGTCGGTCGGACAGTCAGGCGGTTCACCGACACCCACCGGACCTCTTCCTTGGTCATCGGCACCTTTCCGCGCGTGAGCATTTCATCTCGAATCGGTTCGTTTTTGTTCGCCGCATGCGGGTTTTCGAGCAGCAGAACCGCTAAATCCGAGCACGAAAGCTTCGCGATCTCCGCGGCTGTGCCGTGCACAATCCGCTCATTTTCCGCGCCGAGATTTTCCCCGAGATGAACAGAGAGCGCGCCCAATCCCGCGTCCATAAGGCTGCTGCAAACCGCCTGCGCGTTGTTTTCACCGCCGGTCAGTGCAAATGTTGCCGTATGGTAACTTACGGCACCGAGAATATTTCCTGCGCGACCGTGCAGGCTCTTAAAACACAGATTTTCGTAGGAAATGCCGCATTTCGCGCACATATACTGCATACTGGACAATCCCGGCACGAGTGTTACCCCGCCGTATGGCAGGAGCCGCTCGCGCAGCTTTCCGGCCGCGCTGAAGAATCCCACGTCGCCGGAAACCAACAGCGCCGTGTGCCGGGCATTACCGGAAATTGCCCGCTCAGCCAGCTCTGAGAACGCGCAGACCTCCGCCTTGGGCGACAGCGATGCGAGCCGTTTTGTGGCAAATACTTCCTCTGCGGCTGCAAGCGTGCGGACGGCTTCGCCGGTCAGCGTGTCCGCCGTGCCCATGCCTGCGCCGATGACGAAAAATTCCCGCTGCTGCTTTTCGTTCCGTAAACCGAGCAATTCCATCAAAAATGCCTGCATCTGCGCCTGATTTTTGCCGTTTTCCATACGCGGACGCGCAATGACCAGTACCTTTGCACCGACCTCCTCGGCTGCCGCGACCTTCTCCGCAAAGCCGCCGGACACGCCGGTATCCTTGGTCACGAGGATTTTTGCGCCGGTCTCGCGCAGCAGCGCCGCGTTCATGGCCTGCGAAAACGGACCTTGCATGGCGATGATGTGCGCGCCCGGGAAGCCGAGTGCGGCGCACTTTTCGAGCACCGAGGCGGTCGGCAGCACGCGCGGGAACAGGCGCGTTTGGAAGTCCTGCACCGCCGTGTACGCTTCCAGTTCTTTACTTCCTGTGGTGAGCAGGACCGCGCCCTCGTGCGCGTTCAGCCAGTCCACTGCAGCGGCTGTGTCCAGCACGATTTCGCAGTTGTGATAAGGCAGGGCAGGCCGCAGCAAACGCTCGTAGCGTGCGCCCGATTTCGCGCAGGCCGCCCGCAGATTGTCGGTCACAGCCGCCGCGTACGGATGCGTTGCGTCGATGAGCAGCGTGTCCGAGGTCAATCGCTTTTCCATCTCCTGCTCATCCAAACGGCCCTCGTGAACCGTGATTCCCGCCATCGGCTCCATCACCGCCGCACCATACTCTGTGGCAACGAAAACATCTGCTTGCACGCTATTTTTCGACAAAAACCGGCACAAATCGTGTCCTTCTGTCGTACCGGAGAAAATCATCAGCTTCATACGCCGCGATACCCCCTCGGCGTGACCATGCGGCCGTTCATCACGCGCGTGCGGCTGTTTCCGACAAACACGGTGGTCAGCATATCGACCTGTGTATCACGCAGCTCACCGAGCGTTGTAAGCGTGCAGCTTTCGCCTTCTCGGCCAATGCTGCGCACCAGACCGCAGACAGTCTCCGGCGGTACGATCTCCAGCAGAATATCGCAGGCTCGGCGCAGATGGTCGGTGCGCTTTTTGCTTGACGGATTGTACAGCGCGATGCAGAAATCGCCAGCCGCTGCGCCGCGCAGACGCTGCTCGATCTTGTCCCACGGCGTGAGCAGGTCGGACAGGCTGATGCACGCAAAGTCACACGTCAGCGGCGAGCCGAGCACGGCGCCGCCCGAGCAGGCCGCCGTGATGCCCGGAATAACCTCGACCTCAAGGTTCGGCTCGTGCTCGCATAGCTCGAGCAGCAGGCTCGCCATGCCGTACACACCGGCGTCTCCCGAGGATACAACAGCGACCGTTTTGCCCTGTTTTGCCGCCTCAACCGCCGCTTTGCAGCGCAAAACCTCGCGTGTCATGCCGGATTCGATGCGCTCCTTGCCCGAAATGAGGTTCTCGATCAAATCAAGGTACAGGCCGTAGCCTGCCACGCAGTCACATTTTTCCAGAGCACGCACTGCGCGCAGCGTCATCTGCTCCTCGCCGCCCGGCCCGATGCCGATGCAATACAGCTTCATGCTTCGCCCTCCCGTTCTTCAAACGTCACGCGCCAGTCCGGCACGGCGACAGCCGCCGTCACGCCGTTCTGCGCGAATTTATGCAAGATAAGTGTGCCGTTCTGTGCCGCGCACACAGCCGCGCGTTCGCACACATTATCAACGCCGACGGTCTGCTGCACGAACGCGGACGGTGCAAATTCACCCTTGGCATTCTGCAGCTGCTCGGCCGTAAAGGTACGGAACGGCAGTCCGTGCTTTTCGCAAAACAGCAGCAAACCCGGCTCATTCTGCTTGATATCAATGCTCGCCGCGCCGCAAATCGCCTGCCAGGGCAGTTTTTTCGATGCAAGCGCCGCCTGAACCGTCTGCTCGATGGCCTCCGCGCTCGTACCCTTGCGGCAGCCAATGCCGAGATATGCAATCCGCGGCACGAGATGCAGCGTGTGTGCAAACGGCTGTGCGTCTGTGCGGAATCCAATCGTGAACCCGCTTTCCGCGTCTTTTTTAAGGTCAATATGGGCGGGCAGCAGCCCGTCTACCGGAAAATCCGAGCGAACGCCCACGGTTTCCCCCCTGAGCAGCGCACCGGATACATATTTAATATGTTCCGGCTCCAGGACTGCACAGCTGTGTGCTTTCGCCCAGGTGTCCACGGCGAACACCTGCCGACCGTCGGTCGCGGTGGTGAGCACCGGCACAGCCTGCAGACCTTGCGCAAGTATTTCTGCAATCTTGTTGGCACCGCCCAGATGTCCGGACAGGAGCGGAATCACGAACTTTCCCTGCTCGTCAATGACGATCACCGCCGGATCATAGGCTTTTCCCATCAAATACGGCGCCGCTGCGCGTACCGCGATTCCGGTCGCGCCCACGAACACGATCAGGTCGCAATCGACCATTGCCTGCTGTGCAAAGCGTTTCAGGCTCGTGCCCGAGAGCGACGCATCCGCCGTCCGCGCGTACCGCTCACACCGGAAATTCGGCAGGAGTTTTACCGCCCTTTGCACAGTCTGTGCGCCGCACAGGGTAAAGGATACAAATTTTGCGTGCTTCATCGGCTTGCCTCACGAAATTCGGTCGTAAAAGTCGGGTCGTACAGTTTGGAGCGCTCGTACTCGGTGCCGAGGAACCCGCCCACCGTGATGAGCGCGGTCTTGGTAATGCCCTCTCGCGCACCGGCTTCGGCGAGGTCTGCGACCGTTGTCCGCACGACCTTTTCGTCCGGCCAGGTGGCCTTGTACACGATAGCCGCAGGCGTGTCCGGCGCGTAGCCGCCCGCGATCAGCCGCTCGGACAGGCGCGGCAGCTGACCTGCCGACAGGAAGATGACCATGGTGGCTCCGTGTGCCGCGAACGCCTCGATCTGCTCCTTTTCGGGCACGGGCGTGCGGCCCTCCATGCGCGTCAGGATGACCGACTGGCTCACGTTCGGCAGTGTGTACTCGGCTTTGAGTGCCGCTGCCGCGCCGCAGAACGAAGACACGCCCGGACAGACCTCGTAGGGAATCCCGCGTTTATCCAGCTCGTCCATCTGCTCGCGGTGCGCACCGTACACGCACGGGTCGCCGGTGTGCAGACGCACGACCGTTTTTCCCGCTTTCGCGGCAGGCGCCATCACGGCGATGACCTCCTCGAGCGTCATCTTCGCGCTGTTGTATACCTCGCATCCGTCCTTTTTATACTCCAGAAGTGCCGGATTGACCAGCGAACCGGCGTAAACGATCACATCTGCCTCGCTCAGCAGACGTGCGCCGCGTACCGTGATCAGGTCGGGCGCACCCGAGCCTGCACCCACAAAATAGATCATTCGCTTTGCTCCTTTACCAATATAATAGAGAAATAGCCGCTCGGCTGTTCAAGCGCATCTAAATCTTCGATCAGCCGCTGACCGTCCATGCCGACCCGCTCGATCAGTGCCGCGCTGCCGAGTTCGCCGCGCTGCCGGAGCAGTTCGCGGACCTCCAATACACTCTTTCCGGTCTTCATCAGCACCTTGCTGCCGGAGAGCGCAAGCCCTTCCTCCGCCCTGCCGTGCGTGGCCGGAATGATGTGCAGCATTTCGCCGTCCTCGCACAGGGCGCGTCCCATGGCGGCAGCCGCGGCGCAGAAGGACGGCACGCCGGGCACCAGCTCGGCTGCATAGCCGCGGGCGGCAACACGCCTGTGTACATACCAGTAGGTAGAATACACCGTCGGGTCACCGAGTGTGAGAAACACCACGGTTTTGCCCTCGTCGAGCAGCGCACAGAGCGCGTCTGCCGCCGCGTCGTGGCTGGCGTTCCGCACCTGCTTGTCGTGCGTCATCGGCATATCGAACAGCAGGATCGTCTTGTCCTGCCCGATGTACGGCGAAGCAATATCCAGTGCGGTCTGTCTGCCGTCGGCGGACTTCGGTGCGGCGATGGCATCGCACTCGCGCAGCAGCCGGATCGCCTTGGCGGTCAGCAGCTCCGGATCACCCGGACCGACGCCGACTCCATATAAAATACCCTTCATTGCAGTTTCAACCTCTCACAGAGTGCGCGCGCGCCCGCCGACTCGGCCAGCACGCCGTATTTTCCGGTAAACATGATGAATTCCACGCACGCCTGCCCCTTCATGCGCAGGGCGATGCGGTTTTCCATTTCCCTGCCGATGCGCGACAGGACGGGCTGACGCAGATTCACTTCGTCCAGCAGCTCCACGCACGCGTCCACCGAGATGGCAGCCATCAGTCCTTCGAGTGTTTCGCGCGGTGCGCCGCACAGTGCCGCATGCGCGGTGAAAATCTCCTGCCGTGCGTCTGCGACCGATGAATGCGTGTTCATCACGCCTGCAGCCATCTTGACCAGCTTTCCGGCGTGTCCGACGAGCAGAATCTCCGGATAGCCGCGGTACGCTGCGTGGTCGAACGCCTCACCGATGAAGTTGGAGCACTTGACCGCGCGTTCAAGGTCAAGGCCGAGCGTGTCCCGCGCGAAATCCGCGCCGTAGTTGCCCGGACACAGGAACGCAATGCGCTGTCCCTGCGCGTACAGGCTGTCCAGCTCCAATCGGATGGTGTCCACGAGCGCCTTTTCGCTCATCGGCTCAACGATGCCGCTCGTGCCGAGAATCGAGATGCCGCCGACGATGCCGAGGTGGCCATTGTAGGTCTGGGCGGCAAGTGCCTCGCCGTCCTTCACCGAAATGGTAACGGAAAAGCCGCCACCGTATCCGTTCTGCTGTGCGGCACACTCGACCGCCGCCTTGATCTGCGCCCGCGGGCCGGGATTGATAGCCGCCTCACCGACCGGCATGGCCAGTCCCGGGCGGGTAATCCGACCGACGCCGGCGCCGCCCTCTATGGTAACGCCCTTTTCGATTCGGCGCACGGAAGCCGTGATGCGGACCCCGTTTGTGATGTCCGGATCATCGCCCGCGTCCTTTCGGACGGTGCAGACAGCCGTGTTTCCGCTCATATGCGCGTCCTCGACCGGCAGGCAGAAGGTGATGCCGCCCGGTGTGTGCAGGTGAATCTCCGGCGGCGCGATTCCGGTCAGCAGCAGCACAGCCGCCGCCTGCGAGGCCGCCGCCGCGCACG
>OKSH01000578.1_pt1 | contig 38843 bp, 31 predicted proteins | sample 1601231 | NCBI WGS metagenome assembly OKSH01 (sample SAMEA3541596, study PRJEB24748) | human gut metagenome | biome: human gut; feature: human-associated habitat; material: faeces | place: China | collected 2012
GGGAACGAATGGAAGAAATTACCGGATTCACCGGACTTACAGGCATTTGCCTTTTTGATATAGATTAAGAATGGAAATGGGAATTTCCAGGAATCATAAGATAATTGGGAAAGACAGAGGTTACGTATGAAAAGGTGGATAGCAGCAGGCATATTAATCCTTGCAATGACAGGATGTTCCCGGTATGAACCGGCAAAGGAAATGACCAGAGCCCAGGAGGAGTCTGTGCAGTCTGAGGCATCAGGGGCCCAGAACGGGCAGGAGACCCAGGAGGCAGAGGCGGCTGATTCCCAGGTCATAACCATTTCCACATACCCGCCCAGAAACCCGGTAAAGGTAAAGGGCATCTATGTATCCGCCTATGTGGCCGGTACCGGTGATATGATGGATAAGATCATTGAGGAGATCGACAGGACGGAGCTCAATGCAGTGGTCATTGATGTGAAGGATGACCAGGGAAGGATCACCTATGCCATGGATTCCCCTACGGTAAATGAGATAGGGGCATGCCAGGTTTTTATCCAGGACATGCCTGCGCTTATGGCAAAGCTTAAGGAGCATGGAATCTATACCATAGCCAGGGTGGTGGCGTTCAGGGATCCCTATCTTGCAGAACAGAAGCCGGAATGGAGCCTGCATGTGGGTGACGGCAAGATTTACCGGGATAATAAAGGCCTTGCATGGGTAAATCCTTATAAGAAGGAAGTCTGGGATTATCTGATTGAGGTGGGTAAAAAGGCAGGCGAAGCGGGATTTGACGAGATTCAGTTCGACTATATCCGGTTTGCCGTGGACAGGACCATGAATGATGTTGTTTTTGACGACGCGGATACCCAGGGACGCAATAAGACCCAGGCTATTACGGAGTTCGTAGGCTATGCCCATGATGAGCTGGCAAAGGAAGGACTCTTTGTGTCGGCTGATGTATTCGGCACCATTATGCGCAGCGAAGAGGATGCGGCTGCCGTGGGCCAGGAATATGAGGACATGGCGGAGCAGCTGGATTATATATGCCCCATGATTTATCCATCCCACTACGGGCCGGGAAATTTTGGAATAGAGTATCCGGATACCCAGCCGTATGATACAATATTAAATGCATTGAATGGTTCCAGGGAGCTTCTGGCCGCATCCGCAAAGGAGGATGCGCCGCAGGCCGTGGTAAGGCCGTGGCTTCAGGACTTTACTGCGTCCTATCTGGAACATTATATTAAATATGGCGATGAACAGGTGAGGCAGCAGATACAGGCTGTCTACGATGCCGGCTATGACCAGTGGATTCTCTGGGATGCAGGGGTCAGTTATCACTACGGCGGCCTGCTGACTCCGGAGGAAGCAGAGGAAGAGGACCAGCGTATATCCCAGTCCAGGGCGGCGCTGGAGACGGAGGGGGACGCTGCAGAGAAGGTTCCGGCAGAATCAGTCCCGGCAGAAACTGTCCCGCCAGAGAACGCTCCGGCAGAGACATTCCCGCCAGAGAACGTTCCGCCAGAGACTGTCCCGCCGGCAGGCGCAGCCCGGTAAAACGGCATGCCGGAAAACGAAAAAGCATCTGAATATAGGGCCATATGAAAAGGATGGTGACAGGTATTGTTTGATTTAGAGGAAGAACTGAAGAAACTCCCGGCCAGCCCGGGAGTTTATCTTATGCACAATGACAGGGATGAGATTATATATGTGGGCAAGGCCATCAGCCTTAAGAACCGGGTCAGGCAGTATTTCCAGAGCAGCAGGAATAAGACGGCCAAAATTGAACAGATGGTGTCCCATATTGCATGGTTTGAATATATCCTGACGGATTCCGAGCTGGAAGCCCTGGTGCTGGAGTGCAACCTGATTAAGGAGCACAGGCCGCGGTACAACACCATGTTAAAGGATGACAAAAGCTATCCTTATATCAAGGCAACCATGGGGGAGGATTTTCCCCGCCTTCTGTTTGCCAGGGACATGAAAAAGGACGGCAGAAGCCGTTACTTTGGTCCTTATACCAGCGCCGGGGCTGTAAAGGACACCCTGGATTTAATACACAAATTGTACCGGATCAGGACCTGCAACCGGAATCTGCCAAAGGATACGGGAAAGGAGCGGCCGTGTCTCAATTACCACATCAAGCAGTGCGACGCCCCGTGCCAGGGTTATATTTCCAGGGAGGAATACCAGTCCAACTTTAACCAGGCCCTGGACTTTTTGAACGGCAGATTCGACCCTCTCATAAAGAACCTCCAGGAAAAAATGCAGACTGCCTCTGACAGCCTGGAGTTTGAGCGGGCCATTGAGTACCGGGAGCTGCTAAACAGCGTGAAGCAGGTGGCGCAGAAGCAGAAGATTACCAGCAGCGGCATGGAGGACCGGGACATCGTGGCCATGGCCAGGGATGAGAGAGACGCGGTGGTACAGGTGTTCTTCATCCGGGAGGGCAAGCTGATTGGCAGGGACCATTTTCATATATCGGCTGCCACGGCGGAAAATGAGGGCGAAATTCTGGACAGCTTTGTAAAGCAGTTCTATGCAGGCACACCATTTATTCCAAGGGAACTGTGGCTCCAGCATCCTTTGGGAGATGAGGAGGTCATCAGCCAGTGGCTGTCCGCCAAACGGGGACAGAAGGTGAGGCTGGTGGTTCCGAAAAAGGGAGAGAAGGAACGCCTGGTGGAGCTGGCAGCCAGGAATGCCGCCCTGGTGCTGTCCCAGGATAAGGAACGGATTAAGAAAGAGGAGCTTCGCACCATCGGGGCCATCAACCAGATTGGAGAGCTTATTGGAATCGGGGGCATCCGGCGCATGGAGGCGTACGATATCTCCAATACCAGCGGCGTGGAGTCCGTGGGTTCTATGGTGGTTTACGAGGACGGCAGGCCAAAGCGCAGCGATTACAGAAAATTCCGCATCAAGACAGTCCAGGGTCCCAATGACTATGCGTCCATGGAAGAGGTGCTGACGCGCAGGTTTTCTCACGGTATGAGGGAGACAGAGGAGCTGAAGGAAAAGGGCGCCGATTTAAGCATGGGAAGTTTTACCAGGTTTCCGGACCTGATCATGATGGACGGCGGCAGAGGCCAGGTAAACATTGCTCTGGAGGTCCTTGATAAGCTGGGACTTTCCATTCCGGTGTGCGGTATGGTGAAGGATGATAACCACAGAACCAGGGGACTCTACTATAATAATGTGGAGATTCCCATTGACCGTCACTCCGAAGGGTTCAGGCTTATCACCAGGATTCAGGATGAAGCTCACCGTTTTGCCATTGAATACCACAGGAGCCTTAGGGGAAAGGGGCAGGTAAAATCCATACTGGACGACATTCCGGGTATCGGGCCGGCCAGAAGAAAGGCCCTTATGCGCCATTTTAAGGATATAGAGGCGGTGAGAAGCGCTTCCGTGGAAGAGCTGGAGCAGACGCCGCAAATGAACCGCAGGTCGGCTGAATCCGTATACCGCTTTTTCCATGGGGATAAGGAAAGTGACCGGACCGGAGGCCAGGCCGCACTGCAGGCCAATGAAAAGTCCGGCACCTGCGCAGACCCGGATGACAGGGCGGAAACGGACTTCCAAATTATGGAAACACAATGATAAAAATACATGACAACCGAACTAAATTATGATAGTATGATAGAAGTTAAACGAGAAGCGAAACCAGGTCAAGGGGGTATTATCATGCATGGAGTAACCATATCGGAATTAATCAAGAAGATGAAGCTTAAAAACACCACGCCGGAGATTGACACGGACAAGATTGTGCTGACGCATCCGGATGTGAACCGTCCGGCCCTGCAGCTCACGGGATTCTTTGATCATTTTGACAGGGAGCGGGTTCAAATCATCGGATACGTGGAGCAGGCATATATTAATACCATGGACCAGGAGCAGAAGCGCCGGATGTACGATAAGCTCACATCCAGCCAGATTCCATGTCTGGTGTTCAGCCGCGACCAGGAGCCGGATGAGGACCTTTTGGAATTCTGTAATTACTATGGCGTTCCCTGCCTTGTGTCTGATAAGACCACCTCTGCCCTGATGGCAGAAATCATCCGCTGGCTCAACGTAAAGCTGGCTCCCTGTATCAGTATCCACGGCGTGCTGATTGATGTATTCGGTGAAGGTGTGCTGATTATGGGAGAAAGCGGCATCGGCAAGAGCGAGGCTGCCCTGGAACTGATTAAGAGGGGACACCGTCTGGTGACGGATGACGTGGTGGAGATACGCAGGGTCAGCGATGATACCCTGATTGGAAGCGCCCCTGACATCACCAAGCATTTTATCGAACTGCGGGGCATCGGCATCATTGATGTAAAGACCCTGTTCGGTGTGGAGAGTGTTAAGGATACCCAGTCCATTGACATGGTTATCAAGCTGGAGGACTGGAGCAAGGATAAGGAATACGACAGGCTGGGCCTGGAAGACCAGTACACCGAGTTTTTAGGCAACCAGGTGGTCTGCCATACCATTCCCATCCGTCCGGGACGCAACCTGGCTATTATCGTGGAGTCCGCGGCCGTCAACTACCGCCAGAAGAAGATGGGCTATAATGCAGCCCAGGAGCTGTACAACCGGGTACAGGCCAATTTGGGAAAGGGCCAGGAAAATTAGTCGTAAGCGAGGAATGTATTTTGAATCTGGAACATATGTTGAAAGAGGTGCTTGTATCAGAAGGCGCGGTGTGCCGTTTCATGGAACCCATGAGCAGCCACACCACCTTCCGCATCGGGGGGCCGGCTGAAGCCTATGTATGCCCCGGCAATGAAGAAGAGCTGGGGAAGGTCATCTGTCTGTGCAGGGAACATGACATTCCCTGGAGCGTACTGGGGAATGGCAGCAATCTCCTGGTCAGCGACAGGGGAATAAAGGGCGTGGTCATTGCCATGGAAGGAAACTGGTGTTATGCAGGGGCAGAGGGAAGCGTTATACGCGCCGGGGCAGGTGAACTGCTGGGCCGTGTGGCCCGTGTGGCCCTGGACCACTGCCTGACCGGTATGGAATTTGCCGCAGGCATACCCGGCAGCGTAGGCGGTGCCCTGGTGATGAACGCGGGGGCCTATGGCTCTGAGATAAAGAATATCCTCAAATCAGCCAGGGTCATGACAAATGAGGGAGAGGTGCTGGAGCTTTCCGTGGATGAGCTGGAGCTGGGATACCGCACCAGCTGTATCCCCGGCAGGGGATATACGGTGCTGGAGGCATCCTTTCAGCTGGAACCGGGGGACGGGGCAGCCATTGAGGCCCGGATGAAGGAACTGGCAGCCAGACGGAGGGAGAAACAGCCCCTGGAATATCCCAGCGCAGGCAGCACCTTCAAACGTCCCCAGGGATATTTTGCGGGCAAGCTCATTGAGGATGCCGGCCTCAGGGGATACGGCATGGGCGGTGCCAGGGTATCGGAGAAGCACTGCGGTTTTGTGATCAACGGGGGAAACGCCACTGCGTCCGATGTCATGGCCCTGTGCGGACATATCAGAAAGACAGTGCTGGAACAGTCCGGCGTGGAGCTTGAGATGGAAGTGAAGCGCTGGGGGGAATTTTGACCTTTAATGCTAATTTTACGTAACTGAGGTGGATGGATGAAGCTTGTAATTGTAACCGGAATGTCCGGGGCAGGCAAGACAATTGCACTGAAAATGCTGGAGGATATGGGCTTTTACTGTGTGGATAACCTGCCCATATCCCTGGTGGATAAATTTGCCCAGCTGGCAGCGGCCGGCAGCGATATCAGCCAGGCCGCCCTGGGCATAGACATCCGCAGCGGTGAGGAACTGAACCAGCTGGATGCTGTTCTAAGGGGATGGAGGGAACTGGGGATGGATTACCAGATTCTGTTCCTGGATGCCAATGACGGAGTCCTGATTAAGCGGTACAAGGAAACACGCCGCAGCCATCCCCTGGCCGGGACAGGCAGGCTGGACAAGGGAATTGAAAAGGAGAGGGTCAAGCTGGCTTTTCTCAAAAAGGACGCGGATTTCATCATTGACACCAGCAAGCTCCTTACCAGGGAGCTGCGGCAGGAGCTGGAAAAGATATTCCTCAAACACCAGGAGTACTGCAACATGTTTGTCACGGTTCTTTCCTTTGGCTTTAAGTACGGCATTCCGGAGGATGCGGACCTGGTTTTCGACGTGCGTTTTCTGCCCAATCCCTACTATTCGGAGGACCTGCGCCTGCTGACAGGGGAGGACCAGTCTGTCCGGGATTATGTGATGCAGGGAGGCACCTGCGCCCAGTTTCTGGACAAGCTCTATGACATGATGGATTTCCTCCTGCCTAATTATATCAATGAAGGAAAGAATCAGTTAGTGGTGGCAGTTGGCTGCACCGGAGGCAAGCACCGCTCCGTGACGGTTGCCAGGGCTCTTTGCGCCCACCTGACTGCCAGGGCCGAATACGGCATTAAAATAGAACACAGGGACATCGACAAAGACAATAAAAGGAAGTAGCGGACATGTCATTTTCTTCCAGCGTAAAAGACGAGCTGTCCAGGCAGATGCCTGGGGCGCGCCACTGCCAGATAGCAGAGACAGCAGCAATCCTGAGTCTGTGCGGAAGGGTAAAGATATCAGCCTCAGACCATTTTTGGATTGAAATCCATACGGAAAATGTGGCAGTTGCAAGAAAGTACTTTACATTATTGAAAAAAACATTTAATATAAGAACTGATGTCTCGATTCGCAGTGGAATAAATCCCGGACGGAGCAGGACATACATCGTAGCAGTCAGGGAACATGAGGAAGCCCTCAAGGTCCTGCAGGCAGTGAAGCTCATCAATTCCCAGGGGGAAATTGGTGAAAACCTTTCCCTGATCCGGAATGTGGTGCTTCAGAATGCCTGCTGCAGACGGGCTTTCATACGTGGCGCCTTCCTGGCGGCCGGTTCCATCAGCGCCCCGGAGAAGTTCTACCACTTTGAAATCGTGTGTCCCACCGAGCCAAAGGCGGAGCAGCTTAAAAACATCATTGCCACCTTTGATATCGAGGCCAAAATAGTGCCCAGGAAGAAGTACTATGTGGTCTATATCAAGGAGGGCAGCCAGATTGTGGACATCCTTAATGTGATGGAGGCCCCGGTATCCCTTATGGAGCTGGAGAATATCCGCATTGTCAAGGAGATGAGGGGCAGCGTAAACCGCCAGGTCAACTGCGAGACTGCCAATATCAATAAGACTGTGTCAGCTGCGGTGAAACAGATAGAAGACATCCGTTTCATTCAGTCTGTTGCCGGTCTTTCGGGTCTGCCTGAGAGTCTTCAGGAGATGGCCCGCATACGGCTGGAACGGCCGGAGGCGACCTTGAAGGAATTGGGGGAGGCCCTGGAACCGCCTGTGGGTAAATCAGGCGTGAACCACCGTTTGAGGAAATTAAGCCTTGTGGCTGAGGAACTGCGGCAGCAGTATCCAGACCGTAATACATCAAGTTTGCAATAGTTTTATCAAGTACGAATCAGTACGGGCACCTGAATGGCAGTCGGGATGCGGCCAGATTGGAACATGACCATTGGAACGTATCAGGGGCTGTGAACCATTCAAAGGAATGAGGAGGATTATTATGGTAAAGAAATTGATTACAGTTGAATTGGCATCAGGACTTGAGGCGAGACCGGCAGCTATGCTTGTGCAGGTAGCCAGTCAGTACGAAAGCGCGATTTACCTGGAAGCAGAGGCAAAGCGTGTGAATGCCAAGAGCATCATGGGAATGATGACTCTCTGTCTGACCGCAGGTGAATCCATTTTGGTGGAAGCCGACGGAAAAGATGAGGAGGCAGCTGTAACTGAAATTGAGAAGTATCTGAAAAACCAGTAACTACCAGTCCGTTTGTTTGGAGAGATAGATAATGGGAATCAGGCAGGACTTGCCTGGTTCTCTTTTCTTTTATCTGTATTTATGATAAACTGTTACTCGAATGATACCGCAAGGATAAGGAGAGAATAGGGAATGGCATTTACCCATTTGCACGTCCATACGGAATACAGCCTTTTGGACGGCTCCTGTAAAATCAGGGAGCTGACAGCCAGGGCAAAGGAGCTTGGCATGGACAGCATGGCTGTCACGGACCATGGCGTGATGTATGGAGTCATTGATTTTTATAAAGCTGCCAGGGAGGCCGGCATCAAGCCCATACTGGGATGCGAGGTCTATGTGGCCCCGGGCTCCCGCTTTGACAGGGAGACGGTAAGCGGTGAGGACCGTTATTACCACCTGGTGCTGCTGGCAGAGAACAACAAAGGTTATGAAAACCTGATGAAAATTGTGTCCAAGGGGTTTGTGGACGGATTTTACTATAAACCCAGGGTGGACTATGAGGTGCTGCGGACCTACCATGAGGGGATCATTGCCCTCAGCGCCTGTCTGGCAGGGGAGGTGCAGCGCTGCCTGACCAGGGGAATGTATGAGGAGGCAGTCAGGGCATCTGAAAAGTATGTGGATATTTTCGGAAAGGACAACTTCTTCCTGGAGCTCCAGGACCACGGCCTGCCGGACCAAAAGCTGGTAAACCAGGGGCTTATGCGCATGAGCAGGGATACGGGCCTTAAGCTGGTGGCCACCAACGATATCCACTACACCTTTGCCGAGGATGAGAAGGCCCATGATATCCTTTTGTGCATCCAGACCGGCAAGAAGGTGGCGGATGAGGACAGGATGCGCTACGAGGGGGGACAGTACTACTGTAAGTCCGAGGAGGAAATGCGGGCTCTGTTCCCCTATGCGCCTGAGGCCATTGAAAACACCCATATGATAGCGGAGCGCTGCAATGTGGAGATTGAGTTCGGGGTTACCAAGCTTCCTAAGTATGAGGTGCCTGAGGGTTTTGACTCCTGGAGCTACTTAAACCATCTGTGCCGGGAGGGCTTTAAGACCCGCTATCCGGACGATGACGGCACACTGAGCAGCCGGCTGGACTATGAGCTGGATGTCATCCGCTCCATGGGATACGTGGATTATTTCCTGATTGTGTGGGATTTTATCAACTATGCCCGATCCCAGGATATCATCGTGGGGCCTGGGCGGGGATCCGCTGCCGGGAGTATTGTGAGCTACACACTGGGAATCACCAACATAGACCCGGTGCGCTATAATCTTCTCTTTGAGCGTTTCCTGAACCCGGAGCGCGTGTCCATGCCCGATATTGATATTGACTTTTGTTACGAGCGGCGCCAGGAGGTAATTGACTACGTGGTGCGCAAGTACGGCAAGGACCAGGTGGTGCAGATTGTCACCTTTGGTACCCTGGCTGCCAAGGGTGTTGTCCGGGATGTGGGGCGTGTGCTGGATTTGCCCTACTCCCTGTGCGACACCATTGCCAAGATGATTCCAGGGGATCTGGGGATGACGCTGGATAAGGCCCTGACCATGAATCCGGATCTTAAGAAGGCCTACAATGAAGATGAGCAGGTCCATTATCTCATCGACATGTCCAGGCGTCTGGAGGGACTGCCCAGACATACATCCATGCATGCGGCCGGGGTAGTGATTGGCAGCCGGTCCATTGACGAGTTTGTCCCTCTGTCCAGGGCCTCTGACGGCACCATCACCACCCAGTTTACCATGACAACCATCGAGGAGCTGGGACTTCTCAAAATGGATTTTCTGGGGCTGCGGACCCTGACGGTTATCCAGAACGCGGTGCGGCTGGCTGAGAAGGATTACGGCATAACCATTGACATTGACCACATTGATTTTGATGATAAGAAGGTGCTTGAATCCATCGGAACAGGCAGGACCGAGGGCGTGTTCCAGCTGGAAAGCGCGGGGATGAAGAGCTTCATGAAGGAGCTTAAGGCGGAGAACCTGGAGGATATCATAGCAGGCATCTCCCTGTACCGTCCGGGCCCCATGGATTTTATACCCAAATATCTGAAGGGCAAGAACGACAGGGCTTCCATCACCTATGACTGCCCCCAGCTGGAGCCCATATTAAGCCCCACCTATGGATGTATCGTGTACCAGGAGCAGGTTATGCAGATTGTGCGTGATTTGGCCGGATACACCATGGGACGCAGCGATCTGGTGCGCCGCGCCATGAGTAAGAAAAAGACGTCGGTTATGGAGAAGGAGCGCCAGAACTTTGTCTACGGCAGCCAGTCGGAAGGGGTTAAGGGCTGTGTGAACAATGGGATTGACGAGAAGACCGCAAACCACATCTACGATGAGATGATTGACTTTGCAAAATACGCCTTCAACAAGTCCCACGCAGCGGCTTACGCTGTGGTGTCCTACCAGACAGCTTATCTGAAATACTATTATCCCAGAGAGTTTATGGCCGCCCTCATGACATCGGTCATGGACAATGTAAGTAAATTTTCCGAGTATGTGCTGACCTGCCGCCGTATGATGGGGATTCCCGTGCTGCCGCCGGATATCAACGAGGGCGAGAGCGGCTTCTCCGTGTCAGGGGACGCTATCCGTTACGGCCTGTCCGCCATCAAGAGCGTGGGCAAACCCGTGACAGAGGTAATCCTGGCGGAGAGGGAGAGAAACGGTCCCTTCCGTTCCATGGAGGATTTTGTGGGACGCATGAGCATGAAGGAAGTAAACAAGAGAACCCTGGAAAATTTCATCAAGTCAGGCGCCCTGGATACCCTGCCCGGAACCAGGCGCCAGAAGATGGCGGTGGCGCCCACCATGCTGGAGGAAAAGGCCAGGGAGAAAAAATCCATGTTTGAGGGGCAGTTAAGCCTTTTCGACATTGCGGGTGAGGAAGACAGAAACGAATTCCAGATTACATTTCCGGATGTGGGGGAATACTCAAAGGATGAGCTTCTTGCCTTTGAGAAGGAAATACTGGGAGTCTATATCAGCGGCCATCCCCTGGACGACTATGAGGAGACGTGGAGAAGGAACATAACAGCCACCTCAGCCCAGTTTATGGTGGATGAGGAGACGGACGCGGCAGGGGTGGCGGACGGATCCAGGGCTGTCATCGGCGGACTGGTGGCAGGCAAGACCGTAAAGACCACCAGGACCAACCAGCTTATGGCTTTCATAACCCTGGAGGACCTTCTGGGACCGGTGGAGGTCATTGTGTTCCCAAGGGATTACGAGGCCAACCGGGACCTTTTTACCGAGGATTCCAAGCTGTTCATCAGGGGAAGGGTGTCCATCGGAGACGATCCGGTGGGAAAGCTGGTGTGCGAGCAGGTGATTCCCTTTGACAGTATACCCAAGGAGCTGTGGCTCCAGTTCCCGGATATGGAGACGTATCAGTCCGGGGAGCAGCGTCTGCTCACCTCTCTGCGGTCCAGCGAGGGAAAGGACCGGGTGGTCATTTATCTCCAGAAGGAGAGGGCCAAGAAAGTCCTTCCGGCCAACTGGAATGTACAGGTTACGCCCGGGCTTTTGGAAGAGCTGGGGAGGGGACTTGGTGAAAAAAATGTCAAAGTCGTAGAAAAAGGTCTTGAAAAGCTGGGGAAAATGAATTAGAATAGCGTTGGATATAGATGAGAGAATGAATGATTGAGAGCGATGTCAGCACAGAAGAAATGTATGTGCTTAATACAAGGAGGTAAATTGCTATGGCAAAGGCAGTGAAAACCATTGGAGTACTTACCAGCGGAGGCGACGCGCCGGGAATGAACGCGGCCATCCGCGCGGTTGTAAGGACTGCTATCAATAAGGGCCTTAAGGTAAAGGGCATCATGCGCGGATACGCAGGCCTGCTGGAGGAGGAAATCGTGGACATGGAGTCCACCAGCGTGTCTGACATCATCAATCGGGGCGGCACCATCCTTTACACTGCAAGATGTAAGGAGTTCACCACAGCGGAAGGCCAGCAGAAGGGCGCTGATATCTGCCGCAAGCATGGCATTGACGGAATGGTGGTCATCGGAGGAGACGGTTCCTTCAGAGGCGCGGGAAAGCTGTCCTCCCTGGGTATCAATACAATCGGCCTTCCGGGAACCATTGACCTGGATATTGCCTGTACCGATTATACCATTGGTTTTGACACGGCTGTCAACACGGCCATGGAAGCAATTGATAAGATTCGTGATACTTCCACATCCCATGAGCGGTGCAGCATTGTGGAGGTTATGGGGCGCAACGCCGGATACATCGCGCTGTGGTGCGGCATTGGAAACGGCGCGGAGGATATTCTTCTTCCGGAGCGCTATGACGGCAACGAGCAGGCCCTGATTAACCGGATTATCGACAACCGCAGGCGGGGCAAGAAACACAACATCATTATCAATGCAGAGGGAATCGGCCATTCCGGTTCCATGGCAAAGCGCATTGAGGCTGCCACGGGCATCGAGACAAGGGCCACCATCCTGGGCCACATGCAGCGCGGCGGAACGCCTACCTGTAAGGACAGGGTATATGCCTCCATCATGGGAGCCAAGGCAGCAGAGCTTCTGGCCGCAGGCAAGAGCAACCGCCTGGTAGCCTATAAGCACGGTGAGTTTGTGGATTTCGATATCCAGGAAGCCCTGAATATGACAAAGGACATCCCGGAAGAGCAGTATGAGATTGCCAAGATGCTGATTCGCTAGTCCGGTACGTGAGAACATAAACGACGATAGAATGGAAAGTCCGCCGCCTGTCACAGGCAGCGGACTTTTGTGGAGAGATGAGATGAAGGATACAACAGTGCTTTGCGGAGCCAATTCCTATGAACAAAAATATTATTTTAACCAGGATTTCAAATCCCTGCCCCAGTCCATAAGAGACGAGCTCCAGATCATGTGTGTGATGTATACAGAGGATGTGGGCGGCGTGCTTACCATGGAATTTGACGAAAGGGGAAACCTGGAATTCAGGGTGACCTCGGAGGAAACGGATTATCTCTTTGACGAGATAGGAAGCGTCCTTAAAATCAAGCAGTACCAGGAAGAGAAAAAAGAAATGCTGGAAGCGCTGGAACTGTATTACAGGACATTTTTCCTGGGCGAGGACATAGATATAGAGGATGACGGGGAAGATTAAATGAAACTTAGGATTGGAAACACAGTTCTTGAGAATAATGTAATACTGGCGCCCATGGCGGGCGTCACGGATCTGCCCTTTCGGGTGCTGTGCCGGGAACAGGGAGCTGGCTGCGTGGTGACGGAGATGGTCAGCGCAAAGGCGGTTCTGTACAACAACCGAAACACCAGGGAGCTGCTGCAGATTGACCCGGACGAGCGCCCCGCCGCCGTGCAGCTCTTTGGCTCAGAACCGGATATTATGGCGGAGATTGCGGCCAGGCTGGAGGAAGGACCCTATGATTAAATTGACGTGAACATGGGATGCCCTGTGCCGAAAATCGTCAACAACGGCGAGGGATCCGCGCTGATGAAGAATCCGGAACGGGCAAAGGAAGTGCTGACCGCCATGGTGAAAGCGGTGAAAAAGCCCGTGACTGTGAAATTCCGCAAGGGGTTCAACGACCTCTCTGTCAATGCCGTGGAATTTGCTAAGATGGCGGAAAGCTGCGGCGTTGCCGCTGTGGCTGTCCATGGGCGCACCAGGGAGCAGTATTATTCAGGAAAGGCGGACTGGGACATCATCCGTCAGGTGAAGGAGGCGGTACGGATCCCTGTCATTGGAAACGGGGATATCTTTACGCCGGAGGACGCCGGCAGGATGCTTAAGGAGACAGGATGCGACGGCATTATGGTGGCCAGGGGAGCCAAGGGGAATCCGTGGCTGTTCGGCCGGATTAACCACTATCTGGATACAGGGGAGGTCTTTCCGGGCCCGTCCATGGCTGAGATAAAGGCCATGATTCTGCGGCACGGCCGGATGCTGGTACAGTTCAAGGGAGAAGGGGTTGCCATGCGGGAAATGAGGGGCCATATGGCCTGGTATACAAAAGGAATGCCCCACTCAGCCACACTGAGGAATGAAATCAACCAGGTGGAGACATTGGAGGGTTTCGTGGAGCTTCTGGACAGGAAAATCCAATCTTGACAATGGACACATTTTCCTATATAATACTCAGAATGTGTGGACATTAAGAATGATACTCAAGTGAAATCAACATAAAGTAAGAATTAAAGGAAGGAAGCGGGTAAGATGGCAGATAAGAAACACATTTTGACATATGCCGGACTCAAACAGTACGAGGATGAACTGCAGAATCTGAAAGTTGTCAAGAGAAAAGAAGTTGCGCAGAAGATTAAGGAAGCAAGAGAGCAGGGCGATTTGTCCGAGAATGCAGAGTATGATGCAGCCAAGGATGAGCAGAGGGACATTGAGCTGCGTATCGAGGAACTGGAGAAGCTTCTTAAGAACGCCGAGGTCGTAGTAGAGGATGAAATCGACCTGGATAAAATTAATATCGGATGTAAGGTAAAGCTTCTGGATGTGGAGTATGACGAAGAGATGGAGTTCTATATCGTTGGTTCCACCGAGGCCAACAGCCTGCAGAATAAGATAAGCAATGAGTCACCGGTAGGCCGTGCCCTGATTGGCAAGGTTGTGGGTGACTGCGTAGACGTGGAGACCCAGGCAGGGGATATCCAGTATAAGGTGCTGGAAATCCAGAGGGTTTCATAAATCTGACACAAAGGAGTTAAGGACGTGGGAGAACAGCAGAAGGTTAATCAGGCAGATACAGATTTAAATCATGTGCTGAAGGCGCGCAGGGATAAGCTGGCGGAGCTTCAGACAGCTGGAAAGGACCCTTTCCAGATTACAAAATATGATGTGACTGCCCACAGCATGGATATCAAGGATAGCTATGAGCAGTGGGAGGGGAAGGAAGCAGCCATTGCTGGCCGTATGATGTTCAAACGTGTCATGGGCAAGGCTTCTTTCTGTAATGTACAGGATTTAAAAGGCAGCATCCAGGTTTATGTGGCAAGGGACAGCGTGGGTGAGGAGTCTTATAAGGATTTCAAGAAAATGGACATCGGCGATATCGTGGGTGTGAAGGGAACTGCCTTTACCACCAAGACAGGCGAGATATCCATTCATGCCACAGAGGTGACCCTTCTTTCCAAGAGCCTTCAGGTGCTTCCTGAGAAGTTCCATGGCCTGACAGATACGGATATGCGTTACCGCCAGCGCTACGTGGACCTGATCATGAACGCAGAGGTGAAGGATACCTTCATCAAGCGTTCCAGGATACTGGCTGCCATCCGCAAATATCTGGGCGGAGAGGGCTTTATGGAAGTGGAGACCCCTATGCTGGTTTCCAATGCTGGCGGCGCTGCCGCAAGGCCTTTTGAGACCCATTTTAATGCCCTGGATGAGGATCTAAAGCTTCGTATATCCCTGGAGCTTTATCTGAAGAGGCTTATTGTAGGCGGACTTGAGAGGGTTTATGAAATTGGGCGTGTATTCCGCAACGAGGGTCTGGATACCAGGCACAACCCGGAGTTCACCCTGATGGAGCTGTATCAGGCTTATACGGATTACAACGGAATGATGGACCTGACCGAGAAGCTGTACCGTTTTGTGGCTCAGGAGGTGCTTGGTACCACCACCATTACTTATAAAGGCGTGGAGATGGATTTAGGCAAGCCTTTTGCCCGCATCACCATGGTGGACGCGGTAAAGAAGTATGCCGGAGTTGATTTTGACCAGATTCATACCCTGGAGGAGGCAAGAGCCGTTGCCAAGGAAAAGGGAGTGGAGTTTGAGGGGCGCCATAAGAAGGGCGACATCCTGAATCTGTTCTTTGAGGAGTTTGCAGAGGAGCACCTGGTTCAGCCTACCTTTGTTCTGGACCATCCGGTGGAGATTTCACCTCTGACCAAGAAAAAGCCGGGCAATCCCGATTATGTGGAGCGCTTTGAGTTCTTTATGAACGGCTGGGAGATGGCCAACGCCTACTCTGAGATCAATGATCCCATTGACCAGAGGGAGCGGTTTAGGGCACAGGAAGAGCTTCTGGCCCAGGGCGATGAGGAGGCCAACCACACGGATGAGGACTTCTTAAACGCTCTGGAGGTGGGCATGCCTCCGACAGGAGGAATCGGATTCGGTATTGACCGTATGGTCATGCTGCTGACGGATTCACCGGCCATCAGGGATGTGCTGCTGTTCCCCACCATGAAGACACTGGGCGGTTCCGATGGAGCGAAAAAGGTGGAAAAGGCAGCTTCGGCAGAAGTGAAAACAGAAGCAAAACCGGCAGAAAGAATTGATTTTTCCAACGTAAAAATTGAGCCGCTGTTTGAGGAAATGGTGGATTTTGAAACCTTTGCAAAGTCTGATTACCGTGCCGTAAAGATAAAAGACTGTGCCCCAGTGCCCAAGAGTAAGAAACTTTTACAGTTTACCTTAGATGATGGTTCAGGCACAGACCGCACGATTTTAAGCGGAATTCATGAGTATTATGAGCCGGAAGACCTGATTGGAAAGACAGCGATTGCGATTGTGAATCTGCCGCCCAGAAAGATGATGGGCATTGATTCCTGCGGAATGCTGATCTCTGCGGTTCATGAGGAGGACGGACATGAAGGACTTCATCTCCTGATTGTAGATGACCATATTCCGGCGGGTGCGAAGCTGTATTAAAGTCCATATTAAGTGTTCGGGTAATGGCCGGGGCGGGATTTGCGAAAATCCTGCCCCGGCTTATTGCGTTACAAAACGCACTTTTTATTAAGACAATCCGGCTCCCTCCTGTTATAATAAAATGAACCAGACCAGGAGGTGGCAGAATGAAGAATCAAAAGCATACAGTGAGAAAGGTCATTGATTATATTGAGGAACACCTGGAGGAGGAGCTGAATCTGGAGCAGATAGCGGAGCATGCAGGTTATTCCAGGTTCCATCTGAACCGGATATTCATGGATGAGACGGGAGGCACGATTCATAAATATGTGCAGGAGCGCAGGCTTACCATGGCGGCGGAGAAGCTGGTGGATACGGATATGGACATCACGCAGATAGCCTACGATGTCGGGTACCAGTCCCAGCAGGCATTTTCTCTCGCATTTAAACAGGTATATTTATGTCCGCCCGGAGCGTACAGAAAAAGGGGGATTTATCAGCCTGCAAAGAAACGGATTCAAATGCATCAAGCCTCCTGTTTTACAGTATATGGGGTTTGTGACAGAATGGGAGGGATTGCAGCGTGAGTACCATACCTTATGTGATTGAACAGACAGGAAGAGGAGAGAGAAGCTATGATATATATTCCAGGCTTCTGTCGGACCGTATTATCTTTCTGGGCGAGGAGGTCAGCGACACTTCCGCCAGCCTTATTATAGCCCAGCTGCTGTTTCTGGAATCCACGGATCCGGACAAGGATATCCAGCTGTACATCAACAGTCCGGGAGGTTCTGTGACAGCTGGCTGGGCTGTATATGATACCATGCAGTATATTAAATGCGACGTTTCAACTATCTGCCTTGGACTGGCAGCCAGTTTCGGGGCCTTTTTGCTGGCAGGAGGAGCACATGGAAAACGCATGGCCCTTCCCAATTCCGAAATCATGATACACCAGCCCGCCATGCACGGAAATGGAATCCAGGGCCCTGCCAGCGACATTAAAATCATGTCGGATTACATGCAGAAAAGCAGGCAGCGTTTAAACCGTGTTCTGGCGGTGAATACAGGCCGCTCCGAGGAGGAAATAGCCAGGGATACAGAGCGGGATAATTTTATGAGCGCGGAGGAGGCATTGGAGTATGGGCTGATTGATTCTATCCTTACAAGGCGGTAATAACTTTAAAATATAATAGATTATATATAAGCGCAGGCACTGTGCTGTGATACTCCTCCGGGGAGGCACAGAAGCCTGCGCTTTTGTTGTGTCTGAACCCCATCCTTATACCTCTGCGGAGAGTCCGTACGCAACCCCGCATAAAGTATCAATGCCGGAAGAATGCCCAATGTCTGAGAATACGTTTAAAATCCTATCGGCAGAGGGAAGGTCTGTCAGGCTGTTGACAGCCAGGCTGAAATGGTGCTGCACAGAGCAGTCCAAAAAGGCGCGGCTGATATCATTGGTATCAAACCGGCGGGAAGTTATCTCCCGGCAGAGAGCGTGCGCAAATGGATGGTTTTCCTCTCCGCGCAGGATGAGTCCTGCCAGCACCCCGCACAGAAAATCATCACCGCTTGGCGTAAGGCCTATTCCCAGTCCTATGAGTCCTGCCAGGTGTTTGGCAGCATCTCCGTACAAATGCTGTTCCAGACATTCGCTGCATTGGAGGATTCGGCTTCCGGCTGCGGCCAGAATTAGGCTGTATTCCTCTTTGCCTTTCATTGTCTGGTCCTCCGTGGAATCGCAGAACAGAAGACGGAATATACCGGCCTGCGAGCTGGCGACGGCCTGCCGGACCCGTGAGAGAAGCTCTTTGCAGGGAAACGGCCCGGGCGGGCAGGTTAACCGGGTGCAGCAGACTTTTTTCGGCCGGCACCAAAAATCCACTGTGTGTCCCGGAGAGGATATTATAATTCGGCTGCCGGCAATGGACACCTGCTGGCCTGGTTTAACCGGTAGAACTTCAAAAGCCCTGACATCCATGTCTGTTATGATGCTGATAGGAGACATGGGAGAGGATGCGGCCTGCAGGGCCAGAAGGCGCTCTCCTGCCTGAAGATTCACTGTTTTTTTGTAGACAGAGTGGACCGTCCAGAAACGGCACTCCTCCAGCTGCTGTGCTGCGTAGGCGGCAATGGCGGTGATGGTAGGATACATTTGCTTTCTCCCTGTGCTATGCTGTTTATTGCACTTATGACAATGCTTCAACAATAAATTTTACCAGATTATCGAAAAAAACACAAAAACAAATTTCAAAATAATATAGTTTTATACATGATAGACAAAAAAACATAATTTTTCCCCGCTTTCTCGTCATTGTTTTCTGACTGTGTATCTAATAAAATACAACGTAAGTATTGAAACGGTCAACGATTTACAGTCTGTAAGGAGGTAAAAAATGTATGATTTAGTAATAACAAACGGAAAGCTGGTAACCCCTGACAGGATTTATGAAGCTGATATTGCGGTAAAAGACGGGGTCTACGCTGCCTTTCTTGCCAAGGGGTCGCAGGCGGCTGCAAAAGAAGTGATAGATGCAAAGGGATGCTACATATATCCGGGAATCATTGATTGCCACGCGCACCTGAATGAACCGGGATTTGAATACAGGGAGGACTTTGAGACCGGTTCCAGGGCGGCAGCGGCAGCTGGCTGTACCTGCCTGATTGACATGCCCTTGAACAATGATCCGTCTTTGATGAATAAGGAAATCTTTGACCTGAAGATGGGGCGCATCAGCAAGCACTCCTATGTGGATTTTGCCCTGTGGGGCGGTATTGTGGGGGATTATGACAATCAGCCCGGTTCGGTGAAGAACAACATGGCGGATCTGGTGGACCTGCACAAATGCGGCGTGGCTGCATTCAAAGGGTTTACCTGCCCCAACGGCGATTTGTTCCCAACCGTGAACATGGGCAATGTGAGAAAGGCTCTGGAAATCTTAAAGCCTTACGGGGCCCTGTGCGGTTTCCACTGTGAAGAGTTCGGTCAGGTGCTGGAACGGGAAAAGGAGGCAAAGGCAAAAACCGGAAGGACCAGCGAAGAGAAAATCAGGGATTTCCTGGATTCCCATGATGTGTGGACCGAGTATGTTGCCACTAAAAATGTGATTGACATGGCCAGGGCAACCGGGGGCAGAGTGCATATCTGCCATGTGAGCCACCCCATGGTGGCACAGGTTGTAAAGGACGCCATCCACGAAGGGCTTCCTATTACGGCTGAGACATGTCCACACTATCTTGGGTTTACAGAGGACTTTGTCTTTGAGAAGGGCGCTCCGGCCAAGTGTACGCCGCCTATGCGCAGGAAAGAGGATATGGAACGGCTGTGGGATTATGTTCTGGACGGCACATTATCCTGTGTGGGAAGCGACCACTCACCGGCTGCGGATGAGGAAAAGGACAATTCCACAAAGGATATCTGGCATGCATGGGGCGGTCTCAACTCCATCCAGTTCTTCCTGCCTATGATGTTTGACATGGTGGTAAACAAGAAGGGCTTAAGCCCCACCCTGATTGCCAGGGTGATGGACTACAATCCGGCCAGGGTATTCGGCCTCTACGGCCGGAAGGGGGCCTTTGAGCTGGGATTTGACGGGGACATTGTTATTGTTGATCCTGAGAAGGCCTGGAAATGCAGCCAGAATGAACTGCTGACCAAGGGGCATGTATCCTGCTTCGACGGTCTGGAAGGAAAGGGCGCTCCCGTATGCACCATCATCCGGGGCAAGGTGGTTGCCTCCGGCGAAACCTATAGGGAAGACGCTCTGGGCTACGGGGAATACGTGACTCCGGTACATGACTGTTAATACGAGGAGAAGAAAATAAGGGGTGATATTATGAGCGATGTAAAAAATGAAGTAAATAAGCAAACAGATTCATTGGCGCCGATTCAGGACAAGGACCGTATTATGGGGTGGGGATCCTACCTGATGCTGTGGCTGGGAGGATGTATTTCCATCGGCACATTGACCATGGGGTCTGCCCAGTTGGACAAGGGGCTTAACCTGATGCAGGTATTTTTGGCGGTGCTGATTGGCTCCACCATACTGGTTATCGGCATCTGTGCAAATGACCGTTTCAGCTACAAATCAGGCGCGCCCTATGCGGTTCAGCTTAAGAGTGCGTACGGCACAAAGGGAAACATTGTACCGGTTATGATCCGTGGTCTTCCCGCTATTGTATGGTACGGATTCCAGACCTGGCTGGGCGGCTCCGCCATCAACCAGATATCCATTGCCATATTCGGATATGACAATGTTGTGCTGTTCTTCCTCCTGTTCCAGGTGGTCCAGATTATATTATCAGTAAAGGGCTTCCACGGAATCAAATGGGTGGAGAACATCGGCGGCGTGGTAATCGTCAGCGCCATGCTCTATATGTTATTTGTATGCGTGACCCAGTACTGGGGCGTGATTGGCGATAAGCTCATCAGCAGGAAGGGTTCATGGGGAATGCCCTTCATCGCTGCCATCATCGCTTTCTTTGGCAACAGCACCACGGTTATGCTCAATGCCGGCGACTATTCCAGAGAGTTAAAGGGCGGTTTTTCCGTAGGAAAGCGCGGTGTTGCTTATTTTATTGCCATGGTACCAACCACTGTCCTTCTGGGACTTATCGGCGCAATGGCTTCCACGGCAACAGGGATTGCAAACCCCATCAACGCATTTTCACAGATGGTACACAACAAGGTTCTGCTGGTGGCAACCCTTGGATTCATCCTTTTTGCCCAGATGACCACCAACCTGGCCAGCAACGTGGTGCCTCCTGCCTATGCGTTTATGGACGCATTTAAGATGAAGCACAGGACGGCCGTGATCCTGGTGGGAGTCCTGGCTGTATGTACCTGTCCGTGGATCCTGACCAACGACAGCTCCGCGGCAGGACTGGATCTGTTTGTTAAGATTTACACCGCTTTCTTTGGCCCAATCTTTGCCGTGCTGATTACGGATTACTACATCCTGCACAGGGGGAAGATGGAAGGAGCGGCTCTGGATGACCTCTACGATGATAACGGAACCCATTCAGGAATCAACTGGGCAGCCATCATTGCAACGGCAGTGGGCGCGGTAATCGGACTTGTCAATGTAGACATATCCTTCTTTACGGCAACCATACCTACAGGACTGGTATATTATTTCTGCATGAAACATATGCCGTCCTGCCAACGTTTCAGGAAAGGGACTTCCCTGGAGAAGTAAATAGGAGGCAAAGCTTATGTATGATCTGTTAGTGAAAAATGGAAGGATTGTTACCGCCCAGGCAGTGACAGAGGGGAATATCGGCATAAAGGACGGCAGGATTGCCGCCCTGCTGGAGGCCGGGCAGGAGCCGGAGGCTGCAAAGGTGATTGACGCAAAAGGAAAATATGTATTTCCAGGAGCCATTGACACCCATGCCCACCTCAATGATCCGGGGTATGAATGGCGGGAGGATTATGAACATGGGACAGCGGCGGCAGCCATGGGAGGTTATACCACCATCATCGACATGCCCCTTCAAAATGAACCGGCCATGACGAACGCGGCAATTTTTGACAGAAAAGTGGAGAAGGTGGACTGTAACGCATATACGGACTACTGCTTCTGGGGCGGCCTGGTGCCGGATAATTTTGACGAACTGGAAGGCCTGCATGAGAAGGGCTGTGTTGCCTTCAAATCGTTTATCGGACCGGTATCACCTGATTACAGCTCCTTAAACTACGGGCAGGCCTATGAGGCCATGGAGAGGATTAAGGAATTTGGCGGCCGTGCCGGCTTCCACTGCGAAGATTTTTCCATGATTAAATGGCAGGAAGCCAGGATGAAAAGAGAAGGACGTATGGACTGGCAGGGATTTCTGGATTCCAGGCCGGTGATTGCGGAGATGGTTGCCACTGTGGATATGATTGAGATTGCCAAGGCAACGGGGTGCAAGGTACATATCTGCCATGTGAGCAGTCCCGACGTGGCCCAGAAGATAAAGGAGGCCCAGCAGGCGGGCTATGATGTGACGGCGGAGACGTGTTCCCATTATCTGAGCCTGACGGACCAGGATGTCCTTGCCAACGGACCTCTGTTCAAATGCGCGCCTCCCCTGCGGTCCAAGGAAGATGTGGACCGTCTCTGGACCTATGTGGAGGACGGTACCTTCAGCGGTATAGCAAGCGATCATTCTCCCTGCTCCTACGATGAGAAATTCAAAGAGATTCTGGGAAATAAAATCGAGAATGTATTTGACGTATGGGGCGGCATCAGCGGCATCCAGAGCGGATTCCAGGTGGCGTTTAACGAGGGATGCGTAAAGCGGGGCGTGGATCCCAGGGTATTGGCAAGAGCCATGGCCCTTAATCCGGCAAAAGCATTCGGCATATACGGAAAAAAGGGTGACATACTTCCGGGATTTGACGCGGACCTTGTGATTCTGGACCCGGAAAAGGAGTGGGAGATTACAGGCGAATCCCTCCTGTATGTAAACAAGATTTCCGCGTTTGTGGGAATGAAGGGCAAAGGACTGCCTGTATGCACCATCATCCGCGGCAATGTGGTGGCTGAAGACGGAAGGATTACAGCAGAAAAAGGTGTGGGGACCCTGGTCAGGAGACTGAGCTGACAGAACGTGATTTTCAGACACTCCCCGGAAAAGGAGAAAGTATGAGTAATATAGTTGAAAATATGAATTTGAATCCGGAGCTGGTAAAGAACGTGGATCCGGATCTGCAGCCGACGAAAAAACGTATTATGGGGCCTCTTTCCTACGCGGCAAGCTTCATGGGAGGGTGCGTATCCATCGGCACCTTCTCCATGGGCGCCGGCCTGATAGGGGCATTGACAGTGGGGCAGGCCATCCTTGCCATGGTCATCGGATGTCTGGTCATCGCGGTGGCCCTGGTAATCATCGGCAACTGCGGGCATAAGTACGGTATTCCTTACACGGTACAGCTTCGAAGCAGCTTCGGCACCACCGGCGTCAAGGTGCCCGGCCTGTTAAGAGGTATTCCTGCCATTATCTGGTTTGGTTTCCAGAGCTGGGTGGGAGCGGGAGCCATCAACAGCTGTCTGAGCATCCTGTTCGGTTTCAGCAACCTTCCCCTGGTCTATGCCCTGTTTACAATGCTGCAGGTTGCCCTGGCCATCAAGGGATTTGAGGGTATCAAGTGGCTGGAAAATATTTCCTGTGTATTCATCATCGCAATACTGGCCTACATGCTGTATGTGGTCAAGACACAGTTCGCAACTGAGATTGATGACGTGTTCTCCGGAATCAAGGGAACATGGGGCATGCCTTTCTGGGCAGCCACCACCTCCTTCCTGGGAATCTACTCAACCATGATCATCAATGCATCCGACTATTCCCGTAACCTGGAGGGGAAGGTGGGACCCACCTTTACCGGAAGCATTTACACGGTTGCCATTCTGCCTGTAACGCTGTTTATGGGATTGATCGGGCTGCTTGTGACGGCTGCTACCGGCAACAGCGACCCGGTTGTGGTGTTCTCCACAACCATGGGAAGCAAGTTCCTCACAGTAGTGACATTGCTGTTTATTGCATTTGCCCAGGTCACAACCAATGTGCTGAACAATATCGTTCCGCCATCCTATGTACTGATGGAATCATTCCACATGAAATGGTCCCACGCCACCATCCTGGTAGGAATCCTCTCGGCATGCTGTATGCCGTGGAAGCTGGTGACGGATGATTCGGCAGCGGGCTTAAGCCTGTTTACCCAGTTCTATTCCGCATTCCTGGGCCCGATTTTTGCCGTAATGGCGGTGGACTATTACATTCTCCGGAAAAAGAAGCTGAATATCAATCATATGTATGACAAGCAGGGTGTGTTCAAGGGAATCAACTGGGCAGCCATCATAGCCATCGTCATCGGCTCCCTCTGCTCTCTGGTCATCGTACAGCTGTCCTGGTATGTGAGCCTGATTCCCACGGGACTGGTGTATTACTTCCTGATGAAGAACATGAAGAGCGCAAAGTCATTCCGCACAGGAACCATTTTCCAGGAGCAGGAAGGCTAGTTATCAGCACTGGGCCGGCGGCAGCTTCAGGTTTTCCTCCAGGAATGCCAGTGTCTCGTCCAGCAGTTTTTCCGTAAACGGGTTTTCTTCATCCCGGTCAAAGTCGTGGCCATCGCAGGAGGCGATGAACTGCCATGGGCGGAAACGGTTTGACAGCTCCAGGAATTCCCCGTAGGGCACATCATTGTCACGGGTGCCGTGAGCACAGAAAAGGGGGCAGGGAAGGGCGGTGCAGGCGCGCAGGGTGTAGTCCAGATAGAAATATTTATCCCTGCCTTCATACAGAAGGGAACGCCAGGATCCGGTCTGTCTTGCATATACATAAATGCTGTAGTGGGTGTCCAGGCTTCCGGCCGTGTGGAGGTCAGCACCGGCCTGTTCCAGGCAGGACGCATCTACAGCCGGAAGGGAGCAGTAAAATCCGCTGGGTGTCTCATACCAGTGGTCGCACAGGAATCCGTATCCGTAGTAGGAGAGGATTCCTGCGGGCACGGCAGGCAGGTTGCCTTTGGCCCCGGCTAAGAGGCAGAGATATGCTCCGGCGGAACGGCCCCACAGGAAGAACGGGAGTTTGCGTCCGCAGTACATTTCAGGATGATTTATGTAATGGGTGATGGAGGAACAGACATCACCCATTATGGTATCCAGCCTGGCGGCGGGCGCAAGGGGGTAGTCGTAGGATATGATGATATATCCGGCCCGGGTCAGGGTATCTATATGCCTTCGGGGCAGATCCTCCCTGCTGCCGTACAGCAGCCCTCCTCCATGGAAGTAAAGGATACAGGCTTTTGCATCTGTATCCTTTTCTGAATATACAGTTGCATACTTTGGATAAGCTGGATGTTCCAGGTTTATCTCTCTTTTTTCCGTCATAATGGTGTTCTCCTTTGTATAATAGATAAGTTATATTTAAAGATATTATAGCATGAGACCGGGAAAAAGTGGGATGTGAAAAAATTAGCAATAGGGTATAAAATGGATAAAAATCATAGGGAGATTTGCATAAATACATAATTGAAAAAAGAGCGTTGTTTTGCAATAATATAAATATAAAAAAGTTGACCCAAAAAGGCCTTTAACAAAGAATGAAAGCGAGGAAGTAAATATGAGTTATTTAAATGATCAGGTAGGATACAGAGAGGAATTACTGGCAACACGTTCTGTAATCAAGAAGGAAAATTATGTTCTGCTGGAACCGGACGGTCTGGTTAAGAACAGCATCCCCGGTTATGAGAACTGCGACGTAACCATTCTGGGTTCACCTGCCATGGGAGCTACCTTTGCGGATTATCTGGTTACGGTAAAGGAAGGCGGAAAAAACAGCGGCATTGGCGGTGAAGGTCTGGAGACGTTCATTTATGTACTGGCCGGCGAAGTGGTTGTCAAGAATGCCGACAAGGAAGAGAGCCTTACCGAGGGCGGTTATATCTTCTCCCCTGAGAGCGTTAAGGTTTCCTTTGAAAACAAGAGCGGCAAAGAAGCCAGGCTGTATGTATATAAGCGCAGATATGAGAAGATTGAGGGATACAGCGCATTTACGGTAGTGGGAAATGCCAATGATATTCCCTGGACAGAATATGAGGGAATGGACAACTGCCACATCAAGGATTTCCTTCCGGCAGCAGGTAATTTCGGATTTGATATGAACATGCACATCCTGAAGTTCAAGCTGGGAGCGTCCCACGGCTACGTGGAGACACATATCCAGGAGCACGGAATGTATTTCCTGTCAGGCAAAGGCATGTACAGGGCTGACAATGACTGGGTACCGGTAAAGGCCGGAGATTACATGTTCCTGGACGCATATTGCCCGCAGGCATGTTATGCGGTGGGACGTGAAGAGGATTTCGCGTATATTTACTCCAAGGATTGCAACAGAGACGTGCAGTTGTAGAATATTGAGAAGAAGCGGGGTGCAGATATGAAACTTTCCCATGATGAGTTAAAGGGGTTAATGAAAAATAAGCTGATGCAGGCGGGGCTGAAGGCGGATCATGCGGATATGACGGCCGATGTCCTCACCTGGTCTGACGAAAGGGGTTATCACTCCCACGGGGCTGTGCGTGTGGAGTATTACAGCGAGAGGATTGCCAAGGGCGGCATCACGGTTGATCCGAAGTTTGAGTGGAGGGAGACAGGACCTTGTTCCGCTGTCTTTGAAGGGGACAACGGCTGCGGATATGTAGCGTCTGTGCTGGCCATGGAAAAGGCCATCGAGATGGCAAAGAAGTCCGGCATCGCAGTGGTTGGCATCCGCAACATTTCCCATAGCGGCTCCATTGGTTATTATACGGAAATGGCCGCCAAGGCGGATCTGGTGGCGATTGCATGCTGCCAGTCCGATCCGATGGCGGTGCCGTACGGCGGGATAGAGCCTTACTACGGTACCAACCCCATCTCCTTTGCAGCCCCCACGGCTGACGAAAGAACGGTTGTATTCGACATGGCTACCACGGTCCAGGCATGGGGCAAGATACTGGACAAACGCTCCAGGCATGAATCCATTCCCGACACATGGGCAGTGGATGCCAAGGGACGTCCGGTTACGGATTCCCGCCTTGTGAATGCCCTGGTACCCATTGAAGGCGCCAAGGGATACGGACTGATGATGATGGTGGACATTTTCTCGGGCGTGCTTCTGGGAGTTCCCTTTGGGAAGCATGTAAGTTCGATGTACCATGACCTGTCGGCAGGCAGGGAGCTGGGTCAGATGTTCATTGTCATGGATCCGTCCAGATTCGTGGGATTAGACGCATTCAAGGCGTCCATGTCAAAGGTGCTTGATGAGCTGGGAGAGATGCCGGCCGCAGAAGGCTTTGATAAGGTATATTATCCGGGTGAGCGCGCGGTCATGAGGCGGGATAAAGCCTATGCCACAGGCGGCGTGGAGATAGTTGATGAAATCTATGAGTATTTAAAGAGCGATAAGGTACACTTTGATAAATATGACCACAAAAACAGGTTTGCCGAATAAGGAGAAGGGGAGCGTATGTTAAAAACCATAGTAAAAAAAGGGAGTTATCATGATTCTGTAGTCCTTATGCTTTTGACTAACCAGATTTCTTCCATAGAAGGTGTAAAGAAGGTTTCCATCATGATGGCAACTCCTGCCAACAAGGATATTTACAGGCAGAGCGGCCTTAGTACCAGCGAGCTGGAGGAGGCGTCCGCCAATGATATGGTGGTAGTGGCTGATGTGGATGACGACGGGCTGCTTGACGTGATCATGGAGGAAGTGGAGGCGTTCTTTAAGAAACAGTCCACTTCAGAGTCGGATAAAAAGGGAGCGGAGGCGGTCCGGTCCTGGGATAAGGCACTGGGAAAGCTGGCGGACGCCAACCTGGCGGTGATTTCCATACCGGGCGCTTATGCGGCGTTGGAGGCTGACCGGGCATTGGATGAGGGCATGAACGTATTCATGTTCAGCGACAATGTTACGCTGGAGGATGAGATTAAGTTAAAGAAAAAGGCCCATGAAAAGGGGCTGGCTGTTATGGGACCGGACTGCGGTACCGGAATCATCCAGGGCGTGCCCATTGCCTTTACCAATCACGTGGCTCCGGGACCCATCGGCATCATCGGAGCGTCAGGCACCGGCATCCAGGAGCTGACCACCATCATAGACCGTCTGGGAGAGGGCGTTAAAAACGCCATCGGCACCGGCGGCAGGGATCTGTCCACTGAAGTAGGCGGAATTACCATGATGGATATGATTGAGGCCATGGAAAAGGATGATACCGTGAAAGTGCTGATCATCATATCCAGGCCTCCGGCAAAGGCGGTGAGGGACAGGATTTCCGACCGGCTGAGCAACTTTAAGAAACCGGTTGTCACCTTGTTCCTGGGTGAGAAGCCGGAGTACCATGAGGAAAACTTCTACCATGCGTATACACTGGATGAAGCAGCCCGCCTGGCCGTGGGGCTGGTGAGGGGCCAGGATATCGCAGAGGGCAGCGTGGAGGCGGATTCCTCCAGCTTCTTCGCGGCAGAGGAAAAGAAGACAATCAAGGCATACTACTCAGGAGGCACCCTGGCAGGGGAAGCTGCCATGTTAATCAAGGATGCCCTGAACCTTAAGGTTCCGCCCCAGAAGGCAGAAGGTTTTATGTTAAAGACCGACGGACATATCGTGGTGGACCTGGGAGACGATGTATACACCCAGGGCAAGCCTCATCCCATGATTGATCCCGCCAAGCGCATTGAGTGCATGCAGGAGGCGATAGACGACGAGTCCACAGGCGTTATCCTTTTGGACATCATGCTGGGTTACGGTTCCCATGAAGATATGGCCGGGGCCCTCCTCCCTGCAATTATCCGCCTTCGCGACAAGGCCAGGGAGGAAGGGAGAAAATTATTCTTTGTGGCCACTGTATGCGGGACAAGAAGGGATTTCCAGGGTTATGACAAGGCCGTGGAAACACTGAAGGAAGCAGGGGTCATTGTATGTGAGAATAATAAGCTGGCTGTACATACGGCAATCCGCGCCATCGGTCTGGACTTTGAAGAGCCGGTGAAGGAAATCCGCCCCAAGACAACAGCCCGGATCCAGAAAACGGAAGCATCGGAAAAACTCCTTGAACTTCTGTCACAGAAGCCAAGAGTCATCAATGTGGGCCTTAAGAGCTTTGCTGAGGTCATAGAAGCCTTTGGATGTGACGTGGTCCAGTATGACTGGGCGCCGCCCGCAGGGGGCAACGTGGAGCTGATAAAGGTCCTGAATTTCCTGAGAAGCTGCCGGGAAATGGATATTGATGAGGCCAACCGCTCCGTTATTGCCAAAGTGGTTGCCAGCCAGCCTGTCATCAAGGATGTGGTGCCGGCTAAGTCCGTCATCAAAGAATTGAATGAGGGCAAGGTGATTCTCCATGCGGGACCGCCAATCCGGTTTGAGAACATGCCGGACCCGGTACAGGGTTCCTGTGTCGGCGCAGCACTCTTTGAGGGATGGGCCGCTACAGAGGAAGAAGCAAGAAAGATACTTGCGTCCGGTGAAGTGACCTTTATTCCCTGCCATCATGTAAAGGCCGTGGGCCCCATGGGAGGCATTACCTCCGCCAACATGCCTGTGTTCGTGGTTGAGAACCAGACCGACGGCAATGAGGCATACTGTACCATGAATGAGGGAATCGGCAAGGTGCTGAGGTTCGGTGCATATTCCAAGGAAGTGGTTGACCGCCTGCTGTGGATGAAGGATGTGCTGGGACCAACCCTTGGAAGGGCCATCCGTTCCATAGGCGGACTGAATGTGAATCCTCTTGTAGCCAAGGCAATCGCCATGGGAGACGAGTTCCACCAGAGGAATATTGCGGCGTCCCTGGCTTTCCTGAAAGAGGTCAGCCCGGTGATTACCAAGATGGATATGGACGAAAAGGACCGATATGACGTCATCAAATTCCTGGCTGATACAGACCAGTTCTTCCTGAATATCATGATGGCAACAGGTAAGGCTGTCATGGACGCCGCAAGGCAGGTAACCGACGGCACCATTGTCACTGCCATGTGCAGAAACGGCGTGGAATTCGGTATCCGCATAAGCGGCATGGGGGATGAATGGTTCACCGCTCCTGTCAACACGCCCCAGGGACTCTACTTTACAGGTTATGACGGTGAGGACGCCTGCCCGGATATGGGTGACAGCGCCATCACAGAGACCTTCGGCGTAGGCGGCATGGCCATGATCGCGGCTCCGGCCGTTACCAGATTCGTGGGAGCCGGCGGGTACGAGGACGCGCTTCGTACCAGTACGGAGATGACGGAGATTACCATTGACCGGAATCCCAACTTTATCATACCAAACTGGAACTTCCAGGGAACATGCCTTGGGATTGATGCCAGACTGGTGGTAGAAAAGGGTATCACACCAGTTATCAATACGGGAATCGCCCATAAGGTGGCTGGCTACGGACAGATAGGGGCCGGCACCGTACATCCGCCTATTGCATGTTTTGAAAAGGCAATCGCGGCATACGCGAAGAAACTGGGGTTCTCTTTGGACTAAGCTTATGATGTAAGGGAGATGGGGTTATGGATAAAAAAAGAGTAGTAATTGCCCTGGGCGGTAACGCCCTGGGCAAGGATATCGAAGAGCAGAAGCAGGCAGTGGCAAAGACAGCTGAGGTGATTGTTGACCTGGTGCAGCAGGGCATGGACCTGATTATCACCCACGGCAACGGCCCCCAGGTGGGCATGATCCAGAATGCCATGGACCAGCTGGCCTGCAGCTATGAGAATTACAAGGAAACGCCGCTGCCGACCTGTGTGGCCATGAGCCAGGGGTATATCGGTATCGACCTGCAAAATGCCATCAAGTATGAGCTGTATAAGAGGAACATGGATGTAAAGGTATCCACGATCCTGTCCCAGGTGGAGGTGGACCCGGAGGACGAGGCATTTAAGAATCCCACAAAACCCATCGGCAGGTTCCTGACCGAGGAAGAAGCAAGGAAAAACATGGAAAACGGGATTCCCTGCATGGAAGACGCAGGAAGGGGTTACCGCATCGTGGTGGCCTCCCCCATGCCCATGAAAATCCGGGAGCTCAAGACCATTGAGACGCTGGTGGATGCCGGCCATATCGTCATTACCTGCGGCGGAGGCGGTATTCCTGTGGTGAATGACAATGGCAGGCTCTCAGGAGTCAACGCCGTCATTGACAAGGACAATGCCAGCAGCCTGCTGGCAGCGGAGCTGGAGGCGGATTACCTGATTATCCTGACCGCTGTGGAAAAGGTAGCCATCAATTTCGGCAGGGAGAACCAGGAATGGCTCAGTGACCTTACAGTAGATAAGGCCAAGGAGTACATTGCCCAGGAGCAGTTTGCCAAGGGGTCCATGCTTCCGAAAATCGAGGCAGCCATCCGTTTCGCACAGTCTGGAGAAGGCAGGCGTACACTTATCACCTTGCTTGACAAGGCGGCGGAAGGAATCGCCGGCAGCACGGGGACAGTAATACATAAGTAATCGGGAGATAAAATATGAACGTACCAACAAATCTGTTTATGTGGATAATGGCATGTCTGCCAATCATTGTCCTGCTGCTGTTAATGATTAAGTTCCAGTGGGGGGCTACGGAAGCAGCCCCCGTGGGGCTGGCCATTACGATTATTACCGGCATTGTATTCTATAAAGCTGATATCAGGTTGCTGGCAGCGGAAAGTGCAAAAGGAATATGGAGCGCTCTTATTATCCTGCTGATTGTATGGACTGCGATTCTTCTGTACCAGGTGGCGGATGAAGCCCGGGCCTTTCTTGTAATCCGCAACGGGATGAGAAAGCTTTTGCCCAATGAACTTTTGATGGTGCTGGCCCTGGGATGGATACTGGAGAGCTTTCTCCAGGGAATTACAGGATTCGGTGTACCGGTGGCAGTGGGAGCTCCCCTGCTCATGGGCATTGGAGTAGTTCCCGTATTCGCGGTCATTATACCTTTATTGGGGCAGGCATGGGGCAATACCTTCGGTACCCTGGCAGCTGCCTGGGATGCCCTGGCCATGTCCACCGGACTTGTGCCCGGTACGCCTGACTATCTGGCGGCTGCCTTTTGGGCAGGTGTGTTCATCTGGATGTGGAATGTGGTGATTGGTCTGGTTATATGCTGGTTCTACGGAAAAGGAAAGGCTGTGAGGAAGGGGCTTCCCGCCCTCCTTATCCTGTCCCTGATTCAGGGAGGGGGAGAGCTGCTTCTGACCCGGGTCAATACAACCATAGCCTGCTTCCTTCCGGCCTGTCTCTCCCTGGTGGCCCTGATACTGATAGGCAGAATGAAGATGTACAGACAGGAGTGGAGTGTGGAGGACAGCCGGATTATGGACCGTAGCGCCGCGTCCGGCACATCGGAGGAGACTCCGGACGGCATGACGCTGGTACAGGCATTTGTGCCTTATATCCTGCTGACGGTGGTTACCATGGTGGTGTTAGTGGTGCCTCCGGTAAATCGTTTCCTGAACCAGGTGTCCATTGGATTTTCCTTTCCGGAGACTTCCACGGGGTATGGATTCGTCAACCAGGCTACGGAACAATTTTCGCCGTTGCGGCCCTTTACCCATGCCAGTATGTTCCTGTTTCTGTCATCCATTGCAGGGCTGGTGTATTTCGGCAGGCACGGATGGATTCGTCCGGGAGGCGTAAAGCGTGTGTTTGTCCGTTCCATAACCATGTCCATGCCGTCGGGAATCGCTATCATCGGTCTTGTCATTATGTCCAAAATCATGGGCGGAACAGGGCAGACCAGCGTGCTGGCGGACGGGATAGCAAGGGTACTTGGCAAGACTTATGTCATATTGGCGCCTCTGGTGGGAATGGTGGGATCGTTCATGACCGGAAGCAATATGTCATCTAATATACTCTTTGGAGAGTTTCAGGTAACCACAGCCAATCTGCTTCATCTGAACCAGGCGCCAATTCTGGGCGCCCAGACAGCGGGAGGTTCTATCGGAAGCGCCATCAGCCCCAGCAATATCATCCTGGGGACTACCACAGCGGGAATCCTGGGAAGCGAGGGACAGGTGCTAAAGAGAATCATACCCTTCACGACCATTATGACGCTGGCAATCGGTATTATCGTATTTTTATCAGTGGCTGTTTCATGACGCGCAGGCAGTGCCGGGGCAGAGGAGGATGACATATGGAGACAGAGAAATTTTTCAAGACAAAAGGGGGCAGGCTCACAGTGGCCTTTGCAGCCATCCTGGCGGCCTTTGCCCTGATACTGACAGGACTTAAGATGCAGGGAGACGGGGTATGCCTGTTGGGATTTATTCTGCTGGTGGCGGCTATGCTGTACTCGCCGTTTAAGGTATATGTATTAGACAGAAAGAAATAAGAGGAAACACAAGTTGGTTTCCAAATAAAGAATAGAGAGGGTTTACTAATGGTGATTGAGGAGATTACAGGCAGGATTGCCAGGGATTTGGAGCATTTAAAACAGTTTACGGCAACACCGGGAAACGGCTGCACCAGGCTGCCGTTCACAAAAGAGGCCAGGCAGGCCGTAGAGTATTTAAAGGAGCTGATGACGGAGAGCGGACTTGATGTGAGGGAAGACGCTGCCGGCAATGTGATTGGGGTATTAAAGGGTGAGGACTCCCAATTACCCTGTGTCATGATGGGCTCCCACTATGACTCTGTATATAACGGCGGAGACTATGATGGGATAGCCGGCGTCATCTGCGCCATTGAAGTGGCACGTCTCCTTTTAGAAGAAGGAATCAGGCCTAAGAGAGATTTCGTGGTGGTTGGATTCTGTGACGAAGAGGGAACACGGTTTGGAACCGGCTATTTTGGTTCGGGAGCCATCCTTGGCCACAGGGATGTGGACTATATGAAGAAATTCCGTGACAAAGACGGTATATCCATCTATGAGGCCATGAAGGAATACGGTATGGATCCGGAGCGGATCAAAGAAGCAATCTGGGAAGACGGAAAAATCGGCTGCTTCCTGGAGGCGCATATTGAGCAGGGACCGGTCCTGGATACGGAAGGCACAGAGCTTGGACTGGTAGACTGTATCGTGGGCATTCAGCGCTACATGGTGACGGTGCACGGCAGGGCCGACCATGCAGGAACCACACCCATGGATATGAGGATGGACCCGGTGGACGCGGCGGCAAAGGTTATCTCAAGAATAGCTGACTGGGCCAGGGAAAAAGCGGACGGAACCGTTGCTACGGTGGGATATGTGAACACCATACCGGGCGGGATGAACATTGTGGCGGATACAGCGGAGTTCACAGTGGATATCCGTTCCAGAAATAACGACAATATAAATGATATTACAAACAGGATCAGAAAGGCTCTTGAGCGGGCGGTTGGTGAGTATGGCGGCAGTTTTGACATGGAGAACAAACTGACCATAACTCCTGTGGAGCTTTCAGGGGAAATGCTGGATATTATGGAGAAAGAATGCGGGGAGCGGGGCTACAGCTGCAAGAGGATGTTAAGCGGCGCAGGCCATGATGCTCTGGAAATCGGTCAGGTACTTCCCACAGTCATGCTGTTTGTGCCGAGCAAGGACGGACGGAGCCATTGCCCGGTTGAGTTCACCAAATACAGCGATCTGGCCAAAGCGGCAGTGGTTATGGAGAAGCTGGCAAAAGAAAAGGTCATGAAATAGCATATAAATAGCAAAAGGACACAGACGTGATATTTTATTATACGTCTGTGTCTGTTTGTGCTATAATTAGGAGGTAGTGTTGGCAGGACAAATGATGGCGGTGAGGGAAAAGATGGGATTAACAGTAAGAGAACTTCTTTTGGCAGAGGAAATGAAGGATATCAAGGTACTTGCAGGCGACAGGGGACTGGACAAGGAAATTAAGGGTGTGACAATCATTGAGGCGCCGGACATCGTAAAGTTTATTGACGGCGGGGAGGTACTTCTGACAGGTCTGTATGCTTTCAGATCCTGTACAGTAGATGAATTCCGCACGTATATCAACGAGTTGAGCAGAAAGAGTGTCAGTGCCCTTGTGTTAAAGCGGGGCAGGAAGGTGGAGAATGCGGACACCAAGATTGAACTGCTGTTTACATTTGCCCAGGAACATAACATTCCGGTTCTGGAGGTGCCGTTCGAGGTTTCCTTCCGGGATGTCATGAGTCTGATTATGGAACGGCTTTTTAACGAGGAGGTTACCAGGCTTAAGTATTTTAAGACAACCCACGACAATTTCGCAGCCCTTGCCATAGCCCCTGATTCCACAGGAAAAGGTGTGGATGAGATACTGGATGTGCTCTCCAAGCTGATCCGCAACCCGGTAGCCGTATACAACCAGAACCTGACCTGCCTGGCGGCTACGGATCAGGCGCCAAGAGAGTTCGCCGTCAGCAGGGACGCGGTGCCGTTTGATCCGGGCACTTATTCCAATTACACCTATATGAGGCAGAAGGGAGAGGTCCCCCAGTGCCTGATCCAGGTGAAGATGAGTTTTCGGGAGAAGATATACCTGGTGGTGACAGAGTTAAACCAGCCCTTTGGGACCATGGACTGCATAGCCGCAGAGAGCGCCATTACGGCCCTGCGCTTTGAGTTTTCCAGACAGTACGCGGTGACGGAGCTGGAGAAGAAGTTCCAGAATGATATTATACACAATATTCTCAATGGAAAAATCCATTCCATGGGAGAACTCCAGAAGAATACCAGCCTGCTGGGGGTCGACATCAACGGCAGCTACCGTGTAATTGTGTTCGGCATGACAAACGAAAGCATGGCCAGGGGAGACTTTAAGGCAAAGGTAAAAGATATTGATGTCTTAAGCGATTTAATCCGAAGCCGTATATCCAAAGCCAAAATCCATAACGATCTCGATAAAATCGTGGTGATACAGGAGGTGGAAAGGGAGCAGACCCAGGAGGAATATCGCAAAAACATCAAAAAGATAGCGGAACAGGTTCAGGCGGACGTGGCCAGATATAACAAGTATCTTAAAATCAAAGCGGGAGCAGGCAGAGTGGTGGACGGCATCATCAATCTTCCGGAGAGCTTTAAAGAAGCCAACGAGGCGTTCATGTTCGTGGATGTGGCGGGAGAGACGCCGGAGGACGGAGGCCCCCAGATTATGCTGTTTGCGGACCTGGGCATATTTAAGCTGCTGTGCCAGTTAAGCGACCCTTCCATGCTGTTGGAGTATGTGCCGGAAGGGCTTCAGAAGCTTTATAACTATAAGAAACCCCAGAGGGATGACCTGATTACGACCCTGAGGGCGTATCTGGACCGGAATCTGAACCTTTCCAAGACGGCCCAGGATCTTTATGTTCACTATAAGACAGCGGTTTACCGCATTGAAAAAATAGAGAAGCTGACCGGGATTGATTTTGACAATGCCAACGAGGTGCTGGCGGTGCGGATTGGGCTGGTAGTGTATAAGATGATAGAGAATTACAACAAGGATTTTATATAGCAGCAGGGGGTTGCGGCTGTGAGAATTCAGCCTGTAATATACCATAGAGAGATAGTTTATCCAGACTAGATAAATTATCTCTCCATTTTTATCAGTTTGCTCCGATGCAATCTGTTAAAATATTATCTATAATGTGCAATATAGATAAGAAGTTCAGGAAAGAAATAAACGGTGTGTGCAAGATTGACAACGAATAGAAGCGAGGAGGGGTTAAATGGATATCAATTTAGACAGGGTTCTCGGACGGCTGGAAGAGCTGTACCAATGCGGAGCCCAGGAAGACGGAACATTCACCCGCATGGCATATTCGCCGGAGGACAGGAAGGGACGGGAGATCTTCATGGACTATTTCCGGAAGCTGGGAATAGAACCTAAGATGGATGCTGCCGGAAACCTGATTGCCAGACTGGAGGGAGAGGATAAAACACTGCCTGCCATCATGACAGGCTCCCATCTGGACACGGTGCCGGACGGCGGAAGGTATGACGGGGCGCTGGGCTGCGTAGCCGGCCTGGAGGTCTGCCAGACACTGATTGAGAGCGGCAGAAAGCTGCGCCATCCGCTGGAGATTGTGGTATTTACGGATGAGGAGGGCTTCCGGTTCGGAAGCGGAATGTTGGGAAGCGGAGCCATGTGCGGACAGGACCTTCATGTCAGCGAGGAGGACCTGGATATGTACGGACAGGCCAGAGGGGATGTGCTTAAGGCCTGCGGATTAAAGGTGGCTGACCTGGGCAATGCCAGACGGTCCAAAGACTCTGTGCACTGTTTCCTGGAACTGCATGTGGAACAGGGGGCGTCCCTTCACAAGAAGCAGATTCCCGTAGGTGTGGTGACATCCATTGCAGGAGTGAGCCGGTTTGAAATCAAGATTACGGGAGAGGCCAACCATGCCGGTAGCACGGTGATGGAGGACAGAAAGGATGCGCTGGTGGCTGCGGCCAGATTCGTGGCCCGGGTTCCGGAAATCGTAGCTGCTTACGGTAATCCGTTTACAGTGGCAACCGTGGGAACCATGAAGGTGGTGCCCAACTCAGTGAATGTGATTCCTGGGGAGGCTTTCTTCCACCTGGAGATACGCGACCAGGATGAGAAAGTGATGGAAACCATAGAACAGAAGCTGAGAGAGTGCCTTGGGGAAATCTGTGAGGCGATGGGGGAAGAATACAGCTTTAACCGGTTCTCCTACCATGAGCCGGCGCCCATGACCGAATGGGTGAAGGATGCCATTGAAGCCTCTGTCAAAGAACTGGATATTCCTTACACGAAAGTCCCAAGCGGGGCCTTCCACGATTCACTGCTCATGACAACAGTTTTTCCCACAGGCATGATATTTGTGCCAAGCGTGGGGGGAATCAGCCATTCCAGATATGAATTTACAGAGGGACGGGATATCGGACAGGGGTGCAGGGTGCTGCTGGAAACAGTCCTTCGTGTAGATGATATATAAACCTTGTGATAAAAAAATAAAAATGTGAAAGGCAGGTAAAGTTATGGAAAAGAAAAGAATTGGTATTATTGGCGGAGGTATTTCCGGAACATGTCTCGGATATCATCTGAGTCTTTATGACAATGCAGAGGTAATTGTGTTTGAGAAGGATACCATCGGCGGAGCTTCCACAGCAAAGTCCGCTGGAACCGTATGTCTCTTTGACGATTCCTTAAGAAACAGATACTGGGACGTAAGGCTGTATGGCTTTGAGTCATATTTAAAGATGGAAGCAGAGGAAAAGGGTTCCGCCGGATTTGATAAAACAGGTACTCTGGTGGTCGCAACAGATGAGAAGGTAGAGGCCACCATTAAGACAGGCATCGCCCTGGCAAAGGCAGCCGGCTATACAGGCGAGTACATAACGGACAAGGACAGAATCAAGGAAATCCTTCCTGACATCTCCACAGACAATATTCTGGGCGCAGGCTACACACAGGATGACGGATACTTTGACGGAACCATGATCTCCAACACCTACGCAAAGAAGATGCAGAAAAACGGCGGCGTTATCAAGACCGGCGTAAAGGTGACGGAAGTTCTGAAAGAGGGCAATAAAATAAAAGGCCTTAAGACAGATGACGGACAGGATTATGAATTTGACTATGTTGTGGACTGTACCGGCCCATGGAGCAAATTTACCGGCGAGATGGTAGGCATGGACGTGCCGATCTGGCATACAAAGGCAGAAGCCTTCTTCTTATGCCCTCCAGGCAAGAAATTAGGCTATACCTTCCCGGTGCTTAAATACCCGGCCTTCTACGCCCTGCGCGCAGGAGACAACATCTTTATCTGCAAGTCCCATCTTTCCATGGATTTAAGCAATCCTATGCACGCAGGCCAGTGGGATCCGGACAAACTTCCGGCCACAGGCGGAACCGATGATTACTTCATTGACTTCCTGTTAGATCAGTTAGAGTGCAGGGTACCGGGAATCGTGGACAGCGGACTGGTATCATCCTGGCTTTCATACCGTGCGGAGCCAAAGGATTTCCTTCCGATTCTGGGAGAGACACCGGTGGAGGGCTATATCCTGGCAACCGGTTACGGCGGG
>OKSH01000579.1_pt1 | contig 38737 bp, 30 predicted proteins | sample 1601231 | NCBI WGS metagenome assembly OKSH01 (sample SAMEA3541596, study PRJEB24748) | human gut metagenome | biome: human gut; feature: human-associated habitat; material: faeces | place: China | collected 2012
TATTCCGCGGTGAGAAGATCAGCAGTGCATTTATGTTTGCAGTAGCACTTGCAGTCGCAGCGATTCCGGAAGCTTTAAGCTCCATCGTGACGATCGTCCTTTCTTTCGGAACACAGAAGATGGCAAAGGAGCACGCGATCATTCGTAAGCTCCAGGCTGTGGAAGGTCTTGGAAGCGTTTCTGTTATCTGCTCGGATAAGACCGGAACACTCACACAGAACAAAATGACAGTAGAAGATTATTATATTGATGGAAAAAGAATCACAGCAGATGCAATTGATGTAGCAGATCCGGCGCAGAGATGTCTTTTGGACTACAGCATTCTATGTAATGATTCAACAAATGAAAATGGAGTGGAGATCGGAGATCCGACGGAAACGGCATTGATCAATCTGGGCAGCCGGTACGGAATCGAGGCTGCAGGTGTAAGAAAGCTTTATCAAAGAGAAGGAGAGCTTCCCTTTGACAGTGACCGTAAGATGATGTCAACACTTCACAGAATTGATGGTGAGAACCGGATGATCGTAAAAGGTGCGGTTGACCGGCTTCTGGAGCTGACAGACAGAATCTGGACAAAGGACGGAGTTCGGGAAATCACAGAAGCAGATAAAGAAAAGATCCAGCGCCAGAATCAGGAATTTTCAATGGAAGGGTTACGGGTACTGGCATTTACCTATCGTGAAATTCCGGAGAAGCATGTATTGACGACAGAAGATGAGAACCATCTGGTATTTCTTGGTCTGATCGCTATGATGGATCCGCCGAGGGAAGAATCAAAGGCTGCAGTTGCAGAATGTATAAAAGCGGGGATCCGGCCGGTCATGATCACTGGAGATCATAAGATCACAGCAGCTGCAATTGCAAAGAGAATCGGAATTTTACACGATCTGTCGGAGGCCTGCGAGGGCGCTGATATTGAAAATATGAGTGATGAGCAGCTGAGGGAATTTGTCCCGAATATTTCTGTGTATGCAAGAGTGTCACCGGAACACAAGATCCGTATTGTCCGTGCATGGCAGGAGAAGGGGATGATCGTGGCAATGACCGGAGACGGTGTGAATGATGCTCCGGCATTGAAGCAGGCAGATATTGGTGTTGCAATGGGAGTGACCGGAACAGAGGTCGCAAAGGATGCTGCAGCAATGGTGCTTACAGATGATAATTTTGCAACAATTGTAAAAGCAGTGGAAAATGGACGAAATTTATATCAGAATATCAAGTATGCGATCCAGTTTCTTCTGTCAGGAAACTTTGGTGCGATCCTGGCAGTTCTTTGTGCATCCCTTGCAGGACTTCCGGTTCCCTTTGCACCGGTACATCTGCTGTTTATCAATCTTTTGACAGACAGTCTTCCGGCGATCGCATTAGGCGTGGAGCCGCACAGCAGTGAGGTGATGAATGAGAAACCAAGATCAGCAGACGAGTCAATACTGACAAAGGATTTTCTTGGTAAAATCGGTCTGGAAGGCCTGGTGATCGGTATGATGACGATGATAGGATTTTTGACAGGATATAACCAGAATGGTGCACTGCTTGGCAGTACCTATGCCTTCGGAACACTTTGTCTGGCACGTCTGTTCCATGGATTCAACTGCAAATCGGATCATCCGGTTATCTTTACAAAACGTTTCTTTAGTAATAAATGGCTTCAGGGAGCATTTGCACTTGGGGCAGTACTCATTACCGTTGTACTGACGGTTCCGGGATTTCATCTCCTGTTTAAAGTAGAGACGCTGGATCTGATGCAGCTTGGCTGTGTATATTTGTATGCGTTTGCAAGTCTTCCAATCATTCAGCTGCTTAAATGGATACGTATGAAATTGAAAAAAAGAGAGGAAAAATAGTGGATTTAAGCAAAATATCTATAAAAAAAATCAGGGAGCTTATTGTGTTTACGGCACTTCTTGTAGTTGCCCTATGGAAATTCGATGTGGTGCTCAGCGTGCTAAAAGCAATATGGGGGATTATATTTCCGTTTGTGCTTGGCGGGGCGATCGCTTTTATAACAAATGTGCCAATGAGCTTTTTGGAAAAGAAAATTTTCGGAAGAGTAAAAAAAGAAAATAAGACAGTTGGAAAACTGGCAAGACCGATAAGTCTGCTCCTTACGATCATATTGGCGGTTGGTGTAATCGTACTGGTAATGTTCGGGGTGATTCCGCAGCTTACGCGGACAATGGGAACTCTGATGATGAGTATCGCTGATTTCATTCCGCAGATGCAAGGCTGGATTCGGGAATTTTCCCATAATAACCAGGAAATCATGAAGCTGGTAAATCAGGTGCAGTTTAATCCGGATCAGGCGATCAAGTGGGGAATAAGTCTTCTTGGAAATGGTGCAGGAAATATGATGAATACCACAATGTCAGCAGTGGGTTCCATAGTCAGTGGATTGGCAACCTTTTTTATTGCATTTTCATTTGCCTGCTATGTTCTTTTTCAGAAGGAGAAGCTGCACGTGCAGATCCGAAAAGTATTTTTTGCCTTTCTTCCAAAGAAAAAGGCAGATGCTTTTCTTAAAATTTGTTCTCTGACTTATCGGACATTTGCGAATTTTCTTGCAGGTCAGTGTCTGGAAGCTGTGATCCTCGGATGCATGTTTGTGGTGATACTGAGTATTTTGAGGATGCCATATGCACTTTTGATCGGAGTTTTGATTGCGTTTACTGCATTGATTCCGATTTTCGGGGCCTTTATCGGATGTGCAGTGGGAAGCTTTTTGATCTTTATGGTAAATCCGAAACAGGCAATTTTATTTATTATAGTATTTCTGGTGCTGCAGCAGATTGAGGGAAATCTGATCTATCCTCATGTTGTGGGTGAATCTGTAGGGCTTCCGTCAATCTGGGTTCTTGCAGCAGTTACGATCGGCGGAAACCTTATGGGAATTGTAGGTATGCTTGTTTTCATTCCACTGCTTTCCGTGTTCTATACTATTTTTCGGGAATTCGTATATCTGCGCCTGAAAAAAAAGCATATCAAACAGGTAACAAAGACAGAAATAGAGGAATATACGGCGGAGGAAATTGCTGCTATAGAAGAAACGTCAGGAAAAGAACAGAGACCTTCAAAAGTTCAAAAAAAATGTTGACAAGAGATGGCAAGGCAAAAGAAAAGTAAATTGTTCGAAAAATAGAGTTAAAAACAAAAAATCATATTTTTTGAATAGAATATCAAATGTTCATATCCATCCCAAAATGCTAAACTATCACACGGTAAAGAAATGTGTACAAAGAAAGGGCATAAAAGAGGAGATAGAGGAATGGATAATAACAATAAAAGCAGTGTGGTTTACCAGGGTAAGATTCCTGGAAGAGTAAAGTACTCGTTTGCTTTTGGAGCATTGGGTAAGGATTTGATCTATGGAATGATAGCAACTTTTTCCATGATCTATTTTACAGATATCATTAAAGTAGCGCCGGCGTTTATCGGAACCATGTTTTTCGTGGCAAAGATCTGGGATGCGTTTAATGATCTTTTCATGGGAATGGTTGTTGATAATACAAGAAGCCGTTTTGGCAAATTTGTACCGTGGCTGGTGATCGGAACGTTGATCAACGCATTTGTATTTGTAATTGTATTTACAGATTTTCATTTATCAGGCGTAAGCCTTTGTGTTTTTGCATCTGTTATTTATGTATTATGGGGAATGACCTATACAATTATGGACATTCCATACTGGTCAGTAATCCCGAATCTTACATCTGATCCACAGGAGCGTGAAAAAGTATCCGTACTGCCAAGAATTTTTGCAAGTATCGGACAGTCACTGATCATTGCCGGATTTGGAGTACAGATCATCAAAGGTCTTGGCGGTGATTATACAGGATATCATAGATTTGCTTTGATCATTGCAGCAACATTTATTTTTACAATGGCTGTATGTGTACTGAATCTGCCAAAGATCCAGCATGATGTTGAGAAAAAAGAAAAAATGAAATTTAAAGACATCTTCACAGTCATCAGAAAAAATGACCAGTTAAGATGGGCAGTATTGCTGATTCTTTTATATAATGTGGCAATTCAGGCAATCATGGGAGTTGCGACCTATTACTTCAGTTATGTATGCAACAATGCCGGAATGTTATCTGCATTTATGATCAGTGCATCTGTTGCAGAGGTTGTAGGACTTCTGATCTTCCCGAAGGTAACAAAGATCTTGTCCAGAAAGCAGGCGTTTTTGTTTGCGTGTGTGTTGCCGCCGATCGGATTGATCCTGCTTCTGGTGGTAGGAATTGTGTGTCCGAATAATATTGTTTTGACAGCGATTGCTGGTATTATTGTTAAGACAGGAACCGGTCTGGAGCTTGGATGTGCAACGGTATTCCTTGCGGATGTTGTGGATTATGGAGAATATGTTCTCGGAAACAGAAACGAGGGTGTTGTATTCTCTCTGCAGACCCTGATCGTAAAATTGACAGCAGCATTTACAGCGCTGGCTATTGGATTTGTACTGGAGCTTACAGGATATGTTCCGAACACAGTGCAGTCACTTGCAACACAGAATTCTATTCGTGTTCTGATGTGTGTAGTGCCGACTATCGGAGTTATTCTTGCATATGTTGTATTTAAGAGCAAATATAAATTAGATGATAAATTTATGAAAAAAGTCGTTGCGAAACTGAACGGCTCAGAAGAGAAATAAGAGCAGTCCCCTGTTTTAATTGTGAAAACAATAAACAGGGGATTTTTTGTATTTTATGTATATTGATAATATGCTATCATAAAATACAGTAAAACATCAGGGAGTATGGAGTGTGAGAATATTTAGTATTATTTTGGCAGATGACGAACCGAATATCCTATATGGAATGCAGAGGGGAATAGACTGGGAGAGCCTTGGATTCTCTGTAGTTGGAACAGCACAGAATGGAAAAGAAGTGCTTGATATGATGGATGAATTTCATCCGGATTTAGTGATCAGTGACATAAAAATGCCTTTCATGGATGGTCTGGAGCTGGCAAAGAATATCCATGAAAATTATATGAATACAAAGGTGATCCTGTTTTCCGGATGGGATGATTTTACATACGCACGTCTGGCTATCAGTTATGGAGTTTCGGAATATGTGATGAAACCCATTGATTACGAGGAGATGCAACGTCTGCTCATAAAAATGTATCAGGAACTGGAGAAAGAATATAATGAAAAAATAAACCGTGTCCGGCTGGAGAATGCATATACACAGAGCCTGCCGTTATTGCGTCAGCAGTTTTTTTCCAGGCTTATGACAGAGGTTATGGAGGAGAAGGAATGCAGGCGGCAGATAAAAAATCTGAAGCTGGATCTTTCGGATCAGGTGTACTCAGTTATAGCAGTAAAAGTGGGAAAAGAAGGGAAGAAGGACATTCTCAGCGAACTGTCAATGAAGGAAACGTTGAAGGAAGCACTGGAAAAAATTGCACACGTTCATGAATTTGGTATGGGCGATAAAGAAGTATTTCTCCTTGGTGGCAGCAAGAGACATGAGATTGGGAAGATCACACGAAGTATCCAGGAAACAGCAGTTATGATCCAGCGTATTTTCGGAGCGAGGATTTCCTGCGGGATCAGCAACAGCGGAGAGAATCTGAAAGATATGCCGGCGTTGTATGCTCAGGCAGCAGAAGCATTGGATTATAATCTTGTTTTGCCGGAGGAGAGCTATACTTACTATAACGATATCATGCCGCAGCAGGAGGAAGAGGACTGGAACTCTCAGGTGGAAATGATCGGAAAATCCATCACATATTGTGCGGAAGAAGAATTGAAAAAACAGGTCGGTGATCTGATCGCATGGCTGCATAAGGGTCACTATAATTTGAATGAATATCAGATCGTTATTCTGGAAATCTCTTTTTCTGTTGCCAGATTTTATAAGAAATACCAGATTACATCAGACGCAGAATTTGCGGGATCCAAAAAGATGGCGGTGAAGATCCTTTCGTTGAGCACGGGGGAAGAATTAGATCATTGGCTTTTGAATTACTGCCTTCTGATACGATCACTGATCCAGAAAAAACAGATCGACAACAATGTGGTTCTGGCAGAAAATGCAATGAAGATCGTGGAAAAAAAATTCCGGAATCCGGAGCTGAGTGTGGAGTCGATATGTGGAGAGTTACATGTTAGTACCTCCTATTTTTCGAAAATATTCAAGCAGGAAACAGGAGGTACATTCATTAATTATCTGATCAGTCGACGTATGGAAGAAGCAAAAAAACTGCTTTTGCAGACTGATTATAAGAGTCAGACCATCGGAGCGATGGTAGGGTATCCGGAGCCAAATTATTTCAGCTACGTATTTAAAAAAAACTGTGGAATCTCACCTGTAAAATACAGAAAATCTGCACAGTCAGATACATAGATCGGCAATAATATACAAGGAGCTGAAAATGAAAAATAAAAAGATAAGTATCCGTATCATTTTTCCGGTGGTTATGTCTGCTTCCATTGCAGCCTGCATCATCAGCTGTATTCTTCTGTTTTCCTACTATTTTTCAACATATTTTCAGAAGGATGCCATAGAAAAAATAGGAAAGCAAAGGGATTTTCTGGCGCAGAGTCTGGAAACACAGATTGAAAATATCAATGTACTGATCAACAGGATCTACTATCAGAATATAAAGAAATATGATGTGGACAGTGCCAGGTTTGCGGAGGAAATGGAACAGCAGATATTTCTTGAAGAAAAGTGTCTGTATGGACTTGCCTTATACGATATAGACGGAGAAAGTATATGGCATTCAGGGACATTTGCAGAACAAGAGGATGCGAAAGAGATGGCCTGGTTTTTACAGGCAAAGGAGAATATTGAGACGATCAGTTACGGACGGCGGAGACTGGTACGTCCACAGGAGGATAGTTATGTATTTGAGATCAGCCGTTATGTAGAATATATCAAGGATGGGAATATGAGATCAGGAATTCTTCTGATGGAGTATTATACAGATTCTGTGGATGAGATACTGTCGCATTACAGAAATCAGAAATCAGCGTATTGCTATTTGCTGGATGATCAGAAGAATATGCTCTATCATCCTTTTGATAAAGAGATCGCATCCGGATTATATAAAGAAAAGACCATAGAGTCTGCATTGTCCTGCAAAAATTATAGGATAGAAAAGGCGGATGGTCAGCAGTGGCTGATAGAGGGTCAGCAGATTGGTTACACAGGATGGAATATGGTGGTTGTAAATTCTATGGACAGTCTGGTATTGGAAAGCCATAATCTTCATTATCTTGTATGGTTTATACTCCTTCTGATCGGAGTGATCCTGATCTTTCTTGATACTCTTGTGTTTCACAATTTTACAAATCCGATTTACAGGCTGCTTCGGACAATGGAAAAATTCGGAAAAGGCGATTATAATGCCAGAGCACAGGAGGAAGGAATCGGCGAACTGAAAAATGTAAGTATACATTTTAATATTATGGCAGATAAGCTTCAGGAGCAAATGGAAGAGATACGCAGAAATGAGAGAGAAAAGCAGAAGATGGAGAAGAAGCTTCTGCAGTCGCAGATCAATCCTCATTTTTTGTATAATACGCTGGATTCCATTATCTGGATGATCCGAAGTGAAGAATATGATGGTGCCGGGGAGATGGTCTCTCTTCTGGCTAAATTTTTCCGGATCTCCTTAAGTCAGGGAAAAGATATGATCACTCTGGAAAAAGAACTGGAACATGCTTCCAGCTATCTGGCCATCCAGAATATTCGTTTCAAGGATAAATTTGAATTTCATGTGGACGCAGATCCGGAACTGCTGAAATATTTTTGCCCCAAGCTATCTATTCAGCCATTGCTGGAAAATGCTATTTATCATGGAATGGATGGAATGTATGAGGATGGAGAAATCGAGATCCGGATCTATGAAAAGAATGGAGATATCAAAATCGATGTGTCAGATAATGGACCCGGTATGACACAGGAAAAAATAGATTATATCATGCACAATAAAGTAGTATCCAGCAAACGTGGTTCCGGAATCGGAGTGTGCAATGTAAATGAGAGGATACAGCTGATCTATGGAAAAAATTATGGAATTACGATCAGTAGTGAACTGGATGAGGGAACTGTTGCCACGATCACGATCCCGAAAATGGAGGAAATGGATGAGCAGTAAGAAAAAACATATCATTCTGATTCTGGTTCTGATCGCACTTATATCCTTTCGGTATATGACAGTGCGAAATCATAGGGCAGAAAAAAGCAGAATTACCATCGTCCTGCCACAAAACACACAGGAAGATTTAAGCAGTGTCCAGGAGGGAATCCGGGATTATGCTTATGACCATCAGATAAAGCTGGATGTCTGGTACAAAAAGCAGATGTCCGAAAAAAGTTTTGCAGAGCTGGTGAAAGAGGAAAAGCAGAATCGAAGCATGGGAATTCTTCTGGTATATCCGGAATTTTATCTGAAAAAAATCAGAATGGTTACAAATATAAGGAAGTACTGGCACTTACAGATACAATGAAGGAGTCATTTTTGTATTATGCGGCATTTGTGCGGAGGGAACAGGAAGAAGAAACATACAGGATGCCAATCAGTGAAACTGTTTTGGGACAGATCAAAAGTGGCCGTAAGAAAGAGGTTTATATGGAAAATACATACAGACTTAGCTATGAATGTATGCAGATGATAGAAGCTTACGGAAAGAAAAAAAAGATGGAGAGTATCTTTCTGCAGCCGTTAAAGCTTGATCGGGAAATTCTGGAAGCGGGCAGTCTGGATGCATTACTTGTAAGGTAGAGGGAGAAGATGAAGTGGAAAACTGAAAAATATAATTTTATACTGGCAGGTCTTTTTGTGCTGATGGCAGGTCTGATCGTGGCATGGAAGCTACCAAAGAGAGAAGACTGTTATATCCACATGGGAATTGCGGTATATGATCTGAATGATACCTTTATGGAGAAATATATACGGACTTTGCAGGATATGATTGAAAAAACAGAAATTGCAGGAAGGAAAATATCCTACGAAATCTATAATGCAGATGGGAAAAATAAGAAACAGGAAAAACAGCTGCAGTATATGTATGCGCAGGAGTATGATATCATGTTGGTTAACCTGGTAGAGCCTGCATCTGCAGCCAGTGTGTTGAACGAAGCGGAGGAGAAGGAGATCCCCGTCATTTTGTATAACCGTGAAGTTGCCGAGAAGGATCTTCAGATCGTGAAGGATGTATGGTATGTAGGAACAGACGGAAAAGCTGCCGGAGAGATACAGGGAAAGCTGCTGAAGGAGCTTTGGGATAAGCAGAAGCAGAGCGTGGATCGTAATCAAAACGGAAAGCTGGACTACATATTGATTGAGGGGGAAGAGTCTCATTATGATACGATTCGGAGAACTAACGGATTTTTGGAGTCAGGAAGAGAATTGCCGTTAAAGCAGCTGGGAAACCTGACTGCGGATTGGAAACGGGAGATTGCCCTGGAAAAATTTGCGAAGCTGGATGAAGAGACGATCCGGAATACGGAGGCAGTCGTATGCAACAATGATGACATGGCACTTGGGGTCTATGATTATTACAAAAAACATCAGATGAAACTTCCGGTTATTATTGGAATTAATAACAGTCAGGAAATGAATCAGAAGATCCGACTCGGGGAAATCTATGGAACTGTGGATAACAATATGGAGGATCAGGTTGCAAGAATTTATGAGATAATGAAATCTGTTTTAAATGGAGTTATAGATAAATATGATAAAATCTGGTACAGTATGCCTTATGAAATTGTTAATAGTGACATATCAGAAGAAAAATGATACGATGAATGCAGAATAAGTATTCCCCGCTTTAGGTGCATGGAGCACTAAGCGGCGGGCCAAGAAGGGGGAGTTACTATGTGGTTTGTGTTTGCCTTGCTGTCTGCCGTATTTGCAGCTCTGACATCCATACTGGCAAAGGTAGGTATTACCGGTGTTAATTCGAATCTTGCAACAGCGATTCGAACGATGGTGGCGCTTGTCATGGCATGGGGAATGGTTTTTCTCACAAATACACAAGGTGGAATCACTGCGATCAGTAAAAAAAGCTGGCTGTTTCTGATACTTTCAGGTCTGGCAACAGGTGCCTCATGGTTATGTTATTATCGTGCTTTGCAGATAGGAGATGCATCTAAGGTTGTGCCGATAGACAAGCTGAGTGTTGTGATCACGCTGGTACTGGCATTTGTTTTTTTACACGAGAAATTTACAGCAAAATCGCTGATCGGATGTATTTTGATCGGTGCAGGAACATTATTGATGGTTTTGTAAAAAGGCATAAGAAAACTATATACAAAAGGAGAGGGTTATGAAAACACGAAAGAAAATTTCAGCAAGGCTTCTGGTGATCATGCTTGTTGCCACATTACTGCTTCCCTTTACATGGAATGTTCCGGTGGAAGCAGCCGAGACAAAACAGATCGATGTTTTGTTCAGCCATGATACACATTCGCATTTGAACAGCTTTTCAACCATCGTAGATGGAGAACAAAAAGAGGTTGGCGGATTTGCAAGGATCAAAACCCTGATTGATGAAAAGAAGCAGGAAGATCCGGACACCCTGGTGCTGGATGGCGGTGATTTTTCGATGGGAACCCTGATCCAGACCGTATACGATACGGAGGCGGCAGAGCTTCGAATGCTGGGATGTCTGGGGTATGATGTGACGACTTTGGGGAATCATGAATATGATTATCGTTCAAAGGGACTGGCAAATATGCTGGAGGCTGCGAAGGATTCCGGTGAGACAGTACCGGCATTGGTGGTATGCAATGTGGACTGGGACAGCATGGAGCAGTCCGGATTAAGTGATGGACAGAAATTGATCCGATCAGCATTTGAAACCTACGGTGTGAAGGATTATGTGGTAGTTCAAAAGGGAGATGTAAAGGCTGCAGTAGTCGGTGTGTTCGGTAAGGATGCCCTGGAATGTGCACCGACCTGTGAATTAAAGTTCAAGGATCCGGTTGAGGCCGTAAAACAGACGGTAGAAGAGATCAGAAAAAATGAAAAAGTGGATATGATCGCCTGTGTGTCCCATGGAGGAACCTGGGAGGATGAGAACAAATCGGAGGATGAGATCCTTGCAAAAGAGGTGCCGGATATCGACTTGATCATCAGCGGACATACGCACACAGAGCTGAAAGAGGCAATTCAGCATGGGAACACATATATCGTATCCTGCGGCGAATACGGAAGAAATCTGGGATCACTTTCCATGACACAGAAGCAGGACGGACGGTGGGAGCTGACATCCTATGATCTGATCCCTGTTTCTGAGGATGTAAAACCGGACCAGGCGACACAGGAACAGATCGATGCCCTGATGGATGCGGTGGATAAGAATTATCTTGCCGATTTCGGCTATACAAGGGAAGAGGTTCTTGCTGAAAATGATGTTGAATTCAACAGTCTGGAAGAAATGGGCACGAAGCATGAAGAGTTGAATCTTGGTGATATCATGTCCGATGCATACATATATGCAGTGGAAAATTCCGAGTATTATGATGGTGATCCGGTTGATGTAGCCGTTGTTCCAAGCGGAACCGTGCGGGACACATACACAAAGGGCGATATCACAGTAGAGGATGTTTTTAATTCCTTTTCACTGGGGATTGGAAAGGACGGTGTTGCCGGATATCCGCTGATCAGTGCATACCTGACCGGAAAAGAGCTAAAGCTGGCAGCGGAGGTGGACGCTTCTGTATCGGATTTTATGACAACGGCAAGGTTATATTGCAGTGGATTGAATTTTGCATACAATCCACATCGGATGATCCTGAATAAGGTGACAGATTGTTATCTCACCAGGGCAGACGGAGAGCGGATCGAGATCCAGGATGACAAGCTGTATCATGTTGTGACAGATCTGTATACCGGCCAGATGCTTGGTTCAGTGATGAAAATGTCCTATGGACTGCTGTCTCTTGAACCGAAGGACAGGGATGGACATCCTATTGAAAATCTGGAAGATCAGGCGATCATGGAGGGTGACAGGGAATTAAAGGCTTGGGATGCGATCGCAAGATATATGCAGTCCTTTGCGGATACAGACGGCGACGGAATTGCCAATGTGCCGGAATATTATGAGACGACACATGGACGTAAGGTTGTGGAGGACAGCAGAAATATCATTGATCTGGTGAAGCAGCCGAATAAGTTTTCGGCAATGATCGCAGGTATTTGTCTGATCTTTATCGTGATCATTGTGCTTGTGGTATTTCTGATCCGAAGGATGATCCGCAGGATCAAAGTCAGAAAAGGAAAGAAAAATTCAAAATAAATATACGGCTGAGAAGAAAGCTGTCGCTTTAGCGGTTAATAGATTGCAAAGCGACAGCTTTTATTTGAGATGAATTGCAATTTCTTTTGTAAAATTGTAGAATGAAAGAGCTTATGAAAAAGAGTCATGAAAGAGAGAATCGGGAAATGAATGATAAAATCGCAGTCTGTCTTGGAAAGGGCGGACAGAGAGATATGGCGGAAGCCTTTTGCAGGAGGACCGGAGCGCAGCTTCAGGATAAGCCGGGAGATTTTCTGACGGTGCGGTTTGATTCCAGGGGCGTTTCGCTGTCCGGTTTCGGGCTGACCTATCAGGGGGATTTTGTGGAGACGATGCTTCACAGAGTTACCAGAGGCAGACTTCAGCATGAGATGCTGGTGAAGGCGGTGAAGTCAGATAAGGAGGGAAGGAAGGCCATCGATGCTACGGCAGGAATGGGTGAGGATGCCTTTCTTCTGGCAGCCCAGGGCTATGAGGTGACGTTGTACGAGCAGAATCCGGTGATTGCAGCCCTTCTTAAAGATGCCATTCGCCGTGCCAGGAAAAATATGGATCTGAAAGATATTGCCGGTCGTATGAAGGTGATCGAGGGAAACAGTGTAGAAGGTATGTCAAAGCTTCTTGATCCTGTAGACGTGATCTATCTGGATCCTATGTTTCCGGCAAGACAGAAATCCAGCCTGATCAACAAGAAACTTCAATTGATCCAGAAGCTGGAACCACCGTGTTCCGGGGAAAAGGATCTTTTTGATGCAGCTATCAGAGCAAATCCAGATAAGATCATCGTCAAGCGTCCGCTGAAAAGTGAATGTCTTGCCGGCCGGGAGCCGTCTTATACATTGAAGGGGAAGGCAATACGATATGACTGCTATGTATTATAAAGTCAGACACTATCAATACAAAAATCGAATCGGAAACCTTAAGGCTGAAGCTGTAGGCGTGGTAAGCGGGGAAAAACATTTCCCTATATTTCCGGGAAATATGATCTTCAAGCCACTGACGAAATCTAAACCATTTTCCACGCCACTGTATGCTTATGCAGAGGTATTCTGGTCAACGATCATTAATGAATATTTCATGCCTGCGCCCAGATATGAACTGGCCATTTGTGAAGGGTATGAGGCAGTAAATGAAAAATATCTTGACTACGGAACGACAGTACCCATGGCATATAAAGAAGGGGAAAGCCTTTTGAATCTTCTGGAATTTTTTCGGAAATATCCGGATGAAAAGGTAGATATTGATAATTATGTAAACTATTGCCAGATGTTTTATGATTATAGAGATATTTTTGAGGCTGATTTTTTTCAGGAGCATCAGGAAATGGCGGAACAGCTTGCCATGCAGGTACTGATCTCTGTCCTGAAAGGAGACCAGAATTATCATTATGAAAATGTAGCATTTCTCTGTGATAAAGATGGCGGGATCATAAGTCTTGCACCTATGATCGACCATGAATTTTCTGCGTATTTTATGTTTCCGGACGATATTTCCCGTCATGTATACTGGCTGATGGAATTAAGCAAATCCATCCGCGGGTGGGAAGTCCGGCCTGGGGAATATGATAATTTCAAAGATCCGGAAGAACGGAAACTAATGGAAAAAAGTGCCACCTGTATTCATAAAAATCTCCTCTATATAAAAGAACATTATCCGCAGACAACGGAAGAATTTCTGGATAAAGCAGAAAAACTGAAAACAGCATTGACGGAAGCTTCAGAGGATTTTCTGATCCGGGGAAATACGGAATATCCGGACTGTGCGGATTCCAGTGCCTGGCTGATCGGAAAAGCCCGATACAAGGATAAAGATGAAGAGAAAGCCAGCGCTTATGAGGCGGAATTATACGGAAAGGGGAAAAAGCTTGATTTCCGGGACGTAAGTATCAGTGCAATAAATGAAATAAAAGCTGTGATCAGTCAGATGGAAGAAGTTTTGAGAAAGAGAGAATAAACAAATGGAACAAACAAAAACAATATTAAAAAAAACCTGGGTGGTGGCAGCGCTTGCCTGCGTCTGCTGTCTCCTCTGGGGGAGTGCGATCCCGCTGATCAAGACAGGATACCGTCTGATGCAGATGGATTCTGCAGATACGGCAAGTCAGATCGTTTTTGCAGGAGTGCGTTTTGCACTGGCAGGAATCCTCGTACTGATCTTTGCATCTTTGCGTGAGCGCAAGGTTCTGCTTCCCGATCGGACTGTTTTGAAATATGCGGTGCCGGTATGTATGGCTCAGACAGTATGTCAGTATTTCTTCTTTTATATAGGTGTGGCACATACCTCCGGTGTAAAAGGCGCTATTATCACAGGTCTTGGGAATTTTATTGCGATCCTGCTGTCCTGCCTTGCTTTTCACAAGGAAAAAATGACCGGGCGAAAGATGCTTGGCTGTATCCTGGGTTTTGCAGGCGTGGTCGTGATCAATCTTATGGGAAATTCTCTGGATGCAGGTTTTAGGCTTACAGGAGAAGGATTTATTCTGATCGCGCAGTTTTCTTACGGAATGTCCACGGTGCTGATCAATATTTTTTCCAGAAAGATATCTCCGGTGGTACTCAGCGGAACGCAGTTTACCATGGGCGGGATCATTCTGTTCCTGATCGGAAAAGGGATGGGAGGACATCTCGGAAGCGTAAATGCTGCCGGTATCGGGATCATCTTTTATCTGGCAATGGTGTCTGCGGTGGCCTATACACTGTGGTCAGTGCTGCTTGCCTGGAACGATGTATCCAGGGTAGCTATCTTTGGCTTTGTAAATCCTTTGTTCAGTGTGATCCTGTCTGCACTGGTTCTGGGAGAGGTACGTCAGGCATTTAATATGGGAAGTCTCATCGCACTGTTTCTTGTCTGTGTGGGAATTTATGTGGTAAATCAAAAAAAATCTTCATAAATGATATTGCAGTTATTGTTCCCAGGCAATATTTTTTGAAGTGTGTTACTGAGAACGGAGCGAACAGTAACGGTCGCAGAATGAATAGTAATGATGCCGGAGTTCCGAAATTGATTTCAATACGGCATTGTGCTAAAATAGTTCCATAAAAAATGTGAACATATAAATCCGTGCCGGAATAACTGCAGGATCCGGAAGCAGATCCTGCACCGGACAGATAAGGAGGAAAAATATGGAATTTCAGAAACTGATCGAAGAGAGAAGGACCATCCGTAAATACAGCCCGGAGAGCAGGATCACAAAAGAAGATCTTCTTGCAGTGATCCGGGCCGCTCAGGAAGCACCCAGCTGGAAAAACTCCCAGACCGGAAGATATTATTGTGTAATGTCCGAAGAGATGGTGGAGAAGGTCAGCAGAGAATGTCTGCCGGAAATGAACCAGGCAAAAGCAGAGAATGCCTCCCTGATCGTTACAACCTTTGTACATAACCATGCCGGATTTCAGAAAGACGGAACACCGGATAATGAACTCGGAAACGGCTGGGGCTGCTATGATCTGGGACTTCAGAACGAGAATCTGATCCTGAAGGCAAAGGAGCTTGGATATGGAACCCTGATCATGGGACTTCGTGCCGGAGACAAGCTCCGAGAGATTCTTTCCATTCCGGAAACAGAAACGGTAATGGCAGTGATCGCCATCGGAAAAGCAGCCGAAGAGCCTGCAAGACCGAAACGTAAAGATGTGGAAGATATTGTGAGATTTTATTAAATAATAGAAGAAATGCCCGGTACATATCAAAATGTTCGGGCATTTTTTAATGGAAATTAAAGAGCAAAATGGTCTGAAAAGGATTGCTTGAAGGAATGAATTCTGTTATCCTGTAAGAAAACAGCTGTAACAACATGGAAGGATTTTGGAAAGCAGAGTTTGGGAGAAAAAAAGCAATACAGTAGGGAGGTTTTTAACCAATATGCAGATCATACATGAAAATGAATACGAAGAAACCATGAAAAATATCGTAACGCCATATCTTCTGTCACACAGAAGGGAACTTTATGTACCAGGTGCGGATTATCCGTTTCGTAACGAAAGCAAACGGATCACAGGTAAGATCCATATGCTGCAGTATCTGTCTGATATTGATATGCCTAAAGGTGTGGTAGTCATCAGCCACGGGTTCACAGAATCAGCAGTGAAATATGATGAAGTGGCTTATTATTTTCTTAAGGAAGGCTATCATGTATATATTCCGGAGCATTGCGGTCATGGCCGTAGCTATCGCCTTACCGCAGACCCGTCTCTGGTCCACATCGATACATGGAGAAGATATATCCGTGATTTTCTGAAAGCATGCCGCTACATAAAGAAAGCACATCCGGATCTGTCACTTAACCTGTATGCACATTCCATGGGTGGTGCCATCGGTGGTATTGCTGCAGCCTGGGAGCCGGACTGGTTTCACAAGGTGATCCTTTCTTCTCCGATGATCCGTCCTCTTACAGATAATGTTCCGTGGCCGGCAGCCACTGGCATAGCTCTGGAGAAATGCATTTTCGGAAAAGATGAGGAATATGTAGCTGGCCGAAAGCCTTACGATGGCAGCGGTTCTTTTGAGACAAGCTCCGCAACATCAAAACCAAGATACGAGCGATACAAAAATCTCCGTGCAGAACATAAGGAGCTCCAGACCTGGTCTCCATCCTACGGCTGGCTCTGGGCTTCTGCGGAAATGAGCTGGTATCTGCGTCTCTACGGATGGAAAAAATATACGGCACCAATGCTGCTCATCCAGGCCCAGGCGGAAGATCTGGTGTCTGTCCGTGCCCTGAAAAATTTTGCCGGAAAGATCAATCGCCAGGGAAAAACAAGCTGTGATTATATCCATATGATCGGAACAAAGCATGAGATCTATGGAAGCAGAGGTAAGATCCTGGAGAAATACTGGGGATATATATTTACATTCCTGGACGATACGGAAAATGATATTGATCACAGATAAGTATTTTTACTACAGGTGTATCACATATTTGACAACAGGATTGGCAGCTTTTATTTACTTTCTTTCTTTATCATAGTAAAATTATAAAGCTTTTCTCTTATACATTCGACAGAAAATGTGATATAATTTAACGAATCGTCTTTTTTGTACAAACAAACGTACAATCCAAAAAGACAAAATTAAATAAGGGAAGGATTATAGAATGTTATCTGTTATTGAATCAGTGAATGCTGCTGTAAACAATTTTATCTGGGGCGTTCCTGCGATGATCTGTATTATTGGTGTAGGTCTTTATTTAAGTATCCGCACGAATTTTCTCCAGATTCGGAAATTTCCCTATGCCATCAGGGTTACTATCGGACGTATGCTTCGGAAAAGAGAAGCTTCCGATGGAAGTCTGACACCGTTTCAGGCTGTTTGTACGGCGTTAGCTGCTACCGTGGGAACGGGAAATATTGCAGGTGTGGCAGGTGCTATTGCCATCGGAGGACCGGGAGCCGTATTCTGGATGTGGATTTCCGCACTTCTTGGAATGTGTACAAAGTTTTCCGAGGTAACACTTGCGGTACATTTCCGCGAAACCAATGCCAATGGAGATCTGGTTGGAGGACCAATGTATTACATTAAGAATGGTCTAAAAAAACACTGGCACTGGCTGGCATATCTGTTTTCCGCTTTTGGTGTGCTTACTGTTTTCGGAACCGGAAATGCAACCCAGGTTAATACCATTACAACAGCTATTGATTCTGCACTGATCAATTACAATGTGATCGCTGCAGACAATACTTCTACGGTAAACCTTGTTATGGGGATCATCCTTGCGATTCTTGTGGCAATGATCCTGCTTGGCGGAATCAAAAGGATCGGCCAGGTTACAGAAAAGCTGGTACCGTTTATGGCATTGTTTTATATTATTCTTGCCGTCGGTGTAATTATCATCAACTGGAAAAATGTTCCGGGTGTTTTCAGCGCTATCATCAGAGGCGCATTTAATCCGGCATCTGTGACAGGCGGCGTAGTAGGAAGCTTTTTCATGAGTATGAAAAAAGGTGTTTCCAGAGGTATTTTTTCCAATGAGGCAGGTCTTGGTACCGGTTCCATCGCACATGCCTGTGCAGACACCAGAAAACCTGTAAAACAGGGATTTTTCGGGATCTTTGAGGTATTCACGGACACGATCGTGATCTGTACGCTGACAGCGCTTGTCATCCTCTGCAGCGGGGTGCCGGTTGGTTATGGCGCAGCAGCAGGAGCGGAGCTTACCATCAGCGGTTTTACCAGTACATACGGAAACTGGGTTTCCATCTTTACAGCAGTTGCCATGTGCTGCTTCGCATTTTCCACTATCATTGGATGGGGACTTTACGGAGCCAGATGTGCGGAGTTTCTTTTTAAGGAAAAAGCTATCAGGCCTTTTATGGTACTGTACTCTCTGATAGCGATCATCGGTGCAACTGTTGATCTCGGACTTCTCTGGAGTATCGCAGAGACCTTCAACGGTCTGATGGCGATCCCTAACCTGATCGCAGTATTCCTGCTTTCCGGTGTGGTTGTAAAGCTTGTGAAGGAGTACTTCGCCGGAGAAGGAAAGAACGCCTGAAGGAGTTTTTGAAAAAAAAACTTGACTATCAAAACAAACAGAGTTAGAATTAGTTTAGCTCATTAAAGAGTTAACACATAACAGAAGCAAATTCCATGAAGGGAATCAGTAAAGACAGAGGAACCGTCTTCAGAGAGCTGTGACTGGTGTGATACAGCGTCGGAACTGCCTTGAATATCATCCCTGAGAAGGAAAGCCGAAAGTTTCAGACAAGTAAGTAGGTTTTCACGGGTGCTTCCCGTTACAGAAGTCGCGTATGCCGGTACGTTGCAGAATCGTGCTTGTTTCAATTGAGAAACAGGGTGGTTGCGGAATTTTATATCCGTCCCTGAAAGGGGACGGATTTTTTTTATCCAAAAACATTTTAAACCACGGGGTAAGGATCTGAAACCGGAAAAATATACAAAAGGGGAAAGAGTATGAAAGTGTACAAAAAACTCATGAACGCACTTGCAGCAGTAGAAAAAATCGTACTGGTCATTTCCACACTGCTGATCCTTGTGCTGACTGTGGGAAATGTATTTTCCCGTAAGGTCATCCATCGCTCATGGTCTTTTACAGAAGAGCTTGTTGTAGCGGTGTTTGTTCTCATCACACTTCTGGCAGCAGCACTTGCCTGCCGTGAAAAGGGAGGACTGGTAAGTCTGACACTGGTTACGGACCGTCTTCCGAAAAAACTGGAAAAACCATCTGTGATCCTGATCACGGTCCTGTGCATTGTTTTTTCCGCAATTTTATTTAAGTATGGAATGGACAAAGTTCTTACACAGCTGGCAAACGGCAAGAGAACTTTCGTACTGAACTGGCCGGAGTGGATATTCTGGTCCTTCGTGCCGATCGGAGCAGGCTGCATGATCCTTCATTTTATTGAGTACTGTCTGGACTTCTGCCTGAAAAAAGATGATGAAAAGGAGGACAAATAAATGATCAGTGCAATCTTATTTATCTCCTTCTTTGTTTTCCTGATCCTGGGACTTCCCATTGCGATCTGCTTAGGTCTGTCATCTGTATGTGCCATCCTTTATTCCGGCACATCTCTGACGATCGTAGCTACAAATATGTACTCCGGAATCAGTAAATTCCTGCTTCTTGCTATCCCGTTCTTTGTTCTGTCCGGAAACATTATGGCAAAAGCCGGTATTTCAAAACGACTGATCAACTTCGTAGATACCTGCGTAGGACATAAAAAGGGCGGTATCGCCATTGTATGTGTTATCGTAGCCTGCTTCTTCGGAGCAATCTCCGGTTCCGGTCCTGCAACTGTTGCGGCACTTGGAGCAGTTCTGATCCCGGCTATGGTTGAGCAGGGCGGTTTCTCCGCACCGTTTTCCACGGCATTGATGGCAACTTCCAGTTCCATCGCCATTGTCATACCGCCAAGTATCGCATTCGTTGTATATGCTTCCATCACAGGCGTATCTATTGCAGATATGTTTATGGCTGGTATCGTTCCGGGACTTCTGATGGGTGTTGCTCTTGTGATCATCGTTATGATCGAGGCAAAGAAACATAATATTCAGCCATCCCGTGAAAAAGCTTCCGCAAAAGAGCGCTGGGATACATTTAAAGATGCATTCTGGGGATTCCTGATGCCGGTTATCATCCTCGGAGGAATTTACGGTGGTATCTTTACACCAACTGAGGCTGCAGCCGTATCTGTTGTTTACGGTCTGTTTGTTGGTATGGTGATCTACCGTGAGGTTAAGCTCAAAGATTTGTTTGACATTCTTGTGGATTCTGCAAAGACAACCGGTGGAATCATGCTGATCGTAGCGAGTGCTTCTCTGTTCTCTTTTGTATGTACCAAGTTTGGTATTGCAAATGCGGCATCTGAGCTTCTTGCCAGCATTGCACATAATCAGTTTACCTTCCTTCTGATCGTAAACATCATTTTCCTGATTGCAGGATGCTTCATTGATGCAAACTCTGCGATGTACATTTTTGTACCGATCATGCTTCCGGTATGTAAGGCTCTGGGCTATGATGTGGTAGCATTCGGTGTTATGGCAACAGTTAACCTTGCGATCGGACAGGTAACACCTCCGGTAGGTGTAAATCTTTTCGTTGCCATCAGTATCAAGATCAAAAAAGGTCTGGAGGTTACTCTTCAGCAGATATCCAGAGCAGTTATGCCGATGATCGCTGCATCCGTTGCAGTTCTTCTGATCATCACTTATATTCCGGCTGTTTCCACAGCTCTTCCGAAGGCTCTTGCAAAAGAGGGCTCCTATACAGGAGACCAGTCTTCTGACACAGAAAGCCAGAGTTCCAAGGATTCCGGGGACGGAAGTGATTCCTTTAATACTATCGCTGATTACAGTGATCTTGACTGGCCGGAGATGACTTGGAACTTTGCATGCTCTACAACCGAAACAAGTACCTGGGCTGACGGAGGACGTAAGTTTGGCGAGCTTATGGAAAAAGCAACCGGCGGAAAAGTCAAGGTTAATATTTATGCAGCAGATCAGCTGACAAACGGAAATCAGTCCGAGGGAATCCAGGCACTGATGAACGGAGATCCGGTACAGATCTCCATGCATTCCAATCTGATCTATTCTGCATTTGACCCGAGATTCAATGTAGTATCCCTGCCGTTTATCTATGATTCCTACGATGACGCAGATGCAAAATTTGACGGTGAGGCCGGAGAAAAGCTGAAAGAGATCCTTGGTGAGTACGGACTTCATTGTATGGGAATCGCAGAGAATGGTTTCCGTGAGCTGACAAACAGCAAGCATGAAGTAAAAACAGTAGACGACATGAAGAACCTGAAGGTTCGTGTGGCCGGTTCCAATCTTCTCATGGAATGTTATAAGAGATGGGGGGCAGATGCCACAAACATGAACTGGTCCGAGACATACACAGCACTTCAGCAGAATACGGTAGAGGGTGAGGAGAACCCGCTGCCTGCGATCGACGCAGCCAGTGTACAGGAGGTACAGCCGTACTGCTCCATGTGGGATGCAATCTATGACTGTCTGTTCTTTTGTATCAACCAGGATATCTATGACAGCCTGACACCGGAACAGCAGCAGGTTGTTGATGAGGCAGGCCAGAAGGCTGTTGAGTATGAGCGTTATATCAACCGTTCCGGCGATGAGGAGATCATGAGCCGCTGGGAGAAGAGCAACGGTGTGACCTTTACAAAGAAAGAGGATATGGATATCGATTCCTTCAAGAAAGCAGTAGACGGAATCGACGACTGGTTTGTAAATGAGCTTAAGAGTGCAGGCTATGACGATGCACAGGATCTTGTAGATCTGTTTACAGAGGATTCGGTAGATACCGTGGAGGATTACAGTGATCTGAACTGGCCTGAGACAACCTGGAACTTTGCATGCTCCACAACAGAGACAAGTACCTGGGCTGATGGAGGACGTAAGTTCGGTGAACTCATGGAAAAGGCTACCGGAGGAAAGGTCAAGGTTAACATTTACGCAGCGGATCAGCTGACAAACGGAAATCAGTCCGAGGGAATCCAGGCATTGATGAACGGAGACCCGGTACAGATCTCCATGCATTCCAATCTGATCTATTCTGCATTTGATCCACGCTTCAATGTGGTATCCCTGCCGTTCATCTATGATTCCTATGATGATGCAGATGCGAAGTTTGACGGAGAGGCTGGAGATAAGCTGAAGGAAATCCTTAACGGCTACGGACTCCACTGCATGGGTATTGCAGAGAACGGATTCCGTGAATTGACAAACAGCAAGCATGAGGTAAAATCTGTAGATGATATGAAGAATCTGAAGGTTCGTGTAGCCGGCTCTAATCTTCTTATGGAGTGTTATAAGAGATGGGGCGCAGATGCCACAAATATGAACTGGTCCGAGACCTACACGGCACTTCAGCAGAATACGGTAGAGGGCGAGGAGAATCCGTTGCCCGCCATCGATGCAGCCAGTGTACAGGAGGTACAGCCATATTGCTCCATGTGGGATGCAATCTATGACTGCCTGTTCTTCTGCATTAACCAGGATATTTATGATGCGCTGACACCGGAGCAGCAGGCTGTTGTTGACGAGTGTGGCCAGAAAGCTGTTGAATATGAGCGTTACATCAACCGTTCCAGTGATGATGAGATCAAAGCACGCTGGGCAGACAAAAATGGTGTGACCTTCACAGAGAAAAAGGACATGGATATCGATTCCTTTAAGAAAGCAGTAGACGGTGTAGATGACTGGTTTGTTCAGGAATTGAAAAAACAGGGCTATGATGATGGTCAGGATCTGGTAGATCTGTTTACAAAGTAGTCTTCATACATGTTTATAAAAAAATAAAATAGCCGGAAAGAGGCAGTTCTGAGAGAATTTTTCAGGACCGCCTCTTTTCTTTGCGGAAAAAAGATTATATACTGATAGCAGTCTGGCATTTGTCGGGCGGGAGATTGTTGAAATATGGACGGAACATAAGTAAAGGAAAAAATATGATAAAGATCGATCTGATAACCGGGTTTCTCGGATCCGGAAAGACAACATTTATAAAAAAATATGCCTCCTATCTTCTGAAAAAAGGCATGAACATCGGGATCCTGGAAAATGATTTCGGGGCAGTGAATGTGGATATGATGCTGCTTCAGGATCTGATGGGTGACAACTGTGAGTTGGAGATGGTTTCTGGCGGTTGTGATGCGGACTGTCACAGACGGCGATTTAAGACGAAGCTGATCGCTATGGGAATGTGCGGTTACGACCGTGTCATCGTAGAACCATCCGGAATCTTTGATGTGGATGAGTTCTTTGACGCCCTCCATGAGGAACCGCTGGATAAATGGTATGTGATCGGAAATGTGATCGCCATTGTGGATGCGAAGCTGACAGAGGATCTTTCTGCGGAAGCTGATTATCTGCTGGCTTCTGAGGTGGCAGATGCAGGCTGTGTATTACTGAGCAGGAGTCAGGAAGCTACGGTGGAAGAGATCAGCAGCACAAAAGAGCATCTCAACCGTGCACTTGGCCAGATCCAGTGCAGGCGCTGTCTGGACAGTGAGATCCTCACCGGAAACTGGAATGATCTCACGGACACAGACCTGGAAAAGATCCTGAATTGTGGGTATGTGTCAGAAGCTTATGTGAAGGAATCCTATGCGGAAGGCGGTGGATTTGATTCTCTGTTTTTTATGAACGTTCATAAAAGTGAGGAGAAACTCTATGAAACTGCAGAAAGGATCCTGAATGATCCATCCTGCGGAGATGTTTTTCGCGTAAAAGGTTTTCTCAGAAAAGAAGATGGACAGTGGCTGGAGCTGAATGCTACCCGCCATGAGATCTGCATCCGGCCAGCAAAGCTGGGACAGGAGATCATGATCGTTATTGGGGAAAAACTGAATAAAGAGGTAATTGATGGATACTGGAAATAATACTGCAGAAAAAACAGCACCGGAGAGATATGTCTCAGAGAAGGCATTTGAAGAGCTGCCAGATACATTTCAGAAGCTTGCAGAGCTGCTTGGAGAAGATCAGTTTGAACTGGTGGCAGTGAATGATGAGAAAGGCCCGCAGGATCAGAAAGCAGCTTCAGAGAGTGCTTTTTCGGAAGCAATTGCGGAAAAGTCCGATGACAATATATACAAAGTGGATTCTTATGTAAAAAACGGAGAAATCCGCCTTGTGTATCTTATGAATGATGCGGTAGAAAGCTTTCTTGTTTTTGGAAATGCCCGTATGACAGGTGTATACAAACCGGATTACGAGGGCGAGATCCTGGCAGATTTAAGCCGGCAGGGCAGAGAATATATCCTTGTGGTTCACCAGGATGATTCGGTGGTGACTTTGTTTTTTGAAACCCTGTCTCTGGAAAAATATCTCTACGATTACAGCCGGATCGGTCATTTCTGGATAGAAGGGTATGAATATTTACGGCAGCTGGAATATCGCCTGGCAATCCTCCGCGACAAATATGATTATATAGGCGGGGACAGCTGCAACGCTCTGGAGGAGAAGCTTTCTGTACTGGTGGAATTTCCGCCATTGAATTACTGCTGTTATCCGTCTGTTCCGGAAAAGTATATTGTTCCCAGGGAAAATCCGTGGATTCCCTCGGAAAAGGCAATTGAGGTAATGGGAGAGATCGCAAGGCAGGCAGGAGACCGTACCTTTGTCAGGTGGCTTGAAATTTACCGGAAACTTCCGTTTAAATGGGTAGCACGGAAACTGGCAGGAATGCTTCACCGTACAAAACACATTCAGGTAACGATGTGCCTTTCCGAAAAGCTGAGGGAAGCGTCATCAGGATATGGGGATCGGTCTTTTGGAAAAGAAGCTGACGAAGAAATTAAAGTTCTTACGGAAAAAGCCAGTGCAAAACAGGCAGAGCTGAAAGAGCAGGGTATCGGATCCGAAGTATTCAGAGAAGAACCGTTTACCATTGCCAGAGATTCTCTGGGATTTAAGGTTTATCTCATGAAATGGAACAAAGGAAGAAAAGACTGTACCGTTGAAATTGAAGAAATATGACGAAATATATATAGATCCGCAGAGAATATCTGTGAAGTGTTTTTGCCCGGCAGGGATTGCTTTTTTAAAAACACTGGGGTATAATTTAATGGAAAGAGTTAAGAACAGCCCTTTGATAAGAAAGGAGATTTTTAAAATGAAAGTAACACATATTACAGATATCGATAAATTTTTTGAGGTAATTGACAGCTGCAAAGGCAGAGTAGAGCTTGTAACAGGAGAGGGAGACAGACTGAACCTGAAATCCAAGCTTTCCCAGTATGTATCTCTTGCAAACATCTTTTCCGCCGGGGAAATTCCGGAACTTGAGATCGTTGCAGCAGAGAAAGAGGATATCGACAAGCTTATGAACTTTATGATCAACGGCTGATAGGAAGAACGATTTTCAGGGATGTGAGCTTTTCACATCCCTCTATTAATCTGAATATAAAGCAGAATATGAATGTCTGTTTTGTAAAATGGATATAATGACAGCAGATACAGAAACAGATAGTTTTTCTCTGTCATCATGATCATAACAGGATACAACCAGGGGGTATAATACTTCCTGGTCAAACTACGTTAAAAGGAGTGTATACAAAATGGTTAAAATTGATATTATCTCCGGTTTCCTTGGTGCCGGAAAAACAACTCTGATCAAAAAGCTTCTGAAGGACGGATTTCAGGGTGAGCAGGTAGTTCTGATCGAGAACGAGTTCGGTGAGATCGGTATTGACGGCGGATTTCTGAAAGAGGCTGGGATCCAGATCCGTGAGATGAATTCCGGATGTATCTGCTGCTCTCTGGTAGGAGATTTCGGAACATCCCTGAAAGAGGTTGTTACCAAATACAATCCGGACAGGATCCTGATCGAGCCATCAGGAGTTGGTAAGCTTTCTGACGTTATCAAGGCTGTACAGGGTGTTCAGGACGAGGTTGACATTAAACTGAACAGCTATACAACTGTTGTTGATGCAAAAAAATGCAAAATGTATATGAAGAACTTCGGTGAGTTCTTTGATAACCAGATCCAGTATGCAGGTGCCATCATCATGAGCCGTACCGATATTGCAAGTGAGAAAAAGGTTCAGGAGTCTCTGGAGCTTCTCCGTAGCCTGAATAAGGATGCTGCTATCATCACGACTCCGATTGAGAATCTTGACGGTAAGAAACTGGTAGAGGTTATGGAGCATCCGGTATCCCTGGAGCAGGAGATGCTTGAGGAAGAGCATGAGCATCATCACCACCATGACGGAGAGTGCGGCTGCGGACATGATCATGAAGAGCATGAGCATCATCATCACCATGACGGAGAGTGCGGCTGCGGACATGATCATGAAGAGCATGAGCATCACCATCACCACGACGGAGAGTGCGGCTGCGGACATGATCACGAGCATGAGCACCACCATCATGACGGAGAGTGTGGCTGTGGACATGACCACCACCATCATCATGCAGATGAGGTCTTCACAAGCTGGGGCCGTGAGACTATTAAAAAATATACACGTGAGGGACTTGAGAAGATCCTTGAGGCACTTTCCGAGTCTGATAAATACGGTATCATCCTCCGCGCAAAGGGAATGCTTCCGGCAGAAGACGGAACATGGATCTATTTTGATATGGTTCCGGAAGAAACTGAGATCCGTGAGGGTGCACCGGAATATACAGGCCGTCTGTGCGTGATCGGTTCTAAGCTTGACGAGCATGCACTGGAGGAGCTTTTCGGGATCGCATAAAGCATATGATAAAATAAATGTCCGTTTTGACGCAAAACCAAAGCGGAATACAGATATAGATTGTTACAGAAAGGAAACAGATACTGTACATTAAATCGTACAGTATCTGACAGGATGGATTTATGGAAGAGACCAGAGTACCCGTTTATCTGATCACAGGTTTTCTGGAAAGCGGCAAGACCTCTTTCCTGAGCTTTACCCTGCAGCAGGATTACTTTCAGATCGATGGAAAAACACTTCTGATCCTTTGCGAAGAAGGTGAGGAAGAATATGATGAGGAAGCACTGAAACAGTGCAATACCGTTGTGGAGATCATTGACAGCGAGGAAGAGCTTACACCGGAACGACTTGCGGCAATGGAAATCCTGTATCAGCCGGAGCGGGTGATCATTGAGTACAATGGCATGTGGCTGGTAAGTAAATTTGAAGAGATGGAAAAACCGGAAGGCTGGGGCGTGGAGCAGCATATCACCTGTGTGGATGCAAGCACATTCCAGGTTTATATGGCGAATATGAAGTCCCTTTTTATGGACATGGTCCGCAATGCTGATATGGTTATCTTTAACCGCTGCCAGGAGAATGATCCGCTTCCTTCTTACAGAAGAAGCATCAAGGTGGTGAACCAGCGTGCGGAGATTATTTTTGAGGATGAAGAAGGCGAGCTTGGTGATCTTTTTGAGGATGAGATGCCATTTGATATTGATGCGCCGGTGATCGATATTCTTCCGGAGGATTATGGTATCTGGTTTGTGGATTCCATGGATCATCCGGACCGCTATGTCGGAAAAACCGTTCACTTTAAAGCACGTGCCCTGAAGCCGCGTGGAATGGGAAGTAAATTCTTTGTTCCCGGAAGAACAGCCATGACATGCTGTGCAGATGATACCACATTCCTTGGTTATATTTGCAAGAGCGCTTTTGCTCCGAAGATCGCAGAAGGCCAGTGGGTGGATGTTACCGCGAAGGTTGCGTTTGAGAAGAGAATGGAATATCAGGGAGAGGGAATCGTACTTTACGCAGAGCATGTGGAAGTTTGCGAGCCACTTGCTGATGAGATGGTATATTTCAACTGATACGATCAGAGCATTTGTATGCCTTAAGGCATAAGAAGGCCTGGCATTGAAACAGGTAAATTACAGCTGAGGAGTTTTTATGTATTTAATTGCAGGTTTGGGAAATCCGGGAAAGCAGTATGAGGCTACACGCCACAACATGGGCTTTGACACCGTTGACTGTCTTGTGGAGAAGAATAATATCCCGCAGGGTGGCGTAAAATTTAATGCCATGTATGGAAAAGGTATCATCGGCGGTGAAAAAGCTATTCTGATGAAACCGCTTTCCTATATGAATTTAAGCGGTGGTCCGATCCAGGAGATGTCCGGCTATTTCAAGATCGATCCGGAGACAGAGCTGATCGTGATCTACGATGATATCGATCTGGAGCCTGGACAGCTTCGTATTCGCAAAAAAGGCAGTGCGGGCGGACATAACGGGATAAAGGATATCATCCGCCGTCTTGGAACTGAAAAATTTATCCGTATCCGTGTTGGTGTCGGTGCGAAACCGAAAGACTGGGATCTGGCAGATTTTGTGCTGGGGCATTTTTCGGACAGTGACCGCAAGCTTGTGGATGAAGGGATCAATGATGCGGCAGAGGCTGTGGAGATGATCCTGTCCGAGGGCGTAGATGCGGCGATGAATAAGTATAACAGGAAAAAGCCTAAGAATTGAGGTTTGTATGGAAGCATTTTTGCAGCCTCTGCAGGGTCTTGCAGAGTTTGGGGAAATAAAAAAGCGTTGTGGCGCAAATTGCGGAATTCTTAACGTTTCCGGATGCATGGAGTCCCAGAAGGTCCATCTGATGTATGGACTTTCCGGGCTTTTTCCATATCATCTGATCCTTGCGGATGATGAGCGTAATGCAAAGGAAATCTATGAGGATTACCGCTTCTATGACAAAAATGTATATTTTTATCCGGCAAAGGATCTTCTGTTTTTTCAGGCAGATATTCACGGAAATCTTCTGATCCGGCAGCGGATGCGTGTGATCCGGGCACTTCTGGAACAGGAAGAAGTGACCGTTGTTACCAGTATTGACGGATGTATGGATTTCCTGATGCCGCTGGAAAAGATCAGAAGCAGGCTTCTTCATTTTAAAAGTGACAGTGTGATCGATTTGGATCAGCTGAAGGAAGAGCTGGTAGAGCTGGGATATGAACGCACCGGTCAGGTAGAGCTTCCGGGGCAGTTTTCTGTGCGTGGAGGAATCATTGATATCTATCCGCTGACAGAGGATAATCCCTGGCGTATCGAATTGTGGGATGATGAGGTGGATTCTATCCGGAGCTTTGATGCGGAAAGCCAGAGATCCCTGGAAAATGTAGATGAAATTACGATCTATCCGGCCGCGGAAAAGATGGACGGAGAGGATATGGTATCCTTTCTGGATTATTTTCCGGAAGAAAAAACACTGGTGTTTCTGGATGAACTGAACCACCTGGCAGAAAACGGCGAGGGTGTGGAGGAAGAGTACCGTCAGAGTCGTATGCACAGAGAGGAAAAAGGCGAGGCAAATCTTCCGGAGCAGTGGCTATGTGGCTTTCAGGAACTGCAGAAGAAGCTAAACAGACGGAATTGTGTGGCTGTATCCGCACTTTCTCCCAGACGTTCCGGATGGAAGATCAATGAGGAATTTGATCTTACGGTGAAGTCTGTAGATTCTTATAACAGCAGCTTTGAACTTCTGGTAAAGGATCTCCTTCAGTATAAGAGTCAGGGATACCGGATCGCACTGCTCTCCGGTTCCAGGACCAGGGCGGAGCGTCTGGCAAAGGATCTTTCAGAGGAAGGACTGAATGCTTTTTACAGCCAGGACATGGATCGTATCATCAGTCCCGGGGAGATCATGGTGGTCTATGGTCACGCAAGACGTGGCTTCCAGTATCCGCTGATCAAATTTGCAGTGATGACGGAAACCGATATTTTCGGCAAAGAGCAGAAAAAGCGCAAAAAAAAGAAAAAGTACAGCGGAAACCGGATCCAGGATTTTGCAGAGCTTTCCATTGGAGATCTTGTTGTTCATGAAAAGCATGGACTGGGTATTTATCGTGGAATCGAAAAGGTAGAGGTTGACCGTGTTGTGAAGGATTACATCAAGATCGAATACCGGGGCGGCAGTAATCTCTATATTCTGGCAACCCAGCTGGATGTTTTGCAGAAATATTCCGGATCCTCTGAAAATGCAAAAACGCCCAAGCTGAACAAGCTTGGCGGTCAGGAGTGGAATAAGACCAAGAGTCGTGTTAAGGGTGCGGTAAAAAATATCGCAAAAGAGCTGGTAGAGCTTTATGCAGTACGCCAGGAGAAAGAGGGATATGTCTGCGGACCAGATACCGTATGGCAGAAGGAATTTGAGGAGATGTTTCCCTATGAGGAGACAGAGGATCAGCTGGCAGCCATTGAAGATACCAAGAGAGACATGGAAAGCACCAGGATCATGGATCGTCTTGTGTGTGGTGACGTTGGTTACGGAAAGACGGAGGTTGCTTTAAGAGCTGCGTTTAAGGCAGTACAGGAAAGCCGGCAAGTGGTTTATCTTGTCCCTACCACCATTCTTGCACAGCAGCATTACAATACCTTTGTACAGCGTATGAAAGAATTTCCGGTAAAGGTGGAACTTCTCTGTCGTTTCCGGACATCTGCCCAGCAGAAAAAGGCCATCGAAGGGATCAAAAAGGGGCAGGTAGATATTGTGATCGGCACCCACAGAGTTCTTTCAAAAGATGTGGAATTTAAAAATCTTGGTCTTCTGATCATTGATGAGGAGCAGCGCTTCGGTGTTACTCACAAGGAGAAGATCAAGCAGATGAAAAAAGATGTGGATGTACTGACGCTGACAGCAACGCCAATTCCGAGAACCCTTCATATGAGTCTCATCGGTATCCGTGATATGAGCGTTCTGGAAGAGCCACCGATGGATCGTGTGCCGATCCAGACATACGTTATGGAGTACGATGAGGAGACTGTCCGGGAAGCCATCCGCAGGGAGCTTCGCCGGGGTGGACAGGTGTATTACGTATATAATCGAGTCAATGACATTGCCGAAGTAGCCCTTCGGATATCCAGACTTGTGCCGGAGGCCAGAGTGGATTTTGCACATGGACAGATGAGTCAGAGGGAACTGGAGCAGGTAATGTATGATTTTATCAACGGAGATGTGGATGTGCTGGTTTCTACCACTATCATTGAAACAGGACTGGATATTTCCAACGTAAACACCATGATCATCCATGATTCGGACAGATACGGCCTTTCCCAGCTTTATCAGCTCCGTGGGCGTGTAGGACGTTCCAACAGGACTGCTTATGCATTCCTGATGTATACCAAAAACAAGATGCTCCAGGAGACCGCAGAGAAACGGCTCAGTGCCATGCGGGAGTATTCAGACCTTGGAAGCGGTTTTAAGATAGCTATGAAGGATCTGGAGCTTCGTGGAGCAGGAAATCTTCTTGGGGCTCAGCAGCACGGGCATATGAACGCAGTTGGTTATGACCTTTACTGCAAGATGCTCAGTGAGGCTGTCAAGGAGGCAAAGGGAATCCGGACTATGGATGATTTTGAGACGACCATTGATCTTAACATTGATGCGTTTATTCCGGATTCCTATATCAGCAACGAGTTCCAGAAGCTGGATATTTATAAGCGTATTGCCGGTATTGAAAGCCAGCAGGAGTATGACGATATGCTGGAGGAGCTGATCGACCGTTTTGGCGAGCCGACAAAAGCTGTGCTGAACCTTCTCGCCATTGCAAGGCTGAAGGCTCTTGCTCATCAGGGATATGTGACGGAGATCAAGCAGCTTGGAAAAGATGTCCGGATCACGCTCTATGAAAAGGCCAAGCTGGATCCTGCAGGTATCCCGGCTATTATGGCGCAGTACAGGAGAGGTTTGCAGTTTAAGGCTGATCATGAGCCGAAATTTATCCTGACACCACAGGGAAGGCTGATCGAAGAGCTGATGAAGTTTGCGGGGGAGCTGGCAAAACTGGCAGAGCCACTGGAGTAAAGGGAAGAATCAGGCAGGCTCGGGGTTATCCACGGGAAAAAATATCCGGTTTGTGGATACCGGATATTTCCCCGGAAAGACTTGTGGATAATTTGTGAAATGTCGTGTAAGTTCGTGAAATTCCTTGCTCTTAAAGGTGAAAACGTTTATAATCAAGTATTATGGAATAAGAGCCGGACCGTGATTCTTATGGACGGATAGATGGAGGATGAAATGAGAAATTCAGTAAAGAAAGCGGCAGTTACTGCTCTTGTCTGCGTTACAGCAGCAGGAATGATGGCAGGCTGCGGAAATAAAAAACTCGATGGTACAAAGATCGCATTGACAGTCAATAAGCAGGAGATCCCGCTTGGCGTTGTAAGTCTGGCAGCACGTATGCAGCAGGCACAGGCTGAGGCAATGTACAAGATGTATCTTGGCGGCGGAAACGATATGTCTATCTGGAGTACCAAAATGGATGATGATTCCGATGAGACTTACGGTGAAAATGCGGTAACAACATCTGTTGAGACTGTTGAGAAGATGTGTCTGGAGAAAGAACACGCTTCCGAGTATGATGTTGAAATTACAGATGATGAGCAGAAGGCTCTTGAGGAAGCTGCCAAGAACTTTATGGCTGCCAATTCCGATGAGACAATTGCAGAGCTTGCGGTTGATGAAGATATGGTGAAGACTTTCCTCGAGCTTGAGACATACGATGTGAAGATGAAGGATGCCATTGAAGCCAAAGCTGACGTGAAGCTGGATGAGAAAGAATATCAGCAGATGTCCTTCAGCTATGCAAGTGCAAAAGTCAGCGGAGATAATCTTTCCGATGATGATATCAAGAAGAATAAAGAGAATCTTCAGAAGTTCTATGACAAGGTTAAAGAGGATCCGGATGCAGATTTCAATACTCTTGGAGATGAGATTTCCGAGGATATGACCGCAACAACCGGAACATGCCCTGCCTATGAGGAAGGTGATGACAGTGCTGCCAACGGAACTACTTATCCGGATGAGGTCCGTACCGCTTTAAGAAAGCTGGATGAGGGTGCACTGAACGAAGAAATCATCAAGACAGATTCCGTATGGTATGTTGTGAGACTGGATTCCAAGAATGATGAAACTGCAACGGAGAGTAAGAAAGAGTCTCTGACAAACACCAAGAAGGATGATTTCTATAATGATACAACAGATGGATGGAAGAAGAAAGCAGATATCAAAGAAGAGAAAAAACTGATCAAGAAGATCAAGATCACAGATAATCACAGCTTTACGATCCAGACTCCAACTCCGACACCGGACCCGGATGTAACTGAGACACCGACAGCAGATTCTGCAGAGGCTGAGGCAACCGAGACACCGGCAGCTGAGGAGCAGACCGATGTGACCGAGACAGAGGGAGATTCTGCAAAGGCTGATGAGGAGACTGCAGACAGTACAGAAGATGAGGCAGCTGCTACACCGGAAGCTGAGAAATAAGATACAATGTTTGCAATGGAATGATAAGAGAAAAGACAACGAGCCGTGTACGGGTTTATCGTACACGGCTCGTTTTTTGTAATGCTCATGCCTGCTTTACGGATCATCAGATCAGATTCAGATGCTCCAATGCGTGAAGAATCCCGTCCCTGTCCACTGCGCTTGTCTGGTATGTGCAGTGCTTTTCGATGCCTCCGTAAGCATTTCCCATAGCAACGCTGACTCCGGCAGCTTTCAGCATGGGAAGGTCGTTGGGACTGTCTCCGAATGCGTAGCAGTTTTCCTTGGGGATGGAAAGGCGGTCCAGGAGAAATTCCATGCCTGTGGCTTTGCTGGTACCCTTTTGTGTGACTTCCCAGATTCCGTCTCCGTGATCAAAATAGGTGTAATGATCATTACAAAAGCTGCGGAATTTTTCGACATTGGAATCCGGAAGCATATGTACCAGGAATTTGTCATAGGAGTAAGTGCAGGCATCCTCCCGATTGAATTTCGTGATGTCGACCATTGGAATTTCTTTTCGCATTTTGACTCCGAATTCGGACTGGGCCGGAGATGCGCCATCATACAGGATCTCAGTGTTGGATTCAAAAAGTGCCTCGATTTTACATTTGCGGAGAAGATCTACGGTTTCCTTGCACAGAAGATTGGGGACTGTGCGGAAAAAAAGCAATTTGTTATCCATGTAAATGTGGGTTCCACAGCCATATATATAGCCATCGAAATGAAGCTCTGAGAGTGCAGAAGGCATCATTACTTTGGTGCGGCCGGTGTTGATGAAAAGAAGATGACCGTTTTCATGGGCTTTTGTGAGGGCTCGGCTGGTGCTCTCCGGAACCTTGAATGGGTGAGACGTAAGCAGTGTGCCGTCTATGTCGAAGAACAGGATTTTTTTATCGTTCATAAGGTCTCCTTTAAAATGGGATTTCTTCTTCGGTGTTATTGTTATTAATGTCAGTAATATCATTAACAGGAAGCGGTTCTGCGGATGTATCTTCAACAGAGTTCAGTGCGCTGACACGGATGCCATTGAGCTCTATTTCACTTTCCATGGGGATCACCAGGCATTTGCGGCCGTCGATGATCCGAGTTTCTACCAGCTCTGCCCGGTCCGGTGCCACGTGGATCACCACATCCGGGGTTTTGATCTCGAATTTTCTGGTGTTGGTGATGTTGGATGCTACCAGAGCAGATTTTTCTCCTGCAGCAAGCTCATATTGTTCATCGAAGTTCTGAAGCTTTTCGTCTTCTACGCCGCATTCTTCGAAGAGACGTTTGACTTCGGATTTGGTGAGGACAACAGGTTCCGGTTCGTCCTTCTGGGATTCAATGAGGTCGTTAAGCTTTTCGTGGATCTCAAGGACTGTGTCGTAGGCACAGTCATCACCAAGTGTTTCTTCCACCAGAGCATTGAAGGAGTCGCGCTGGGTTCCGGCAGATAGTGGTGTGGTGCAGCCGAAGACTTCTTCCATCATGGTGGAGCGGAGATTTTCGGCGTTTTTGGTGTAGTAGAGAAGTCCGTGGATATCGGTACTGCGGTCGTTGAACTGTGGGAAGAGGAAGCCCCAGTCAGGCATTTCTACCAGCCAGTCCCGGATACGGTCTTCAATGTTGTTTGTCTCTGTGTTGTAATGCAGGCCTGCCTTGGAGAGTTTGACCGGGCAGATGCTGCAGAGGATGTGGTCGTAGATCTCATCGGAGGCATCGAACATTTCGGCGCCGTCGGAGGATTTGCCGGGGATGTCGTAGACTGCATGGATGAGGATGATGTAGTAGTTTTCACCGTAGTCGTAGTTTTCTATGATTCTGTCGTAGAAGGCTTCGGTGAGGGTGTCGTCGGTGAGTTTGCTTTTGCGGAGTTTCATGAGGAAGTTTTGGGTTCCGCCTTCGTATTCCTGATCCAAGGGAAATTCCATGTTGATGAGGTTTTTTCCGATGGTGCCGGTGAGGGTTTTTCGGAAGATATCGAAGTATTTGAAGGTTTCTTCCTCTGATAAGGATAAGAAGGCTTCTTTGAGTTCGGTTTTTTTGTTTTTTTCACCGTCTACGTAGCAGCCGCAGATGCGGGTGATGGAGCAGCGGTCAGGGGTGAATTGTTTTTTTATTTCTGCGATTTCTTTTTTGTTCATGTGTGGTTTACCTCGGTTTTTTGATTAATTTGATTATAGCACAGGTGTTTGGTGGGGGCAAGATGACACGGACGGACGTGTGAGATTCCATGTGGTTTGGAGGGAGGTTGTGAGGGTCGGCGCGTTACTGGACGTTGGATGGTGGTGTCGAAATTTGGAGATGGTTTTTTGTGGTGTTGTGGTGGGATGTGTGATATGATTTGTGTATCTTATAAGATCTAGCCATTTATTTGGTTTCTTTTTGCTTCAATGTCTGAAGCGTTTTTTCGAAAAATATTTATAAAAACTGTATACAGGGTTTCTGAAGTGTTTGATTGATGGTATAATTGTATATACCAGAAGGAGTATTGTTTGAGAGATAATACGATTTTTGATGATGTTTTTCGTACTATGATGGAGAAAATGACGTTTCTGGTCGTGCCTTTGATCAATGATGTTTTTCATACATCATATCCGGCTGATGTGGAGATTGTGCAGTTGCGTAATGAGTATCAGCGGGTGGATGGTGAGATTATTATGGATTCGCGGCTGTTGATCGGAAACCGGATTTATCATATAGAATGTCAGAGTACGGATGACACGACAATGGCTGTACGGATGATAGAGTATGATTTTGCAACTGCTGTTGAGTTTGCCAGAAAGCAGGGACGGAGGTATCGGATGGAGTTTCCGCGTTCTTGTGTGTTGTATCTTAGAAATAGTAGGAATACGCCGGATTTTCTGGAAGTGGATGTGGTTTTTCCAGATGGAGGATGTCATTTGTACAGAGTGCCTGCCATTAAAGTAGAGAATTATACAAAAGATAAGATATTTGAAAAGAGTCTTCTTATGCTGCTTCCTTTTTATATCATGCGATATGAAAAAAGAGGGCATGAGATGAGTGAGGATCCACAACTTTTTCAGGAATTACTGAATGAATATGAAGTGATCCGGAGTAAACTGGAAGCAGAGATCACTGAATCTGGAAGGTCCGAACTGTTCAGTGATCTGATTGGACTGATAACTCGGATATCTGATCATATTTTCAGAAATGAGGAGAAAGTCCGGAAAGGAATAGGTGAGATTATGGGTGGACATGTTCTGGAACTGGAATCTGAGAAAAGGGCAAGGCTGATGGCGGAAGCTAAAGAACAGGCTGAAGCACTGGGGCGAGAACAGGGAATGGCTCAGGGAATGGCTCAGGGAATGGCCCAGGGAATGGCCCAGGGAATGGCTCAGGGGGAGGAGCGACTTAGAGTTTTGATCAACAGGCTTATACTTGATGGTCGTGGTAATGAGATCCAGAAGGTTGTTACAGATAAAGAAATGCGTGAAGCCATGTACAGAGAATATCAGTTATAATTGGAAAGGATAAAGAGAATCCCCCACTGGTTTTGCTATCCATGGGGGATTCGTTGACTGATCTGAATTTTATAATACAGAATATCCGTAGCTGCTGACAATAGCATCGATCTTCTGGCGGTTTTTGCACAGTGGGCAGTTGTCAGAGCGGTAGGAGTGATAGTCCGGGATGTCTCTGGCCTGGAAGATAGAGTGTACAGGGAGTGTGGCTACACTGTCTACACTGCTGTAGATGGCTGCCACGCCGCGGATCTTACCGCCATAGTACAGAACGCTTTCGATAGCCCGGTTCAATGTGGATCCGGTGGTGATGGAACCATTTAGGATGAGGATGTTTTTTCCATTGATCATTGGTTCATAGTTGTCGCGGAAGATCATCTGTCCGGTGCTGTTGAACTCAGGGGTGATGACGTAGATGGTCTGGTGTGCATTCATGGAAAGAACGCCGGCCTTGGTCAGTTCTTCGGCGAGATAAGCACCAATCACTTCAAGTCCGTCCATGCAGACGATGGTGTCTACCGGAATGGATGCTTCGTAATTTGCTGCGAGAGCGGATGCAATACGCTGTGCTTCAGCGCATCTGGATTTCATGGTGGTGAGATCCAGGTAGTGTGTGATATGGGACTGGGATGTTACGAAGTGTCCCGGAATCATTTTAAGCTGTATGCGGTTGTCATTGCGCGCGTAAATTTTTATGATGTTGTCCTGATCCATAATAAAAACCTCCTGTCGTGATCGTGTTTTACGTGGTTGTTCAGGAGAATTATCCTGAAGGATTACGAAACAGATTTAATTAACCAAATGCGGATCGCAAATATCCGATTAGCTGTGCATATTATACCATTAATTTCAAAAAAATAAAACAATATAATGCAAAATATATAAAAAATATTCGAAAAATCAAGTATATTTGTTAAAAAATATCCAATATCATGAAAGCTTTGACAATAGGATCATTACTATAGAGTAAAAGTACTTGTGAGCATGCAGTAAATTGGAAAGAGAGTGCCATATGTATTATTGTGTATAAAAAAGAGGAGGAGAATCTCTATGGATTCTCCTCCTGTGAGAGTGAGTCAATGTCAGCCTTCAATAGATACATATTTATCAGCTTCGATCTCTTCAGCTGCTTTTTTCGGAATAGAAAGTCTCAGAACACCGTTCTCAAATTTTGCATGGACATCTTCGTTTTTTACACCATTACCAACATAGAAACTCCTGCTTGTGCTGCCAGCATAACGTTCACGGCGGATATAATTGCCTTTCTTGTCTTCCTCATCTTTGTCAAGACCCTTGGCAGCGGAGATGGTAAGATAACCATCCTTCAGCTGTACCTGTACTTCATCTTTCTTAAATCCTGGAAGATCTACATCCAGCTCATAGTCTTTATCTGTTTCACGTACATCAGTTTTCATGATATTTTTTGCATGTTTGCCATAAAGAGGATTCTTTCCGCTAAAGAAATTATCTCTGAATCCAAAATCATCCATCCAGTCATCAAATAAGTTTTCTCCAAATACACTCGGGAACATCATAAGTCATTTCTCCTTTCAAATTGAAAAGCCGTTCCGGTGGATCAAGAAATCCAACTGTTGCCGGTATATAGTTACCACCTCGGGTTATTCCGCAGTGGTGATCGTTTGGTTTTACTCTGAACATCAGGAAGTTCTTTTTTTATCTCCTCCCTTGTTCTATATGTAATATAACACTTATTACTAGCAAAGTCAAGAGGTGAGTGCTAAAAAACTGTGAAGAATTTGTGTCCCCTAAAATGAAAAACTAATTTCCACCCTCAGCCCTTTATGTTCTTTTGCTGAAA
>OKSH01000593.1_pt1 | contig 38027 bp, 33 predicted proteins | sample 1601231 | NCBI WGS metagenome assembly OKSH01 (sample SAMEA3541596, study PRJEB24748) | human gut metagenome | biome: human gut; feature: human-associated habitat; material: faeces | place: China | collected 2012
GAGATATTTCTCCTATGCTGGAGCCAAACAATAACGCTATTGCCATTGCGGTTTCCTTAGATGACTACGGTAATCTGCCCAATCCTGAATACTACCCCAAGGTGGGAGACACGATCACCGCCACCTATGCGGACGATGTGAAATATATCGACAGCCGCACCGGGGAACTCCGCACCGAAGATACACCGGAGGAGTACTTTCAGGAAAAACTGTATGGAGCCAGAGATGTAGAGTACACGGTCTGCGCCTTGGTAGAGCTTCCGTATTCCATGAGTTATCGTTATGGTGGTATTGGATATGAGACAGTTTTGTCTGTGGATACCGCACAGAGGGACAGCGGCGGTGCGGCCATTCCGATGCTCTACCTGTTCGACACAGCAGACGACGCAGACGAGGCCGAAGCAGAGCAATATCTATCGAAGCTCACTGCCGGTGAGTTTTCACCCTTGATGTATGAAAGCAAGGCCACGGCTCGCTCTGAGTTTGCTCAGTTCCGGCAGATGTTCCTTCTGGTAGGTGGTATCCTCTGTGCTATCATCGGGCTGGTGGGACTCTTAAATTTCTTCAACGCCATGATGACCAGTATTCTTTCCCGCCGCCGTGAATTTGCTGTGCTTCAGGCTGTAGGAATGACGAACCGGCAGCTCAAAACCATGCTGATCTACGAGGGATTGTTTTACGCAATGTCCTCCGTAGCAGTGGCCTTTATTCTGTCGCTGGCGGTGGGACCTCTTGCAGGAAAAATGCTGGGCAGTATGTTCTGGTTCTTTGAGTATCAATTCACCATTCTGCCTGTCCTGCTGACAATTCCGGTATTTCTTCTGCTGGGGTGGCTGATTCCTTGCATGATGTATGACAACGCAGCGAAATGCAGTGTTGTAGAGCAATTAAGGGATGCTCAATAACTGTTAAGCAAAAAACGGCCTTCTGCCAATGAAAAGGCAGAGGGCTGAGTTTTAATCTAAGGGTTTATATTCCTCCATTCTGCGGGATGTTAGATCATCCCAAAATATTTGAATGCTTCTCGGATTGCTTTCTCTTTTTCCAGTGGGCACTGTGGCTGTCTGGAATCCTCGGACTTCGGCAAATTATAGTTCTTACCACCCCCCACATTTTCGCTTAATTTGTGAGATCTACAGGTTAGATACCTTTAACCCGCTATGTGTTTTTATCCCCTCAATTAAATTTTTGATCTCATTTATAACATCACCATTTTTAATACTGTACAATGCAACGAACAAAGACAGAATAGTTACGATCATCATGATTCACTGCAGTTTTATGTTTGATTCACTGCTTCTGTATTCAGCCGCATCATTCAATAGCTTTAGGATATTATCAATTTGCACTTTTGTTTCTTTGATTCTTTTAGATATACCTTCAAGACTCCTTGACGATACAGAACCTTTTTTATAAAACTGATGTCTAAAGGCTTTGACGTCATCGTGATCTATAGACTTACCTGAGAATTCTGAAATAAAGCGATAACAATAATATAGCTTTCGTTCAACTGCAACTCTGACTTTTAGAACAGAGGATGTTTTAGTTTTTCTAATCACTTTGCTGATTTTTTTATTGCAGATCGCAATGTCTCTATCTGCAACATATTCCAATGTAGCCGCAGTTAAATAAACCCCATATATATCCGAGATATCATGGTGGGCTATCTCCGGCAAATGATCGTCTCTGGAGTAATTTCCGCCGCAGAAAGCAGATAAACGTATCCCCTCATTTTCTCCATGCTTATAATCCCAGCATACGCAGGCATTATACGTTGGTGCATAGTCGGCAACTCTGTCAAACGAGATACTATCCCAAAACTCTAAATTGCGACGCTCATTACTGGGACGGATATTGGTTGAATATGTTTCAAATGTCGGTGTAAATATTCCGTCGTCCCAAAAGCGAACGGAATATGTCTTGCGAATTTCCATCAATATTTGCCACTTCAGTTGAGAAATCATCTTATAGATTTTTTCTTGACGAACATTATTACCAGTATGAGATGATCTACCAAATTTTTTTACAGCATACCAAGGTGTATTGAATTGTCTATAAACCGTTGTATATCCAGAATACTTTTTCTTACACACTTCTGCGATCTTAGTATTAAATTCTTTTGTAATATATACACGATACTGTACTAAAAGAAAAGTGGCTGACAGATTACGAAGAGATACGGAAAGATCAGAACAAGATTGTTGGAGCTTTTCGTTTTTACGAAACTGAACTGATAAAATATGTGTAAAAGCCTGACCATCATAATACCGACCAAAATTGTCGATCTTATCAATATCCTCACGGGAACGAAATGCACCAAAAGGGGCTATCTTATTTCGGCGAACACATTTTTTCAGTTCCTTAATAAACTTTGGCAGGTCTTCTTTTGGAAGATAATCGTACAAATCTATGTAGTCTAACTTTACAAAACTATCGACATCCTTCTTTTCTATGTAATCAAAACCTTGCGGCATATCTGCAGCTTCTTCTTTTGAAAATAGATCATCATCAAACCGATATTTCTCATGTTCTGAAAGTGGGAATATCTTTGCCAACTGCAATCTCAGTGTTCTGTACAGAGAATACGAAGATTCAGCCAGTTTATCTGAAAAAGACATTGTATATCTATCGAACACCTTGTTGTAGGATAATTTCATCGCACACACTCCTTTCGCACGATTATATGGGTATTTGCTTTATTCTTAGAGATTCTTGTAAAAAGGTTCAGCGGCAAGAAGAAACCAAGCTCCTTGCCACTTTAAATTATCAGCTATCCAAAGATTTATACTCTATGACAATTTTCAAATAGGTTTCGGGATCGCCGTTCAGTATCAAATCAGCATATCCAACCGGATCATTGTAGATTAGATAGTCCAGCTCTGACCGCTGATACATATTGTCGGCAACCTCCTTTTCCACGGCGATGGTGTCAATGGCAATGACGCTGCCATCAAAGAATTTCAGCTCTACACAGGCAGTATCCATGTTGAACTCACAAGAAACCAATCTATCCATAAGAAACCTCCATTCTGCGGGATGTTAGATTATCCCAAAATATTTGAATGCTTCTCGGATTGCTTTCTCTTTTTCCGGTGGGCACTGCGGCTGTCTGGAATCCTCGGACTTCGGCAAATTATAGTTCTTACCAACCCCAATCCCACATTTTCGCTTAATTTGTGAGATATACAGGTTGGATACCTTTAACCTGCTATGCTCCAGCACATAGTCCTTAATCTGGGTGTAGGTTGCCCCATCTTGAAATTCGGACATATCCATATCTTCCAAAGAGAACTCAACCCGAATCTTTTTCGAGTCGACCTCACCTTTGGAAAGCAAGACAACCGTCTCGACTTGCGAATCGTTGTCCAAACTGATATTCATGTCTTCCTCAATGATAGGCAGCTTGAACTTGATGGATTTCAACCACTGTCCATTGGGCTGACGCTCCGGGTAAATCTGAATTTCAGAAATCAATGATTCCATAATTTGTCGCTTTTCCTGCTCGTTCATAACGGAATAAAGCTTATCAAAGTAGATTAACACTTTATAAATATTATCTCCGGTAAGCTTTTCTGCTTCGATTGACATTTTCTTTGCTCTGGCGGCAATCAGCAGATTTTCCGCATCTTCTATCTTATCATACATCTTGTAAAGGCGATCATCAAGGTCAGCCTTACGCTTGATATAATGCTTATCGTCCGGATCAAGGGAATCTATTTCTTCCATCAACCTTGATTTTGTTGAATAACTCTGACGAAGTAATTTTTCATGGGCTGCGATTTCCTGTTCGATAGCAGTAGTATCCACTTTCATATTGATCTTTTCCTGCATCATAGCTGCGAATTTTGGATTGCTGACCAGCTTAGTAATTACTTCTGCAACCGCATCATCCAACAATTCTTCATTAACCTGCTTTTTATAATCACATTTATGTCCACGAGTCATGGTGCGATGCTTGCATCCATAGTAAAAGAAATCCTTGTACTTTGTACCATCTGATTTATGTTTGATGCTCTTATTACCGTACATTCCTGCTCCACAAATCGGGCACTTCACAATACCAGACAGCAGGTGAATCTTATTATCTTTTCCATGATTCACTTTTTCGTATTTTTTCGCCTGTGCCAATAACTTTACCTGCGCTTCATGCCAGAGTTCCTCTGTTACAATTCCTTCGTGCAGACCATCGACCAGCAAATAATCATCCTGTTCTACAAGTTTATAATCATTTCTGGTTCCATGGACTTTTTCCGTTCTGCGTCTGCCATAAGCTATTTTCCCACAATATACGGGATTTTTCAGTATTCTCCTGATTAAGGAAGCATCAAATAATGGATTTTTTCCGTTTTGTCGTTGGATTTTATGGATACCATGATTTTCAAGATACTTTGCCAGTCCATTTGCTCCCATATCAGTATGCACATACTGGTCAAAAATCACACGAATTGCTTTTGCTTCTTCCTCATTGATAAAAAGCTGTCCTTTTTCCAAACTGTATCCATAAGGAGCAAAACCGCCATTCCATTTACCTTCACGTGCTTTCTGGATTCTTCCCTCCATTGTCTGTACACGAATATTTTCACGCTCAATTTCTGCGACTGCTGACAAAACAGAAATCATCAATTTTCCGGCATCTTTAGAAGAATCAATGCCATCCTCTACACAAATCAGATTCACACCGAAATCCTGCATAACCTGCAAGGTGGAAAGAACATCTGCCGCATTTCTACCAAAACGAGATAACTTAAACACCAACACATAAGACACGCCATCCTTACCAGATTTGATGTCCTCCATCATTTGGTTAAATTCTAACCTGCCCTCAATGGACTTTCCCGATTTACCGGCATCTTCATATTCTCCGACAATCTCATAGTCATTAAATTCAGCAAATGCTTTCATTCTGGATTTTTGTGCATCCAGAGAATATCCGTCAATTTGCATGGCAGTAGATACTCTCGTATAGATGTATACTTTTTTCTTTTCTTTTTTCATATCACTATCCTCACTTATGCCACAGCAATGACACCATTATGTAGCCTTACTCTGAATTGTTCTTCAGAGTAAGTTTGGACATATATCTCATGATATATTGTATCATGCGGCAGACTTATTTTCAATATCCGTGTCATTTGAAATTGTTTTAAAACAAACACTCTTATCCAGTTTTTCTATTCTGTTTGGATCGGGCAAGTTATCAATATCCAAATCTGCTGCATACTTCTCAATTAGATTTGCCAATAACTCTGCAAAGCCGCTCCATTCATCTACCATAGGCTACCTCCATAGAAAATGCCAGACAAAGGATACTGGCAACGAAGTCCGGCAACAGACCTCAAAAAACCTGTAAACAATCGTCTGGCTTGTGATTCTTACTTTTCATTTTTTCTTATAAAACCTTGTTGCTTTCGTTGTCAGAGTATTATAAAAGGGAAGAAAATAACCGAAAGCACTGTATTGATGGGCTTTCTCCACATCTTCACCCCTGCTTTTCGGCAACAAGGTCAGCAACAAAAGGCAACTATCCCTGCAACAAACCATGTACATCAGGCAATCCACTCCTTTGGCAGTTCCAGCTGACGGACTTCTTCCTCAGTCAGCTCCACAAATCCATCTTTGTTGTCGGGCAGTTCGTTGCAGGAAGGTATCCGTTCCCAGCCACGCTGCCGACCATATCCTGCAAACATCCGTGGATTAGAAAAAGCCTTCCAGCCAGTTACCGCTGTGTTCATAATCTCATTGATGCTGTGCAGCTGCCAGCGTTTTGGTTCCTCAAAGGTATGTCCCAACGCTTCCTTGAACAGCTGTTTAGAACAAACCTGATTCCCACTGTAATGCTCCAGAAATCCCTGAATCTGTCCAGCTTCCGTGTCCTCCGGCATGAAATCCCGCTGTACCTCTATCAGCCTGTGCTGTATCTCCTTTGAAAACTTCATGGAATACTCGCCGCTGCGGTAAACCGTCATAGCCTCTGCCCAAACCTGCATGATATATTCTCTGGAAACAGCTTCATTTTTCAGGATATGAACCTCTGCATTTTCCGGATAAACCATGACAGGAAGAAAGCGCCGGTTTCCAGCTCTGTCCAGCGGGAGAAAATCCAATGTGTTGGAAGAACCGCCGAAAACACTCTGACGCAGCCGGTCTTTTGGATAAGTGTCGTAGGGTGTCCGGTAGGTTTCCTTTTGACGGCTGATAAATGACCGGATTTCCTCAATGCTCTTGGCGTTACTGGTGGCAAGCATTTCGGACATTTCAATAATCCAGTGTCCTTGTAATTTTACATACACTTTATCATCATCCATCTTTTTTAAGTCATCCGAAAACCACTCATCCCGTATTGCCAAAAAACGAAAGAAGGTAGATTTTCCGGCTCCCTGACCGCCCACCAGACAGAGCATTTCATCATACTTACAGCCTGGATGGAATACCCGGCGGATCGCTCCCAACAGAAAGTGCTTGAGCATTTCCTCCACATAATCGCTTTTCTCTGCACCCAGAAAATGATGCAGGCAGGAACGTATCCGATACTGTCCATCCCACGCCAGACTGTTCAGCACATCCTGAATCGGGTGATAACAGTTTTCGTTTGCCACAATGGTGAGTGCAGCCAGCAGTTTCTTCTCGCTGGTCAGGCAATAACTCTGCTCAAAGTAGAGAAGAAGATATTTTACATCAATATCGGTCAGCGCACTGGTAGTTCTGTGCCAGCCCAAATCCCGGACAATATCAATCTGTTCTGTCAAAAGATTCAAGCGGATAGAATCACGCAGAAGCGGATCACGACAAAATACTATTTTAAAATTCTCAATGGTGTTGGCGGGTTTTCCTTTTTCCGTTGTCGTAAGGATTTCCCGTACACCTGCAATATCCGCTGCATCACACTGCGGATTTAAGATAAAACTTGAAGATTCATTGGACACAATTTCACCTCCCAAAATAAAACAGGCACCCAATTTCTTTCAAAATCAGATGCCTGTCAAAGTTCCATATCCTGTTTTTTCTGTTTCTCCTGTGCCTGCTTTTCACTGTCTTTTTTCCGTTGCTCCTCCATTCCTCGACGAAGCGCTTCCACAATGGAAGGCTTTGTCTGTTTTTTGATTTCTTCTGTGACAGCCTTCTTCTTATCCGCATGAAGCAGCGCAGCCTTCACTTTTGTCAGTGTGGACTGCATCGCTTTTCGGATTTTACCAATCACACCATCCAGCCTTGCAACCGCATAGTCCCGTTCCTTTTTCGGTGCTTTTCGCTCCGGGGATTGCAGCCATGCTTTGGTATCCTCGATCATATCAATATCTTCCTGATGGGTCATGGCTTTTACCTCATCTGTTACCAGTTCCACCGCCTTATCATAAGCCATGCTGGACACCTCATCAATCAGACTGTCCACATCTTCAATTTTCAGTGTCAGCTCCTCCAGCTTCTGTTCCTGCCGGGCAAGTTTTTCTTTCTGCTTCATCAGGATATAATCCTGCTTTTCCAGATACGACCGACCGCCGTAAGAAGGTTCCCGTTCAAAATGCAGACCATGCTTCTCTGTAATCTCAAACAGCAGTTCCCGACAGATTGCATCAAAAGTCTGTTTCCGGTTATTGTGTTTTCCTTTTGGCTTATCCGGATGGGGAAGTGGTATCCCCAATTCCTCTAACGCTTTTTCCTGCTGGGGACACAGTTCTCCATACTGGTTTTTCGCATCAAACACATGGCGTTCCTGAATATGGGGCGTTCCTTCATCCATGTGCAGCGCCCAGTCCAGAATGTGAACATGAGAGCCGAACCGTTCTTCAAATTCCTGACAGAATTCCATAACTACCTTTAACAAATCTTCTGCGGAAGCGTGTTCGTCCATCGTGCCCATCTGATAAATGGTTTCCTCCGGACAAGTTTTTTTATTTTTCAGCAAATCTTCAACGGTGCGGTTACGCTCAGTGTGCCTTGCCTTTTCATTTCGTGCATTTTGAGCATCCACATAATCGCCATAATGCTCGACATAGTAAAGTTTCTCAATCTCCTCAAAGCTGAAGTCTTTTACATCCGGATTTTCTCGAAATGCCACAGATTTGATGCCGGTGTAGCAGTCCCAATAAATGTTCTTCCTTGTCATTTCCGGATTGATGTGTTCGCTGTGTTCCACATCAAACCGCCGGTCATTATGCTTTGGATTATAGGTTCCATTTTTTCCGGCTCTGCCATTGTGTCGTGTCAGTTTCAATTCTTTTCCCTCCAATCTTTGTGGAATTGCCCCGAAGGGGAGCAGCGGCGAAGCCGCCAAACCTGCGAATTTTGCGGCAGGTACTACCCAATACGAATTGTCGCAAGGCAACAATTCTCCTTGGGCAAGGCGTTTCCCCCTTGACCCGATGGGGCTGGCTGCCCTCAACCCGCCAATGGGCGTTGCCCCTTGACCCCAACAGGGCGCTGCACCCCTGTACCCAGCACAAAGGGATTGCATCCCTCTGTACTCCTGCCCCAAAAAGCTGACTGTCAAAAACATAACCAGTCAGCTTTTCCGGTTTTTGAAGAAGGCTCCTCAATCGCTTTCTTCAAAAAGAAAACCCGATGCATTTCTCTTTTTCGAAAAACACATCGGTTCTTTGCACAAATTTTTATAGCGTGATTTTGTTATGGTATCATTCCGGCAGGCTCAGGAAACCTTGCAACAATGCACCAGGGAACTGAAACTTTTTCTCTGTCCCTCCAAACACTACAACAATCAAACCTCCTTGGATTTCTTTGACCGTTCCCATGCCGAATGCTTTATGCCGAAGCTGACCGCCAACCACAACACGGGACAAATCCACCTGCTTTTGTGGTGAAGGTTTTGGCGTTGGTGGAGTATAGCGTGGCTTTTCCAAGTGTCGCACATACACAGCCGATTTTTCTGCAACCTGCTGTTCCTTTTGGGGCTGATCCATATCCCTGACAGCTTCTGCAAAATCCAGAAACGGTTTTTCCGGTAAATCATCTGCTGAAGGAATTGGTGCTTCCATCGAAGCCTGTTGCAAAGCAAACATACTGTTATAGTCAGCATCCGTGATAACAGTATCCCAGCCGCCACGGTTCTCGCCTTCATGCCGGTTAATGCCAGTATAACTCAAGCTGGCATCTTCGTATCTCTTAAACTTATAGACGGCATCGTTCATCAACGAATCATTGAACACACCGAGAGATACCAGTAACTCAAAATCTGTTACATCCAGACCTGTTACTTTCTTGAAAAGCCCCGGTTCCAGCTGTGTGATAACATCCTTCAGGCATCGTTCCCGGTAATCGGTCAGATACATGAAAACCGGAATGCGGGTGGCGAATTTAATCAGCTTTTCCTGAATCTGTTTGCGTTTGGATTTATACTCTTTTTCTTCCTTGCTCAGCTCCTTTTTCTCTTTTGGTGTGAGTTTTTCTGTACCCTCTTTCTTTGCCTTTTTTACGGCTTCGGACTTGTTGATAATGGTCTTTATATCCTCATTCAGACTACGGAAGCCTTCAATTTTCATCAGAGCATCCATCGCCGCCGGACTTGCCATTAAACGGGAAAGGGTATCGTTGTCCACATTGACAAGTAGCGCACTTTCCCAGCGTTTGGCAAGCAAGGTGGCAGATGTACCTGCCATAGCAATGTCCAGAACCTCACCTGCATCAATCTGCCGCATGGTGCTGCCATCATAGGCAATAACCGGCAGAAAATTGATAAATTCCGCCACCTTCTTTTCCGGGTTGCCTTCGTCAATGTTCAGACGACAGCTGTAATCGGAAATCTGCTTGAGCGCCCGGTCGAGAGCAAAGTCAAACACATAACATTCCTGCTTGACAATTTCCTTTTTGCCGCCATCAGTCGTGATCTCCCACGGGCTCTGCACCCGGAACGCTGCCTGAAAATAGGTTTCTGGGCTGGACAGATTCCGAAGCATAAAAATGCCCGTCCACGGTTTAACTGTAACACCCGTTGTCAGCTTGCCGCAGGAGAGGGTGATCGTCTTGCTCTCCAATGGGTCACGCATGGATTTTTGGACCGGCTCCAGAGCTGCTGCACCAATTCCAGCGCCTGTACCCGCACAGACATTGATGGTGTAATCATGATAGAAAGTATTCTGTTTCTGCATCAGCAGATTTTTCATCGCATAGCAGGAAGCCACATTGGGCAGAAACCAGAGCGTATGCTGCAACACATTCAGCAGGCGTACATCGGCATACGGCATGGCGGGTTTTTTGGCTCCCAGCTTCAAATCATCGACACTGGTTTCCAGATAAGCACCCCGAATCAGATCCAGCCACTTCTGTACCTCATTTTCATAGACAAAGCGAGCGTCTGCACCTTTGCCTTTGGCAGAAAAAAACACATTCAGGTCAAACTCGTTGAACTCTCCCTGCATGGCGATCTGACGGATACTATCCGGGATACGGTAGGTCATCATTACCATGCGAGGCAGTGCCGCATAGGGGTTTCCGTCACCCTGCCAGTTTTCCTTTGCCCGCTGTTCATCTGAGTATGTCCAGTTGTAAATCTGATCCTCGATAAATTCACCGGAATTCAGCGCTCGAAACGGCGTACCGGACAGATACAGATAATACATGGTTGTGATGGGTAGAAAAGTTTCATCGTAGGCATTGCCACGGTCATACTTATCCATATCCTCACTGTCGTAGCTGTCCTCGTCCTCCTGCTCAAACAGCTTTTTGGCGTTTTCCTTCCATGCTCCGAAGTGGTACTCATCAAAGATAACCAAATCCCAGTTGGTGGAATGTACCCACTCGTTTTTTGCCTTGATACCGCCGGTTTCCTTATTTACTCCCAGATAGTCCTGAAAAGAGCCAAAACAGACGATGGGACGGGATTTGTCCGCTGTTTCATAGGTCAGTTCTGTGTTGCGGCTGATAAACTGCCAGCCCTCAAAATCAATGTGGCTGTTCAAGTCCTCCTGCCATGCGCTGACCACAGCTGGCTTGAAGGTCAGAATCAGAATCCGCTTGAATCCCATTCGTTTTGCCAGCTGATAGGACGCAAAGGTCTTACCAAAGCGCATTTTGCAGTTCCACAAAAACTTAGGGTAGCGTGTGGAATCCTCCTCATAGGCACTTTGAAAATAGGCTGCGGTTTTGTCCACGGCTTCCTGTTGTTCAGGGCGCATGGAGAAACTGTTGACCCGATTCTCCACATTAGCAGTATGGTTTCTGACTGCCAGCACCGCCGCCCGCACATCGTCTACGGTACAGCGAAACCATTCGCCGCCCATGCCGGTAATCTGCTTGCGTTTCAAGACACGGTGAACATCATGGTCAGTGAACGAGGAACCGTCTAAATACATGGCACTTTCCCGGTAGACAATGCGATAGGGAACACTGCCATCCGGTCGTTTGGTGGGATACTGCTGGGCAACACGCTTGTCCACATCAATGGCGGTATAGCCCACCTTCAAAAGTCCCTGATACTGTGGATTGGTGTCCTCGTAGGCGTAAATCATTGGGTGAGCATCCGGGCGTTGCGGGAAGAAATCAGTTGCCATCGTCATCACCACCTATTGCTGATATTTTTGAATCAATATATCTCCACTCTTCTTCTGTAATGCCCCATTTTTGGCATAGCATTTCATCTGTATAACGTCCTTTGTATGTTCCTAAATCTGGAACAAATCTATATTTTTCTCGTGTGACATCTTGCGAAACCACGCATTGAAGTAAAAGAAAACGCACAATTTTTGTGTATAGATAGGTGCGAAAAGACTTTACCTCATCTTCTGTATCTGCTGCATATAATACTAAAAAGGATTCTGTACAGCATGTTCCCGGCGGTACAATTTTGGTATTTCCGTCATAATAAAATCCAACCGGTTTAGAGAAATCAGTCTGTCCTGCAATGGGAGAACGAGGAGCTAAAAATTTCCATTTATTCAAAAGTCCTTGTTTATCTTCTACATCATTGGGATCTGCATATTTTAATCCTATTTTTTGGATAAATTGACATGGGATTCCTCTTTCTTTTGGCTCATAAAAAGTTCTAAGTCCAAAAGGCTTTGATGCTGAAACAGTTTTATCCATGAAATTAGATTGATGCATATTCACAACTTTTCTTACAATAGACAATGCTTGATTAGAACGCAAAAACACATCGAATTCATCCAAATAGCGGTTCATTGATACATCTTCATATCCGTTGGAACAGTTTACAACTTTACAATCGCCAGCTTGATCTCTGTCCCATAAGAAATAACAGGCTCCACCGGCTAAATCTACTCCTGGGAATATGTCCTTAAAGTTTTCATAATCCACAAGCACTCTAATGTGTTTATCACTTAGCATCTCTTTTCGAAATTCCTCTAATCCTCTTCCTCCTGAAAACCATCTCGAAGGAATAACCATCGTCAAATATCTTGGTTTTAATTTTTTCGCTTGATTTACAAACAACTGGTATATTGGTTTAGCACTTTTTCCGTATCCTCCGTCGCTCAACTGATACGGCGGATTGCCGATTATTACATCAAATTTCATCTTGAATATCTCCTCCGGTTTGGTAGTATGTATCCACTCATAAGCATGAGTTTCCAGTTCGTCCCCTCGCTCGTATTCACTCTTGGATGCACCACAGAACAGGCACTTGCCGTTCTGCCAGCGATGCGGTATCCGCTTATATCGGATATTGCCGCTGGTGTCCTCAAAAATCGTGATGGAATACTTGCTGTTGGGATACTTGGAACAATACACACTTCTCCGGGAGAGAAGGCTGGTCAGTTCAGTGATTGCGATGCCATACAGCTGCTTGTGGAAAATGTGGTCGATGCGTTCCTGCAAATCCGGGATTTCCTCTTTCAATCCCTCAATCAGCCGTTTGGCAATTTCTCGCAGGAACACCCCAGACTTACAGGCTGGGTCGAGAAATGTTGCGCTGCTGTCATGCCACAGCTCTTCCGGCAGCATATCCAGCATTCGGTTTGCCACCTCCGGCGGTGTGAACACCTCATCGTTGGACAGATTCGCCAGACAGGTGAGGACATCCGGGTTATACATATTGCTGTAAAAATCACTCATAATCCTGCACCCTCCTGTAATCGGTCAGTGGATACTCCTTGATGGGCGATGGGATAAATGCCTGAACTTCCTCGTCATACTCCCAGCCGATCATGAAAATATTCATCTGCTCCTCGTGTCCGTTCAGAAGCTCATCGAGTGCAAAATCACGGCGTTTCATCTGATTGCCGGTAACGAGGCTCCACTCTGCAAAAACAATAGGGGAACCGTCTGCCTGGAGCATGGTGAGCGCATCTCCGCACAGAATGTTTTTGCGCAGGATAAACCGTACCGCTTCTCGGCACTGTTCATTTGCCTGTGATTTGGCATTGGCGGTATATTCCTTATCCCAGATGTTAAATAGCCGCTGGCGGCATTCCTCTGCGTTATCCTCCAAAATGTCAACTCCGTACAGGCTGGTCATTGCCAATACTGAGTACCGTTCATAATCAAAGGGGCTTTTCCCATAACGGCTTTTTACCACTGCCAACTTCCGGCTGAGAACTTCCGCAAGAAAATTTCCGTTTCCGCAGGCTGGCTCCAAAAATCGGCTTTCAATTCGTTCTGTTTCCTGTTTTACAAGGTCGCACATGGCTTTTACTTCACGTTCGGCAGTAAATACCTCGCCGTGATCCGCCACACGCTGCCTTGACTTTACCTGTTGTTCTGCCATTTCCTTACACCTCATATATCCACGCACTCACAGAAAGGCAACCACCTGCAAGATGGTGTACCTTTTCGCAGGTGCATTTTTTTGTGTTTGAGAAGCGGCAAAAGGGCTTTTGTTCACAGATTTTGTATGGAAAAAGCCGGTGTTCTGTGGTATCATTTTTTTATAGCTAAAAAGCAGGCATTTTACAGAAAGGTACACATTCCTGTAAAAAAACCTGCTTACAACAACTTGGCTTTTTCGTAAATCTCCGCACGATAGCGGAAGGTGGAAAGCGGCATCCCGCACAGCTTTGCAGCAGCTGTGCCGGTGATTTTGCCGTTTTTCCATTGCTGATATAGATGATGGAAGTTTTCTGGTAAAGGCGCTGGGGGTCTGCCGAAGCGGACACCTCTTGCTTTGGCAGCGGCAATTCCTTCTGCCTGACGCTGCCGGATATTACTGCGTTCATTTTCTGCCACAAAGGACAACACTTGCAGCACAATATCACTGAGGAATGTGCCCATCAGGTCTTTGCCCCGGCGTGTGTCCAGCAAGGGCATATCCAGCACCACAATATCAATCCCTTTTTCCTTGGTCAAAATCCGCCACTGCTCCAGAATTTCAGAATAGTTACGCCCCAGACGGTCGATGCTCTTGATATAGAGCAGATCGTCTTTTTTTAGTTTCCGTACCATTTTCCGGTACTGCGGGCGTTCAAAATCCTTGCCGGACTGCTTATCGATAAACAGATTTTTAGCCGGGATAGATAGCTCTTTCAGGGCAAGAATCTGCCTGTCCTCATTCTGTTCTCTGGTGCTGACACGGATATAGCCATATAAATTACCCATTGTTTTTCCCTCCTTTCTCCCGACCGGGGAAATAGCTCCCAAATCGGACATTTTTCATCTTCTATGGTACTGGATACTTGATACCCCTGAATAAACAGACCGTGAAAATGCCGGGTGCAGACCCGGCATTTTGCAGTCATTTGCCCTGTAATCAGGCACTTTCCTTTTCTGTACGCAAAACCTGAAAACCATGTTGTTTAGCGTACTCTCTGGCAGCTGCCAGCCGTTCTTCGCTGTACGGCGGGACAAGGCGGACAGACAGCCGGGACTTGTCCATCACATAGGTTACACTGCCTTCGGTGGTGCTACGCTCCAACCGGCACAGCTGGGGATACTTTCGGCTGAACTCTGCCAGTCTGCGCTTCAGATCGGCATTGAACGTGTAAATGCTGGCGGTGTTTTCTGCTTCGTTCCAGTTGATAATGGTTTCTTTCTCATACTTAGACAGCTTCGTCATACAGATCCTCCTCATAGTCAGTGCTTTTCTCTACCATCCGCAGATACTTCTTTGCCTCGTAATACTTTGCCATCTCCATGCGGAGCCGCTGATAAAAGCAAGGATACCAGTGTTCCTCAACCTCATTTTCCATCTTTCTGGCAAGTCCCAGCATCCAGCGTTTTGCTTTTGGATCAACAGTCAATGCGGTCAGCCATTTGAGCCTTGTCACGGTGTTGTGGTGATTGGGACAGGCAAAGGCATAAAGAATTTTCTTTTCTTGAATACTCAAATTCATGATTACGCCGTCCTTTCTTTTTCGTTCTCGTGCGGAGTGCCACCGCTGTCCAGCCAGTTGAAGAAGGCTTTCTTGCTGATCTTAATCAGTCTGCCGCTGCGCACTGCTGGAAACCCCGGTGTGTGTACCAGCTCATAGGCACTGGCTCTGGAAATCCCCATGATATGCTGAATATCCGTAACATCCAAAATCAGGGGCAGAGCATCATAGTCGTTCCATTTTGTTTTTTCTTTCATATCGGTGTTCCTCCTTTATTTGAATTGATTGATATTTCATTTTTCGCATATTTGCCGTTCTACCTGTCCCGTTTCCTTCATGCTGCCCTGCTCGACATACATGAGTCACCGATTTCTCGATGCGCTCGCTCTCCGTTTCAGGAGAGGTCATGGCGGTTTATCTCAGTTCAGACGGTCATTTAGTTGTCAAGGTACACGATGGAATGAAATTACCATCTGATGTCATCATATCGCTATAACCTTGACAAAACAATAGATTCGCAGTACCATGAGTGTAACTGATATAATTAGATTATAAAATTACCATAAATAGATGGGAGGGGATTGCATGAACTTTGAATTTGTGCGGCACGAACCGCTTTATGACCGTATTCTGCTGGTACTGACGCTGGACAGACAGAAAATGAAAGAGCGCATTTTGATTGGAGAAGAACTGCAAATCCGGTTTCGTTTACAAGGATATGCCGATGCAGAGGTGCTGTGTGATGTTACACGCCCTTTGGGAGCTATGCTTTCAGCCTTTGAGCATGATCCTGATGGCGAATGGAACCGTTTTGGTCTGATGCCATTGAGAGAAGCGTTGCACTCTAACCGTTGGAAGCAGCCAGGACTGGAACAGGCTTCCGGTGATTTTCTGGCAAAAAAATATCTCACCGGTGATCCGGTGAGAATGTATGTGGCACTTCGTATCTGGAACGAATATTTAAAGGCAAGAGAACCACGAAATCGGGAAACTGCCTGCGAGCGTTTTATTGGGAAAATGAACGGCTTCACAGCCTTATTTATGGGAAATCCACCCCTTGACTTTGATGAAGATACAGGAAAACCAAAGCGCCTGAACATTTCCACGCATATTTATGGTTCTGTACCGCAGGAAGATACCCGGCTTGACCTCTGGTATCCGGACAGCAAACGGAAAATGGAATGTGTTGCTGCCTATTCATCCCTGTATCCGCTGATTATCTATTATCTGAACCGCCTGAACGATTGGGGGCTTTATTTCCGGAAATGCAAAATCTGCGGGAAAGTATTCCTTGCCAAAAGCCAGAGATATGAGCTTTGCAGTGATAAGTGTCGTAAAAAGCAATCTCTCCAGAACAAACGTGAGTTTGATGAACGAGCCAGAGAAAACAATTATGACCTGCTCTACAAAAATGAGTGCCAGAACTGGCGAAATAAAATCAATAAGGCAAAGAAAACCCCCGGTTTTCCTGCTGAGCGTCTGGAGGAAATGTTGGCTGCTTTTGAATCCTTCAAAAAAGAAGCCTTGCTACGGAAACAGGCTGTAAAAAGAAAAACAGCCAGCCCGAAGGAATTTTCGGACTGGCTGCTCCGGCAGAGCAATATCATTGTGGAACTGGCTGAATACATATAAAAGGTTAACTTTATAATATATTTAGTTTTTTTCAGAAATTAAAGATATTTTTCCCTTTTTAACATCTGATACATGCTTCGATGTAATTTCATATTCTATTTCTTCAGGTAGATTTTTGAACGCAAGTACAGATGGGAAAGCCATTTTCACATGATGTTTTAAATATGAAATATGAAATACTAAAATATCACAGGTCTCTTTTTCGTATTTTTGATAACACATAATGTGCTTTAACTGAGTCTTGTAGTTTTCCTTTTGCCTTTTGTATTCATCGATTGCAGATACCCGATTGAATGGATCTGGAATTCGATAATCAAAATTAACTGGAGTAACAGGATAATCGCTATATTTGCTAATAGAATCTGTTTCTTTTAATTCATAGGCAAACTCTAAAAAATCCATCTCCAAAATTTCATCTATTATATTGATATCAGGAATTGGGAAATCATTAAAAGTTAGCAAGCAATCCTTTTTTACAATAAGTTTTATATCTATATCTTCATCAAATGTAGTTCCAGTATTCGCTACTACCAATCGTACAAATTTTTGAGTATCTATCCTGGAAAAAAACATCAGATATTCATTGTATTCAACAATATCCCAATACAATTTTTGTATAGATTTATAACGTTGTTGCTCAGCATCATTCCCCTCTAATGATGGAGAGTTATTAGAAAATGGGGTAGATAAGATTATGCTGCTTTGCTTCAAGTTGCCTACATACCAAAACTGCTCTGGAATCTCTATGTTGTTACGCTCACAAAACTTTAGAATTGTTTCTTTCCACCGTTCAGAAATATTTACATCTGTTAATGAATTCAAAAACATTTTAGAAAGTTCTGGTCTTTTTATTAATTCATTTTTACCATCGTTCAACAAACTTTGAGAAACTTCTTCTTGTTTTTCAGGCGTACGCTGTGGTAAATAATTGTCTTTCAAGTTATCTATTAGAGTATAGATAGCTTGAACTTTTTCACTCATAAGCTTGCAGTTTGATAGAGCTAATTGTTTATATGTAACCACATCTTCATTTCCAGAATCATAATCTTGTATCTGCAACAATGGGGCTACCGTTGTTGTATCTTGAGAAATCTCTCCAGTTATTATTGGCAGAAAATACATTGTCAAATGATTAGCAAACTGTTTCCTTAAATCGCTTTCATCTTTGACCAATCCATATAATCCACGTCCTTTGTATTTTTCCTTAAAATCATTTACCTTATGATATTGCTCCATATCTATCACAGATGGGTTAATTGGGGCATCTACAAAATAAAGAAAAACCTGTTTACCCGAAGATAACATCTCTTCAATTTCTTCTTCAGTTCCTGATCCATACTTATCCGTAGGTGTTCCAAATTTTGTCCAGAAAATTGCGACTGCTGCGTCACAATCTCGCACAAATTGCTTGTTTAATAACTCTTGCGGTCTGTCTCCAGATTGAGGAAAACTGTCAGTAGCCCAATGTCGTGTTACAATTTCAGCATTATTAATACAACCTAAAGTATGATTAAATGACTCAACACACTCTTTCACAATCTCAGCATATTGAAGGACATCCCCGGGACAAGAGATTAGTAAATCGTAAGCAGTAATTCCTGTTCTTGGCATATTATTACTCCCTTCTAAATCATCCGAAAATATCTCAAAGCATCTATGATAGCCGCTTCCTTTTCCGGTGTACATTTCGGCTGTCTGGCATTTTCGGATTTTGGCTTGTTGTAGTTTTCCCGCTCGATAATGCCATATTTCTGTTTGACTTGGGCGATGTAGAGGTGGCTGACTTTCAAACCTGTATGTTCCAGCACATATGTCTTGATTTCCTCATAGGTGGCTTTGCTCTCCGCAGCTGTAATATCCAACTCATCCATTTTCACCTCAACCTCAATGTGCTGTTTTGTGTTGAGTTTGGACAATAAACATACCGTCTCCACATGAACTGTCCGAGGAAACATATCCATCAGCTTCACCCGTTCCACCTGATACCCTTCCTGCTGAAAAATCTCCAGATCCCTTGCGAGGGAAGTCGGTTTGCAGGAAACATAAACAATCTCCGGTGCGCCAAAAGCAATAATCTTCCCAATCGCCTTTGGATGAATTCCATCCCTGGGTGGGTCTACAATAATCAGGTCGGGTCTTTCCTCAAGCTCATCCACCATTTTCAGCACATCTCCTGCAAGGAAGGTACAGTTTTCGAGATGATTGCGCTTTGCATTTTCATTTGCAGCTACAACCGCTTCTTCAATCAATTCAATCCCTAGCACCTTTTTGGAACCTGCTTCAGCCATAATCTGCCCAATCGTACCTGTGCCGCAGTACAGGTCGAAAACCGTCTTATCTGCCACATCTCCGGCAAATTCCTTTACAATGGAATAAAGCTTTTCCGCACCGGCGGAATTCGTCTGGAAGAAGGAATACACAGAAACCTTAAATTCCAGATCAAACAGCTTTTCCATAAAGAAATCTCTGCCATAGAGCAAGCGCATTTCGTCGCTTTTGACCACATCCGCCAGTCCATCATTCACAGAATGCAGAATACCACAGACAGAGCCGTCCAATTCCAGTCCGAGCAGCATATCCTTAAATTCCTCCACGGAAAAGGGAACCTCAGAGGAAGTCACCAGATTGATTAAAATTTCGCCGGTTGCCGCACCCTTTCGCACGACCAAATGGCGCAGAGAGCCATCATGACGCGCCTTATGATAAAACGGCACCCTTCTCTCCTGAAAGAATTGCAGCGTTCCTTCGATGATTCGCAGATAATCCGCATCGACAATATTACAGTCCTTCAGCGTCACAACCTCATAGTAGCTCATGCGTTTCCGCATCCCAAGCGCTAAGTCGCCGTCCTTTTCCTCGTCTCCGAAGGAAAATTCACACTTATTGCGATAGCCCGTCTCGGAGGGCGCAGGCACAATGCCTTCCCAGCTTTGCACACAAATCCCTGCGTTTTCCAACAGCCGTTTTACCTGTCGCTCCTTGAGCCTGAGCTCCTCCTCATGCCGCATGGTCTGATAGGTGCAGCCGCCGCAAAGCGCATAATGGGAGCACATCCCTGCTTCTCTTTCCAGCGGAGAGCGTTCGATGACCTTCTGCAGGCGCGCCTCCACGCCGCTGCCCCGTTTTTTGAACACCTGTGCCTGCACCTTCTGCCCGGGCACAGCATTTTTCACGATGACCTTCTCCCCTTCGTAATACCCATACGCCTTATTGGGAAAATTCACATCTGCAATCTCCAGAATAATCTCATCTTTTTTCTTCATAAAAGCCTCCAAATTTGTAACCGAATTTTATTTGTATTCCCTTTTTATCTATGATATAATACCCACTATACGCAGTATTTTCTGCGCAAAACAAATCAAACAATTCATCATTTGAACAGGAGTGTATACAGGAATGTCTGAAAAATTAGAAGTCGGCAGCATCGTAGAAGGTAAGGTTGTTCGTGTCAAGCCCTTTGGCGCTATTGTTTCTCTCGGCAACACGCAGGGCTTGGTGCATATCTCTCAGGTAGCCAACAGCTTCGTTCAGGATATCAATGACCATGTAAAGGTTGGCGATATGGTAAAGGTAAAGGTGCTTTCCATTGATGAAGAAAGCCACAAAATCGCGCTTTCCATCCGTGAGGCTCTGCCCAAGGAGGAGCGCCGTCCCAAGTCCAACAAGCCCTTCAACAAGCAGCCCCGCAGACAGAGCGAAGCATCTGCGAACCCTGCGCAGGAATATTTCCGTCCCCAGTCCTCCGTCAATGCGTCTTCCGATTTTGAAGACAAGATGAAGGAGTGGATGAAGCAGGCGAATGACCGTCAGACCAGCCTGAACAAGAGAGCAAACAAACGCTCTTACTGATTTCTGCCGCATATTTGATAAGTTTACCATGAAACAGGCTGTGTTGCAAGAATTTGCACCGCCGGAAAGGAGGAGAAAACGCTGTGACGCTGCTATTTCTCGCAGGTATTTATTTCTTTGCCCGAGGCGTTTTTGCCCTCTATGGTCAAACGATTTTTTATACCAAGCGTGTTCTGGAAAATATTGAGGAAAAAAATATCCCTGCTTATCTAAAGGAGATTGGCAAAATGAATCTTCTGCTCGGCGTTCTGTTCGTCGGCAAGGCGTGTCTGGATATTCCCTTTCCCGGCAGTCGCCCCATTCTGTATGGATGGCTGCTGATTTTGCTGCTTTGCGTATTTTCCATTTCCAAAATCGATACAAAATATAAAAAGCAATAAGCATAAATCCTCTCTGTGCACATGTACGGAGAGGATTTTTTTGTACAAAAAAAGACGGTACTTAAGTAAGTACCGCCTGTTTTCGACTTAGAAGTCGGCTTTGCCGACACTCTATTAGCCGTTGATGATCTTTGTCAGTGTAACGGGATCAACATACTTGCCGTCTTTGTATACACGCATGTTACCGGATGCGATTTCGTCAATCAGGATAACTTCATCCTTATTGTAGCCGAATTCAAATTTGATATCATACAGATCCAGACCCAGCTTAGCCAGCTCAGCTGCAACGATTTTTGTAATCTGCAGTGTCTGTGCCTTCATGCTGTCATACATTTCAGCTGTCATGATACCCAGAACAACCAGACCGTCCTTTGTTACCAGAGGATCGCCCAGAGCGTCATTCTTGAAGGTTGTTTCTACATAGCCGCCTTCGATGGGTGTACCATCTTCGATATATTCGCCGTAACGACGGATGAAGCTGCCTGTTGCTTTCAGTCTGCAAATAACTTCCAGACCATGACCGAATACAGTTGCAGGCAGAACTTCCATTGTTACGTTATCCAGATCAGCGGAAACATAATGTGTCTTAACACCTGCTTCCTTCAAAATTTCGAAGAATTTGATGGATGTTTCCAGGTTTGCTTTACCAATGCCTTCAATCTGCAGACCAACAGAGTTTTCGCCGGGGTCAAATACGCCGTCTTTGCCTGTGCAGTCATCCTTGAACTTCAGCAGCACATTGCCGTTTTCCAGTTTGTAAACGTCCTTTGTCTTGCCCTGATAAATCTTTTCCATTATTGTTTCCGTCCTTTCTAACTTTTAACAACACAATTCTAAAGAGATTTATTTCTCCTGACAAATTTACTGTACTGCAAATTTTCGCCATATTCAAGCATTTTTTTTCGCTTCTAAAAATCTTGTCAAATCCATCACCTGAACGCTTTTCTGAGAAAAATTTTTGATACATCCGTTTCGTAAAAACAGCAGTTTTAACCAAAAAAGCCCCCATGCGGAGGCTTTTCTCTGTAAAAATCAGACTATTTAAAAATTCTATTTTCGTTATAAGTGATGCTTATTACAAGGAATCAGAGCGCCTTTGCGTCTCCCCATACATGGTCAAGCCCGTAAAACTCTCTTTCCTCTCTGTTAAACAGATGCACCAGAAGATTGCCAAAATCCAGCAGAATCCATGTGCCGCCGCTGTAGCCCTCACTATGGTGCAGCTTTACGCCCTGCTGAAACAGCTTCTGCTCCACTTCATTCGCCATCGCATGCAGCTGGTTCGCGTTTTTGCCGCTTGCGATTACAAAGCAGTCCGCAATATTGGAAAGCCCTCTCAGGTCAAGCACCTTGATGTCCTCTCCAAGCTTATCCTCCAGTGCTGCTTCGGCAACCTTTGCCGCTTCTAATGCGTTCATTCCGTTTCCTCCTTTTCCACACAATGCTTATAGTATTCCAATGCCTCCAGAGACAAGGGGTGCAGCAGTCTGCCGCGCTCCTTCACGAAAGCAATGGTACTTTCCAGAATATATTTCATCGCCATGTCTAAATCCAGATATGCCAAGCGTCTGGCTTCCTCCAAACCATCAAATTTTTCTCTGTTCGGCTCGATATAATCCGCAATGAAAATGATTTTTTCCAGCAGAGACATGCCTGCGCGCCCTGTTGTATGGTAACGGATGGCATTGAGAATATCCTCATCCGTCACCTGATATTCTCTCCTTGCGACCTCCGCGCCTAAAAACGGATGAATCAAATCAGTCTGTTTTTCCATAATTTCATCCATTTTTACCTTATATTCCTTGCAGAACCGCAGCCGCATAGCTTCGGGGTAATCCTTCGCACAATCATGCAGAAGCCCTGCCACGCGCGCCTTCTGCTGGTCCTGCGGCGTGCCGTAAATTTCCGCCAGCTTGACCGCTTCTTCCGCCACGCCCATCGTATGAATATAACGCTTGACCGAAAGCGCAGACTGCAATTTTTCCTGCATTGTTTCCACAGGCAGCATAAATTTCACCTCATCCTCCGCATCATCCTGATACAACCCAAATTTATGAATATAGTCCTCTACCTCCTGCGGCAGAAGATATTTAATCGGCGCACCGCGCTTGGCTCTCTCCCGAATATCAGAAGAGGAAATTGCCAGTGCAGGCACCTCCATATAATGCACCCGACTGGAAAATTTCTCCCTGATTTCGCCGATATCCTGAAATAGCTTCGATTTATCGTAGCCGGGTCTTGTCACCGCCACAAAATCGCACATGCCAAGCAGTCGTTCCGATTCCTTCCATGTCATAATCTGGTGAATGGCATCCGCACCTGTGATAAAATACAGCCGCACATCCGGTCTGCACATCCTTTTCAGCTCTTCAATCGTATCAATCGTATACGTCACGCCGGCGCGATCAATCTCAATACGGGAAACCTCAAAATTTTCATTTCGCATCGTTGCCAGCACCGTCATCAGATAGCGATGCTCATTATGTGTCACCTTTTTATTTGTTTTATGCGCAGGCTGCCCTGCCGGCATAAAAACCACCTTGTCCACCTTGAAGCGATAGCGCACCGCCTCTGCCGTCACCAGATGTCCATGGTGAATCGGGTCAAAGGTGCCGCCCATAATGGCAATACTTTTGCAATCCCTGAAGTTTGCAATTTCATTTCTCATCTCTGTTCCTTCTTTCCCCGCTGTCGGTTTCGGGTTCTTATTTCTTTGCCTGCGGCAGCTCGATGACAGGCTTTTTCGCCGCACGGTACAGCACAAATTTGTTGCCAATCACCTGTACCACCTCTGCGCCTGTTCTGCTTGCCAGCATTTCTGCCGCCTCTCTTGCACCCAGCATATTATTATCCAGAACACTGATTTTTACCAGCTCTCTCGCTTCCAGTGCATGATAAACCGTATCTCTCAATTCAGGGGTTACGCCGTTCTTCCCCACCTGAAAAATTGCGTCCATTCCGTTTGCCATTCCGCGCAAAAAAGCTCTCTGCTTGCTTGTTAACATAATATTCTCCTTCTGTGTATTCTTCCTCAATATAATCCTTCCTATCATACCATACCAACACCCAATTTGCAACGAAAACAACCGAAAATTCAACTTTCTGCCCCCATGCTTTTTCTTCCTCTTTTTTTGAAAAAGAGTTGTACCTCTTGCCCAAAAATGATACAATAAGCGTATAAATTCTTTGAAAAACTCATGGGAGGACAATAAAAATGGAGCTTATGATCGGTGGAAAACTAAAACAGCTACGCTTAGATAAAAAGCTAAGTATTGCCGAGCTTTCCAGGCTTTCCGATGTCAGCACGGGTCTCATCAGCCAGATTGAGCGCGACCTTGTTGTTCCCTCTGTTACCAGCCTTTGGCGGCTTGCCAAAGCATTAGATACAAATATCAATTATTTCTTTTACGAAGAACCACACGAGGAGCAGCTGATTATCCGCAAGGGCTCGCACCGCACCATCGTCACCCATCATGACAGCAGCTTTTATAAGCTTCTGCATACCAATCGAGATGATCGCGCACTGGATATGATGGTAATTACCTTAAAAGCAGGCTACACCTACGATAAAAAGCCCCTCTGCCACGAGGGCGAGGAATGTGGCTATGTGCTGAAGGGCTCCCTGACGGTCTATCTCAATGGCAAGGATTATATCCTGCATGAGGGGGACAGCATTTATTTCAACAGCACCCTGCCCCATAAATACATCAATAACGGGGATGAGGACTGCGTCTCCATCTGGGCAATGACTCCCAAATTCTTCTGATATCTGCACATAAAAAGAGACTGCTTTCACAGTCTCTCTTTTTTATGTCATTTTTGTTTTTTTAACCCAGAACTCTCTGAATCAGGTTTGTCCAGTTGCCGCCGCTGATCATTTCCAGATCCTTTTCTGTGAAGCCCGCTTTTCTCAGCTTTTCAATCAGAACAGGAACCTCGGAGCAGTCCTTCATGCCCTTCAGACGGGAGTCATCCTGATCGCTGTAGCTCTTCATGGAATCGGAATCCAAAAATTCAAAGAAGTCAAAGCCGAAGCCCAGATGTTCTACACCAATCTTATCTGCGATATAGGTAGCATGGTTTACCAGATGGTCAACATCCTGCTCCGCCTTGTTGTCGCTGATAAAATCACCGAAGGCATTCAGCCCAACCAGACCATTGGTATCTCTGATTGCTCTCAGCTGATCATCTGTCAGGTTTCTTGTTGCGCTTGCCAGTGCCTTCGCATTGGAATGAGATGCCAGGATAGGGCCTGTTGCCAGATCGATAACATCCCAGAAGGATTTTTCATTGATATGAGAAACGTCCAGAATCATCTTCTTTTCCTGCAACTTCTTAATCGCCTGCTTGCCCAGCTCGGTTACACCCCTGTTGGGGTCACCCTTTACACCGGTTGCCAGTGCATTTTCTTCATTCCATGTCAGCATTGCATGACGCGCACCCAGGTCATACAGCTCATCAATCTTGCTCAAATCCTCGCCGATGCCTGCCAGACCTTCGATACCCAGCAGGATTGCAAATTTGCCTGCTGCTTCTGCCGCCTTCAGCTCCTCTACATTATGAATCAGAACAAATTCCTTTGTTTCAGCCATTTCTCCCTTGATGCCCTTAACGATAGCTTCCATTTCATCCTTGGGTGCGTGACCATTGTAGGTATCCGCCCAGATAACGAAGCATGCGCCACCGATGCCGCCCTTACGCAGTCTGTCCAGATGATGATTCTTCAATACCTGTGTTTCGCCTGCTTCTCTTTTATATCTTACATCGCTGAAAATATCACTATGTCCATCAAAAATCATACTGTATCCCTCTTTTCTCATCTTTTGCCTTGTTTTTGCTTATAAAAATGCCGGGAAACCCCCTTGGCCCCCGGCAAATATTCATTTTTTATACGCAGCTCAGCCAATAACTCTCTGAATCAAATTCATCCAGTTACCACGACAAATCATTTCCAGTTCCTTGTCGCTGAAGCCTGCTTTTCTCATTTTTTCTACCATAGCAGGAACGTGTGTGCAGTCCTCCAGACCTACTGTAAAGGTATTTTCCTGATCACAGAAGGAGCCGGCAGCTTCGTCGTCCAGAAATTCACAGAAGTCAAAGCCAAATGCCAGATGCTCTACACCGATTTTATTTGCAATGTAGTCTGCATGGCGAATCAAACCATCTACGGTCTGTTCCTTCACATCCTTGTCAACCAGCATATTGAAGGAGTTCAGCCCAACAATACCGTTTGTATCTCTGATTTCCAGAAGCTGGCAATCTGTCAGATTTCTGACTACATCTGCCAACGCTCTTGCATTGGAATGGGATGCCATCAAGGGGCCGCCGCCCACCTTTGCCATGTCCCAGAAGGTACGTTCATTTGTATGGGAAACATCTACCAGCATGTGCTTATCATGCAGCTTTCTGACAGCCTTTTTGCCCAGCTCGGTCAGTCCTCTGTTGGGGTCGCCCTTCGTCCCTGTAGACAAATCGTTCTGTTCGTTCCAGGAAAGCATTGCATGACGGCAACCGAAATCATACAGCTCGTCAATCTTATCCAGATCCGTGCCGATGCCGGAAAGCCCTTCCAGTCCGGGCAGAATATAAAACTTGCCTGCTTTTCTTGCTTCTTCGATTTCCTTCAGGTTCTTTACAACAACCGCTTCTTCGCACTCAGCCATTTCGTCCTTAATGCAGTGCATCAGCTCTCCCAGTCTCTTTGCAGGATCTGCATCATAGGGAGGATCAATCCACAGAACAAAGCAGCCGCCTTCGATGTTGCCCTTTCTTAAACGAGGCAGATGGTGATTTTTCAGAACCTGCGTTTCGCCCTTCAATCTGCGAACTGTTACGTCTGTAAAAATATCACTGTGTCCGTCAAAAATCATAATTCTTGCCTTCCTTCTTTTCTTTCTTCCAATTCTATTTCTATTCTCTGTTCGCTTATGCTTATGCGCCTAAGAAGTTACCTACGATAGTACCGAAGTATGTACCTACAACGTAGCCCAGAGTACCTACCAGCATGATAGGACCTACCAGCTTAATCCAGCCCTGAGAGATTGCCATAGCCGCCGCTGTTGTGGGGCCGCCGATGCAGGCGTTGGATGCCAGAATACAGTCCTCCAGGTCAAATTTCAGCAGCTTGCCGAATACGAAGCAGAACAGCATGTTTACGATTACCATGATTGCACAGAATACCAGCAGCAGAGGTGCATTCAGGAAGATAGCCTTGATGGATGCAGGTGCGCCGATTGCAAAGAAGAACAGGTAAATCAGGTATGTACCCAATTCCTGAGAACCGGACAGACCCTCCAGTGGTTTGGAGAAAATTGTCGCGATAATCATTGTAATGGTTGTCAAAATCAGATACTTGTTGCCGAACAGGCCGCCAATCAGGTCTGTGATTATGCCGTTGCCGGAAGGGAACGCTGCGGAAATGAAGCCTGCGATTTCTGTGGAAACCCAAACAACGATTACGCTGATTGCAAAGTTGATTGCAATGTCACACAGAGAGATGGGTTTCTTTGCCCAGAATGCAGCCGCCTGTGTTTTTGCAGCCTCATCCACACCTCTTGCATTGATTTCATCAATATGAGGATGTGTGAATTTTGTCTTAAAGAACTTCAGTGTAGGAATCATGATCAGTACAAAGAAGTACAGAGTCATCAGCAGGTTATCCGCTACAACCGCTGCGGATGTTGTGTCGCCGGGTACCTGAAATGCACTTGCCATTGCAGCGAAGTTTACAGTACCGCCGATGTAGGAGCCTGTCATCATAGCAGCTACGCCTGCCAGATCCTTTACATGGTTGCCCAGCACCTTGAAGCCCAAGATTGCACCAACGGATGTACCGATTGCACCAATCATAAAGATAATCAGAATCTTACCTGCTTCTCTACCAATCTTACGAATGTCGCAGCTCAACAGCAGCATGGGGATTGCCATAGGAACAACATAACCCCATACGATATCGTCGAACCAAACGCAGTTTGTAGGGATGATACCCAGGTTTGTCAAAACCAGTGCGCCAATCAAAGCAACGATCGCACCGGATACTTTAGATGCCCATTTCCATGTCTGTTCTGCATAGATAGAGAATGCAGCCCAGCCGCAGGTGATAGCCATCAGCGCCCATGTATTGTCAGCGCTAATCAGTGGTGTACTCATAATAATAGCCTCCTTTAAATACATAAAATTTTTTGTGATTCAAGAGCATTGTGATGTATGATAGCGGGTGTATGTATATTAAAACACTTCAATATCTTGAATCTACATGGTATATGTTAACACCCTGTTAAGAATTCGTCAATTCACTAATTCGACAAAAAAACCCTTGAAATATCGTTCTTTTGTACAAATATTCATCCAAAAGCCATAAAATAATTCCTTCACGCAGGGATGTTTGTTTGTCATTTGTGTACATTTCATTAGTAATATTTTCATTCAGTATTTTGATGCAATAAAGCGCACAAAAAAAGCAGATTAAATCTGATTTTTCAGATTCAACCTGCTTTCCAATTTATTCCTGCTGTTCCTTATTCTTCCTTCGGAATTCCTTTGTAAACAAATCCCTTTTCCGCATCTACCGTAATCAGCGAATGGGCAGGAATGAAATCAACCACCTTCGCATTGCAGACAATCACAGGAATATCCAGTGCCATCCCTGCAACCTCCGCATGGCTGTTTGCATTCTGATCCAGAGGCCCGACCACAATTGCCGCCGCCTTACGGATATAGGGCATAAAGCTGCTGTCCGTTGCCGTTGTCACCAGAATATCCCCCTGATGAAAGGTACGCTCCACGCCGTCCCTTGCGGTAATGACTCTGGCTGTGCCTGTCGCCCTTTTCGTGCCAACGCCCTTGCCCTTGCAAAGCACATCCCCCACGATATCCACACGCAGGGTGTTCGTTGCGCCGCTGAAGCCAAGGGGCATCCCCAATGCGGAAACAACCGTATCGCCGTTTTTCAGCAAGCCGCTTTTCACTGCGATTTCCAAAGCCGTATCAAATACACCGCCGCGGGGCAGCTCTCCTGTATAAAGCATCGGCTTACAGCCCCAGATGAGGTTCATCTGCCGCCATACCGTTTCGTCCGATGTGCTTGCAATGAGCGGGCAGGCAGGGCGATAACGGGAAATCATTCTTGCCGTAAAGCCGGACTTTGTTACCGTTGTGATTGCCGCCGTTTTCAGTTCTGCCGCTGTTGCACAAGCCGCCATGCTGATCGCATTTGTAATATTCACTCTCGCCGGCTCTGTCGTATTCGCAAGCTTTGCCGCATAATCCACAGCGCTTTCCGCCTTCAGTGCGATTCTTGCCATCGTTGCAACCGCCTCCAGAGGATATGCCCCTGCCGCCGTTTCGCCCGAAAGCATAATGGCATCACTGCCGTCAAAAATCGCATTTGCAACGTCATTTGCCTCTGCTCTGGTCGGGCGAGGGCTGTGTACCATGCTCTCCAGCATCTGCGTGGCAGTGATAACAGGCTTGCCGATGCGGTTCGCCTTCGCAATCAGGATTTTCTGCACCAAAGGTACCTCCTCCGGCGGAATTTCTACGCCCAAATCCCCTCTGGCAACCATAATCCCGTCAGAAGCTTCCAGAATTTTATCAATATTTTCCACGCCCTGCTGATTTTCAATCTTGGAGATAATATGCATCTGTCCGCCGCCGTTTTCCTCAAGCACTCTGCGGATTTTCAGCACATCCTCCGCCGAGCGGATAAACGATGCCGCCACAATATCAAAGCCGTTTTCCACGCCGAATTTCAAATCCTCAATATCCTTTTCCATCAGGGAAGGCAGGTTCACCTCCACCCCCGGCAGGTTTACGCCCTTGCGGGATTTCACAACGCCCCCGTTGACAACCTTACAGACAACATCCGTTTCCGTAATATCCTCTACCTTCAATTCAATCAGCCCGTCATCAATCAGAATTCTGGAGCCTCTGTGTACGTCCTTCGGCAGGTCTGCATAGGTCACAGAAACGATATTCACATCCCCCTCCACCTCTCTGGTTGTCAGGGTAAAGGTTGCGTCCTCCTCCAGTCTCACCTTATCCTCCTTGAAGGTTTTCACGCGGATTTCGGGCCCCTTTGTATCCAGAATCAGAGGGATGGGCGCGTTCAGCTCCTCTCTCGCCTGTTTCAGCTTTGCAATCGTTTCCGCGTGGGTTTCGTATGTCCCGTGGGAAAAATTGATTCTCGCGGCATCCATACCGTTCTGAATCAGCTGCTTCATAATTTCCACATCATTTGTTGCAGGCCCCAATGTGCAGACAATTTTCGTTTTTCGCATATTGCGGCACCTCCTTTTTTCTGTCGTATTTTTTCATTTCAATTAGAAATTCAATCAAATCGAAAGAATTTTGATTACATCGTAAATTTCGGGGTCCAATTCCTTGTCCATCTGTAGGGACTCCGGCAAATCCAGAATCTCGTAGCGCCCTCTGTTATAGGCAACCGCAATGTTTTTCCTGCCCTCCAGAATTGCCTTCACCGCATGATAGCCCATCATAGATGCGTGCATGCGGTCGGTCGCCGTCGGGCTGCCGCCTCTTTGCAGATGTCCCAGAATAGTCGCTCTGGTCTGAATCCCCGTAATCTCCTGAATATCCTGCGCCAGCTTCTGCGTACCGCCAACACCCTCTGCCACTACTACTAGATTATGGCGTTTGCCGATACTTCTATTCTCCAAAATCTGCTGAATCACTCTGTCGCTGTTGATGTTTTCCTTCTCCTCAGGAAACATAACCTCCTCAGCACCGCCGCACATGCCGCACCATACAGCAATGTAGCCGGCATCTCTGCCCATCACCTCTACAACGGAGCATCTTTCATGGGAGTTGGAGGTATCTCTCAGCTTATTCAGCGCATCCATACCGGTATTGACCGCCGTATCAAAGCCAATCGTATATTCCGTCCCCTTCATATCCAGGTCAATCGTCGCAGGAATCCCCACGCCATTAACCCCTCTTTTCACCAATTCCGCCAGACCGCGATAGGAGCCGTCCCCACCGATGACAACCAGTGCATCCAGTCCCAAAATCTTATAGATTGCCGCCGCCTTATCCAGACCCTCGTCCGTCATCATTTCGGGGCAGCGTGCCGTATGCAGAATCGTGCCACCAAGGTTCAGCACATTGGAAACATCTCTGCTGTGCATTTCCTTGATTTCGCCGCCAATCAGCCCTGCATAGCCCTTGCGAATCCCAATCACATCCACGCCATGATATTTTGCCGTTCTGACAACCGCACGAATTGCCGCATTCATGCCGGGCGCATCACCGCCGCTGGTCAGTACGCCGATTTTTCTGATTTTCTTTTCATTCTTCCGTTCTACCATCTGAATTCCTCCTCATCCTCCGCCAAAAACTTCCACACAAAATCCTTTGCAGCATTATTTTTTCTCAATATCGACTTCGCCTGCCCGAATCATGCCGAACTGCGTATAAACCTCTGCTTTCCCTCTGATTTTCATAGCAGAGGTGTTCTCCGTAAACTGCGCAATCAGAACCTCGCCCTGATCCAGCTTTTCCGTATGATGAATCTTTGTCACCTCGCCACGGGTCACGCCAATGATATTCACACCCTTTTCCAGTGCCTTCACACAAATATAGGATGTATCTGCTCCGATTTTTTCAGCCATACGCTTTCCTCCTCAATATTTCAACGCAACATTTTTTTCGCCCAGCAAAAGCCGCAGCTCCTCGCAAAGGGCCTCCTCACCCGTCACCCAGTTTATGCGGTCTGCCTTCATTTTCTGTCTCGTTTTCTCATCATAAATATATACCGGCACATCCCCATGATATTTTCGGAGAATTGCCGTAATCTGTCCGAAGGGAACGCTCTGCCCTGCCGCAAGCTTCAGCCATACAGAGGACGGAGTCTCTGCCGCTTCGTTCTGCTCCAGATTTTTGATATCCGCTGCAATCACCTTGCCCTCGCCATCTGCGGAAACACTCGCCCTGCCGTGAATAAGCAGTACCGCATCCTCCTGCAAAAGCGGCGCGCATTTTTCATACACCTTCGGGAACACCACAATCTCCATGCTCCCTTGGAAATCCTCCAGTGTGATAAATGCCATCTTATCATTATTTCTGGTATATTTCACAGAAACCCCTGCAACCATCCCACCAACGATTACCTTCGTGCTGTCCTCTATCTGTGTATGGTGCGAGCCTTCCTCATCCGGCAGAAAATCCACGCTTGTGTTGCTGATTTTCCGCCGCAGCTGCTCCTCATATTCCGCCAGAGGATGTCCGCTGACATAAATCCCCAAGGCTTCCTTTTCCATCGCAAGCCTCTCCTTCGGCGGAAATTCCCGAATGGAAGGCAGTTCATCCGTCTGCTGAAAGCTTTCGTCACCGCCCATGTCAAACAGGTTCAGCTGTCCTTCTATATTATTCTTTCTGGCATGTCCGATTCCTGCAAGTATCTCTTTATAAATCGCCATGTACTGACTGCGGAAACCGCCGAAGCTGTCCAGTGCGCCGCCCTTAATCAGTCCTTCAATCCCGCGCACGCTCCATTCGCCGCCCTCCATACGGTTGCAGAAATCCGTCAGAGAGGTAAACTTACCGTTTTTTTCGCGCTCCGCAACCAGTGCATCCACCGCGCCCTTGCCGATATTCTTGATTGCCGCCAGTGCAAAGCGAATCTTCCCATCGGATACGGAAAACTGCCGATACCCTTCGTTGATATCGGGGGGCAGGAGCTGAATCCCCATTTTCTTACATTCCTCGATATAGCCGCTGACCTTCGCCGCATTGTCCATCACGCTTGTCATCAGTGCTGCCATGAATTCCACGGGATAATGCGCCTTCAGCCAAGCAGTCTGATAGCCAACCACCGCATAGCAGGCAGCATGGCTTTTATTAAAGGCATATTTTGCAAAGTCCGTCATTTCATCAAAAATCTTTTCTGCCGCTTCTATGGGAATCCCGTTTTTCACACAGCCGGGCACCTCGTCCCCATCCCCATGGATAAATTTTTCCCGTTCCTCTGCCATCACGGATGCCTTTTTCTTGCTCATCGCACGGCGCACCAAGTCACTTCTGCCCAGACTGTAGCCTGCCAGATCCCGCACAATCTGCATTACCTGCTCCTGATACACGATACAGCCGTAGGTGTTTTCCAGAATCGGCTCCAGCTTCGGGTGGGTATACTGCACCCTGCCGCCTGCATTTTTCCCCTTGATATATTTCGGGATAAAATCCATCGGGCCGGGGCGATAAAGCGCAATCCCCGCAATCATATCCTCCAAACAGCGTGGCTGCAGCTCTCGCATGAACTGCTTCATGCCGCCGCTTTCCAGCTGGAACACGCCCTCTGTTTTGCCTTGGCAAATCATGTCATACACCATAGAATCATTTTCGGGCAGCTCCTCCATGTTTAACCGAATCCCATGGATACGCTCAATTTCCTGTACTGCGGACTGGATCACCGTCAGTGTCCGCAGTCCCAGAAAGTCCATTTTCAGCAGCCCCAGCTCCTCCAGAATCGTCATGGTGTACTGGGTATTGATCTGCCCGTCATTCGCACTCAGCGGTACATATTCCATAACAGGCTCACGGCAGATAACCACGCCGGCGGCATGGGTTGAGGAATGGCGCGGCAAGCCCTCCAAGCGCAGAGAGGTATCAATCAGCCGCTTCGTATCCTCTTCCTCCTCATAAGCATGCTTGAGGTCAGGGTTCATTTTCAGCGCCTTTTCAATCGTGATCCCCAGCTCTGCCGGAATCATCTTGGAAATGCGGTCAACCTCTGCATAGGGCATTGCAAGCGCACGCCCAACGTCCTTGATTGCCGCTCGCGCCGCCATCGTCCCGAAGGTAATAATCTGCGCCACATTTGCCTCCCCGTATTTGCGGATGACATAATCAATCACCTCCTGCCGCCGTTCATAGCAGAAGTCAATGTCAATATCCGGCATGCTGACACGCTCAGGGTTCAGAAACCGCTCAAAAATCAGGTCATATTTCAACGGATCGATTGTTGTAATGGAAAGGCAGTAGGAAACCATGCTCCCTGCCGCAGAGCCGCGCCCTGGCCCCACAATGATACCGTTATCCTTTGCATATTTGATAAAATCCCAGACGATCAGGAAATAATCCACATACCCCATATTTTCAATCGTGGTAAGCTCATATTCCAGCCGTTCCTTCCATTCTTCCTTCGCCGCAGGGTATTTCTTTGCAAACCCTGCATAACAAATCTCACGCAGATAGCCTTCCGCCGTTTTCCCATCGGGCACATCAAAGCGTGGCAGCTTCAATTCATGGAATGTAAAGCTTACGTTGCACCGCTCGGCAATCCTCGCCGTATTGGCGCACGCCTCAGGCACAAAGGAAAATAAATCATACATTTCCTCAGGGCCCTTCACATAAAACTGTCCGCCCTCATAACGCATCCTGTCCTCATCCAGAACCGTTTTCCCCGTCTGGATGCAAAGCAGAATATCATGCGGCTCTGCGTCCTCTTTATAAATATAATGGCTGTCATTTGTGCAAATCAGCGGAATCCCTGTCTCCCTGCTCATCCGCACCAACGCCTCATTCACAATTTTCTGCTCCCGAATCCCATGATCCTGCAATTCCAAAAAGTAATTGCCCTCCCCGAAAATATCGAGATATTCCAGCGCGATCTCCTTCGCCTTCTCATAGGATACATTCAGAATATTTCTGGGCACCTCCCCTGCCAGACATGCGCTCGATGCAATAATGCCCTTGCTGTATTTCCGCAGAAGCTCCTTATCCACGCGCGGCTTATAATAAAACCCTTCGGTAAAGCCATAGGAAACCAGCTTAATCAGATTATGGTAGCCCTCATTATTTTCTGCCAGAAGCACCAGATGATAATAGCCGCCGCCCTTGCCCTCCTTTGTGAAGCGAGAGCCCTCCGCCACATAAACCTCACAGCCGAGAATCGGCTTGATGCCGGCCTCCAGTGCCGCCTTGTAAAATTCCACCGCACCATACATCGCACCGTGGTCGGTGATGGCAATGCTGTCCATCCCCAACTCCTTCACCCGCTGCACCAGCTCCTTTATCTTGGCAGAGCCGTCCAGAAGGCTGTATTCCGTATGAACATGAAGATGCGTAAACGGTTTCTTCTCCCGTTCTCTTTCCTGCATTTCCAATTTCCGCACCTCCTTTGTTTTCTAAAAATCTCTTTTCCTATCGTTTCAGTATATCATATTTTCCTACACAGAAAAATCCTTTTTTCATCAAAAAAACAGTTGACAAATATCTTTTGGATGTTATAATAGTCCTCAACAACTTGATAGCAAAAAGCGATGACGAAGAGGACTGAGTGTCTGCGTTTTCAGAGAGTCGGCGGTTGCTGTGAGCCGATAACAATTACATTCAATAGTCTATGGCTTCTGAGCTGGAGGTTCGAAAATACAAACGTATCGGTAGGCTCCTCCCGTGACTGCTGCGTAAAAGCATAGGGCTTGTTTGAGCCCGAAGAGGTGGCATATTTTATATGCAATTTGAGTGGTACCGCGGTTTATACTGGCCGTCTCAAGGTTTTTCCTTGGGACGGCTTTTTTTATTATCTGTTGCCTGTCCTCGCATTTGCTGCAACCAATATCAACTGTATTTTATATTTTTACTAAGGAGGAACGAAATATGAGTGAATATCGTATCGAAACAAAATGTGTACAGGGTGGCTACACCCCCGGCAATGGGGAGCCCAGACAGATTCCCATTTACCAGAGCACCACATTCAAATATGACACAAGTGAACACATGGGGCAGCTTTTTGATTTGGAGGCATCCGGCTATTTCTATTCCAGATTGCAAAACCCCACCTGCGATCTGGTTGCGGCAAAAATTGCTGCACTGGAAGGCGGCACAGCAGCAATGCTGACCTCCTCCGGACAGGCGGCAAATTTCTACGCCGTATTCAATGTTGCAAATTGCGGCGACCACGTTGTAGCGTCCTCCACCATCTACGGCGGTACATTTAACCTTTTCTCTGTAACCATGAAAAAAATGGGCATCGAGTTCACCTTCGTTGCGCCCGATTGCACAGAGGAAGAGCTCGCAGCGGCATTCAAACCCAATACAAAGGCAGTATTTGGCGAAACCATCGCAAACCCCGCCCTGAGTGTTCTGGATATCGAGCGTTTCGCAAATGCTGCACACGCACATGGCGTTCCTCTGATTATAGATAACACCTTTGCCACCCCCATCAACTGCCGTCCCATCGAATGGGGTGCGGATATCGTTACCCATTCCACCACAAAATACATGGACGGTCACGGCGCAGCTGTCGGCGGCTGCATCGTAGACAGCGGCAATTTCGATTGGTTGGCACATGCCGATAAATTCCCCGGTCTCTGCACCCCCGATGACAGCTACCACGGCATTACCTATGCGGAAAAATTCGGTCAGGGCGGCGCATTTATCACAAAGGCAACCGCACAGCTGATGCGTGACTTCGGCTCTACCCAGTCTCCTCAGTCTGCCTTCCTGCTGAATCTGGGTCTGGAAAGCCTGCATGTGCGGATTCCCCGTCACTGCGAAAACGGCTTAGCTGTCGCAAAATATCTGAAAAACCACGATTTGATTTCCTATGTCATCTATCCCGGTCTGGAAGGGGATAAATATTACGAAACAGCAAAAAAATATCTGCCGAACGGCTCCTGCGGTGTTGTCAGCTTTGGCGTAAAGGGCGGCAGAAAGGCGGCAGAGGCCTTCATGGGGCATCTGAAAACAGCCGCTATCGAAACCCACGTTGCAGATGCACGCACCTGTTGCCTGCACCCCGCAAGCTCCACCCACAGACAGATGACAGATGCAGAGCTGGAGGCTGCAGGCGTTCCTGCAGATATGGTTCGCCTGTCCTGTGGTCTGGAAAATGCACAGGATTTGATTGACGATATCGCACAGGCACTCGAAGCCATCAGATAAGCATACGAAAGAAACGGAGATTATAGCAATGCCCATTAAAATACCCAATGAATTACCCGCAGCCAAGGTGCTGACCGATGAAAACATTTTTATCATGACAGAAACGCGTGCGATCACACAGGATATTCGTGCTCTGAAAATCCTGCTGTTAAACCTCATGCCGACAAAAATCGATACCGAAACACAGCTTTCCCGTCTCTTGGGCAATACCGCCCTGCAAATTGAGCTGGAGCTGATTCATACCAGAAGCCACGAATCCAAAAACACACCGGAGGATCATCTGCTTGCCTTCTATAAAACCTTCGACGAGGTAAAGGAGCAAAATTGGGATGGTCTGATTATCACAGGCGCGCCCATCGAACAGATGGAGTTTGAAGAGGTGGAATATTGGGACGAGCTGGTGGAAATCATGGAATGGAGCAAAACCCATGTCCACAGCACCTTCCATATCTGCTGGGGCGCACAGGCAGGTCTGTATTATCATTACGGCATCAAAAAGCACATGATGCAGGATAAAATGTTCGGCGTATTTCCGCATAAGCTGGATAAAAAGACCTCTATCCTCTTCCGCGGCTCGGATGATATCTTCTATGTCCCCCATTCCAGACATACCACCGTCTACCGTGAGGACATCGAAAAGGAACCGCGCCTGAAAATCATTGCATCCTCTGATGAAGCAGGGGTATACGCCATCCATAATGACGGCGGCAGTCAGATTTTCATTATGGGACATTCGGAATATGACCCCCGTACTCTGGAAAAGGAATACCTGCGGGATAAAAACGCAGGGCTTCCCATCGAAGTACCCAAAAATTATTATCCCAACGATGATGATACACAGGAGCCTCTGGTAACATGGAGAGCGCATGCAAATCTGCTCTACTCCAACTGGCTGAATTATTTCGTCTACCAGACCTCCCCCTATGATATCACGCAGATTAACCAAAACCAGTAATACGCCAAAAGGAGCCTTTCGGCTCCTTTTAGGGTGTCGACTTTGTCGACACCCTAAGTCGAAATCAGGATTTCGACTTGCTAAGACAGAAGAATAAAC
>OKSH01000595.1_pt1 | contig 37970 bp, 39 predicted proteins | sample 1601231 | NCBI WGS metagenome assembly OKSH01 (sample SAMEA3541596, study PRJEB24748) | human gut metagenome | biome: human gut; feature: human-associated habitat; material: faeces | place: China | collected 2012
GATTTGCCGCTGAGCAAAGCCGGGCGCGCCCAGGTTCGGGCCCTGGCTGTGGACCTTGCGCCGGTGCTGGCCGACCCGCGCCTTGTTGCTCTGTTGAGTTCGGATTTGTCCCGTTGCCGGGAAACGGCAGCTATCCTTGCCGCCGCTGCCGGGCGGCCCCTGCTTGTGCATGCGGACGCGGATCTGCGCGAAATCAGTCTGGGAGCCTGGGAAGGGCTGACGCCCGCGGAGGTGGAGCGGGCCTTTCCCGGTCAGTACGCCTTGCGCGGTCGGGATTTCGCTCATTTCAGCCCGCCCGGCGGCGAAAGTTTCGTCCGGGTGCAGCAACGGTCCCTGGCGGCTCTGGAACGCTGGCGGGCGCGCTATCCCGAGGGGCTTCTGCTCCTGGCCGGGCATGCCGGGCTGAACAGATGCCTTCTGGCCCGCTATCTGGCCTTGCCCTTGGCCGATCTTTTGCGCATTCCGCAGGGCTATGGCAGCCGGACATTCCTGCCCGGCTGGTAAGCCTGCCCCGCATTCAATTCAGGCGCAGTTCCACGCCGTTTTCGTCAAAAAGCGTGATGTCCAGCGAGATATAGTCGTCCGCCAGAGTCCGGAGCGGAAGCTCCAGGGAGATGTGGCGCAGATCCGCCAGGTTGAAGCCGCTCAGCCAGCGGGCGGCCTCCAGGCCCAGGTCGGCCAGGCGGTCCAGCGGTGTGAAGATCACGGCCGGGCAGGTCTTATAGAGGTAGAGGCCGCCGTTGGCCGGCACCAGCGGGAACAGCCCACAGGCCACGGGCCGCTGTGCGCGCATGAGGCGGCAGCCGTGGTCCGTGTCGGACTTGCAGCCCCTGGCGTCCAGATAGGCCGTATCCGCGTTGAGCAGGTAGAAATCATCGCTGAGGTTGGGGCGGAGCTGCCCCGGCAGCAGGGCCATGGGGAAGGGGGCGTTTGAGTCCTGCGGGCCACAGCAGTAGCGGCAGTCGCGGCAATAGCCGTTTTGCAGCCAGTCGCCGCGCCAACGCAACGGACGGCGGCGGGGAAAGAGCGCCCGCCAGAGCTCAAGATAGTGCCAGAAACCTTTTTGCAGTTTTTGCATAAGATGTCCTTTAGAGCATTTTGCGCTTGAAATTATCGCTTAACGGCGAAGTAAATTCGCCTTGCGATAATTTCGCGGTGCGGCTTTCCACGGAAAACCCGCACAGAGTGTTGAGATATTTTTAATATCAAAACGCTCTAGAAAATAAAAATGAGCGCTATCCGCGCGAGGATGCACGGTTTGTATCTATCTTCCCCTATCCCCAAGATGCGAACTCTGTCAAACGCGACAGAGATTGCCGTTTGCAGTGGAGCGCCGTTCGCTTTCATGCACGCCGCCGAATTTCTTCCGTGCTCTGCAATTTGGCGGCCCGTAAGGATTTTCGGCAGTTATGGAAATTTTTTTGCCTGATTTGAAAAAAATACTTGCCAGCCGGTGTCGCTTAGGCTAAATACATCTTCGCGCCGAAGTGGTGGAATTGGTAGACACGCTAGGTTCAGGGTCTAGTTCTCGCAAGGGAGTGGGAGTTCGAGTCTCCCCTTCGGCACCACAAGAAGGTTAACACCCCTAGAAAACAAGGATTTTCTAGGGGTTTTTCTATTTTCAAGTACCGTTTCGAGGTGTCGTTTTGACACCGGAAAACACCGTTTTTACCTTACTTACACGCTGTTTTGGCGAATATTTGGCACATTTTGGCAATCAATCTGTGCCATTTCTTTTGTGTCAAAATCCATATTTTCTTCTCATAAGTTCCACTTTATTTGCCGCTCGCCATAATTTTTTTCAAAATCAATACACTAAAATAATTGGATATATATAGAAATGACAAACTTTTTTTCACTTTTCTTCATTTTGACACATACAGCTTCACTAAATAGATATGAGCATAACTATGCCATATCAGAAAGAACTCAAAGCTATTCGTCTACTTCAGAATCTGAGTGGGGAGATTGAGTGCAGCCATCACGATATGGCTGCCGACCTGGTCACATTGCGCGAAGAGTTGACAAAACTGTCTGGAGGCTCCCTCAATGGCGCACCGGGTGTGCTTCAGCTGAAAGAGTCAATTCTTGCCCAATGGGGTGTTCAGAAGCCCCTGCCGCAAGAAGATGCGGCGAACATCTATGCCATGGCAGAGCAGCTCTATCCGAAGGACGTCAACCTCAAGGAGGTGCTGAACAAAAATGAGCTTACAGAAATCCAGACCCGTTATGATGCGTATATAGCCAATTCCAACCAGCGCTATGGTCTTGATGGCTGGGATTACGCCATCGCAGGTTGCTGTGGATTGTTTGCAGCCATGCTGGATATCCTGTGTATCAGAGCTCCGCTCAAGCCAACTTCGTCTTTCACACAACAGGCGGACGGTATTTTTAACCGTGCCGTGCAGGAGGCGTTCAACAAGCTCATTCCACCTGACTTGAGCAAGAAGCTGAGTGATGCATATACGATTGGAGCTCCAGACTCTTCAGTGATCAGTGACCTTCTGGAGGCTCCAGCAAAAACCATCTCTCCAACTAACCATCGTCTTCGTGCGCTGTCGCACGACCCTGTGTTGGGCCTCATATTCGGCGTGTTTGATATGCTGTGCAACACCTGTACAGTCGTACACGATGGCGGCATTACAAGCTATTCCAGCACAACGCCCCTAGTTGGCGGTACGGTTTTTCAGATGATCGGGCGGATGTTTGGCCATCTGCTTTCTGACGTGAGCGCACCTTCTGCCAACGGCAACAGGGGAATGGGTTTGCCAGCTCCCTTCATGGGGTTGTTGCGCATGTTTGAGGACATCCCCGTTGGAGGTTCAAATTTCGGCAAGCAAATTGAATGGATGTACGTTAAAGGCTATGACTTCCGCCAATTCGTGGCAACAAGCATTCCTGTTGCAATTATGGAAGTGCTGCTTCGTGCCTTCTACGTCGGCAAGCAGGTCAAACTGTATGATGCCCCATTTGGTCAAACTCTTTTGGACACCGTGCCAACCCAGAATGAATCCACGGTTCCGCACGCTCCTGACTTTGGCGTTCGGCACGTTTTGTAGTGTCAACGCTGGCAGAATGTATATCACTCAAAATCTCCTCAATCTTAATTATGCAGCCTGGATGGGGCTGGCCTGGAACGGCTTCCACTCGCTCAAGTGGGCGCTGTTGCAGAAGCATTTCAAATTATGGGGAGAAATTGAAGCCAAAGAAATTGAACGGCTACAGAGTTATGTTGCGCAACTTGACGTGCTGAAAATCAAAGCCGCACAGTTGCCGATGTGATGTCTACTATGCGGCCAAGCACGCAGATTATCGTGGGTTCCCAACGTGGTGATATTGGCTGGCGACTTAATAAGCAAGCTCAACATGTCCGATGCTATTTTTCTGATGGAAGGATGTCGAACGCCCTGAGGGAAAAAATTTTTGCTCCATTGTTCTCCAGCTTACTGGAATTGGGGGCTGTTTATCCATGATGCTGGTTTAATTATGAAGCTGTGCGGTCATTTTTAATGCAAATGTCACAGCATTTTTCTGTAAATGAGCCGTATGATGAAATATGTATTCTCCATTTTGTACGTGTTGATTTTTGGCTTTTCTGTTGATTTTGCATCTGCTCAAAATGTCATTTGTCCGGATAAACCTTCGGATGCGAAAGTCGTTCAGGGAACGTATATGGGATGGTTCGACGAAGATTCAGAAAATCATGCAAGAGTCTGCATTGCCAATAGCGAAGGCATGCATTGCTTTATGGCTGAGCAACAATTGGCTGCCAAACTGTTCGGCTACCGTGACAGCATGCCTGTTTTGGCGCAGTATGTTATTCAACAGGTCAAGGTGGATGGAGAGTGTTATCAAAACATGGTTCTCACCGATGGCAAAGTTGTTAACAATGATCCGCGCCAAGCTCTCATGAAACAGAGAGAATCTGTCACGTTCCATGCTTGTAGCGGTGATGGGCAATCATACATGACAAAATGCCTTAAAGATAAGCATGTTGAAATTTCACCTATAAATCCAGTTAGATTTCACAAAGATAGTACAGGAATAATGCGGGGGTACCGTGATGACGATACTCCGCTTACTTGGGATATAAATGGGAATATAGTTATGATCACCAGCAACGGTGGGACTAGTGTGTATCGCCTTAATGATGAAAGATTTTTGGTTAACCTAAAAAATGACAATGATGTCATGATGGCTGTGGGTGAATGATAGGCAGGCATCACCATATTGGGTAGATGTAAACTCAAATAGTATGACTATGAGGCTCATAAAAATTTAGATATACATTACTACTGAAAGACTACAGAGGCCTTGTTAGCTCCCGTGCGTTTACGCACTGGGGCTTTTATTTTACTGTGGGGGTAAGTAATGGATACCTATCAATCACGAGACATAAACGAACTTGCCAAATCCCTGATCAATGTTCAGCGGAAGCTACAGCCGATCGCCAAAGATGCAGAAAATCCATTCACTAAAAGCTGGTACGCCAGCCTAAATAACGTCATGGAGGCCTGCCGTGACGCACTGATCGAAAACGGCATCTGGCTGTGTCAGTATCCCGTACCGGTAGACCAGGCCAACTCTCTCGGGCTGGTAACTAAGTTGACGCATGCAGAGTCTGGCCAGTGGCAAAGTTCATTGGCAGTAGTTCCCCTGCCCAAGGCGGATCCGCAGGGCATGGGATCGGCAATGACCTATGCCCGTCGGTACTCTTTGACTGCCATGTTGGGCATGGTAACGGAAGATGATGATGGCGAAAGTTCAAAACCTGGCAGGAAATCGGCCCCACGCCCTAAACTGCCCGTGAACGGCCCTGAGAGGGGAAAAGAGGTTTTACGCAATGCAAACGTCGGAAATATTTCTTCGACGGCCTCAAATCGGACGCCAGCAAATTTTGAAAATCTTCCTTTGATGGAACGATCTGACCGCGCGCAAGGTTTGCGGGCACTATAGTGCCAGGGGCTGCAGGCTGTTTCCCAACAAAATACCGCCGCACACCTGGGCGACAGATCTGCCTATGTGGGTATGAGTGATATCGGTCAACACTGGGAATGCCCACGAGCTGCACTGGCTCGAAAGGTGCTGTCTATAACAAACAGTCTGGAGTGTCTGCTTACGCTGCAGCGTGGGCACTGGTTTGAAGCAGGGGTGGAACAGGCTTTGGCATCGTTGGGACTGCATGTTCTGTCCCAACTTGAAATCAACTGGCAGCATCAGGGTGTGCCCATCAAGGCCCATCTCGATTTTGTGCTGGTATGGGGTGCCCCCGTCAATGCCATACGCATTCTGGAAGTGAAAAGTACTGACAAACTTCCAGCATCGCCGCACGAATCCCATCTGCTGCAACTGCACGGACAAATCGGCCTGCTGGCAAAAGCATGGAACAAGCCCGTCTTCAGTCTTCGGGCTGAGGACGGCACGCTTCTGCATGACAAGGTGACATTCCCTCAGCTTTGTCGTGCCCAACTTGGCCTTCAGTTGCCCGCGACTACTGCCGAGGCTAGCATGGAAGCATGGTTGCTCTGCCTTTCTATGAAAGAGGTAAAGGCTTTCGGCCCCTATGGTTTCAATCAGGCCATGCTGGATACGGCCCTTGATCATGCGGCACAGCTTTGGGACGAACTGACTGCATTACGCACAGGGCGCTTAACCTTGGCACAGGTGAGTTGCGCTCAAGGCTTTTACCCATTGTGTTCGTACTGCGAATACAACGGCGACTGCCCCAAATTTCCGCAGGGCGTGCAGATGCCACAATGGGAACCGGCACTTCAAAAGTTGACGGCTCTCAAGGGCAGCGCACCGCCTTGGATTTTGAAATTAAGGAGATGGAAGCCGTGCTTAAACTGGTACATCGGCAGGCTGGCACACGGGATTGGGTAGACACGGGAAACTACCGATTCCGCATGTCAGTGGCAGCAGGCCGAACCACGTTGGACAAGGATGCGTTGCAAGAGGAGTTGACCGAAATTTTTCGTGCTGAGCATCTGGGCGGCATAGACGTGGATGCCTTATTGGCCCGTTGTGAGCGCATTGGTGCGCCTTTCGAGAAACTGAGCATTTCCCCCATAAACTGAAGTCGGGAGATCATTGCGGGATACTCTCCTGTACCAGCCCTGTGCCGGATAAAAACGGCATGGATCCGTTTATCTGATCGGCGAGTTAATTCGTCACCCATCATCCGTCGCAGACGAATGGGGGAAATGGCATTCCTTGTGTATTTCCGCATGGTACAGCATACTGCGTTAGTCATAACGCACGAGGTCTTCATGAATACATCCCCCTTTGCCGCTTTGGACGCCCTCAAGGTCAAGCTGGACGCAAATTGTCCTTTGCCGCCCCACATCGTTTCGCAACTGCATGAAGACATACGCATACGCTTCACCTACCATTCCAACGCCATAGAAGGGAACACCCTTACTATTTACGAAACCAAGGCTGTGCTTGAAGACGGAATTACAATTGGTGGTAAAAGCATGCGAGAGCATCTGGAAACCATCGATCATAGCCACGCCATTGAGTACCTTGAGACCCTTGTACAGCAAGATGAACCCCTGAGTGAGCGTGTTCTCAAAGAGATGCACAACATCATCATGCGTAATATTGACAGTGCCAACGCGGGAAAATACCGCGAGGTGAACGTCATTATTACGGGCGCGAACCACGCGCCGCCTTCAGCCACGCAGGTGCCCGAAAAGATGGAAGAGTTCTTTCGCTGGTATGAGGCAGAACGGGAATCCTTGCATCCCGTGGAACTGGCGGCCCGCGTCCATGCAGATTTTGTAAACATCCATCCATTCAAAGATGGCAATGGCAGGACAGCCAGACTGATTATGAATCTGGAGTTGATGAAAGCGGGATTTCCCACAGTCATCATTCCGGTGGAGTCCCGGCCTGAATATTACAAACATCTCGATACTGCGGCCACTCAAGGAGATTACAGCCCCTTTACGGCTCAAGTGGCGGATCTGACCGCCAAGAGTTTTGAGCCCTATTGGCGGTTGCTCGAAAGCTGACAATCAAAAGCTCCGCGCATATTTCTTAGATTTTCACTACATACACACGCGAGAGCCTCCCTTTAACGGGAGGCTCTTGGCGTTTAAAGGAGTAGAGTATGGATATTTCCAATGATCTTGCCAGCCTTCAACCCACCGACCTTGATGCCGGGCAGGTTTTCAGCGGCAAGCCCTCCGGCACCGCGATAAGGGGCTACGCCACTTCATCGGCGTATACTCCAGCTATTGATTCTGGATATGTCTTTCACGAATCCAGCCGTGATATGGTGGTGTGGTTTCTCAGTTTGCGGGAACCTCTCTATGTCTTTGGCCCAAGTGGATGTGGAAAAACGAGCTGCATCAAGCAACTGGCTGCCCGTCTTAACTATCCCGTCTTTGAAGTGACGGGGCATGGGAGGTTGGAGTTTGCAGACCTGATTGGGACCTCACGGTACGCGACGGCAACATGGCTTTCGAATATGGCCCACTTGCACTTGCCATGCGGTATGGGGGGATTTTTCTCGCAAACGAAATAGATATCACTCCGCCCGAAGTAGCCGCAGGTCTGCACGGGATCCTGGACGGTTCTCCATTATGTATCGCTGAAAATGGGGGCGAACTGATTACTCCACATCCCATGTTTCGCTTTGCCGCCACTGCCAATACCAATGGCGGTGGGGATGAGAGTGGCCTATATCAAGGCGCACAACGCCAGAATATGGCATTCTCTGGCCGTTTTATTCTCTGTGAAATGGGCTATCCAGACGCGAGCATTGAAATAGGGCTACTCAATCAGCGATTTCCATCTCTGCCTGACAAGTTGTGCAGCACAATGGTGGAGTACGCCAACGAAGTACGCAAGCTGTTCATGGGCGAGGCCTCAACAGGCAACCTCACCAACACCATTGAGATCACCTTCTCAACACGCAGCCTGCTGCGCTGGGGTGATCTGACCGTGCGCTTCCAGCCTTTGGCCCATCAAGGCATTCAGCCAGTGACCTATGCCCTGGACAGGGCACTTGCCTACCGCGCCAGTCGCGAAACCCGCGCCATGCTGCACGAACTGGCTCAACGCATGTTTCCGCAGCATACAGAGGCGGACATCAAGGCAATGAGTTCCGACCCTGGGGAAGAACCTCTGCAAGGGGACACAGTCCTTCGCTTTATAAAAAGCCGCTTGCACTATGCTTCCACGGTTTCACAGTCCCGAGTCTATCTACAGGTGGACTATGGCCTGCCCGATCAAACGTAGTCCGGCAAATTCTGGACTGGCGAGGCCCGTCCAGAAGGACTCATGCTTCAGTGGGGCAAGCAGGGTACAGCTGGACAACAAAAGCTCATCCCTGCTGAGCAGTGTGAAAGCGGCAGTGTCGTTCTGGAACTTGAGTGTCGAGCCGCCAAGAAACTTAAGGACAGCTACGCCTTTGTTCCCGGCAAGAGCTTACTATAGGAGAAAATCATGACACGTGTTCTTTCAGACATTCGCATCTTGGACAACCTGTTGGCCCTTAACCTCAATGTCAGCCTGTGGTCAGCCCGACGCAAGATGAGCCAGGAAGACCTTGGTGGTGCAGAACTACCTCCTGATGATTTGGCTTCTTTGGGTTCCAAGCGCATAGCTAATCCAGAAAGCCTTCGTGTATTTGGCACACTCAAAGCCCGCGCTGTAAACTATCTGGACAGGCATGGCGTGCGCTTCATGTCCGGCTGGGCCATTCCTGAGGAAAAGGCTGGAGAAATCATACAGGAGCTCATCAGCATCCGCGACGACTTCCAAAGAGAAAAGGAAGATTTTCTGGCCAGCTATGATCAAAACATCCAATCATGGATTGTAAAGCATCACCAGTGGGGCGAAATTATCCGTAATTCCACAGTGGGGCCGGATTATGTACGGAACCGCATGGATTTCCGCTGGCAGTTGTATAAGGTGGCTCCGCTTGAGCAGCACACGAACAACACCGCTGTACTGGAAGCCGGCCTGGCCGAGGAGGTGCAAGGCCTGGGTAGTACGCTCTTTGGAGAAGTGTCCAAGTCTGCCGAAGATATCTGGCGCAGGGTGTATCATGGCAAGACGGAAGTGACTTACAAGGCCCTTTCTCTTTTACGTACTCTGCATGCCAAGCTCACGGGCTTGTCCTTCGTAGAACCGCATGTTGTACCGGTGGCTGATATAGTGCAGGCGGCACTGCTTCGTATTCCCAAGAAGGGCAATATCACTGGCCCTGATTTGCTATTGTTACAAGGGCTGGTTTGTCTACTTAAGGACAGCGATGCCCTGATTGCTCACGCCCAGAGAGTCGTCGAGGGGAATGCCCCGGATTTTGTACTGGATGCGCTCTTGGCTGGTCCAGGCAGCATGCCTGCTCTTGATGGCTTCATAGGACCGTTGGATGCTACCGGTGGTGGGGATGATACGCCGATATTGCCAGATATCTCCGATGGAGACAGCGCGTTACCGCATCCTTCCATCCCCAGCTTGGGGCTGTGGTAGTATCAAGAAATTTCTTGACGCAAGGCATAGCCCTAACTAGCCTGTCAAAAAGGAGTTGCCTATGACACAGGTATCAAGCAAACGGGTCAAGTTTGCTAGTCAGATGGAACCTGATCTTTATGAAGGCCTAAAAGCCGTTGCCCAGCAGGACGGTCGTCAGATTCAGGCGGTTCTGGAAGATGCTGTTCGCGCTTACATTGAAAACCGTAAAGGGCCTACAGCGCGTAGGCATGTTCTTGATGCTCTTGAAGTCAGCATGATTGAACACGATGCCCTTTACAAAGAATTGGCAAAATGAGTCGAGACGACCTGGCAGTTGCCGATATTCTGGGCATGCATGCAGTTCTTGTTGAAAAATATGGCGGCATGGCGGGCATCCGGGATATGGGTGGCCTGGAGTCTGCCGTATATCGCCCACAGAGCGGGTACTATTCTGATATTGTAGAAGAAGCTTGCGCCTTGATGGAAAGTCTGCTGATTAACCATCCTTTTATGGACGGGAATAAGAGAACGGCTTTCGCAGCCTGCTCAGTCTTTCTGTATATAAACGGGCATCGCATAGATTCGGATTCAGAGCGATTGTATATGCTCGTCATCCAGTGGCTTCAGCTACCACCTGCTAAACGGTTTACAACGATGGTAAGCGATTTGCGAAGCCTTGTGAAAAAGCAAAACAAACAAAGACAATAGCCCGGCAAAAATGCCGGGCTTTCTTGTTGTGGGGTGCTACATGATACGAACAAAAGACGTACTCAGCTGCCTGCCCCTTGTGGCGTCCATTCTGGGCGACCGCTATGGGGTACAGGTACGCATTGGCGGCAAAGATGCCTGCACTGATGGCAAAATAATCTATTTACCAGCCTTGCCTATGGATTGTGAACCGGAAGTATTGGCGCTAGCCAAGGGATTTTGCGACCATGAGGCGGTCATATAAGGCACACGGATTTCAGCGTACTGAAGGCCGCAAACCTCGATCCCATAACCTTCAATCTCTTCAACTGCCTCGAAGATTGGAGAGTCGAAAAAAAGCTGTCTGCCATTTTTCCTGGTTGTCGGCAAAACCTGAACTGGTTGATACGACGATTCTTTGTGGAAAAGGCAGAGCCAAGGGCCGGGGGAGATCCTCCGGCCCTTGCTGTTATGGAATATGTATTGCTGACGGTACGGTCATGGGATGTGGATGAGGTCAACAGCCCCCGGAGATTGTCAGCGAAAATTATTGTCCAGAACTTTCTAGGGTTGAAAGAAGCGTTGGATGGCGTTCTGGTAAAAGTACGTATCCACTGCCCTGATACCGCAACCACCATAGGCTATGCGCGCTAACTGGCAAACTGTATCCGGAAATGGAAACCAGAACTGCTCGCAGATCGAAAGGGCGGTACGTCTGCAATATCAGGTAATAGTAGTGAGAAGCAGCAGGATGATCAGGCTGATTGTACGGTCCAACCAGGGCAGATAGATTCATCTAATTGCGCTTCTCAATCACAGCAGGAAGAGGGTAGAAATAAAAGAGCCTTGCTCGCGGAGTTGTTCAAGGCAGATGCCCATGCGCTGCCTCAAAACCTGGGAGAAGCACTGGCCACACAGCTCACGCTTCAGCAAGAAAACTCAAGCACAAGTCATCTGTCAGTAGCTATTGAGGGTTTCAGGCAGGTGCTGCCATTGTCGGAAGAACATAGAAATAACACTCTACGGGCCAGCAGCGCCCTGCGTACACGCCTTCAAGGTCTGCTGCAGGCACAGACCCGACAAGGCTGCCATATCGGCAGAAAGGGAACCTTGCATACAAGATCACTTTATAAGCTGCACGTGGGCAACTCCCGTGTATTTCAATCCCTATCCGAACAAACGGGTCTTAATACCGCCGTGCACGTTTTGCTGGATGTCAGCGGCAGCATGGCAGGCGCTCCCATCACCCTCGCAAAGCAGGCTTGCTATGCCATAGCCAAGGCCTTGGCAGGCATCAAGGGAGTTAACCCGGCAGTGACAGCATTCCCGGCGACAACAGCGCCAAACTCCGTTGTTTCTTTGGTTCGACACGGGCAAACAGTTTCGGAGAGTTTCGAAATCGGAGCTTCAGGGGGAACCCCTTTGGCTGCTGCCCTTTGGTGGACCATGCAGACCGTGTTGCCCCTAAAGGAAAATCGAAAAATTATCCTGATTATCACCGACGGAACGTCAGATAATCCTCAGGCAAGTAAGGACGCTTTAGCAATGGCGCTAAAGCTGGGATTTGAAGTTTATGGCCTTGGGATTCGGGACGAGAGTATTGCCAGTTTACTCCCCCGTACCAGCCAGACCATCAAAGAGCTTCCGGATCTGGCTCCTGTAATGTTCGGTCTGTTGCAACGAGTTTTACTGGAAGGAGGAAGGAATGGCTAAGGTGAGTTGCGGGCTTGATGCCACAGTATGGCTTGTCATTGCGATTGCATTGTTAAAGGCCGCAAAATCTATTTGGGATGAATTGAAGGATTAACTATTAAAGATTATGCTTGGCGTTGTAGTCAAAATGCTACCTATGCTGGGCATAATCTTTAAGATTTTATCATTAGCACTTTTGGTTTGTTGGGTTCTATAATAAATCTTGGGAATATTGCGCGTAAAAGGCTAATACTCAGGCAGGCTTACGCCCAAATTGTTTCAACTTTGAAAATAATCTATGAGTGTTATTTTTTAACCATGTCGTTGATATAGATATCAAGCGGGGAATGGACCTGTATGTCCGCCTTGCCAACATTATAATGCGACGAAATAGGTAGAGACTACGACGAGTTTCCCCTCTGGTCCGCTCTGACATTTTAGTTAATTTTGCGGTCGCATTCGCAATTTTTCCTCCAATAACCAGAGAGAAAAAAATATAGTACACCCAACGGAACTGCTTGTCCCGCAGGCCTGTTTGCTCCTTTGCAACTAGCTTATCATGAATAACGCCCAATCTAATGATGTTCGGTATGAGAAGTTCGCTTGCCAATGCGGTAGTTTTATAGGGGGCGTACGAAATTTCTTCACCATCCAAATATTCTGGTAAAGCCTCTGCTACTGCAATGGGGGTGGGATTGCAGCGAGAGGAAGTAGAATACTGCGATATTCCGTGTCCAAGATCAGTCACGGGACACAGTAGGCGATTGTAGGCTGCAATCTCGGTTCGAATTCTGTGAGTTTCTTCAAGCGGTGCAGCGAAGGTGCCGCCCCCGTAGATTTGTGCAGTATACTTTGGTGTCAAGCCCGGTACAAAACCGGAGTAGGCATAGTCACTCAATTGGGACTGAATGGTATTGGCCCATTGACATGATGCACTAGCAGTATGTCCGTTCTTCAAACACCAAGCATCATATAGCTCAACTTGCCGTAAAAGATAAAAACTGGTCTGGCTGATTTTTTTGGTATTTTGATCAAGCTCTCGTTGATGCTGATTCATTTCAGCATCAACCACAAAAAAAATCCCCGCTAAAAGGGCGGCGACACACCACACGTGATCGTATGCGTGCCAAAATCCATTTTTAAATGCGAAAATATCAACTACTAAAATCGTTATGGACCACCCCGACAGCAGGCCCAAAAAAAGCAATGAAACCGTCCCAAGCGGAGTGCCAAGCTCCCCCGAGCCATTGAGGATATAGCGTTCTGGAACCCAACCGCTACTAGGCCATATACCAAATACCCCCAGTAGCCCTGGCAACATAAGTAAAATGGCTACGGACAGTAAACCACGTTTTCGGCGCAAGACGTAACCCACAACCAAGAGGAATATTGAAAGAAAAATTGAGTAAACGAGCAGGCAGTTGAAAATTGCTCGCATTCCTTCAAAAGGGGTGGGGGATGGCGCGGTACCAGGCGCAGGTAAAAATATGCTTATTTGGATTAACCCGAGCCCATCTAAGATTTGCTCAATGCTCCAAGCCTCGGCTTTCAGTATAGAGATATATGGATATAAGAATTCTTCCAGCACCGTTTTCCCCAATGATCTACGGTTTTAATTAAACTAACTGCTACAGGCTGTTGTTGTCACGTTATGCCTGACATCCTAATTTTTCAATGTTTACCTGGGAGGGACACATTCGCGAGCTGTTAACCTGTCGCATGATGCCTATCGTTTACCGCTGGATTTTCACGTAAGTCGCAGCTACTCTGGGGTCACAAACGGGGTCACAAGTCTTCGTGAATAAAAAATAAATTACAATAATTTCATTATGTTGAAATCAAGTATATCAAATGGTGCCTATTCTTCCCTTCCACAAATTTAAAAAGGCCGGAATTTCTGAAAAATCAGAATTCCGGTCTTTTTGTTTGTTTTTTCCGAGAATTGCCTCGATTTGAAAATTTACCGACAGGTCTCGGCAGGATTCGTTAGATAACGGCGGCAACTTTTATGCACTTGGTGCAGAAAAATTTGTCCAGTTCAGACGTGATTACCTACTCAAGCTCAGCGGACCTTGAGCTTGAGATCGTTCCATTCCATCAAATTTGATTTTTACCTTTTCTCTTTCTCCGCTGCCGCTTGTAGCTAATCGCAAAAGAGGTATATCATCTTTATCCGGAATTGAATTTTTAATCGCGTCTCTCTTTAGCTGTTCTGGATTATTTTCATGGTACTCAAAATCATCAACTTCTATAATAAGAGCGCATTTCTTGTCCTGATTATTATATATAATAAAATCAACTATATCGTAGTGAGAAGACTTTGACTCTTGAAAAATACATTTCAGAGCCGTAGCGATGATATTTTCTGACATAAATCTAGAGCGATGCAGTAGTTTTGACTTCAACGTATCAAGTTTGTCTGAGTGATTTTTATACAGCAAGTCAAAATCAGAAACAATCTGTCTATTGACTATATGTTCATATAATGTATTATATTAAATAGATATCAACAGATCATGTACGTGATGTCCATTTTTTTGGAATAATTCATTGTCAGTTCCAATACGAATTGCTCCCGTGCCCGTGAAATGGTCACGTTGACTAGGCACGCTTCATCTACAAAGCCGCCCCCTTTTTCCGCGCTCCACGACTATCCAAAACAGTACTCATGATTATTACATCATGCTCACGACCTTGAAATTTATGAGCGGTTGCTGACCCCCAAATATATTTCAACCAGCACTTCTCCCTGATCGAGGGCAGTCTGGCCTTGCGGACACCGTGTCGCGCCGTGTGCGGAGGGCAGTAGTCCTGGCCCTCGCTTCACCGCAGTTTTAGGTCCGCAGCGTTTCGGGCATTTTTCTCGCCGCCTCCTTTCTCTCTTCTCTGTTTCCGCATTTCGTGTTGAGTTGCCGCTGTCTTTCTCGCCCATTCTTGACAGTGGGGGCATATCGGGTATGTTTGTAACCATTATCCTTGGGCGGGTATCGTAATCCGTCGTAAAAGTGCAACTAACCCGAAATCACAGTGGTTTTCATATGCAGCGAAGAAAATTTTTACAGCTTGCCGGACTGGCCGGTATGGCCGGTCTGGGGCTTGCCGCGCCGGTCCATGGCGGCGTGTCTGCCCTGGAGCAGGGGCGCCGCCCCCGTTACGGCATGCTTATTGACCTGAAAAAATGTGTGGGCTGCCAGGCCTGCACCGTATCCTGTTGCATGGAGAATGCCGTGCCGCCGGGTGCGTTCCGGACCAGCGTGGGAGAGTATGCGCTCAAGCCGCAAGGGGAAGAGCGCATGTATATCGCGCCGTTGCCGCGCCTATGCAATCACTGCAAAGAACCGGCCTGTCTGCCGGTGTGTCCGGTCAAAGCCACGTACCAACACGACAACGGCATTGTGGTCATTGACGCTTCCGCCTGTATCGGCTGCGGTTTCTGCGTGCAGGCTTGCCCCTATGACGCGCGTTTTCTGAACCGCCAGACCCGCACGGCTGACAAATGCACGTTCTGCGCCCATCGCCTGGAAGCCGGGCTGCTGCCTGTCTGTGTGGAAAGCTGCGTGGGCGGCGCGCGCCTGTTCGGAGATCTCAACGCGCCCGACAGTCTGATCCGGCGCACGCTGGACGCCCATAAGGATGCGCTGAAGGTGCTCTATCCGGAAAAGGGCACGGAGCCCTTCGTGTTTTATCTGCATCTTGACGACGTTTTTGTTGCCGCGGACAGCGTGGCGACCCCCATGTCGCCGCGCTTGCCGCAGCAGGAGGAAAGCCATGCCTAGTTTCATGGAGCTTTCCAATATCGCGCCGCCGGAAGTCTGGGGCGTCTGGGAGCCGCTGGCATTTTTCTTTCTGACTGCCGGGGCGGCGGCTGCCATCCTGGCCTGTGCGGCCCTCTGGCGGCGCGCATCCGCCGGAGCGGGGCGCTTGTTCGGCGTGGTTGCGCTGGCCTCGGGCCTTGCCGGTCAGGCCTGCCTCCTGATGGGCCTGGAACAACCCTTGCGCGCCTATGAGCTGTATCTCCGTCCGCATTTCATTTCCTGGACGGCCTGGGGCGGCTTTCTGATTCCGCTGTGCCTGCTGTGCACCGTGCCCCTGGTCTGGCCGCGACGAAAAGGACGCGTGCATCCTCTCTGGTTTCTGCCCGCCATCGGGGCGGCCTGCGCCATTTTCATCTATGCGGACAGCGAGATCATGGATTGCGTGGGCCGTGTGCTCTGGGCGCGGCCTCTGCTGCCCATGGGTTTCATTCTCGCGGGCTTGAGCGCGGCCTTTGGTTTCACCTGTCTTATGGCGCCGCGCACGGATGGCGCCTTTTCCCTGCTGCCGTGGGCCAGCGCGGCGGCCGCCTTTGTCTGCGCGCTGGCGGCTCTGGCCTTTCGCGCGCCCGAGGGTTTTGCCCAATTCGCCACATACTGGTGGCACGCGCCTGAAACCATCTGCCTGATCGCCGCCGTCATCGCCGCAATCCGCCCCCGCCGCTGGTTCCGTCTGACCGGAGCCATGACCTGTGTGAGCGCCTTCATGGTCTTCTGGAAAATCATCCATATGGGACAAGCCTTCGGCAGAAATGCGTCCACGTTTTCCGATGCGGCGGCTTTTCTGGATATTGCTTCTCCCGGTTCCCTGCTGATTCTGGCAGGCGGCGCCGGTCTCTGGCTGGCGCTGGCCTTGCTGCTTTCCATGCTTTTTCCCTGGAATGCGGCGAAAGAACCCGCCTGAACCGACTTGGGCATTTTAACTTTGAAATGCTCTAACGCCGCAACGCGGCGAGGATTCAGCCGAAAAACATTGTTTTCGGCGGGATGAAACTTTGAAACTGCGCAGCCTTTCAAAGGTAATCTGTCCTGAGGGCTGAATCGCCAACGCGCCGAACGCATCTTCGGCGCAACAAGGTTGTAGAAATATGGATGACAAGAAACGGAATTTTTTGAAAAAAGGCGCGCTTGCCGCCGTGGGGCTGGGAGTTTTCGCCGCCGCCTCGCTGGATACGGCGCGGCGCATGGTGCGGGGCCTGCGCGAGGGCACAGCAGGCGTGCCTGTTGCCGACGCGGAAAACAAGAATTCCCTGGTTCCCGAATATTGGATGAATCCGGAAGGCCATGCCGTGCCGGTCAAGGGGCAGCGCGTGGCTTTCAACCAGTGCTGGGGCTGCACCACCTTCTGCGGCGTGCGCCTGCATATCGACGAGGCCACGGACCGTGTGGTGCGGGCTGCGGGCAATCCTTACAATCCCTTGTCCACCAGTCATCAGCTGCCCATGAGCACGTCCGTGAGCGAGGCTCTGGCCGCGCTCTCCGCGCGCGGCGACAGCGGCTACGCGCAGCGGGCCACGGTCTGCGGGCGCGGGGCGGCCATGCTGGAGGCCAACAGCAACCCTTTCCGGATCACCCGCTGCCTGAAGCGCGCGGGCAAGCGCGGCGAGGGCAAGTGGAAGAGCATTTCCTTTGAGCAGCTGGTGGCGGAAGTGGTGGACGGCGGCGACCTCTTCGACGAAGGGCATGTGGACGGCCTGCGGGCCATCCGCGAAGCCAAGGGACCGGCCAATCCGGAAATGCCCGAATTCGGCCCGCAGTCCAACCGCCTTTTGCTGACCTACACCACGGAGGACGGCCGGGAGCAGATTTTTCTGCGCCGCTTCGGCCAGGCCTCCTACGGCACCAAGAATTTCGGCAAGCACGGCGCGTATTGCGGCCTGTCCTTCCGGCTGGGCGCGGGACTTTTTCTGAATGACCTTCAGGCCATGCCCCACACCAAACCCGATTTCGAGCACTGTGAATTCGTGCTGTTCTGGGGCACGGCACCTTCCCAGGCGGGCAATCCTTTCAACCGCTCGGCGCGGATGCTGGCGGACGCCCGCTCCGGGGGAAAAATGCGCTATGCGGTCATTGACCCCGTCCTGCGCCTGCCCGTGACCAGCGCCGCGCGGGACCGGGCGCAATGGGTTCCGATCCGGCCGGGCATGGATTCAGCCCTGGCCTTGGGCATGATCCGTTATATCCTCGACAACAACCGCCATGACGCGGCCTTTTTGTGCCACCCCACACTGGCGGCCGCGCGCAAAGCCGGAGAGGCCGGATTTTCCAATGCCACGCATCTGGTGCGGCTTTCCGGCAAGCAGGCCGGGGCGCTGCTGCGGGCGGCCGATCTGGGCGCGGCGGGAGTCTTTGCCGGGGCCGACAAGAACGACGCCGTGGTCATGAGCCCGGACGGCCGCATGCTGCCCGCCGGGGCCTGTGAGCAGGCGGCCTTGTTTTACCGGGGTTCGCTGCCTCTGGACGGTGAACAGGTGGAAGTGGCCAGCGCGTTGCAACTGCTCAAGGAAGAGGCGGACAGCCGCAGCCTGGAAGAATATTCCCGCCTGTGCGACGTGCCGGTGCGGACCATCACCGATCTGGCGACACGGCTGACAGCTCACGGCAAACGCGCGGCCGTGGATGTGCACGGCGGCATGATGAGCACTTCCGGCGTCAACGCCGCCTTTGCCGTGCTGACGCTGAATACCCTGATCGGCAATATCAACGTCAAAGGCGGCCTTTCCGTGGGCGGCGGGGGCTACCACAAGGCAGCCCTCAAAGGGCCGCGCTATGATTTGCTGGCCTTTGAAGGGCAGAGCGCGCCCAAGGGCTTTCCGGCCATCCGTTGCCGGGCACCGTACCAGAAGTCCACGGAGTTCAAAAAGAAGGTCGCGGCCGGTGAAAATCCGTATCCTTCGGAATATCCCTGGTTCCCCCTCACGCCGCCCAACATGCCCGCCGAACATCTGCTGGCGCATGCCAACGGCAATCCCTTCAAATACAAATGCTGGATCAACTGGAAGGGCAATGCGCTCTACGGCCACGGCGGGCTCAAACAGGCGATGGGCAAATGTCTGGAAGACTCCCGCGATCTGCCGCTGATTATCGGCATCGATACCTTTCATAATGAAACCAACGCCTATGCGGATTATCTGGTGCCCGATCCCTGCATGTACGAGCTCTGGGGCGGTTTTTCCGGAGCCTGGGCCGGTACGCTGACCCCGGTCTCCACGGCCCGCTGGCCCGCCGTGACGCCGCGCCAGGCCCGGAGCGCCTCCGGCGAGCCGGTCTGTATGGAGCTGTTCATCATTGAGGCGGCCAAGCGCATGGGCCTGCCCGGTTTCGGGGACAAGGCCATCCGGGGCGCGGACGGCACACTGCATCCGTTACACACGCCGCAGGATTTTTATCTGCGGCATGCGGCGAATATCGCCTGGTTCAAAAACGACGTGCTGCCGTCCCCTGGGGCGGAGGATATCGCGCTTTCCGGGGTGCGGCCCATCCTGGGCGACATCCGGCGCATTCTGCCGCCCGAAGAGCAGGGGCCCGTCACCTTTCTCTACACCCGCGGCGGCAGGTTCGCGCCCTATGACGCGGCCTATCGGGGCGAGGAACTGGGCGTCAAATGGGAAAATGCCCTGGCCGTCTACAACGAGGACGCGGGTACGGCCGTCAATTCCCGGACAGGCAGGCCGTATCGGGGCACGCCCTGCTGCCTGCCGCCCCTGCTGTATGACGGCCGGAAGCTGCGCGAGGTCTGGACCTCGGCGGAATATCCCTTGGAACTGATTTCCTTTAAATCCAGCCTGATCAATTCCTACGGCGTTGTGTCGCCCCGGCTTATGAGCATCAAGGGCGTCAACCTGGTGGTTTTGCATCCTGCCGATGCGCAAAAGGCGGGCGTCCGGCACGGCGACAGGGTGCGCTTGGTCACGCCGGGCGGCAGCGCGGCGGCCTATGCCAGTGTGGGGGAAATGGTCATGCCCGGCGTGGTGGCGGTGGAGCACGGTTTCGGGCATACGGGCTTGGGCGCCTCTGATGTGGAGATCGACGGCGTGTGCACCCCGGCCCGGAAAAGCGTGGCGGCGGGCATCAACCTCAATGACCTGGTGCCCCCCGATCCCACCCGCAAGGGCCTGTCCGCTCTGGCGGAACATATGGGCGGCCCGGCGGCCCGACAGGGGATACCGGTGCGTATCGAGAAGGTTTGAGGGGGGTGCTGATCAGCTTCAGCGGCTTGCCCGGCGTGGGTAAAAGCAGCGTGGCGCGACTTCTTGCCCAGCGGATCAAAGCCGTCTGGCTGCGCATTGATTCACTGGAGCAGGCTTTGGTCCGCTCCGGCGTTGTTGACCGGGATGGCCTGGGGCCAGCGGGCTATTATGTGGGCTATGCCCTGGCGTTGGATAATCTGCGGCTGGGCCTTACCGTACTGGCGGATTGCGTCAACCCGCTTGCCCTGACTCGCAATGCTTGGCGGGACGTAGCGTTTGAAGCGGGCGCGGAGCTGCTGGAAGTGGAATTTGTCTGCTCTGATGCGCGGGCGCATCAGGCACGGGTGGAAGCGCGGTTGTGCGAAGTTCCCGGTCTGCTTCTCCCCGACTGGCGGGCGGTACGGGAACGGGAATATGAGGTCTGGGAGCGCGCGCCCCTGGTGTTGGATACCGCCGTACTGTCGCCGTGCGAGGCTGTGGAGGCCGTTTGCCGCGCCGTGCGGGCTGTAGCGGCGTCTTCGCGGGCGCGTTGAGACGGAGACGCGCGCCCCTCCCGGAGTTCTTTCAGGCTTTGTTTTCTTCCAGCGGCATGGCTTCCCAGGCTTCGAAGTCATAGAGGCTTGTGCCGGGATTTTTGGCGCAGGCCGAAGTGTGATCGTAGGTTTCCACCACCGGCCATTGGGTAACCCGGCCCAGGGCTTCCTGAAAGGAAGCGGCCTCAATGATCTGATGGCGGCTGATCGTAAGGTTTTCGTTGGGCCCCGCGATATAATGCACACGGTACTGCGGCATGACTGCTTCCTTTACGGCGGCGGGACGTGCCCGGACGCCGGGTGGTTGAACGAGCATTTCAAGTGTTACATGCTCTGGTTGCGCCGGGCGGCAAGCCGCATCGGCCTTTGAGAGAGAAGGTGAAGAGCGGGAGCGCGCTGTGGGCGCGCTCCCGCTCTTTTGTCAGTTCTGATGCAAGGCCTGGTCTAGCTGTGAGCGCTCGGGAAGAGATAGCTCACGAACCAGAGCACCACGAGCAGGGTGACGCCCAGCCCCCAGCTCCAGTGGATGAGCTTCAGTTCCGTCTCATCCAGGGGTTCATATTCCATTTTCTGGACTTCTTCGTGGAACTTCACGTCCTTCTTGTCTTCAGACATATCCGACTCCTTGTGAGGATGAAACCTCTTGGGTGAAACGCGTTAACCGGCCATCACAGGCGGCGTCATGCCGTGGAAGAACGCCCACGAGATGAACAGACCGATCCAGATAATAAAGCCGAACAGGCAGATGATGTACACGACGGCCAGTTTGCCGATGCCTTCCTCCATCAGCTTGCGGAAGTTGGAAACCATGCCGATGGTGAAGAAGGTCAGAGTGAAGAAGATGGTGCGCAGAGGTCCGAGCGTGCTGATGACGCTCTTGCCCATGTCGGCCAGCTCCTTGGACTGCAGGCAGATCAGCAGCATAATCACGAAGGTGCCCACATAGCCCAGCACGAAGCGCGGGAAGCGGGCCCACACGTCGCCGAAGGTCATGGTGCGTTCGCCTCTGGTCTTGTCGAACTTGGCTGCCCAGACCCAGGCCAGCACAAAGGCCCACACGCCGATGAAGATGTCGATGAAGATTTTAACCGTGGTCGTGACCATGGTGATCCAGCCGGATTCCCAGATGATGCCGGCTTCCATGGCCTTGGCGCGGATCAGGGCGTCGGTGATGGCGCCGCTGGCGATGGCGCCGCCGTCGGACTTGACCGCCAGGCCCATCCAGCCGCCGGCCACCATGGGCTCGTTGTGCAGGAAGAAGGCGGCCACGAAGGGCAGCACCAGCATTTCAATGCAGGTGAAGACCACGATCAGCGAGGAAACCATGATCGGCACCACGGGCCGGGCGCGGATGGCGCTGCCCGTGGCGATGGCGGCGGACACGCCGCAGATGGAGATGCCGGAAGCCATGGGCACGGCCCATTCACGGCTGAATTTGAAGTATTTGCGGGCGATGTAGTACACAGTGGCCCAGTAGATCAGATAGGCTTCCACAATGGCGCAGAGACCGCGGAAGATGATGTGGCCGGCATAACCGGAAGCGCCGGCGGCCTTCACGCCCAGTTCAGCGCCGAGCACCACGATGGCGATTTTGACGAACAGTTCGGGACGGCAGGCGTCACGCAGCATGTCGGCCAGAGCGGGGGCGACGTTGCTGATCAGGATGCCCGCGATCAGGGCAACGATGAAGCCCGCTTCCGTGGTCAGGCCGATGGACCAGGAAATGCCGAATTTGGCCTGCTGGTTGGGCGTGGCCGCGATGTGGGCGTTGGCGCCCAGCATGAAGAAAAATTCAGCGATAAAAAAGACGATGGTAAAGGCCACCACAAAGCGGCCCACATTGCCGCCCAGGCTTTTGATGCCCACGGCGAGCACAGCGGTCATGGCCGCCCAGGTCAGCAACAGCGAGCCGATGCCGGAGATGCCGGCATAGCCCTTGTTGGTCACCGAGAAGGCATCGCTCATGCTCGTCCACATGTTGGTCTTGAGCACCCAGCCCAACACGTCGACGCCCCACAGGTTCAGGGCGGCCAGGATGAAGACGAAGCAGCCGATAAAGAGGGCTACGCTGTCTTCGGTTAATTTGTTGTTGTTTGCCATAAACCATCCCTCCTAGAAGTGCAGATACGGGATTTGCCTCCACCATAGGCGGAAGTCCCTTATGCTGATGTCCGGCGGGACGTCGACAACTCGGCGCGCGTCGGGCAGAAAAGCCGTTATCTGGCTGTGCCCCCATATGCGGTCTGAGGCAGTGAATTTTCCGTTGCCGCAGGCAGACGCCTGCGGGCGACACGGACAGTGCGTGCCTATCAGAGCCCTCTTTCGCTGTCAATACTATAGCTATAAATTCAAGCTGATAAAAGCGGTATTTCGCTATCCGTGGACTTTTTTATTCGTCAGTACTGTGAATTCCGCGTGTGCTCCCTGTAATTTCTTCCGAAAGAGCATTTGTGCATATTTTCCCAAATATATTGCAGGACGTATATCCCCATTCAATGGATGGTTACGTTCATTTTGCAGGCCCGTCCGCTTTTTTTAAGTAATTCAGCTTGCGGGAGAGGGCGACTTTGCCGCTCTGTTCGCAGCGGCGTGAATTCGGGTATTTTTCCGTAAAAACAGGGCGTCGTTCCGTGTTGCGCGCAAACGGAGGGACGCCTTGGGCCGGATGCTGCGGGAAAACGGTTCAGAGTTCGGCCAGCACCGGGGCCGAAAGATGGCGGGGCTCCGGGCGGCGGACGGCTTCAATGCCCCAGTGGCGGAGCAAGCCCAGGGCCTGGTTCACAGCCTCGGGCAGGATGCGTTCCACTTCCGGCGAGCAGTGCGCGCCCAGGGTCATGGCCGCCGGCTGCACGCCCAGCAGGGCACAGCGTCGCGGCTGGGTGCCGCGCAGGGCCGCCAGACCCAGCACTTCGGAAAAGCTGTTCTGATGCGGGCCGACTTTCTGCGCTGTGACATAGGCGGGTACTTCCTCCCGCAGGGTCAGCTCGCCCGGTTCAAGGCCGAAATCCACGGCATCCAGCACCAACAGGCTGTCCGCCTCCTCCACGAAGGTGAGCAGGGTCTGGCCCTGCGTGCCGCCGTCCACCACGCTGACGCCCGGCGGGAAATCCCAGTGGGCGTACAGATGCTGCGCCAGGCGCACGCCGAAGCCCTCGTCGCCGTAAAGGAGATTGCCGAGCCCCAGGATGATTGTTTTTTCCATATTCTTTCCTTATCGCAATTCCGGCCGGTTCCGGCAAGGAATGCGCGGGAACCGGCCGGGCGTTTGAACGCTGTGAGGTTACGCGGATCAGCTCCGGCGGCGCTCACGGAAGCCGCTGATCATAGTGGAAACCAGGGTGGTCTTGCCCATGATTTCCTCACGAATCACCATATAGATGTGCACGGTGACGAAGGTCACCAGCAGCAACATGCCCAGCCGGTGCAGGCTGCGCAGCTCCTGATCATTGCCGCCCACCCAGTACATCAGGTCCAGCATGAAGAGGAAAGGCCTGAAGATGGGTGACTGGGGGGCGCTCTGGGCATACAGGCCCAGACCGCTGAGCATGATGATCAGCATGAAGACCATGCCCACGGCCATGCCCGCCTGGGCCAGGGGATTGTGTCCCACATAGACCCGGGGCTCCTTGTCCAGGAAGAGATACCAGCGGATGTCGCTCCACAGGCCGCCCCACCAGGATTTACGCCAGAACGGCAGGATGACCAGTTCCCGCGAGTACCTGTTGCCGATCAGAGCGTAGAGGTAGCGCAGCACCGTACTGATTATCAGGATGAAGCCGGCGATGAAGTGGGCCATGCGGGTATAGCCCATGTAAAAGGTATCGTAAGGCTGTCCGGTGACGGAAAGCCAGGGTTTGCCGATAATGTAGCCCGTGACGATCAGCACGCTGACGCACGCGACCATGGTCCAGTGCCAGATCCTGATGGGCAACTGGTAGACATAGGCTGACTTGCCCACAGGCTCCAGCACGTTATCACTGTTGTTCATGACATTTCTCCACAAGGCGGGGGTTCCGTATGCCGGATTCACCCCGCGCCCGTACGTTGTTGCCGCGCTGGCGCGGCAACAACGGTTCAGAAGCTCCGGTCCACGCGCACGGTCAGCAGGTCCTTGCCGTCGGGCCCGATGATATGGGTGGCGCAGGCCAGACAGGGGTCGAAGCTGTGCAGGGTGCGCAGAATTTCCAGCGGCTGATCGGGAATATCCATGTGGGTTCCCATCAGCGCGGCCTCGTATGCGCCCAGCTGGCCCTTGGGGCCGCGCGGGGCGGCGTTCCAGGTCGTGGGCACAATGCACTGGTAGCGTTCGATCTTCCTGTTCTTGATCACGATCCAGTGGCCCAGAGCGCCGCGTGGGGCTTCGGTAAAGCCCACGCCGCGCACCTCGCCTTCCGGCCAGGTATCGGGGCTCCAGTTTTTGGTATTGGCCGTGGAGGTGTTGCCGTTTTTCAGGTTGGTCACCAGCCGGTCATAGAAGTAGCGCAGTTTTTCGGCGGACCAAGCCAGCTCCAGGGAGCGGGCGGCGATGCGGCCCAGCGTGGACTGGAGCACCGAGACCGGCGCGCCCAGACGGCCGCAGAAGTCGTCCACCATGCCTTTGATGGCGTCGTCTTTTTTTGCGTAGCCCACCAGGGTGCGGGCTAGGGGCCCCACTTCCATCTGGTTGCCGCGCCAGAGCGGGGTTTTCAGCCAGGAATAGCGGGCCTGTTCGTCCACCTGCTTGAGGTCCGTGGGCGTGCCCTTGATGTTCGGGCCGGGCTGATAGTTGGGGTCGGTGACGCCGTCAAAGGGATGCAGGCCCACCTTGCCCAGGGGGTAGTCGTACCAGGAGTGATTGACGCTCTCCTGAATTTCGTCAGGGTCCGTGAGGTTGACGGGCAGGACTTCCTCAAAGTTGCCGTTGATGATCGCGCCGCGCGGCATCAGCAGGCTCTTGTCCGAGAAATCGTTGGCGATGTCCGGAATGCCGCCGTAGGCCAGCACCGAAAGTTTGGACAGACCGCTGCCGATGCCGAGCCAGTCCTTGTAGAAAGTGGCCAGGGCCAGGGTATCGGGGATCACCACCTGCTGGGCGAAGACCCGGCAGCGCTCGATGACCTGAAGAATGTATTCCAGGCGCTCCTGGTTGATGACGTCGGCCGCGCCGTAGGCGTTGATGTTGAGGGAACAGGGCACGCCGCCCACCAGCCAGTTGGGGTGGGGATTTTTGCCGCCGAAAATGGTGTGGATGTGAATGACGTCTTTCTGGAAGTCCAGGGCTTCCAGATAGTGGGCCACCACCATCAGATTGGCTTCGGGCGACAGCTTGTAGGCCGGATGACCCCAGTAGCCGTTGGTGAAGATGCCGAGATTGCCGGATTCGATGACTTTGAGCAGCCGGTCCTTGACCGATTTGAAATAGCCCGGCGAGGAATTGGGCCAGGGCGAGAGCTTCTGGGCCAGGGCCGAGGTCTCGTATGGATCGCCCTTGGAGGCCGAGACCACATCCACCCAGTCCAGGCCCGCCAGATGGTACATGTGCACCAGATGGTCATGGTACATCAGGCAGAGCTGCATCATATTGCGGATGATATTGGCGTTGTCCGGGACGTCGATGCCCAGGGCGTTTTCCACGGCATGCACCGAGGCCAGGGCGTGGGTGCCGGTGCAGACGCCACAGATGCGCTCCACAAAAGCCCAGGCGTCGCGGGGGTCTCGGCCCTTGAGGATGATCTCGATGCCGCGGAAGATGGTGCCGCAGGACACGGCGTTGGTGATGACGTTCTGTTCGTCCAGATTCACCTCGCAGCGCAGATGGCCCTCAATGCGGGTGACCGGGTCCACCACGACGCGGCGGCCCGCGTCAATGACTGTGTATCCTTGCGTGGTATATTCGTAGGCCATGGATATCGTTCCTTAGCTGTTGGAGTCGTTGGTATTGGTGGTTGAAGCGCTGGTGTCGGCCTTTTTTTCGGGGCAGCGGGCATGCCGGATCATGCTGGCAACGCCGTGCACGGCCACACCGGCGGCCACACCGGCCACGGCGGCCACACCCACAGTCTCGGCCGTGGCGTTGGTGCCGAAGTGCGGGATGGTGGTGATGCGGTCGTAGAAGGAACCCTGATCCCAGAAGTTCTGTTCCGAACAGCCGATGCAGCCGTGCCCGGACTGGATGGGGAAGGACACGCCGTTGTTCCAGCGTGTGGCCGGGCAGGCGTTGTAGGTGGTGGGGCCTTTGCAGCCCATCTTGTACAGGCAGAGGCCCGAACGCGCGCCTTCGTCATCCCAGGATTCCACATATTCACCGGCGTCGAAGTGGGCCCGGCGGTAGCACTGGTCGTGCACGCGTTTGCCGTAGAACATTTCCGGGCGCCCCTGGGAATCCAGCGCGGGCAGACGGTCATAGGTGATGATATAGGCCAGAATGGCGCTCATGACTTCCGGAATGGCCGGACAGCCCGGCACCTTGAGCTGGGGCTTGTTGGGAAAGAGCTTGTGCAGCGGCGTGGCCGCCGTGGGGTTGGGGCTGGCAGCCTGGACGCAGCCCCAGGAAGCGCAGGTGCCCCAGGCAACCACGGCCTTGGCGTGTTCCACGCCGCGCGCGAGTTTGTCCATAAAGGGCTTGCCGCCGTCGATGCAGTACATGCCCTGGCCGTTCAGGGGCGTATTGCCTTCCACGGCCAGAATGTACTGCCCCTTGTATTTGCTGATGGCCTCGTCATAGGCCGCCGTGGCCTGTTCGCCGGCGGCGGCCATGATGGTGTCCTGATAGTCCAGGGCGATCATGGCCAGAATGATGTCCGTGGCCAGGGGGTGGGCCGTGCGCAAAAAGGATTCCGTGCAGCAGGAGCAGGAAAGCCCGTTGATCCAGAGCACGGGAAGACGCGGCTTGGTGGACAGCGCCTCGGCCATGACCAAATCCGAGCCGGGGCCGAGCCCCAGCGCCACGCTGGTGATTGCGCAGAATTTCAGGAAATCCCGGCGGCTGACGCCGCGGTTGCGCAGCATTTCAGCGGTTGTCTCAAGATGTGCCATATAACGTTACCTCAAATGTAAATTATAGCTTCAATGGTTCGCACAGGGCGGCCTGCAATGCCGCCCGGCCCCGGCCGACGGTGCGCAGGGAGAACAGCGGCGCAAGCCGCCATTCGCCGGACGCAAACACTGAAGACCACTGCGCCTCACGGCGCAATGCCCCCCATACGTAAGCCCTGCCCCGACAGCAGCCCCCTGCCGCCGGAACATCCTCTCTCTCGTTAGATGTTGTGATCGCCCCGGTCGTTGAGCCAGGTTCTGAAGGCGTGCATCTCCGCGGCCTGGGCTTCGATGATTTCCTGGCCCAGCTTGAGCAGATCCGCTTTCTGCGAATGCACAAGCACGGGCACGGTCATCGTCACCGCCATGCCGTGGTGGGGCAGCATCTGCTGCACAAACTGCACATTGGGATTTTGGGAAGTATACATATGCATCATATTCTGCATATCATGGCGCATGGCATCATACGCCTGCTGATCCAGCCCGCCCGCATCCTTGAGCCAGGCTTTCATCTGCTCGATTTCCTCTTTCTGGGCCTTGATGATCTGCTTGGCCCAGGCGGCCACCTGCGGGTCCTGCTGTTTCTTGGGCGCGGCCAGCAGCACTTCGGACATCTGCACGGCCCCTTCATGATGGGCGATCATGCCGGAAAGGTAGACCCTGTCGGAATATGCGTTCTGGTCGTGGGCCATGTCGTGGCCGCCCATGTTTTGTTCCATCGCCTGTGCGGGCATGGCTGCCAGAAGAAGGAAAAGAAGGCTCAAATATATTTTACGCATGTTTTGCTCCAGAATTGCATCGGCCATCCGTGTGGCCCGGTTCCAGCCGTAAGCCCGCCTTGTTTCGCGCCCGCTTCCGATAAGGGAAGCGCGCCTGCGGTACAAAAGCGGTCCGGTGTGACCGGAGTGGTGTGTGCCGTGTCCCTGCGGACCCGGCTGCCTTTCGCGTACGGGAGCTATGCTGACCACGCGGAAGGCCGATTAAATATGTTACGGCATCCCTGCCGGGTACAACGCCCGCCGCCCGTCGAGCGGCTCGTCGGCTGAAAACCGGCTATACAGGATGCCTGATATCTTGCCTTGTCACAATGCCTTGATGCTTGGCAGGCCATATAAAAGCATATGGGAAATACCCTGCTTACGCGTAAAAAATACTATAGCCATTACGAAAGAAAGGCAAGCAAAGTGGTTCGGCATTAGGCAGATCACAGCGTTCCGCAGATATTTTATGAGGAAATTGAAAGTGATGCCTGGGGCGGCATGCGCCGCCCGCGGAAGGGGAGGGGGGAGGGCATTTCAACTTTGAAACGTCGGAATGCAGGTCGATTCGCATTGCGTTCCGACTTTTCAAAGGCAATTCTGTGAGAGATCAATCTTGGGCCGGTCCTGGGCCGGGCGGTGGAAAAAGGGCGCAAAAAAAGGGGGCTCTCGCCCCCCTCAGACTGATGACAAACCCCGCTTCGCGTGATTTGCGCCACCAACGGCGGCTTAGCCGCCGGGTGGAAAGGCACGAAAATCAGTCGCTTAACGGCGCGGCAAAGCCGCGACCTGCTCCTGATTTTCGGGGCTGCCGACTTTGTCAACAGCCTCAGGGGGGCTTGCGCCCCCCCGTGTATCGGCTTTCATAGTGCGCCGGGGATGTTATTCCTCGTCGCCTTCCCACTTGATGAAGCCGGGATTGACGTTGGTCATGGCGTTGACGATCAGTTCCACCAGGCCGCCGTAAGCGAAGCTGTTCTTGGAATACAGGTCGTTGTGTTCCAGCAGTTCGCGGATCTGGCCCTTGCAGTTGGAGCAGGGCGCGCAGATGTACTTCTTGGTCTCGGGGCCGAGGCATTCCTTGAAGGCTTCGCCGATCTGCCACATCTTTTTGCGTCCGGAGATGTTGCCGCGCCATTCGTCGATGTTGTTGCGGGTCATGATGGCAAAGCCGGACCCGCCGCCGCAGCAGTAGTTGTCCACGCCGTGGCAGGGCATTTCGCGGAACTTGGGTGCGATCTTATGCAGAATCTCGCGCTGCGGCTGCACGATGCCCATCAGGCGCACCGCGTTGCACGGGTCATGCAGGGTCACCGGGAAGTCGTTGCGCGAAGGATCGAGCTTGAGACGGCCGGACATGACGATGTCGCGCAGGGTCACGTAGCAGGATTCGCGCGGCACCTGGTACTCAAAGGGGATCACGCGGTCCGCGATGACGGTGATGGCCTTGTGGGCGTGGCCGCATTCGCCGATCACGATTTTTTTGACGCCCAGTTCCTTGGCCGCCATCATGTGCTGCAGGGCGATGCGCGCGGTCTGGGCGTCGTCGTAGAACACGCCGTAGTTCACGCCGTCATAGGCCACGGCCTTGCTGGACAGGGTCCAGGACAGGCCGGCCTCCTGGAAAATCAGGGAGAAGGCCGCGATGTTTTCCGGCCAGGCCATGATTTCACCGGCATTGTGCAGCAGCATGATGTCCGCGCCCTGCACGTCAAAGGGGGTGTGGATGCCCACACCGGTGATTTCCGAGTAGTCCTCGTCGATGAACTCCACGTTCTCCTTGACCACTTCGGGCGTCATGCCGGTGGAGGAGCCCACCTTCATCTGGTTCATGGTGCCCTTTTCGTGCAGTTCGCGGGGGTAGATGCCCAGCTCCTGGCTGAACAGCTTGCGGATTTCACGGGCGATCAGGCCGTTGTCCACGCCGATGGGGCAGGTCTGGGCGCAACGCCGGCAGAGGTTGCAGCGATAGGCCAGCTCGCCCAGGCGGGCCACGGTCTTCCAGTTCAGATTGATGTCGCCGTAACGCCATTTGGCGAAGGGCTCTTTTTTCACATACTGCTTGTAGATACGGCGGAAAATTTCCGAACGGAAATTGGGCCGGTACATCTCGTTCTCGCCGGACATCTCAAAAAGATGGCAGGCGGCGGAGCAGGAGTTGCACTGCACGCAGTTGTCCATGCTGGTTTCCAGCATGGGCAGGAAGGTCCAGTTGTTTTCCTTGGAAAAGAGCTTGCGCATGCCGTCGAGGAACTTGTTGACAAGCTCTTCCTCTTCCTGCGGGGTTTTGGGCTTGGGAATATTCAGCACGCACACGTCGTCCAGAATACAGGCCGTGTTTTCTTTCTGCTCGTCGGTGAAGGGCTTCCAGGGCATGGGCTTCACGTCAAGCGTGAGCTCGGGAAGGGTATTCGGATCAATGCTGACCATCTGCCCTTCGGCAGTGGAAACATCGCTCAAACGCAGATTGTCTTTCATGTCGGAACTCCCTAGTCTTCTTTCTTGGGGGCTGCGGGATTGGTGGTAGCCACATCCACCCAGGTCTTGGGGCTGCCGTCGCCGGCAATGTGGTCGGCAGACCAGGTCACATCGTACTTGAGCATCTCGGAGATCTTCTGCTTGTTTTTCTCGCTGTAGTTGGTGGGTTCATCGCCCCAGCGGATGTCGTGGTACATGAAGTACTTCATGATCAGATGGCCCATGTTGGTCACGGGAATCCAGATCAGCAGGAAAAAGCCCACCAGCAGATTCAGAGTGAAGAAGACGCTGGGCAGGGGTTGGAAGTTGAAGGTGAACAGGTTGTAAATGAAGGTGCGGGCCAGCTCGAAATACGAGGGATTGAAGGTCCAGGCCGCCAACGACAGCAGGCCGAAGAGCACGAAGGCCCCAAGATTGAGGTAGTGCTCGGGCGTGGTGTACTTTTTCAGGCCTTCGTCCTCACGACGACGCTGGATCAGGGCGATGCCGCCGCCGACGATACAGAACGAACCCAGCAGCACCACGGCGCTGATCACGTTGCCCACAAAGGCCATGACGCCGCCCTGCGGGTCCAGGCCGCACAGCTGGGCAATGACCGACAGCACCACGATGATGGTGCCGCCCATGAGCATATACATGCCCACATGGAAGGGATAGGTGCGGAACCAGAGCTTCTGGTTGTGTTCCAGGGTGGCGTGCAGGAAAAGCACTTCCACCAGGATGCCCTTGATGTCGCCCCAGTGCGAAATATGGCGGGGCTTGGTCCACCAGTCCTTTTCCTCCATGAAGCTGCCGCCGTACGTAGCCTTGGGGCCTTCATGCGGCACGGGATAGAGTTCCCAGCGCACGTGCAGAGGGCTGGCCGCCATGTAGGCCTTGATTTTCAAGTAGGCCAGGCAAATGAAGCCGACTACCGCCAGGTAGCCCAGAATGTAGAACAGAGTGGTCATGCGTTTTCTCCCGTAAGTCAAGATGCCGCTGCATCATGGGTTTGCCGGGACATCGGCCCCGGGCCGATGTCGCCGCAACAAGCCCGGCATACGCCTGCTTGCCTTTCAACCTCATCCCAAATTACGCACGCGCCCAGCCCGTTGTAACTTCATCCTTATCAGGAATTGGTTACAAAAACGGGAAAGTCAAGGTACGTGGCAAGTCACTTCTGATAACGGAATTTCACAAAAATGCAAAGATCCCGGCCTGATTCGGAGGAATCATAGTAATCTTGAGTGAAATAATTTTATTTAAATAAATCAGCTATATTATGTGAAAGAGAGCGCCGCAAAAAAAATTTTTCGCGGCGCTTGGAAAAATATTTTTTCATCAGAGGCGGAAGAAGAGGAAACAGGACAAGAGGGCAGAGAAACCCCATCGTCCAGAAGGCAGAACTGCCGTGCGGACCGCTCACGAAAGGCAGGCTGAAGAGCGGGCGGCGGCGGGATTTACAGGGCGGAAAAGAGTTCCTTGTCGCGCAACAGATCTTCCATGGTGATGGATTCCAGCGCGCCGTTGAGCGTGCCTTGGAGGCTCTCCCAGGCCTTGCGTACCGCGCAGTCGCCGAAGCGGGAACAGTTTTCCGGATTTTCCAGGCACCCGGCCAGTTCAATGCCGCCTTCCATCAGCTTGACGATGCAGCCGAAGGTCAGCTCTTCCGGTTTGCGCAGCAGAATATGCCCGCCTTTGGCGCCGCGGACGCTGCCGGTAATACCGGCAAGCCTGAGCTGGCGCAGGATCTGTTCGATGAACTGCGAGCTTATGCCGGTTTTCGCGGCAAGCAGGTTGGAGGAAATGGGCTCGTTCATAATGTGCTTTGCCATGTAAAAGAGAATTCGTGCCGCGTAGCGTGTTTTTGCCGAAAGTTTCATAGCCTCTGTCCCCCGAAAACTGGACTGAGATCCAAAACCGAAACGCCGGAACAGCGGCGGAAAGATTTTGCATCTTTTCAGCCTAATTCTAACATTTTTATACGGACTTTGTACCACATTTCCTTCAAAAAACTTTTGCGAAACTCTTCACACGGGCGGCCCGTGCGGGGCAATGCGTCTTGTTTTTCCCTGTGGTGCCGGGCGTCTTGACGGATGCCGGCGGATACGTTAAGAAAAAACATGAGTAAAACAGTCTAAATTAGATACATCAACTTTTGCTGTTATTATTGCATCCTCTCGAGAAGGGATAAAAATGCGAATTTCCACAATGAGCTGTCATGCGCTGCACCTCTTATTGTGTCTTTCCGAACAAGCGGAGGATATGCCCGCATCCGCTTCAGAACTGGCTGTCTGTACGGGCATCTCGGAAAAATTCGTCCAGAAGATCATGCGACTGCTGCAAGGCGGCGGCATTGTCAAAAGCATCCGGGGCATAGCCGGGGGGCATGTACTGGCCCGCAACCCCGACGACGTCAGCCTGGCGGACATCATTGCCGCCGTGGAAGGAGGCATAACCCTTCCCGGCGTCAACAGCGCCGCGCCCTGTGGCCGGGTCGCGCTGGACGCCTGGGCCGAGGCCGCCCGCAGTCTGCAAAATTCTCTGGGCTCGGTGACGCTCGGCTCCGTCCGGCAGAGTTGCGGAGCTTCGTTGCGCGCCGTGCTCAGTCAGTCGGCGGAATGCTCAACCCGGCCTATGCCGGACGCCCAAGCGGGAGGGCCTCATGCAAAAACATATTCTCTTGGTCGACAGCGATGCCGAAAGCCTCGACAGGCTGTCACGGACGCTTCGTCTGCATGACTATCGGGTGAGCGAGGCCCGCGACGGCGCTGATGGCCTGGCTCTGGTGGACAGCCTGCGGCCGGACTGCATCATTTTTGATGTGGATCTGCCGCGCGTCTCGGGCACCATCATGTACAGCAGGCTGCGTCGCAGTGAAAAAAACAGGCAGTTGCCGGCCATTGTCTGCAGCGACGCGGGGCCGCGTCCGGTGGATTTCGGCACCGGCATTCCCGTGCTGTCCAAGAACTGCGCCCCGGAAGCGCTGCTTGAGGCTGTGCGGGCGGCGACAGCCTGACGCCTTTTACCCGGAGGGACGGGCGCGCCGCCGTCCGCGTGTAAGCCTCTCCGGAGCAGGCGTGGTTATTCCTTCGGGGCGGGCATGCGATCTGCAAAAGGACATGGAGGAATCGCATGCCCGCCGGTTTCATCGCCGTTAGGGGCGTTGCGGCGATGCTAAGGAGCTTCGTGGCGGATATGGGGCGGAACCACCATCATATCCACCAGAAGCGGTTTGAGGAATGACCATTTGATGTTGTGTTCCTCGTAGACTTCCATCATATCCCTGATGGCGTCCCAGCAGTTGTGACAGGGGGTCACGACCAGCTGTGCGCCGGTGGCCTTGATCTGATCCAGCTTGTTTTTGAGGCCGATATTGCGTTCTTTGCGATAGAGGCCGATGCCGTTGAGGCCGCCCCCGCCGCCGCAGCAGAAGTTGTGGTCGGCATTGGGCGTCATCTCGCGGAAGTCCTCCGCGATATAACTCATGATTTCCCGCGTATATCTGCCCAGCCCGTCGTTGCGCACATAGTTGCAGGCATCCTGGAGGGTACAGGGGATTTTGATCTTCTTGGCGGGATCAATTTTCAGCTTGCCGGTACGCAGACAGTGCGCCACCCATTCCACGTAATGGATGAAGGGCACCGGCGGGTCGCCGCTGGCGCGTCCGCCCCAGTAGGGGCCTTCCACCACGGTGCCGCGATGGGCATGACCGCACTCGGTTCCCACCACCATTTTAGGTTTCAGGCGCTCCACCGCGGCGTAAATGCGCCTGATGTTCTGGGCGCAACCCTCCCAGTCGCCCGCGAACATGGTCAACGACGTATTTTCCCAGCCTTCGCGCGGCACAGTCCAACTGGTGCCCGTGACGTGAAACAGAATGGCGGCCTGCGCAATGTCCTCGGGATAATGCTTTACCTCGCGGGCGTTGAGAATGTACATGACATCCGCGCCTTCTTTTTCAACAGGGATTTCCAGATCCGGCCACTCGTCCTGGTTCTCCTCTACCATCCATTCGCAGGTTTCCAGCCAGTCTTCTTCCGTAACGTCCATCTGCGCGCCGTAGACGCGGTGCATGCCCGAGCCGATCTTCATTTCCCAGGGCACAAAGCCGTGCTTGAACAGAATGCCGCGCAAATAGCTGAACATGACGCCCGTATCAATGCCGTGCGGGCAGTAAAGTCCGCAGCGGTTGCAGCAGGTGCACTTGCCCCAGGCCACGTCCATGGCGTGAATCATGAACTCGGTGTCCACCCGGCCCTTGCGCCGGAGCATCTCGCCCAGGGTGGACTGGATCTTGTATGAAGGGATCTGCGTGGGGTCATTGTTGTTGGTTTTGTAGAAAAAACAGCTTTCCGCGCACATCCCGCAATGCGCGCAGATGGCCAGCCAGGTCCGGGTGCGTGATTTGCAGGTCTGTTCGAGGTCGCGGGCCAGAGTCGCCTGATTCACGGGCATTTCCCGCATCTGCCGGTAATAGATCGCGCCGCCCTTGTCCTGAAGCAAGGCATGAATGCCTTCCTTGCTGGTGACGGGCGGGGGACTGCACAATAACTGGGACATGGAGCGCTCCTTGCGGGAGAAAGAAATGGAATTGATCCCGATGCCGCTGTTTACCAGGGAAATGCCCCGCCGCGCGTGCCGCCGCCGCGCTTGATGGCGAAATCCATGCCGAGCTGCGCGCGGGACATGAAGTAGAGAACGATATGTGAAAGTTTGGTGAACGGGGCGAGAATCAGGAACAGTTCGCCGCTCAGCACATGCAGTACAATCCAGGTCTGGTAGGCGGAGGTGTCCAGCCGGGCCATCAGACCGGTGCAGAAGGGCAGAAGAGTCAGGAGCAGCACGAGCCAGTCCCCGCCGGAGTTCAGTTGCCGGAGCGCGGGCGAAGCCAGACGGCGCGCGACCAGCAAGAGAATGCCGGCGACGCTCATCACGCTCAGGATATCGGCCAGTGCGTTGGGCAGCGAGGGCAGGGAGATGCCCGTGAAGTTTTCAAGCAAGACCGTGTGTCCCAACAGAAAAAGCGGCACCAGCACCGCACCCAGATGCAGCAGAAAGAAGGACGCCATGGCCGCCGGTTGCGAGCGCCAGCCGCTGGTGCCGCCCGGTATGAGCCATTTGATGATGGAAACCAGCGCGCCGGGGATGGAGCGTTCCGGATGGTAGCCGTAGGCCACGCGCTCCAGATGCCAGTCCAGGCCGCGCACGTAAAGGACGGCGCGCACGAGAAGCCCGACCACAAAGACCAGCAAAGAGAAAACAAAAAGGGGACCGGTAATGAAGTTCAGCATCAACTCTGTCTCCCGAATGATGTGCGGCGATAAAGGGGCTCCTGGGGCGGGCAAGACACCCCGCTTCCGAGCGGGGACAACACTCCGCCATCCGCTGACGGCGCCGACGCTCCCACACCTGAAAACTCTGCGGACAAGGCGTGTTCCCGGTGCGCAATGGCCCGACCTCTCTTATTTGCCTTCATTGCTTTTCCCGCTCTGCGCGGCCACGGCTTTGCTGTGGCAGACCCTGCAATCCACGAGGCGCGGTCCCGCGTCGGCCTTGCGGTGACAGGCCGTACAGGTGGCGTGGAGGTAGGGAATTTGCCTGTGCTCGGGCTGAGCTTTGACGTCCAGAAAGGTTTCGGACATGCCTTCATCTGTTTCTCGGTGGCAGAGCGTGCATTCCGCATTGCTGCGCTCCATGTACTCCACATGCCTGTCGTGCGTGAAAAAGACCGGCGGCATGGTATGCGTCGTCAGCGGGGGAAAGGTGATGGGGATGCGTTCCTCGCCTCTGGCCGTGTCGGAGAAAAGAGCAATGCCCAAGGCGAAAATCAGAAAGCAGAGTAGAGGCGTCCCGAATCCGAATGCTGTGTTACGCATGTCATGTCCTTGATTCCTGGTGAAATTCCGGCATGTTGCAACGCGGCAACCTTGCCGTCCGGAAGATGACGGGGAATCCCGGGCTGAGACGGGATTCCCCGGGCCGTCATACGGAGGGCCGCCCGGCTGTCAGCGATTCCGCTACGCTGCGCACGAACACGGCGCACTTGTATGGATCGCGCTTCATACAGCGCAGGGAATAGGCCACCGCCGCATAGAGGAAGAGGCGGGACTCATAATCCAGATGATTGGTCAGCAACCAATGGTCCTGTGGGCCTTCCTCTTCCGCGAGCTCGCGGGCGCGGCGCAGGTCCTCGGAATAGTCTCCGCCGGTGAGCCGGGTGTACAGATCACAGATTTCCTCGGCCAAGTACTCGCGTTCGGGTAGGGCTGACATGATGTTCTCCTCGCGCTACGGCGGTTAGGTCCTCGGGCGGAGCCGGGATCCATGTTCATGATCAATTAATTGGTTATATTTATATAATATTTAATTCATACAAATTAATTCTCATATTAAGTATATCATGTCAAGTATGTTTTTGGGATTGGCTGCCTCATCGGCTCCGGCGGGGCCGGAGCGGTTGAGTCTGTTGTACATCTGTGTTAGGCCGGTATTTGGAGGAGAGGGTATGGACTTGGGATTGTTGCAGGAATTTGAGTTTCTGGGGCGCCTTTTCCTGGCCGGGCTCTGCGGAGCCTTTATCGGCTATGAACGGGCCAACCGCCGCAAAGAGGCGGGCATACGTACCCATCTGGTGGTTTCCATGGGTTCGGCGCTGTTCATGATCGTCTCCAAGTACGGCTTCGCGGACATGATCCCCCTGCACGGCGTGGCCCTGGACCCTTCGCGCGTCGCGGCCCAGATCGTGACCGGGGTGGGCTTTCTGGGCGCGGGCATGATCTTTGTGCGTGGGCAGAACATCAGCGGCCTGACCACGGCGGCGGGCATCTGGGCCACGGCGGGCATCGGCATGGCCGTGGGCTCGGGCCTGTATCTGCTCGGCGTGTTGGGCACGGCGTTGATTTTTTTGATCCAGATTTTTCTGCACCGGCACTTTACCTGGCTGCGCGCGCCCAGCATGGAGCATCTCTGCCTGCATATCCGCGACGGGTGCACGGGTCTGGATGTGGTGCGCGCGGCCCTGCGCGAGCGCAAGCTCTTTATCTCGAGCTTTAAGGCCGTTCCGGACAAGGAGGGTCAGATCATTATGGTGGACGCGCACATCAAGGTGCCCTACGGCTACGATCTGGCCGACCTGCTGGATCTGCTGAAGAAGGACGGCCATGTGCTGCGGGTGGAAATCAAGAGCTGAGCCCCGCCTCCGGAGCGGATTGACTTTGAAATTTTACAAATTTCAAAGTCGGCATTCCGGCGAAAAACGTTGTTATCGTTGCTGTCGCTCCCCGTATGGTTCCGTTGTCGCCAACGGGGACGGCCATTTGGGCTGCCTTCGGCCGCTTCGCCGGAATCCACGCCGCG